>Ga0308417_1000173_pt1 | contig 49258 bp, 40 predicted proteins | sample HotsprSampleOS65_FD_203528 | JGI IMG/M metagenome (GOLD analysis project Ga0308417, IMG submission 203528) | Hot spring phototrophic mat microbial communities from Octopus Spring, Yellowstone National Park, Wyoming, United States - 20090730_OS65 ... | reverse complement strand
CCAGAGTTGGAATTCGTATCGCCGTCATTGCAGGAAGGCAGCATGAGTGGCACGATGAGCGCGCAACTGGTCAACTGGAAACGGCACTAGCAACTAACAACCACCAACTAACAGCTACCAACTCCTCCCATGCCCATCAAGCAAACCATCTGCACGCCCTGTTTCGTCTCCCCAGCCTTTTCCTTCGAGCAGGTCTGCCGGGCGGCCGTCGAGATCGGGTATCCGGCCATTGAAATCCACTTTCCTCCGGCCGACTTCGCTGAGCAGATGGCCATCGCACGGCGCCACAAGCTCACCGTCGCCAGCATGTGCGGGCACCGTTCCATCACCGACGGGCTGAACAAACGCGCCAACCACGACCGCATCGAAAGGGAGCTGCGGCATTCCATCGACATCGCGGCCGACAACGGCATCGTCGGCCTCATCGCCTTCAGCGGCAACCGCAACCCGCACCAGTGCGAGGCCGACGCCATCGAGGCCACGGCCGACGGTCTGAAGCGTATCGCCGGCTACGCCGAGAAGAAGGGCGTGAACGTGAACCTGGAACTGCTGAACTCGAAGATCGACCACGCCGGCTATCAGTGCGACCATACGTCTTGGGGCGTGGCCGTCGTCCAGCGCGTCGGCAGCCCGCGCGTGAAGTTGCTCTACGACATCTATCACATGCAGATCATGGAGGGCGATGTCATCCGCAACATCCGCGAAAACATCCAGTGGATCGGCCACTTCCACACGGCCGGCAACCCCGGCCGGCGCGACCTGGACGACGATCAGGAACTGAACTACGCCGGCATCTGCCGCGCCATCGCGGCCACGGGATACGAGCTGTATCTCGGGCACGAATACACACCCAAAGGCGACCCGATCGAGTCGCTGAAGAGGGCGTTTGCGCTGTGCGATCAGGGGTGAGGCGGACGGGGGAGTCTGGCGGGCCATTGCGGAGGCTGGCCGGGCGGGGGTTTGGGCGCCAGCAGCCGAGGCGGCGGGAAGCTGCTCAGGATCATCTCCACGACCGGACTGGCCAGCGCGGCGGCCTGGCGATACAGCTCGGGAATCTCGCCGCTCTGCTGCTCGGCCGGCAGGCGCGCGATGCGCTCGACGAGGAGGAACTGTTCGCGCTGGCGTGCCACGCGCTCGTTGAAGTCGGCTGTCGCACCGACCAACAGCGGGAGGATGAGAATCCACGAAGCCACACGGCGCGGGCTGCGCCCGCAACCGAATGACGAAACACGAAGGCGCACGAAGGCGGGAACCGGCCTCGACATTCGCCATTCGGGCTTCGACATTGATTCGGGTTTCGAGCTTCGCCATTCGGCCGTCGCCCGCCGGCATCGCCCCCGCCGCGTGTCATGGTGGATCATCTTCGTGCCTCTTCGTATGTCCTCGTGGATCATCATCCCCTTGGACGGCGCAAACAATGGCGTGTTCCGGCTTGTTACCGGAGCGTTACAGAGTACACGACGCCAATCGGACGGCGATCCTCGCTCACCACGACCCCCAGTCGAGCGCGGCAAGATGTGGATCGGGGCGTGAAATGACGTGCCCACCGATATATCATACCCATATGGTCGCGGAGCCCGTGATCCATCGCTGCGCCAAGTCGTTGCTGGAGGCGTCTCCGCCCGGCACGCAGGTGGTTCTGTTCGGTTCGCGCGCCCGGGGCGATGCGCGACCCGGCAGCGATCTGGACTTCCTGGTCATTCAGCCCAGGTCGGCTCGCGGCTGGCCGAAGCCGCGCGGCTGGCGCGTGTGATTCGTCCATTGCGTGTGCCGGCCGACATCGTGGTGATCGGGCGCGATGATTATGAGAAGTGGAAGGACGCCCCCAGCACGGTGTTCTTCCACGCGCACCGGGAAGGCAGGGTGGTGGCATGACGCGTGTGGAAGAGGCAGCCGCATTGATCGCGAAGGCGCGCGAGGACGCGACCATGTCCACATTAAGTCAGGGTTGAGGCGCCGGCTGCGCCTGCTGGAGACGCTGGAGAGCCGCGCCGCGTTCCGTGTCCGCCGCGCCCGCTGGCGGAGGCGCCGGCAGCGGTCGCAGTTGCAGGCGCACGCCCGCCGCCGGCGGCCTGATGGCGGCGCTCGCCATGATCTGAGGCGCGTAGGCCCGGAGGATCACCGTCGCGCCGGCCGCCAGTCCGTCTATGGTGAATCGTCCCTGCTCGTCGGTCTCCGTGGAGGGCCCTCGGCGCAGGTCCGGATACGCCGGGAATGAAGCGGCCACGCCCACCCCGCTCACGCCCCTGCCGGCCGAGTCCACCACCTCACCCGAGACGGAACTGGCCGCTCGCCGCAGCACGATCGCGGGCACAGCGCCTTCGCCGGACCTGGGCCGTTCGACCTCGGCGGACGCGGCCGGGGCGTAGCCCTTCGCCCAGGCGACGACCGAGTATCGGGCCGGCGGCTCGTCGTCCGCGGCGGCCCATGGGGGCGGAGGGTCGATGCGGATCGCATACAGCCCCGCCGAGTTGGTCTGCCAGACGGGCTGCTGGCCACCAAGATTGCCCATGATTTGCTCGCCGTTGATGTCCCGCACGCGCCAGGGTCCGGTGCGCTCCAGCGCCCGCCGCGTGCCCGTGCTTCGAGGTTCCACGAAGGCTCCCGCGATGGGCAGGCCCTGTTCGTCGCTGACCATACCCACCAGGAACACCGCCGCCGGCGCCGGGCGCAGCTCGACGCGGAGGTCCTCCCCGCCGCGCACCGGCACTCCGACAGAAGGCCACGCACCCTCGAGCGACGCCGTCAGCGTCCCACCCTCAGCCACCGGCAATCGCACGGCAAAGCGGCCTTCGCCATCCGTCTGGCCGGAGCTGATGCCGACGCGCGACGAGATACTCACGCGTGCCTGGCGGGCAGGTTGCCCATCGGGGCCCACAACCACTCCGCGCACGAACGGCGCCGTGTTGCGGGGAAGCTCGAAATCCGCGGCCGCCGTCGCGCCGTCTTCGGCCGTCACGACAACCAGAGTCTTCGGATTCACCCACTGCGAGGGCGCGAAGGGCCGCAGGGACACAACGTATTCGCCCGGCGGCACGCGCAGCAGATAGCCGCCATCCTCGCCGGTGGCCAGGTCCCAGCGGCGATCCGGGCGCCTGCCGTAGGGCGAGCCCTGCACCAGGACGCTGACACCCGCCACCGGCTCGCGTGTGTCGGCCGTCAGCACCTTGCCGGCAATCGCGGCGCCGCGCACGAGCTTCAGGTCCTGTCCGGCGAGGTCCTGGCCGGGCATCAGCGTAACGTTGTCCAGTTCCTCATAGGTCCATGAGCGCAGGAACTCATCGGAGGCGCGCACGAGGATGTTGTAGCGATCGGCGGCCAGTTGGCCTACCCGGTACGTGCCATCGTGGCCGCTCAGCACCACCGCCAGTGGCACCGCCCACCCGGCGCGACGGATTTCAACGGGGATGCCCGCCGCGGGCTCGCCGGCTTCGCTATAAACCACGCGCCCGCTGATGCTGCCCGCCGGCCGGAGGCGCAGCGGCGGCGCGGTCTGCCGCTCGGCGCCGGGGCGGATGAAGATCGAGCCATCCGGGCCCCCCGGATCGAGGCCAAAGCCCAGGCGCGTCGCGTAGCGCGGATCGCCGACGGCCAGCGTGAAGACGCTCATCTCTGGAAGGCCCTGGATGGTGAGCTGGCCCTTGTCGTCGGTCGTGTGCCAGAGCGGATCGTCGTCGTCGATCATGTCCGGAAACAGCACGGCCCCATCCGGGGCGCTCAGCCGCGCCGGACGGAGGCGCACGTCGGGCGCGGGCCTGCCGTCGGGATCGAGCACGGTGATCTTGACGGTGGCCGCCGGCATGACGCGCGTCTCCGCGAACCCGCCGTAGGGGACCCACGCGGCCGTGGCGCCGAAGTCCGGCGGGAGGATGATGACCTGAAGGCGCGACTCGGCGTCGGGCCGGGGAAGCTCGGCGCGCAGCTCGTAGAAGCCGCCGTCGTTGGTCGTGGTGGTGGCCAGCCGTCGCCGCCGCATCCCCGAGTCCTCGGGCACGACCAGCCAGACCTCGGCATGGGCGACGGGAGCACCATCGGGCCGAAGCACCAGGCCGCTGGCGACGATGGGCGGCGCGGCCAGGGCGGGGGCGTCTTGTGGTTGAGCGCGCAGGATCCCGGCGACGAGCAGCGGCAGGAGGATCCACGAAGGCACACGAAGACGCACGAAGCGAGGAACTGCGGATGCGCGTCGATGGGCGCAAGTCCCCGTGCGCTGCTGGGCGTCAGGGACCGCGCGGGGATGTCGCGGTTGCGTCCACCTTCGTGCCTGCGTGCCTTCGTGTCTGCGTGCCTTCAGTGGCCGGCGGCCGCGCCGCGTGTCCTCGTGGATCGCCATCTTCGTGCCTCCTGGTGTGCCGTCGTGGATCATCATCTTCTTGGACGCCGCAGACGAGGGCAGGTTCCCGGGTTTCCCTCTTCCGATGGAGCCCCCGTAGGTTCCGCACCGCAGAACGCGATCCGGCAGACGACGCCCTTCGCAGACGCGGGCACGCACGAGCCGCCCGTGCCACAAAGATAGAGCGCAACTATCCCAGGGGCCGCGGGGTTCTTTTCTCCTATCGGTTGCGCATCGGCCCGGCGGGAGCCGCGCTCTTCCGCCGCGTCTTGCCTACTTCATCACCACCACCTTCGACCCCTCCGCTTTCCGCAAGTCCACGATCACCTCGCGCCCGCCGGCAGTTACGCGGTGGCGGCCGTAGAAGGCCCGGACCTCGCATCGCCCGCGCTGGTCGGCGCGGCCGGTCCATTTGGTCCACCACTCGCCGAAGACCAGATCGCGGTAGGCGGCGGCGGCCGGCAGAGGGGTCCAGTCGCGGCGGAACATCGAGCTGGCGGGCATCCAGTTGGCGCCTTCCCAGAACCCCCACATGAGGATCCCCTCGACGCGCGGCTGGGCGAAGCAGACGCGGTAGTAGCGAACCAGCTCGCGCGCCTTCACCTGCTCGTCCAACTCGCTCATGCGCAGACTCCGGTCCTGGGCGAAGCGCGAGCGCTGGCCGGGCATGTTGAACTCAGTCACGCGGATGGGCAGATTGAACTGCGCCAGCGTCTCCAGGGCGTTGCGCACGGTCGTGGGGTTGAAGCTCACGCCGTGGATGTGCCCCTGCACGCCGATGCCGCCGATGGGCACGCCCTGATCCAGCAACCCGCGGATGTGCTTCACGTAGTCGTTCAGCCGCACGCCGGTGAGAATGTCGAAGTCGTTGACGTACAGCACGGCCTGGGGGTCGCCCTCGCGAACCCACTGCGCCATGTGCAGCGTGATGTCCTTACCGAGGCGGTCCTCATAGTAGTTGCCGTGGATCATCTCATTGTTCAGGTCGTACTCCGCGAAGCGCCCGCGGAAGCGCCGGCCCACATCCAGCGCCCGCGCCCGCACTACCTCGCGCAGCTCGTCGTCCGGCAGCGCCTTGACCCAGTCCTGCACGTTCCCCGGCGTGCCCCAGAAGATGTTGTGGCCGCGCAGCGGGATTTCGTGTTTCGCCGTCCAGTCGAGCATCGCCTCAACGACGCTGTAGTCCACTTTTCCGCGCTGCCGCTCCATGACGTGCCACTTCAGCGCGTTCTCCGTGACGGCCGCGTTGAAGTTCTCCAGGAAGACCGACAGATACTTCTGTCGCTCGGCCTCGGGCATCGTGCCGCCGAAGGCGCGGTTGGAGAGGGCGGCGCCGAACCAGAACTCGTGGCGAAGCTGCTCGACGCGCACCTCCGTCCCCGGCGCCGCCTCGATCGTCAGTGTGCCCTTGCGGTGCTTCTCGATGGCGGCGGCCGTTTCCGTCACCAGCTCATCCGCCTCTTCGGCGCCCCGCGCCGCCCCCGGCGGCCCGCCCAGCAGCAGCGCGATCAATGACATGGAGGCGAATGCTGAAATCCGGAGCAGCGCCGGCCGTCGACCTGGAGTGGAGGCTGTCATGGGTTCTCAGTTCAGCCCTCCTTGGTTGTTCTGTCAAGCGGTGCACACGTGCACACGCCCGTCGGGCGCGTGACCGTTTCTGCGTCGGATGGAGGCACGACCCCCACCCCAGCCCTCCCCCAGTACCGGGGAGGGAGGGGGGCGCATCTTGCCCGTGTCCGTGCCAACCGGGCGCAAAGATCGCGGGCACGGGCGAGGACGCCCGTGCTACGGGGTGGCGGTGTGTCGTTCGGCACGGGCGAGGACGCCCGTGCTGCGTCGTGCACCGGCGCGACTCTGCACTAGCGGCCGCAGAAAATGTCACGCCCCCCGGCGCTGCCGTGCCGCGCGGAACGTCAGCTCGCCTCGCGGCGTCGGCCCGCCAGCACCAGCATCACGCCGGCGGCGGCCAGCGCCGCCGATTCCCCGGTGTAGATCATCATGGCCCGCCCGTGCAGTTGACGGAACTCGGCGCCGGCGCCCTCGCCGCGCAGGCGCAGGTCCTCCATGCGCCCCGTAATGGTCATCGGCAGGAGAATGGCTCCGATTGCCGCCAGCGCGAACAGCGCGAAGGCGCCGGCGAGCCATCGCGAGGGCCGCGACAGCCACCACGCGGCGGCCCCCAGCAGGCAGATGGCCGCCAGCCCCAGTTGATATCGCTCGAAGGCGATGAACATGAGCGGCGCCGCGTCGAGTGCCGTGGCCCGGTCGGCGGCGAAGAGCACCTGCACGCACAGAAACAGACACCCCAGCCCGCCCAGCCACAAGGCCCAGGCGAACGTGGCGATGATGGAGAAGGTGGTTGGCATGGCAGTAGTCAGTAGACAGAAGTCAGTAGACCGAAAACAGTGGACGGAACGCAGTAGGTGCAACTGACAAACGGACGATTGACCCGACAACGGACAACTGACCACTGACCACGGACATCCTCACGGAAACAGCCCGCGCAGGCTCGAGGCCCTGGCCACGCGGTCGATCGCCAGCGTGTACGCCGCCGTGCGATAGTCGCAGTCGGCCTCGTCGGCCCTGGCATTCACGGCGTCGAAGGCCCGCTCCATCACGCTCTGAAGTTCATCCTGCACCTGCTTGGCCGACCAGAAGTAATTCTGAAGCCCCTGGACCCACTCGAAGTAGCTGACGGTGACGCCGCCGGCGTTGGCCAGGATGTCGGGCAGAATGGTCACGCCGTTCTCGCGCAGGATTTCATCCGCGCGGGGCGTGACCGGGCCGTTGGCCGCCTCAACCACGGTGTGGGCCTGGATGTGGGCGGCAACATCGGTGTCAATGGTGCTCTCGGTGGCCGCCGGGATGAGCACATCGCACGGACAGGCGAGCAGTTCCTCGTTGGTAATGGCCTCGGCGTCGGGATAGTCGTTCAGAACTCCGTTCTCGCGGTAGTAGGCTCCGGCCGAGTCGATGTCGATGCCGGCCTCGTCGTAGATGCCGCCTTCCCTGGCGCTGACGGCGACGATGGTGGCCCCGCGCTCGGCCAGAAGTCGCGCTGCGTGGAAGCCGACGTTTCCGAAACCCTGGACGGCGATCCTGACGTCGGCCAGGGTCTTGTTCTGCGTGGCCAGGAACTTGCGCAGGATGTTCATGACGCCGCGGCCGGTGGCTTCTTCGCGGACGACGCTGCCCCCCAACAGCACGGGTTTGCCGGTGACGACGCCGAGTTCCTGGTGGCCGACCATCATCGAGTAGGTGTCCAGGATCCAGCTCATGATCTGGGCATCGGTGCCGGCGTCGGGTGCCGGGACGTCGTGGGCCGGGCCGATCAGGGGAAGTATCTCGCTGGTATAGCGGCGCGTGAGGCGCTCCTTCTCACCGGCGGAGAGGGCCTTGGGGTCGCACACGACGCCGCCCTTGGCGCCGCCGAAGGGCAGGCCCACCAGCGCGTTTTTCCAGGTCTGAAGCATGGCCAGGGCCATGACCTCGTCGCGGGTGACGGAAAGTGAATAGCGGATGCCGCCCTTGAAGGGCCCCAAGGCGTTGTTGTGCTGGACGCGGTATCCGGTGAAGACCCGGATGCTGCCATCGTCCATGCGCACCGGACAGGAGACGGTCAGCAGCCGCCTGGGCGCCGCCAGGACGGGGCGCCAGGTCGGGTCCAGCCCCATGGTCGCGAACGCGCGCTCGAAATAGAGGTGGGTGTTCTGCCAAAAGGGCGCATGCTGGGGCTGGGGATGAAGGAGGTTGGTGTTGTCCATGTCAGAGGGCCTGCCGCCGGATGGTCATGTCGAAATTGTACACCATCGACTTGTACATGCCCCAGACGATCAGCCCATAGCAGACGCACGCCGCCCAGCCGCCGAAGAAGATGAACACCCGCGAAGCGGCGATGTCGGCCCCGGGCGAGCCGAAGGTCTGCGGGGCCACGCCCAGGGGGTTGACCAGCATGGCGATGAGCGTGAAGGGGCTGAAGGCCCCCACCAGCAGCCCCCCCTGCTCGAACGTCGAGGAGCCGATGATGTTCTGCCCGCAGAAGTACAGCAGACCGCTGATACCTCCCACGATGCCCACGCTGCTCATGACCGCCATCACCGTCTTGCGACAGCGCAGCGACATCTGCATGCCCAAAATCGCCGCGAACGCCGTGACCATGATCAGCGTGGCCGGCAGCACCAGGACGGCCTCGGGAAAGACGATCCATCGTCCGGCTGCCGGGTCCGCCGATTCCGAACGGAACAGGTCCACCACCACGAAGATCAGGATGCTGGCGACGGGCACGGCGATCAGCGGCAGCACGAAGCTGACCAGCCCGCGCAGCTTGCCCCAGATGTAGTAGCGGCTGGTGATCGGCGTCGCCAGCAGCAGATCCAGCGTGCCATCCTCCTTCTCCCGCGTTACCGTGGAGGCGGCCGACTGCGTCAGGATCAGCAGGATCACCGCCACCTCCACCATGATCGCCCCCAGCAGGAACGCCCGCGTGTCGGCCATGCTCAGGACCGTGCGCGGGTACTTGAGGGCGATGGTGGTGATGACCTCGCCGTTGGTGGCGAAGCTTGCCTCGTCGATGACCATGCCCGGGCGCAGGGCGTCGGGCGAAGCGGGCCGGCCCTCCAGCGTGACAAGCGTCGCCGGCGCCCCGTCGGCCCTGCGCGGGCGCACGCGGTAGAGGCGCGGCTGCTCGCCGTCGACGATGCTGACAACGTTCTCATAGGGATCGAATCCGGCCGCTCCCACGACCATCCGTGCCGGCACGGTGCGCGTCGAGAGCACGGCCAGGGTGACGGCCGCCCCAATACCCGCCGTCATGAAGCCGTAGCGCAGGAGCAGCGCGCGGTTGGCCGAGGCCCTGGTCTTGGCCTCGCGCCAGGCGATGGGGTTGGCCCAGACGTATCGCGGTCGGCGCGTGCGGTCACCGCTGGAGAGGCGAAGGAGCTGCAGCAGCCAGGCGCGGAAGGTGCGCGTCGACTGGGCCAGCCGCCGCAGCATGAGGATCGACGGCATGACCAGCAGGAAGCTCAGCGCGAACATGAAGCTGATGAAGAAGGTGTGGGGGCTGGACAGATACCAGCTCATGATCCGCCCGTGGTGCGGCGCCACCAGCCCAAGGTCCGGCGGCTGATAGGCCGGGTCGCCGAAGATCACCCTCAGCGCCAGGAACGGGTGCAGGCCGGCGAACCAACTGATGTGGCTCAGCAGCTCCCCCTGGGCGCTGTAGTTCCAGCGGTACTGAAAGTAACCCATCTCCTCCAGCGACAGCGGCACGGCCAGATACAGTGCGATCACCAGATAGAAGCTGAAGATGGTGCGGCGCGTGCCCACCTTGAACACCGCGATGGCCATGGCGATCGCCCCGGTGATGAAGGCCGTGGCGCAGGCGATCAGGCACGAGAGGGCGATGCTCTTGATGGCCACGCCGCCGAAGATCTGCGTGATCGAGAAGATGGGGATTCCGCTGACCAGCAGCGCCACGACGAAGAACAGCCGCGACAGCAGCGACCCCAGGACGATCTGGCCGTTGGTCAGCGGCGTGGACAGGAGGATGTCGTAGGTCTGGCTGTCGCGCTCCTGGGTGATGGCCCCGGCCGTGAAAATGGGCGCCAGCAGGGCCACCAGAGCGAGCTGCACGTAGCTCATGAAGCGGAAGATTTCCGCGCTCTGCTTGGCCAGGTCGGAGAGGCTGGCGCTGGCCAGACTGCCGGCGCTGTTGAGCAGCAGGAACACGACCAGAAACACCAGCGCCCCCAGATACGCCGAGCGGATGAGCAGGTCGCGCTTGCGCTTTCCGCCGGACTGGATCACCCGAAGCAGAATCGGGTTGGCCGGAATGAGGCGCCAGAGATAGTTGCCGATGCCCAGCATGAAGTTGGACTCAACTGTTGGAAATCCGAATGTTAGAAACCCGAATGACGAAACCAGAAGTCCGAATGAATGACGAATGACGAACCCCGAGCCGCGAGCTATCTGGTTCGGAGGATCCGCCCGAAGATCAGGTTAAGTTCCCTGGCTTCCTGCCAGAGGGGTCGGGCGTCATCCCTCAGGCTTTCGACGGCCGCGGCCACCATGCGAAGCCAGTGCTTGGCCTCACGGGCCTCCTTCCTGCAATAGCCGATCTTCAGCCGGAAGTCCCTCTTCGACACGGCGTCATCCGCCTCGCAGTAGTTGGCGCCGACGCTCGTACCGGCCCTGACCAACTGGTCGATGAGGCAGTTGGTCACTGGCCCGAGCGGAATTCGCTTGGCAAACGCGATAATGGACTCGCCAAACCTCGCCGTGCGTTCCTCCAAGTCAAAACGTCGCGGGCTGTCTTCCTCATTGGTCATTCTGGTTTCGTCATTGATTCTGGTTTCTGGTTTCGTCCTTCGTCATTGCCGCTACTGAACCATCCCCTTCGTCAGCCTCATGAACGCCGTCTCCAGATTCACCTCCTCTTCCCTAAGCATCGTGAGCCTGAAGCCGGCCCCGATCAGCTTCTGAGGCACGAAGCTGTAGTCGCTCACGCCGTCCCTCAGCGCCACCTGAAGGAAGCCGTTGTTCGCCGACACGTCCACCACGTTGGGATCCTGCGCCAGCAGCGCGGCCGCCTGCTCGTGGTTGTCGCCCACGCCCACCAGGATGACCGTGCCCGTCCGCGCCCGCCGCAGGATGTCGCTCACCGGGCCGCTGTAGAGCAGCTCGCCCTGCTCGATGATGCCGATCTTGTTGCACAGGTCGGCCAGCTCGGGAAGGATGTGCGAGCTGATGAGGATGGTCTTGCCCATGCGGCGCAGCTCCTTGAGCAGCTCGCGCATCTCGATGCGCGCCCGCGGATCAAGGTTGCCGGCCGGCTCGTCCAGCAGCAGCACCTTGGGGTCGTGCAGCAGCACCCGCGCGATCGACAGCCGCTGCTTCATGCCGCGCGACAGGCCGTCCACCAGCGCGTCGCGCTTGTAGGCCAGATCGGTCAGCTCCAGCACGTCGTTGACCACCTTCACCCGCGCTGCGCCGTTGATGTTGTAGGCGGCGGCGAAGAACTCCAGATACTCCTGGACGACCATGTCCTCATAGGCGCCGAAGTAGTCGGGAACGTAGCCGATCAGCGGGCGGATCAGCCGCGACTGATAGCCGACGACGTAGTCGCAGATGCGCGCCTCGCCCCAGGTGGGCTGCAGGAGCGTGGCGAGGATTTTGATGGTCGTGCTCTTGCCGGCGCCGTTGGGACCGATGTAGCCGTAGCAGTCGCCCTCTTCGATCTCCAGATTGAGGTTGGACAGCGCCACCAGCGTCCCATAGCGCTTGGTGAGGTTCACGGTCTTGATCACGGTGGCCATCGCTGCCTCTATCTGGGGGCCGCTGCGCCGCGCCCGGCGTCTTCCCGTACCGCCTCGACGGCTCCGGGGACTTCCCTTGCCTGCTTCAGTCGATTCGCTTCCGCCACCTCGCCAAGCCAGAGTTCCTCGTACCGCGACTGCCGCGCCGCCCCGGACCTCTCGATCGGCACAATGAACTGATAGTATACCACGCCCTCGCCGGCTATCTGCTGCCGCTGCACCTCCAGTCCAAACGGCAGCGGCGCCTTGTCCGTCCGGCTGCGTGCCAGAACCACCGCATGCCCCGCGCTCAGCGCCGGGGAGACGTCCCAGTGCCGACCGGCCCGCCTCAGCAGCTCGAATCGCCCGGAAACCGAACCGCGCGCCGCCTGGTCCGAACGCACCGGCTTGATCCTGTCAAACAGAGACATCAGAACGGCCGCCCGATCTCTGTTGGAATAACTTGAATCGTAACGGCTGGTGAAGTCAAGCCGCCAGCGTTCCATCCACCCCGCCTCGCCCAGGGGCGCCCGATCGCCCGCGTCCTCGGGCGGCCGCCGCTGTCGCAGGTTCGCGTTGAGCTTGAGAGTCGCAAAGTCGATGACCCCGCCGCGCGGCCACGCCGCCGCCGTCGTCCCCCCTTCCACGTAGATCAGCCAGTCGCCAACCACGTCCTGATTGGTGTCGGGCCGGGCGGCATAGGCCATCCAGAACTGCTGAAAGTCGATGTCCGTGTTGTTGGTCAGACGACCGCCGAGATAGTTGTCGTGGAGCGTGAGGCTGCCGCTGATGCCTGTTTCGGTGGTGCCGATCCACCGCGTCTGGAACTTCTTGAGCGTGCTGCGGAACGGCACCGTCGTCCGCACCGGTTCGATCGCCCCACGCCCGCGCCGCTGCACTTCGTACTCCAGCGGCGCCAGGAACTGCGCCACGTCGCGCAGGTGGCTGGGATGCATCGGATATGGCACGATAAATCCGCCGGCTCCGCCGGGGGTATCGCGCAGGCTCAGGTCCTGCGGCCCGTCTCGGGGGATGAACAACCCGAACTGGCTGGTGGCCCACGTCGTGCCGTCGGGGGCCATGCGCACGAGGCTGACGTGCTGGATCTGCGGAGGTCCTCTGAGCACCAGCCTCACCACCAGCACCGTCAGCGCCGTGGCCGCCAGCGCCGCCACACCGAACGCCACCCAACTGTACTGGGCCAGCCGCCTGGCCAGAAGGAAGAAGTAGCTTCCCGGCCCGGCGATCAGCCAGTAGGCGATGAAGAAGACAACCGCCAGGGCCACCAGAGCGGCTCCGCGCTGGGGGAGTTCCATTCCGCTGAGCATGGCCCAGCTCAGATCAACAGCGATTTCGGCATCGCCGTAGACGTCCCTGTATCGGCGGGCGGCGTCGGCGCGGTCGACGGTGGCATCGTCGAATGTCACCGTGTCGTGAGGCAGGTCCAGCGCGCGGTCCCAGATGCGGTCCCAGCCCATGTGCCGCATGCTCCCGCCGTCGCGCAGGGAACGGTCGGTCAGGTCCTGTCCCACCCAGCTTACGGTCCCCAGACCGTACAGCCACCGCGCCAGATAAGGCGAGGCTCGGTCGAGGGCGCTGTGCTGGACCACCAATGCCTCTCGCCTGGCCCTGGCCCGCACCACCGGGGCAGCGCGCTTCGCCAGATCGGGCCAGGGGTCGACCGTGCGACCGAGCAGCCGGTTGAGATAGCGGGCCTCACCGGCCCTGGGCAGTTCCTCCAGAACCTGCGGATCGGGCACCCCCGCCAGCATCCGCAGGGAACGGGCGCCGACCTCATCTTCGATGCCCGTCAGCTCCACGGGCAACATCCGCGCCAGGTCGCTGTCGCGCACCTGCTGCCAGTTGGCTCCCGTACACGCCAGCAACCGTCCGCCGTTGCGCACGTACTGCTCGATGGCGGCCATCGTGCCCGACTCGATCTGCAGCGGATTGCTGCTGGTCCAGACGATGTGGTCGACCGCCTCGTATCCGAGGACATGGTCGGGAAGGTCGCGTGGCTGCACGGGCACGAACAGCACGTCCTCGTTGATGCCATGGGCACGGTCGTAGGCATGCATCGGGACGATGCCGGCATCCCCCACCACCAGTACCAGCCGTGTGCCCCGCCGCCCGGAGAAAGCCGAGCCCGGATCGTCCAGGTCCACCGGCGCCCTCAGCCGCGGCGAAAATGGAATCTGCAGCAGTTGCCGCCCCTCGGCCGTGCACAGGAAGACCCGCACCACGTTGTTCAACTGATCGGCGGTCCCGAAGCCCCGAAACCCCCGCGGCTGCGGCCGGAAATACACCCACACCCGTTCCTCGATCTGCCGGCCCTCGGGGTTGCCCGTGAGGGTGATGCTCTGCGTGTAATGGACCCGGTCGCGATCAATGTCCTCCTGAATGATGGCAATACGGTACTGCGCCGCGGCTCCGATCTTGGGCCGAAGCACCAGCTTCATCGGGACCCAGCAGTTGGGGCGGTAGTGGCCATCGAAGCCAATACTCTCCACCTCACCTTCGGCGTCCCTGGCCTGTCCGAGCGTGGCCGCCGCCATTGCAAGCAGGACAATCCCGCCCACGATGAAACGCATATGACCAATCTATGCCGCCCGGAGGAAATCGTCAATGACCCATTGCTCTTCAGCGCAACCCCTCCCGGCGGTAGTATACCTGCAACCATCCGGCCCATTGGCGGCCGGCTCCTATTGACTTCCGGAGAACAGACCCATGCTGAAAGCGACTGTGCTCACCGTTCTGGCGGCCGCACTGGCCTTTGCCTCTTCCCCGGCCCGCGCCCAGGATGCACCGGCCTTCGTCAAGCCGCGTATCAACCACGAGGCCCTCGAAAAGCTCGGCTGGCAACTGAGCTGCCAGGCCTACACGTTCCGCGAGATGTCGCTGTTTGAGACGCTCGACGTGCTTCAGTCGCTGGGGCTCCGCTACGTCGAGTTCTACCCCGACCAGCGATTCTCACCCGAGAAGCCGGCCGTCCGCACCAACCACAACATGACCGGTGAGCAGATCGCCGAGCTCACGCAGAAGCTGGCGGCCACGGGCATCAAGCCCGTCGCCTACGGCGTGGTGGGCCTGGCCAATGACGAGGCCGCCGCCCGCAGGGTCTTCGACTTCGCCCGCACGATGGGCATTGGCGTGATCGTCTCCGAGCCGGAACAGGCCGCGCTGCCGCTGCTCGAGCGGCTCTGCCAGGAATATCAGATCAGCCTGGCCCTGCACAACCACCCCAGTCCCAGCCGCTACGCCAGTCCCGACACAGTGCTCAAGGCCGTGGAGGGTCTCTCGCGCCGGGTCGGCGCCTGTGCCGACACGGGCCACTGGTATCGCTCGGGCCTGGTGCCTCTGGAATGCCTGCGCAAACTCGAAGGCCGGATCATCAGCTTCCATTTCAAGGACCTCAGCGCCGAGCGCCGCGACGTCCCCTGGGGCACCGGCGTGTGCGACGCCCGCGGCATGCTCGCCGAGATCAAGCGCCAGGGCTTCAAGGGAGCGTTCTCGATCGAGTACGAGACCGGCCGCGGCCCTGCCCTTATCGCCAACGTCGCCCGGTGCGTGCAGTTCTTCAGCGACGTGGCCGGCGAACTGGCCGCAGAGTAGCGCACTGACGTAGAAACAGGCGCTGAACCAGCTCGCCCGCCAGAACCGTGCGGGCGCCGACCGCCGGCGCCCCGTGCGCGGCGAGCCAGCATGGGCGAGCCGCCCATACCACAAGAAACCTGAAAGGACTGGCAGTGGCCAAAGTGCTGAACGAGAAACGACCCAATGTGCTGCTGATCGCCGTCGATTCGCTGCTGGCCGATCGCATGAGCTGTTACGGCTATGGCAGGCTGACGACGCCCCACATCGACCGGTTTGCGGAGCAGGCGACCCTCTTTGAGCGGACGTATTCGCCGCACATCCCCACCACCTCCGCATACGCCTCCATGCTGACGGGGCGCGACTGCTTCGGCACCGAGGTGGTGGCGCTGCGCCATCAGGGAGGGCTGACGAAAAAGGTCAGGACGCTGGCGGAAATTCTCAAGGCCGCCGGTTACAACACAACCTGCGTGGGATTCACCGGCAACCCGGCCTCGCGCGGCTTCGACAACTACCTTTCCTACACGGCCTGGGGTAGCTGGTCTGATCGGTTTCTGCCCAAGGCCCAGTTGCTCAACGAGGTGGCGCAGCCGGAGATCACGCGCCTGCAGGCCGCCGGCAAACCGTGGTTCATCATGCTCCGCCACATGGACCCGCACTCGCCCTACATGCCGCCCCATCCCTTCCAGCGCATCTTCTACCACGGCGATGAATGCGACCCTGCCAACCAGTCCATGAAGGCGCCGATGTCCTTCAAGCCCTTCTGCGACTATTTCCGCTCGTGGCTGCCTCCGGGGATCACCGACAAGGATTACGTCCTGGCCCAGTACGACGGGGCACTGGCCTACATGGACGCGTGCATCGCGGCCATCTTCATGCAGCTCGAGGCGATGGGGATCATGGACCAGACCATCGTCATCCTCAACGGCGACCATGGCGAGACGCTGTACGACCATGAGTGCTGGTTCGATCATCACGGTCTGTACGACGTTACTCTCCATGTGCCGTTGATCATCCGCTACCCCGCCAAAGTGCCCGCCGGCAGGCGCATCGCCGGCTACAACCAGCATAAGGACCTGGTGCCCACGATCATGGAACTGGCCGGCATCAGGCCGCGGGTGAAGTTTGACGGACAGTCGCTGATGAAGCTCGTGCGCGGAGAGATGACGAGTTTCGAATCCGAGTTCTACATCACCGAATGCACGTGGATGCGCAAGCACGGTTGGCGCACGCCGCAGTGGAAGCTGATCGTCGCCCTGGAGCCGGACTTCCACTTCAAGCCGCCCGTCGAGTTATACAACCTCGTGGAGGACCCCCACGAAGACAACAACGTCGCCGCACGCCACCCCGATATCGTGGCCACGCTTCGCGGCCGGATGGAGGCATGGATCGCCAGGCGCGAGAAAGAAACGGGGATCACGAATCCCATGCTCACCCAGGGCGACTGGCACGGCCACAAGGGCGTGGGGGCGTTCAAGACCAGCCAGCAGGCGTACGACACCCTGCACATCGGCGACCCGCGCACGGCCGCGCGCCTTCAGGCAAAAGGCGGCGATCCGTCGCGCCCGGGGACACAGCTCATCACCGTCATCGGTCGCGGGCATTCCGGGACACGGGCCATGTCGCACACGCTGAGCCAGAGCGGCGTGTACATGGGCGACACGCTCAACAAGTCCGGCGACCTGCTGCCGCCGGAGCCGATGTACGAGGCGTGCAGGGTGATGGCCAGGCATGTAATCCACAAAGGCGGCGTGAAGTGGGACTTCAGCAGGCTCCACACGATGGAGATCGACCCGCAGTTCACCAAGCTCATCGAGCAGTATCTGTCATCGGTGCTCAACAGCCCGGCCAGGCGCAAGGGCTGGAAGATACCGGAAACGACACTGGTCTTTCCCTGGATCGTGCGCATGTTCCCCGAGGCCTACTACATCCACTGGGTGCGCGACCCCCGCGACTGCATCATCGGCTCGCACCTGACGGATGACCTGTCGCGCTTCGGCGTGCCGCACGAACCGACGGATGACATCCGCCTGCGCCGCGCCATCAGTTGGAAATACCAGGCCGAGATCGTGAGAGCCACGCCCAAACCGAAACATTTCATGACGGTGCGTCTGGAGGATTTCGTGCTCGACCAGGACCGCACCCTCATGCGCCTCGAGAAGTTCCTGGGCATTCCCCTGGTGAGCATCCCCGTGAAACCCGAGGTCGTCGGCCGCTGGAAGACGGACACGGAACAGCACGACTTTGACTTTTTGCGTCCGGACATGCTGGAGTACGGCTATCTGCCGGAGAAGAAACATGCTGCGAAAAGCGTTCGTCATGTCGGTCAACGCCGGGCAGGAGCCAGAGTATGAGCGGCGCCACCGGCCGATCTGGCCGGAGCTGGAGGCGGTGCTCAAGGCCCACGGCGTCCACAACTACTCGATCTTCCTCCACCCGCAGACGCGGCAGCTGTTCGCCTATGTAGAGATTGAGGACGAGGCACGATGGTCGGCCATCGCGCAGACGGACACGTGCAGGCGGTGGTGGGCGCATATGAAGGACATCATGCCCTCCCACCCCGACAACAGTCCCATCTCGCTGGAGCTGAAGGAAGTATTCCACATCGACTGACGGAACGACCCATCGGGAGGCCCGTCGCTTCCGCCCAGCGTCATGCGACCCAGGACCGAAAGAGGCACAAGTGCCCGATGTACATTGGTCGTCCCGCCTCCAAATGACGTCCTTGATTGTGGTCCGATGCGCTCAGGCAGGCATGGTTGACGCGCCGATGATTCTGCCGTCGATCGACATGGTTACAGCGCGCGCGTACTGAGCCACAGCTTTCAGATTCACCTCCACGCCCAGACCCGGCCGATCGGTCAGCCGCACCTGCCCGTGGCCATCCAGCTCGATGGGATTGGCCACCAGCCCGCGCACCAGCGGCGAATCCGATTCGCAGTATTCGACCCAGGGTGCCGAAGGCTCGCCAGCCATTACAGACATCGCGGCGGCCAGCGACAGATGGCTCTTGAACGTGTGGTTGACGAACGTCCGCCCTTCCCGTTGCGCCAGTCGCAGCGCATCGAAGGCGGGCGTGATCCCGCCGATCCGTCCGGGATCAATTTGCAGGAAGTCAAGCCGGCCATTGACCAGCAGGTCCTCGGCCGCGCGCAAGGTGTTGCAGCCCTCACCGGCGGCGATGGCGAGGGGCGACTCGGCCCGCAATCGCGCGTAGGCGTCGACCGCTTCGGTGTGCAGCGGCTCCTCGAGCCATGTCGGCCTGAAAGGGGCAAATGCGCGCGACCTCGCCAGGGCCGCGCCCACGTCCTCGCCCCAGACACAGCCGGCATCGATCATCAGCGCCGCATCATCGCCCAGTCCCCGCCGAGCCTGCCGGACCAGCTCGACGTCGTACTCCAACCCGCGATGGCCCATCGGACCCCAGCCGAACTTCACCGCCGTAAAGCCCCTGCGCCGCGATTCGGCGGCCAGGGCGGCCGCCTTCTCGGGCGTGTCGGGAAAGACGAAGGACGCATAAGCCCGCTTGGGCAGGGCGCGATCGTAGCCAAGCAGGCGATAGACCGGCTGGCCAGTCGCTTTCCCCAACAGGTCCCAGAGGGCGATGTCGGCCGCCGCCCAGGCATGGGAAAAATGGGCGATGTCCATCGCGCGGCGACGGGCGTGGTTGTAGATGCGACGAATATCCTCTGGCCCGTCCAGTGTCTGGCCCAGCAGGCTCTGGCTCAGGGCCACGATGTTGCTGTGGGACATCGGGGCGCAGTAACACGCGATGGCGATCAGCGGCGAGGAATCCGACTCGCCGTAGCCCTCCAGTCCGCTGTCGCTTCGCAGACGCACCAGAAAGCTGTCCTGGGAGCCATCGGCGCGGTCTTCGATGTCCGGCAGAGCGAAGTAGAACAGGTCCACCGACTCGATTCTCATGCAGTCGCTCCTTCCACGGGATGGCCGCCGATAATAGCCCTGCCGTCCCCTGCGGCAAGCCCAGCCGGCGGCCGCGCCGAGGCTTGCCTGAACGCAGCGGCTCGATTATTCAAAATCGTGGGCGATTGCCCGGAGGCCGCCATGATCACCATACGCGACGACATCCGGCGAGACGGCATTCCGCTGGCGCGGCTGGAATCGGAGCACCTGACTGTGGACGTGGCGCCTGGCGTCGGCGGACGGATTGTCAGCATCCGTAGCCGCGACGGCCATGAGTTCCTCTGGACCAATCCGCGGCTGTCGCTGCGATGCTGCCCGCCGGGGACGCAGTACGATCCGAACTTTTTCGGAGGGGTGGACGAGCTGCTTCCCAACGACCTTCCCGAGACGATCGATGGTTTGGCCTGCCCCGACCACGGCGAGTTGTGGACGGCCACGCTTCATGCCCGCGTCGAGGGCCCGCAGCTTGTACTGAGCGGCGAGTTGCCAGTTTGCGGGCTGCGGTACGAGCGGCGCATGCGGCTGGCCGAAGGCCAACCGCTGATTGAGCTGGACTATCGGATCCAGAACGGCGCCGATCGGCCGAGGCATTTCCTCTGGAAGCTGCACGCCGCACTGAACATCCGACCAGGCGACCGCATTCAGTGCCCGGCGGCGCGTGCCCGCGTAGTCGACCTGGCCTGGTCGCGCTGGCACAGCCTGGAGCCGTTCCCCTGGCCGCACGTGGAAGGCGGCCGGGCCGACATCATTCCGCCGCCGGGCGCGGAAGTGGACTTCTTCTACCTCTACGACCTGTCGGCAGGGTGCCTGCGCTGGCTGGACGCCGAGGGCAGACTCGAGTTCGCCTATCACTTCGATACCGCCGTCTTCCCGTATGCCTGGCTGTTCGCCTCGTACGGCGGTTTCGACGGGCACTACACCGCCATCCTTGAACCCTGCACGGCCATGCCCATTTCCGTGCCCGAGGCGGCGGCGCTGGGACAGTGCTCGCGCCTGGAACCCGGCCAGTCGCTGAGCACGCACGTGAGCATCTACGCCGGTCCGCGACGCGACTCGGAGGAGAAGGATCATGACTGAGCGCAAGAAGGTTCTGGTGACAGGGGCATCCTCCGGCATCGGCCTGGCCACCGCCCGTCGTTTTGCCGCCGAGGGATGGGACGTGGCCCTCAACGCCCGCCGTGGCGATTTGCTTAAGACCATCTGCGCGGAGCTGCCCGCCGGCGAGCACCTCGTCTGCGAGGGCGATTACAGCGATGCGGCCGTGCTCGACGCGATCGACGATGTGATCGCCCGGCGCTGGGGACGGCTGGACGCGTTGATCAACTGCGCGGGCGTCTGGGCCGTGGTGCATTCCACCGATACCCCGATGCACGAATGGCGCAAGTGCTTCGACATCATGGTCAACGGCGGTCTGGGCATCACGCGCGTGGCCGTGCGACACATGGGCCGCGGCGGACGGATCGTCCATGTCACCAGCATCCACGGCGAGCGCGCCGAAGCTCGCGCCAGCGCCTATTCCATGGCCAAGGCAGCTTTGAACCAACTCTGCCGCGTGCTGGCCGTTGAGCTGGCGAATCGGGGGATTCTCGTCAACGCCATTGCGCCCGGCTTCGTGGACACGCCGATGAGCATCGTCGACGGCGTCAACGAGCTGGAGACCGAGTGGTTCCGGCGCAACTATGTCGAGGGCCACCATCTGCCGCTGCGCCGGGCCGGCCGGCCGGAGGAGATCGCGGGCGTGGCGCTGTTTCTGGCCGGACCGGACGCGACCTATATCACCGGCCAGGTCATCACCGTTGACGGCGGATTGACGATCACCTTCTGAACACGACTCGCCGCTGGTCGGTTTATCGCTGCATGCGCAGGGGTCTGCCGTCGCTGGTGGTCAGTCGCGCCACTGCGCCCCACCCGCCGCGGAGATTGACAACTTTCAGCACGATCCAGTTGCCGCCGGGCCTGAGCTGAACCGACTCGATCCTGTCGCTGTCTGCAACGGCACCTCGCCCCTCCTTAGCGAAGCTGTGGACCGCCTCGCCGTTGACGAACACACGGACGTAGTCATCGCTGCCAATGAGAAGATGACAGGTCATGGCCTGTGGGGCGATCACCTCGGCCGCCAGGTAGGCCGCGGCGTATTCCGGCTGGCCGAACATCGGACCGAGGCTGACGACCTCGGGAACCAGCTCGCGGGGATTGCGGTAGGGCTGCCATTGCCGGCCGGCGACGGCGGCGCCGAGCGTCGGATGCAGGATGGCCGGATCTTCAGCAACGTGGTCGGCGACCGCGTTGCGCGCCGCCTCGTCGCTGCGCTGGCTTTCGGGCAGCATCATGGGTCCCAGGACAAGCCAGTCGCAGATGAAATGGTCCTCGCTGAGCAGGACATCGGCGCTGGGCTCGGGACCGATGATGGTCACCGATCCGTCGGGTCTGAAGGCGTCGCGTCGCTGCAGCTCCTCCGGGGTCATCGGCTGTTTGAACCGCGGAATCATCTCGCGGCAGATCCGCACATACGTGTCGCCGTAGTTTCGCGTGACGGCGATCTGGCTGCCCTCCAGGAACAGATTCCACGTCTCCAGCAGCAGCCACGGCGCGCGGTCGCGCACGCGGATGGCCCGGGCAAACTCCTGACGGAACAGAGCTCCGTCGCGTCGATCGCGCACGCGCACGCCCCAGCCCTCCTGGCGCTGGTCGGTGCGGTTGCGGTCGTCAAAGCCCGGACCGATGGTGGTGATGTTGAACGCCCGGCCCGAATCGGGCGAGGCGATCCCCGTGTAGGATGCCCCCCAGTTGAAATAGTTGTCGGCGTTGGTCAACCTCAGGCGGTTGTTGCTGTAGAAGCCGTCGCGGTACAGTTCCGAGAAGACCAGGTAGAGCCTGCTGCCGGGGAAGTCCCGCTCGAAGCGCTCCTTCACATAGGGCACGAGCCTGTCCTGGACGCAGATCACGCCGCAGCCCGGCTCGGGGTGATAGACGAAGACCGGAAACGCCCCGTCATACTCAAAGAGCACATCGCGGGCTTTCTGCTCCGTGATGAAGAACTCGAAGAACCGGTGCAGCCATCGATAGAACTGGGCCATGCCCGCCTCGGCATCCAGATTGGCGTTGCGGAAGGCGTTGAATCCCATCCCGTCATAGAACATCGCGACTTTGGGATTGGCCTTTCCCTCCGCCTGCCGCTGCCGCATGACCTGGAGCATCACGGCGAACCGGTCGTACTGATTGCTTCGCACAACCTCGCCCCCGATGAGATTCAGCACATCGATTCCGGCCGCGCTGACGTTCTCCAGCTCCTGGACCCACCAGGCGGGATTGAGCCCCGCCTCCCTGAAGCCTCCCTCCAGGCCGCTCAGCGGCGCCGTGGCGTCCCGCGACGACCTGATGCTGGTGTAGAACTGGACAAAGACGGTTGGCGACGGGCGTGCGGCGGAGGGCGGAGCCGGGATGGCCGCTTCCACGGCCGCCATCGCCGTCGAAGCAAACAGGCCCACACATGCGAGGAATCCGTACAGACATGTCGAGCACGCATTCATGTAAGCGGTTGTACCGGCACGACACGAGGGCGTCCAGAGATGGCGACGGCGGCACATGACAGATTCTTGTTGCATGTGCTCCTGAGATTCCTTGTGTGCCCTGGCCGCGGATCGCCCAACAGGACAGGCTGGCGGAGGTGCCCCTCCGCGCCCTTTGCGTCTTCCCCTGCTGCCCCCATCACTCCAGCCCACGCAACACTTCCAGGTTCACCTCATCCCAGTCCCGGCCATCGGGGGCTTTGGCTTTCGGCGTCTCAAGAATCCGGGGAACGGCCGCCCAGGTCTTGTCGCGCACGAATGGGCGGAAGCCGTCCAGGCCGATCCGACCGCGGCCGATGTGCTCGTGGCGGTCCACGCGGCTGCCCAGGTCCTTCTTCGAGTCGTTTAGATGCAGCACCTTGACACGCCCCAACCCCACCACGGCCTCCACCTGGCGGATGAATCGCCCATACTTGCGCCCGCGGAAGTCGTACCCTGCCGCGAACAGGTGCGCGGTGTCGAGGCACACCGCCATCCGCCGGGGCTGTCGCACCAGCTCGATGATCCGCGCCAGGTGCTCCAGACGATAACCCAGCGAAGTGCCCTGGCCGGCGGTGATCTCCAGACAAGTGACCACGCCGTCGGCCGGAACCTGCTGGTGCACGAGGTCCAGGGCGTCGGCGACGCGTTTGAGGCCCGTTTCCTCGCCGCTGCCCATGTGCGCGCCGGGGTGGGTCACCAGGTATGGGATGCGCAGGGTCGCGCAGCGCCTGAGCTCCTCGACAAAGAGGGCAATGCTCCTGCGCCACACGGCCGGATCGGGCGAGGCGAGGTTGATCAGATAGCTGTCATGGCTTACGGTCCGCTTGAAGCCGACGCGGCGGCACTCCGCCCGCCAGCGCTGGATGGCCGGCGGTTCCAGCGGCCGGCACTTCCACTGTTGCTGGTTTTTTGTGAAGACCTGAACGGTATCGAAGCCGAGCTTCTCGGCGGCCAGGATGGCGTTGTGAAGACCGCCGGCGATGGACAGATGTGATCCGAACATGCGCATGCATTGTAGGGAGGACGGCGGGTTGCGAGGCCGGTTTCAGCACTTGTGAAATCGTTCACGATCCGTTGCAGGCCGCCTATCATCGCCCGAGGTCCCCATGAGCCCAGCGCCCATCCGCATCCTCATCCTCGGCGGCGGCTTCGGCGGTGTCTACACGGCCCGCCATCTGGAACGGCTGCTCATCGATTGCCGCGACATCGAGATCACGCTCGTCTCGCGCGACAACTACTTCCTGATGACCCCCCTGCTGTTCGAGGCCGGCTCGGGCATCCTCGAGCCGCGCCATGCGGTCACGCCCCTGCGGGCGCTGTTCAAACGCGTGCGCTTCATCGAGGCCGAGGTGCGGCACGTCGACCTGAACGCACGGCTCGTCCATGCGACGACCTCTTCCGATCAGCAGCGGACGCTGCCCTACGACCACCTCGTGCTGGCACTCGGCGGCGTCACCAAGCGCTCGATGATCCCCGGCTCCGACCACGCCCTCACCTTCAAGACCCTGGCCGACGCCATCTTCCTGCGCAACCGCACCATCGACCTCTTCGAGCTGGCCGATCAAGAGGATGACCCCGCCCGCCGGGCGGAGCTGCTGAGCTTCATCGTCGTCGGCGCCGGGCTCGTGGGCGTCGAGCTGCTGGGCGAGCTTACCAGCTTCACCCTCGACCTGTGCCGCACATACACGCGCCTGCGGCCGCAGGAGTTGAGCTTCGAGCTGATTGAGGCCGGACCCCGTGTCATGCCGGAGATGGACCGCGATTTGGCGGAGCACGCGGCGGTTGTGCTGCGTCGGCGCGGCGTGCGCATCCGCACCAACTGCCCCGTGCGGACCATCGAACCGCAGGCCGTGGTGCTGGACGACGGCCAGCGCATCGCCGCGCGCACCATCGTGCTGGCGGCGGGGGTGGCGGCCAATCCGCTGGTGAGTTCGCTCAATCTGGCGATCGATGGGCGGGGCAGGGTGGCCGTCGACGCCACGATGCGGTCGATTTCGCGCCGCGATGTCTGGGCGCTGGGGGACTGCGCCGCCATCCCCGACCCGCAGGGCAGGCCCTACCCGCCGCTGGCGCAGCACGCCCTGCGCGAGGCCCGGGTTCTGGCGGAGAACATCGTGGCCGCTCTGCGCGGCCGCCCCGGCCGGCCTTTCGTTTACAGCACGCTGGGAGTTCTGGCGGCGCTGGGTCACTACCAGGGCGTTGGCAGGATCATGTGGTTGAAACTGCGCGGCTTCGCCGCGTGGTGGGTGTGGCGCACATACTACCTTATGCAGATGCCCCGCTGGGACCGGCGGCTGCGGATCATGCTCGACTGGACGGTGGCGTTGTTCTTTCGCCACGACATCGTGAAGCTGGATCTGTTTGGGGAGGTGCATCCGGTGATCGCGGCAGCGACGAAGCCGCGAAGCGACGGAGGGGAGGGAAGGCATGGGGGCGTCGATACCCCAGTGGCGAAATCCGCGGGTGAAACCCGAATGTCGAAACCCGAATGACGAAACCCGAAATCCGAAACAATGACGAAGCCCGAATGACGAACATACTCAGCGGCTTTCGCCATTCGTCATTGATTCGGGCTTCGGGTCTCTGGTTTCGTCATTTCGCCACACTGCCCACTCGCGCAGAGCGCCCCAATCATTTCGCCTCGCGGTCCAGGGACCACAACACCGCGTTCTTGGCCAGGCTCTGCGCGTAGTCCGGACGCAGACCCAGGATCCCCCAGGTGTTGGTCCCCAGCAGACCGCTGGTCAGGTCCAGCGGGCTGTAGATGATGGCGCCCCGGCCCAGCGTGCACATCCGTATCTGCCCGGCGTCGCGGCCGAGCTGCTGGCGCGCGTAGGGCCGCAGCAGCGCCTGCGTCAGCCGATCCATGGCATCCGCCGAACCGGCCAGCAGCGGATGGTCCGCGGAGACCACCACCAGCCGCGGCGCATCGAAGGCGCCGGCGAGCAACTCGTTCTCGATGCTGTTGCGGAATTCGACGGCGCCGCCACAGGCGTCAATCAGCAGCACCCCCCCTTCCTGGACGTATCGCCGCAGGGCAGCGCCCTCGGCCGCCGTGGGCGTCCAGGCGGCCGTGCCGGTGAGATGCGCCAGCGGATACAGCTCCGCGCGCAGGTCAGCCGGAGCGATGCGAGCGATGTCAAGACCGTAGCCGGTCTGGCATCCAAACCAGCGGGCAAATCGCTGCCACGCAGAAGGCTCGGGATCCCAGTTGCCGCCGTAGTAGACCCGCGCCATGCGCACACGGTAGCTGCTGCTCGGTGGCTCCGGCAGATACGTCGAACTGAGGCGGTTGCGAAAGTCCGCCTTGCCGGCCGCGTAGATGAACATATTCACACCCAGCTCGAAGCTCGCCCGCTTGCTGCGCTCGGCGCGCATCTGCCAGTCGGCGGCCAGATCGACGTCGCTGTGGATCATCAGCAGGCGCGAGCCGTTGGAGACGTAGCGCACGATGGGCCTGGGGTCGATGCGGAAGTTGACGCGGTACAGCTCGTGGTCGGGCGGCAAAACGCGCAGGTCCTGGGCGAAAAGCTGACGAGCGAGGGTTTCAGCGAATCGGCTGAAGGCGGCGCTGTTGCCATCGGACTGCGTGAACAGAATACCACCGGAATCGACGAACTGGCGCAGCTTCACCCGATCGTCCTCGCTGAGCGGGATGGGCTCGTGGCTGGCCAGGTAGACGATCGGCGAGTCGCTCCAGTCGGTCCACGGCCGCGACAGCGGCACTACCTGGAAGTTGAGCGGCCGTTCCAGCTCGCGGCTGGCAAAGCGCGCCAGGTTGGCGGCGTCGCGCGGACGGTTGGCCCAGTGCCCGTCAAAACGGAGCTTGTTGAGCAGGATGGGATGCCGGCCGCGGGCGAGCACAAGCAGCGCATAGGAGGTTTCGACGATGCGGTCGCTCATGCTGGCCGATCGTCCGCCCCAAGACCCGTCTGGCGCCTGCACGCCGACCAGGTCCGCAGCCAGGGCGCGATACCAGTCGTGCTGACCGAAGTACTTGAAGCCGGAGGCCAGCCCGACGCGCTCGATGCCGTAGAGGGTGTAGCCCACCCAGCCATGGGTACGCAGGACATTGTCGCCGCTCTCCAGCCACGCCAACGCGCGCGCCAACGGCTCGCTGAATGGCGGCCGCCCCACGCGCGAGCCGAACTGCGGCGCCTCCAAATAATCGTGCGTAACAAAGAGTGATGCGATGCCGGCCACGGTCATGGAGAGCGTGCCGTTGCTTCCCGACGGCTGGCGGTAGCCCCACTGGCCGTTTCCCGCCTGCGTTTCATACCAGTGGTTCTGGACCTGTGCCCAGTAGGTGCGTGGCACCTCGATGCCCACTTCGGCGCCGGACCACACGCCCAGCAGGCCGTACTGGGAGTTGGAGTTGTCCCACGTCCGCGGGCCGGAGCTGGCGGGCTGCGAATAGGTATAGGCGCCTCCTCGCGACGCCTGGATCAGCCACTGGACATCGGCCTGCACCGTGGCGCGGTCCTCGGGGCGGTAATACAGCGCCAGGGCCGTGGCCCGGATGGCCCGGGCGTAGGTTTCATGGCTGCCGCTGATGGGCATGTCACGCATCGTGTCCATCAGGGCACCCATGTGCCGGCCGCGCGGATTCAGCCGCTCGTCATAGATTGCCTGGCCGCTCTGAAGCAGCGCGTAGACCGCCAGGGCATTCAGCCCCGCGTAATACGACTGGTTGTTGTTGCGGCCGTGGCGCAGGCGGTTGTCCTCGAAACAGCTCAGGAGGAACTCCACGCCCCGTTCGACGGCGCGCCCGATCTGCTCGTCGCTGACGCCATCCTCGGGAACGGCTAGCTTGCGGGCCGGGGGGCGCGCGGGCCGGGATGGAGGTTGCACAACCGGAGGAGGCGGCGGGCGCGGCGCCACACGAGGCTCGGGCGGCCGCTCCACAACGCGAGCCACCGCCGGCAGGGGATCGGGCACCGTGGTTTGCACCGGCACCGGAGCTTGCGCGGCAGGTTGAGCCTCCACCGCCGGAGGATCGTGCGCTGTCGGAACGGGAGATGAGATTGTGTCGCTGGCCTCGCCCAGTCTCGCCGCCAGCCACAGCCCCGCCACGGCCACGACCGCCAGCGCTGCGCAGGCCACCAGTGTGAGGCGCAGCGCGTAGGGCCGATTCAGCGAGCCTGGCCGAGCAGGCGGCAAATCGCAACCCGCGGGGCCCTTGGACGTCTGAGATGGCATGTGCGAAGGTTGCGGCACAAGCTCAGCCAGTTCCTGTGGCGTCTGGAACAGCTCCTTCCCCGGCGGTCCTTCCAGGACGCCCAGGCGCGAGCCGCACGCGGAGCAAACGATCAGATGCCCCCAGTCCTGCGGGCCCGGGAGGATGATCTTGCCACAGCAACGGCAACGGAGCCTCAGCGACATCGCCACCTCGTTCCCGCTCTCTGCGGTTGGCGTCGATTGCTCAATACGGCTAACATACAGTCAACAGAATATCGGGGCAACGCCCGTGCGAAAAACCGCGATGCATCATTGTACAGCGCGTCTCACGCGAGGGTTACTGGTCCTGCTGGCCGCCATTGCGCCGCCGCCCGCCGGCAACCTTGCCGCCGCAGCGCTGCCCGCTGCGGCCCGCCCGACAACACAGCCCATCGACGCCGGCCGCATCGCGCAGGCCATCGCGGATTTGGGCAATCCCGACTTCGAGGCCCGCCAGAGGGCATCCGACTTTCTGCTGGAAGCAGGCACGACGGCCGAAGCGGCCCTCACCGCGGCGACGGCCAGCCACAATCCGGAAGTGGCCCTTCGCGCCCGCGACATCCTTACGGACATTCGTTTTGGACTGGGACCGGGCACCCCCCGGGACATCGCCGCGCTCATCCGCGCCTACCGTCGCGGCAGCGCAAGCGAGAAACGCTCCGCCGTCGAGGCGCTCATCAAGCTCGGCCCCCGCGCTTACGCGACGCTGCTGAGGATGTGGTCGGCCGAGTCCGACCCCAGAACTCGCGCTGTGGCATTTGTGGGCCTGGGCAGCCGCAGCATGGAAATGGCCCGGGCGTTGATCGCCGACGGCGATGTGAACTCCGCGGGGCAGATGATGAGCATCGCCCTGGAGAGCGGCCCCGTGGCCACCCTTCGCAGTTTCGCCGAATACGTCACGATCCGCGGGGAGCTGCCGCAATACATCCAGCGTCTCGATGAGCAATGGCAGAACGAACGCTCCAGGCGCACGGCGCTGGTGCTGGCTCATCTGCACCGGGCCAATGGAGATCTGGCGGCGGCCGGCCGCATGGCCGGCGAATCGGGCGATGCCTCGATCCAGACCCAGATCATGCTCGAGAGCGAGGACTGGGCCGGCCTGGCCCGGCAGATCGCTCAGATGCCCGGAGATCCCGACGACACCGAGCGGCTGGCATTCCTGGCCACCTATCAGGCGCTGGCAGGCCACCGCGAACAGTCCCAGCACATGCTCGATCGCATCCGCGCCCTCGGTCGCGGGCGAATGAACGAGACATTCCACGCCGCCGAGGCCCTGCTGCTCAACGGACGGATCGACGATGCGGTGAATCTGCTGGCCGACGGCGAGCACGCCCTCACGGCGTTCGGGCTTCTGCTGACCCAGCAGCGCTACGGGCAGGCGCTGGAACTGGCCGATCGACGGCTCCAGAAAGAAGAGGCCCGCGCCATGGAACTGGTGCTGGCCCGGGCACAACTGCTGTTTCGTCTGGGGCGCCGCGACGAGGCCATCGCAACCTTTGACGAAGTTGCCCGCGGCGCAGGGGGTGATGTGAATGCGTGGGTAAGAGTCATCTCTGCCGAAGTCCGCTGCCGGCTGATGGACCGCGCCTGCGAGCATGCCGCGACGGCCATCACGCACCTGAAGCGCGACGCCACAGTGCGGCCCATCCTCGATGCCCTGTACGGCGAGCGCGCCGCCCAGGCGGCCGGATGGCATTCCCTGCTGGTGAGGATTCGCCCGGCCGAAACCGTGATGGATCAACTGCGGCAGCTCATGGAGATCAGGCTGCCGCGGCCAGCGCTGCTGCGACTGGCGGCCGAGGCCGAGGAAGAGGTCAGCCGGCTGCCGCCCAACCTGCGGGCCGGGGCAATCGACGCGATCGCCGCTTCGCTGCGCGAGGCCAACGAGATTGAGGCGGCGATGGCGCTGCTGGAGCGGGCACAGGCGGCCTGGGGACGCCCGGAGGATGTCATCGCCCTGGGCGATCTGTGCGCGAGGGAGCGGCGCTGGGAGCAGGCGGCCATCTGGTATGCCCGCGCTCACGAGCGCAACCCCTCGTCGGCACTGTTCGCACATCTGCTGGGCCATGCGCTGGAACAGACCGGCCAGCGGCAACGCGCCGCCGAGCTGATGACGCGGGCGTCGTTGATGGTTCTGGGCGATCCGCGGGCGCGGATGATGCTGGCGCGGGAACTGGAGCAGCGCGGCCTGAACGATCAGGCCGCCCGCCACCACGAACTCATGCTGCGGACGGCCGAGCCGCTCTCCTGGGAGCTGAGCACCGTGCAGCGCATTGTGGCGACACGGCTGGCCGAGCGAGGCGAGTACGCCCGCGCCGCCTGGCTGGCGCGGCAGTCGATGCTGGCCTGCCTCCAGAAACACATCGTCGCCGCCCAGCCCGGCACCTACCTGCTGATGGCCCAGCGCGTCGGCATGTACCAGGCCATGGCCAGGGTGAACGCCGGCCAGGCCCGCGCGGCCCTGGAAGACATCGAGGCGTCTCTGGCCATTCTGCCGGGGGACATCGACCTGGCCATCTGCCTGGTGCCGGCGCTGGAGGGGGCGGGACTGGCCGACGAGGCCCGCAGGCTCTTCGAGCGCTGCGTGGCCTTTCACGACAATCTCTGCAACACATATCCCGACAGCGCCGTGGCGCACAATGCTCTGGCGTGGCTGCTGGCACGCTGCCGCCGCGACCTGGAACGGGCACAGCGCCACGCCCTGCGCGGCGTCGAGCTGGAGCCTGCAAACACGGCCATCATCGACACGCTGGCCGAGGTCTATTTTCAGCTTGGCCGCCGCGAGGAGGCGATCGCCACGATCCGGCGTTGCATTGATTTGGAGCCGTACTACGAGCGGCACCGCCTGGCGCTGAAGCGCTTCGAGGAATCGACCCCCCAAACCGACCCCCCGCCGGAATGAGGCTGAGACATTGAACGCATCGCCCAGTTGCGATGGGGCGTGATACTTTCTGCGGCCGGCGGTCCGGAATCGCGCCGGCGCACACCGCAGCACGGCCGTCCTCGCCCGTGCCCAACGGCGCGCCGCCCCACCGTAGCGCGCGTAGAACGGGCGTCCTCGCCCGTGCCCGCCACCCTTGCACCCGGTTGGCACGGACACGGGCCAGCTGCGCAACGCTCCCTCCCTTGCTGGGAGGGGCCGTGCCTTCATGTGACGCGGAAACTGTCGCGCGCCCCGATTGCGACTTCTCGACCGCGGGGCACTTGACCCGTGGTGACTACTGTTGTATAGTTATAGCCACTTGCACCATGTTCCTCCGCCTCGATCCATCCTCGGGCGTGCCCATCACCCGGCAGATCGCCGAGCAGATTCGCGCCCATTGCGCCGCCGGCAGCCTGGCCCCGGGCGACCGCCTCCCCAGCGTGCGCCAGCTCGCCGCCGAACTGGCCGTCAATCAGAACACCATCCTCCGCGTCTACGAGCGGCTGACGGCCGAGGGGCTGCTTCAGCGCCGTCACGGCGAAGGGACTTATGTCGCCGATCGCCTTCCGGCCGGGCAGATGAAACTCCAGCGGCAACTGCTCCGCTCGGAGGTGAACCGGCTGGTGCGGCGAGCGCGGACCCTGGGCATGGGGCTGGAGGACGTGCAACGACTCGTCGAGCAGGCGTTCGAGCAGTCGCCCGGCGCCCCCAATGAGAAAGGCGATTCCGATGAACGAGCCGGTGATTGAACTCCAGGCGGTCAAGAAGTCCTTCGGCGGCAGGACGGTGCTGGCCGACCTGACGCTCGCCGTCCCGGTCGGTCAGACCTTCGCCTTCCTGGGCTGCAATGGCGCCGGCAAGACCACGACCATCCGCATGCTCCTGGGCCTGCTTCGCCCCGACGGCGGGCGGATTCGCGTGCTGGGCCTGGACCCCGCCGTCGACGGCATCGACATCCGCCGGCGCGTGGGCTATCTGGCCGAGGACCAGGCCATGTTCGGCTGGATGCGTGTCGAGCAGCTCATCGGCTTCACCGCGCCTTTCTACCCGACGTGGGACGCCGCATGGGCCCGCGACCTCGCCCAGCGCTTCGAGCTGCCCATGCGCACGCGCATCAGAAACCTGTCGAAGGGCCAGACTGTCCGCGTGGGGCTGCTGCTGGCCCTGGCCCATCGGCCGAGGCTCGTGATCCTCGACGATCCCACGCTGGGGCTCGACCCCATCATGCGCAAGGACTTCCTCCGCGATCTGGTCACCTACCTCCAGTCGATCACCGTCTTCTTCAGCTCGCACCTGCTGTATGAGGTCGAGCCGGTGGCCGATGCGGTGGCCATCCTCCACCGCGGGCGCATTGTGCGATGCGCCGCCACGGAGGAGCTGCGCGAGAAGGTCAAGCGCCTGATCCTGCCTGCTGAGGCCGCGAACAGACTGGAGAGCCTGCCGGGCATCCTCGACATCCGCCACAGCGCCCGCCAGGTCGCCGTGATTGTCGAGGATGTGGACGCGGCGCTGGCGGCCCTCCGTGCTGGCGTGCCCGAGCCCCAGGTCGTGGACCTGAACCTTGACCCGCCGCTGAACTGGCTGAGCCTGCCACTGATGCTGGAGGCCAGCAGCTCGAGCGGAGCCGCCGACATACCGCTTCTCCCATGGCGCGTCGGCTACACCCCGCAGCACATCCTTTATGTCCTGGGCATGCTCGCCATCTGCGCCCTGTCAGCGCTGGGCGCCTGGCAGGCCGTCCGCCGCGGCTGGCGCATCGAGGCCGACCGCAAGCTGATGTACTGGTCCATCGGCCTGGCCGCGTTGCTCCTGGTGTGGTCCGCCGCCTACCAAGTGGGATCGAATCTGCCGGTGGAGCAGGAGGTTGTGCTGCCAGGCCTTAGTGGCGATCCGCGCGGTCAGCGCCGGGAAGTGCTCGCGATCGCCATTTCCGGCGACCGCGGCGCGGTGCTGACGTGCAGGTGGCCCGGAGTCACCAGGGACGCCGAGCTGTGGCCGTTCGAGATGACGTCCGAGGGGGTGGGATTGCGCGAACGGATCCCGATCGAGCTTCCTGACAACGACACGCTTCGTTACGGCCGACCCTGGTTCAGCATCTCGGACGACGGCCGATACGCGTACCTGATCGGGCAGAGGCACACCATGGACGAGAATGGCCGCCCGATGGTATCGCATCCATTCCTCTACACCGTCGCGATGCAAGGCGGCGACGGCTCGGTGGCGCACCAGCTTCCGTTGAGTTCCGAGCCGCGCGGCGACTGGGTGCGGGCGGCCCACCGCATGGGCGACCGCATGTACGTAGCGACATCCGGGGGGAACCTGCTGTCCATCGACCTCACCGACGCCGCCGAACCGATGCTTGTCTGGCAGCGTCCATGGCTGCGCGAAGGCGCGTGGGCACCCAGCCCGGAAGCCTGGCAGGCCGTCGGCTTCAGACCGGGGGCGTTCGCCAGTCCGTGGGTATGGCCGCTGCGGGCGCGGCTGCTCGAGCTGGAAGGTTTCACACCCCGCCAGCGCCTTGAGGCAACCGTCGTTCTCTCCGGTCTCACCTACTGCGGCGACATTCTGGCCTTCATGAGCCGTGACGGAGTGGCTATTGCGCGGCTCAGGAGCCTGACGAATACGGAGGCGGTCTTCGAGTTTGCCGGCGAGTACCGCCGCACCGCCATCCAGCACATGCTGGAGGATTCGCCGGTGGTTATCGCCGCTGAGGGCAACCTTCTGTACGCGCGAACCCAATCCGGTTTCGGCGCCCACGCGGTAAGTGTGTTCGATGTCGCCGACCCGCAGCGGCCCCTTCGCGTCGGTCACTTCGCCATGCCCTCGGCGTACTGGTTCGAGCCTCGCGTCGCTCCGCTGCCCGATGGCCGGGCCGTGGTCGTTGGCGGCGATCGGCTGTTTGTGACCGGTCGTCCGCGCGTCAGGTCGCGAAACTGACGTCCATACCACGGGTGACATGGGCGCCGTTATGCGGCTTGGCCCTTCGTGGGGTCGTCGTGAACCTCGATTTCCGTCATCAGAAGCAGGTCGAGGATGCTGAAGTTGTCGTCGTCTTCGTAGACGATCACCGTGCGTCCCGACGGAGAATGAGATAGGAAGTCACGCCCGTTCACTCCTCCGTCGACACGCGCAGCCCGTCATACGCAAGGAAGACTCCCTCCGGCAGGGCGCCGCTCACTTGCGCGTGGCTCACCTGATGGGCGATGTGCGTCAGGTATGTCCGCCGCGCTCCGATGCGGCGGGAGGCGACGATGGCCTCCTCGATCGTAAAGTGCGTGGGGTGTTTGTGGTGCTGAAGCCCGTCCAGCACCAGCAGCCGGACCCCGCCCAGCAGATCGAAGCTGGATTCGGGGATGAAGCTCACATCCGTGCAGTAGGCCAGCGGCCCGATGCGGAAACCCAGCACCGGCAACTCGCCGTGCATGAGCGGGATCGGCCTCCAGGTGCGCCCGCCGATCTGGAAATCGCCCTCGATGGCCCGCCGCACCAGGTGCGGCCGGAAGAGCATGCCGCCGGGGTCGGGTTCCCTGAACGCATACCCGAAGCACCGCTTGAGGATCTGCCACGTCGGCTCGTCGGCCCAGAGGTCCAGCGGACCGCCGCGGACGCTGTTGAATCTCCGCACGTCGTCCAGCCCCATGATGTGATCGGCGTGGGCGTGGGTGTAGACGACGGCGTCGATGCGCTCCACGCCGTTGGCCACGCACTGCAGCCGCAGCTCGGGCGTGGTGTCGACGAGCACGGCCGTCTGGCCGTAGGAAATAACCACCGAGGGGCGGGTGCGGCGATCGCGCGGGTCGGTGCTGGTGCAGACGGCGCAGCGGCAGCCGATCATGGGAATGCCGGCGGAGGTGCCGGTGCCGAGAAACAGCAAATCCACGGAATCAGCCATGGGCCGCTGTTATATCCGCACACTGGAGGAAAGCACGCGGCGGGCGGCCCGGTGGATGCCCGTCGTTGCATCTCGGTGACGACCCTCAGCAGAAAGGGAATGGGCATTCCCGCAGCCGGGCCTTCTCGGTCTTGTCAGTATCTGGCATTGTCGCATCCTGCATCTGGAAATCTGGCATTCGTGGCATTCGGGCATTCGGCCCATTCGGCCCTTGTTGGCGCCGGGGGCATGTGTTAGCATACCCTGGTCGAACCGTTTGCGCTCTCGGCGTGAACTGAGCAATACGGTCCGGGGCTCCATGAAACTGATTGTCACCATTCCGGCCCTTAATGAAGAGAACACCATCGCGCAGGTGGTGCGGGGCGTGCCGCGCAACATACCCGGCATCGATGAGGTGGAGGTCATCGTCGTCAACGACGGCAGCAGCGACGATACCGCCGCAGAGGCGCAGGACGCCGGGGCGACAGTCATCAGCCTGCCCGGCGGCGGCGGGCTGGGCATGGTCTTTCGCACCGGCTTCGAGCACGCCATGCGCCGCGGGGCCGACATCATCGTCAACATCGACGGCGACGGTCAGTTCAACCCCGCCGACATCCCCAAGCTCGTTCTGCCCATCATGGAGGACCGCGCCGATTTCGTCACCTGCTCGCGCTTCGCCGACCCGGCCCTGAGACCGCAGATGCCGCTGGTCAAGTACTACGGAAACATGGCCGTCACAGGCATGATCAACTGGATCTGCGGCGGCACGCGCTTCACCGACGTCTCCTGCGGCTTCCGCGCCTTCAACCGCGAGGCGGCCTATCGGCTGACACTTTTCGGCCGCTTCACCTACACGCAGGAGACGTTCATCGACCTGTTCAGCAAGGGACTGCGGATCGTCGAGGTGCCGCTGAAGGTGCGCGGCGTGCGCGAGCACGGCAAGAGCCGCGTGGCGCGGAGCATCTTCAAGTATGCCTCCAACTCGTTTCCGATCATCCTGCGGGCGATGCGCGACATTCAGCCGCTGAAATTCTTCGGCGGCATCGCGCTGTTCCTGGGCCTGATCGGCATCCTCCTCGGCGGATTCATGGTAGGCTGGTACCTGTGGCGGGCGCGCACGACGCCTTTCACCTCGCTGATCCCCATCGCCGGCGTCTTCACCACGCTGGGCCTGCTGCTGGGCGTGCTGGCACTGCTGGCCGACATGCTGGGCCGCCATCGACGCATCACCGAGGAACTGCTGTATCTGGCCCGTCGCCGGGCTTATCACACGCCGCGGCTGCCGCGCCTCATGGTCACCACCGCCGAGCTGGACCCGCTGCCGCGTGCCGCCGTCGACCCTTCCGCGGCGCGGCCACCCGAGGCACCCATCCCATGGGAGGAATCCGCATCGCAGCAGCAGCGCGCTTCGACTCGCGCGGCGGCCAACGGATGAGCAATAGCTGTGCTGGTCCAGGCCCTGCAACGCTCGCGGCGGCCCGCGGGCGGGGGTCGATGAATCGGCAGTCACCGTGTTTCGCCGCCCTCCCTCAACAACGAGCCATTTCAGCGCCGCTGCGGGCGAGAAGCACGCGTCGGCGCTGCAGCGCCGCGCGATGCGGAGCCCGTGACCGACGACTCCTCGACGGTTGACGGCTGGGCGGCCGGGATCTCGGGCGCCGGCGAGAGCCTGTAGACCTTGATGGCCGGGTCCGTCGTCGAGAATGTCGGCCGCCGCGGCACGCTCTGCCACACCAGCTCGCACTCGGCCTCCAGCGCCGCATACCAGTCGCGGTGGCGCTGGTACGTGCCGGCGAAGCGCGGAATCGGCGCGATACGCGGGTCGAAGTAGCGGCTGTACGTCAGCTCGCAGACCACAGCGTACTGATATCCCATCCGCCGCAGCGAGGGCAGATCGCCCACATCCGGTGCGAAGCGCCGGGACTGGACGGCAGCCGCCGTACGGTCGCGCCGCGGCATGGAGACCTGCTGCGGCGAGGTGCGCAGGCCGGCATAGTCGTCGGCGGCAATGAGCGTTCCCGGTCGGACGTTGGCCGCGATCCACTGGCGCAGCTTGTATCGGCCATCCTCGCGAAACTGTCCCACGGCGACCAGGCACGCCGGCAGTTGAAGGGCCAGGACCGCCACCGCCAGGATCGGCGCGGCGATCCAGCCGCGTCGCCAGCGCGCCGCCACAGCGCGCGCCCCGGCCAGCAGAGCCAGCGCCGCCAGGAAATGCACCAGCACCACGGCCGGCAGCAGATAGCGGTGGAAGAACAGCACGGTGGTGGCCAGCGACGCCATGTAGATCAGTGGCATGCCGATGGCGGCGATCTCCCACAGCCCGCCGCGGCGCCAGCGAAGCAGGCTCAGAACCACGAAAACGCCGGCCAGCGCCAGCACGTGGGGCAGGGTCATGCGCAGCAGTTCGACGGTGAAGAAAGCGGCCGGGCGCTGAAGCACCAGGCCGTTGTGGCTCGAGGCGCTGTGATTGCGCTCGAAGTCGAAGCCGCTGCGGAAGGCGGTCCAGTCGGCCAGGGCGCGATAGTTGATGGCCGCCCACACCAGTGCGAACGCCGCAAGCAGCACGGCCAGACGCACGAACGGCGACCACCATCGCTGCGGCCGCACCGCCAGCACCAGGGGCAGAGCCAGGGCCAAAGCAATGAGGCCGTGATACTTGCCGCTGGCGGCCAGGGCACAGGCGGCCCCCACGCCTGCCACCGCGGCCAGACGGGACGCGGGGCGCTGCGCATCCAGCAGCCATCGAATCGCCGCGAGGGTGACGCACAGACCCAGCGTCAGGGCGGTGTCCTCCTTCATGACGTGCGAGTAATAGACCAGCGACGGGCACAGGGCGACGCTCAGGCCGACCAGGATGAACCCCCAGCCGTCGGCGATGCGGTAGCCGGCCATGGCCAGGGCCACCACGGCTCCGGTGGCGAACGCGGCCGAGACCCATCGGCCGACGAGCACAACCTCATCCGGTTGTCGCCGCGTGCCCAGCCATGCGGTCGCGAGCTGCGTCGACTCCAGCAGGAGCTGGGGATGGCGGAAGTTCCGCTGGCCGGTTGGCGACAGGATCTGCTCGACTTTGCCCGCCTCATCGGTGTGAAACTCAATGGGGAAGTCGTTGTTCCGCGTATAGAACCAGACGCACAGGCCGATCAGTCCCAGGCAGCCCAGCACGTTGAGGGCTGAGATGGGACGGGAGTCGCGTGAGGCGCCCGCCGAGCTGCGCGGCAGCAGTGCATGGCTGGGCGGGACGGTGAGGCTCATTTGAAGCGCTCCGGCTGCTTCCTGTGGCGCGAGCCTAAGCCTTGTCGATCGGCTCAACATCGATCTGGCTGTGGACCTTTTCCGGGGTGGACTCGCGCATCACGCGCCAGATGCACCAGCCCAGCAGGCCGGTGACGAAGCCGACCGAGAACACCATCACCACCCACCCGCCGAGGGTCAGATGATACTCGCTGGTCTGGGTTGCCGGCGCCGTGGCCGCTTCCACCGCTTGAGCGAGAAGTTGTAGCACGGGCCATGTCATTTGCGGATCACCTCGAATTGCCGCCCTCGGACGCTGCACTGGTCCAGCGGCGCACCGACTGCGACACCAGCAGGGCAAACAGACCGAAGACCGCCAACAGGAAACAGACGGACAGCAGCACCACGGGGTCGCTGTAGATGGCGGTAAACCGGTTGGCCTTCGCCTCCGTGATCTGCTGATACAGCCAGATGACGAAGATGGCCAGCAGATAGACCGGGGAGACGTACTTTATGATGTACATGAACCAGTAGGGGATGCGGATTTCGGCGCCGTGGCTGATCTCGGCGTAGCCCCGCTCGATCCCCAGCACCCAGCCGAACAGCAGCACCTGGAATGTGGCCAGGATGTAGATGCAGAACGTGCCCACCCAGAAGTCGAAGGTGTCGAGGGCCACCAGGCTCTTGGAGAAGTATAGCACGAACCCGGAGCCGATGAAAGTGATGAATCCCAGCACCGCCACCGAGGCGCGGCGGTTGAGGCTCAGACCCTCCTCCAAGAGGGCGATGGCCGGCTGAAGCATGGACAGCGAACTGGTCAGGGCCGCGAGGAACAGGAGGAAGAAGAAGAGCGTGCCGACGTACTGCCCCAGGGGCATGCTGGCGAAGACCATGGGCAGGGTCATGAAGCCGAGATTGAACGAACTGTCACTAGCCTGCATGACCGTAGTTGCGCCCAGAAAGAGGAACGCGGCGGGGATGACGATCATGCCGCCCAGTCCCACCTCGCAGAACTCGTTCCCCGCGGCGCTGGTCAACCCGGAAAGGGCGATGTCGGCGTCGCGTTTCACGTAGCTGGCGTAGTTGACAATGATGCCGAACCCCACCGACAGGGAGAAGAAGATCTGTCCCGCCGCCGCCAGCCACATCTCGCCATTGGCCAGCGACTTCCAGAAACTGCCCGAGGAGGTGCGCGGGTTCCACATGAATCCCAGCCCCGACTCGATGCCGGGCAGCGTGAGCACGCGCACCAGCACAATGAGGGCGCAGACGACCAGCGCCGGCATGGCCCACGAGCAGAACCATTCGATGCCCTTGTTCAGGCCGCGATAGATCAGGAAGAAGTTGACGAACACGCAGATGGCGATAAACACCAGCGGCGAGTGCTCCGTGGCGCTCAGGATTGAGCCGTTCTCCGCATCGCCCACAAAGCTGGAAAAGAAGCTGATGTAAGCGGTCTTGTCCCCCTGCCCGAGGTTCAGTTGTCCGGTGGCCATGTACCAGGCGTAGCCCAGGCACCAGGCCTCGATGAGCACATAGAACATGTAGATGCCGACCGGCACGAGCATGGCCAGGGCGCCCACGTACGGCGAAAGCCGACTCTTCCAAACGGCGCGGTAGATGCCGGGTGCGCTGTTAAACCCCCTCGCCCCGCCATAGCGGCCCAACGACCACTCCACCCACGCCAGCGGCAACCCCAGCAGAAAGAACGCGATGAAGTACGGGATCATGAAAGCCCCGCCCTCGTACTTGGCCGCCAGCCCCGGGAAGCGCAGGAAATTGCCCAGCCCCACGGCACTGCCCGTCACTGCCAGAATGACCCCGATGCGAGTGCCCCAGTTCTGTCTGCTCTGTTCGGCCATATTGCTCCCGCTGCGCGAATCCGGCGCAAAATCCCGTTCGTACGCAAACTTCACGATCTCCGCATCGTCTTAATATTAGAAACCGGCGTGCGGCCGGCCATAGACGAAAGGAGCGGGACGATGATCAAGATCAAGCACCTCTTCGACGCCGTCGAGAACGATGACGGCGCCCGTCTCTGGATCGAAGCCATCGGTCTCACCAGCGACCTGCGGCAGTGGTGCAAGGTGGATCACCTGCTTTGTCACATCGGTCCACCGCATCACCTGGCCGAGTGGTTCGAGCAGCATCCCGACGGCTATGCGTACTTCCGCGCCTGCTACCACGAGGCCCTCTCACGCGGCCGCTATCGCAAGGCCCTTCAGGATCTGGCGTGCGCCGGCCAGCGGCAGAACTTCACGCTACTTCACCAGGGCGACGACCCTGCCCACAATACGGCCACTGCCCTGTACGAGTTTCTCAGCGAGCTGGCCAGCTATTGCCCGCCGGACCCGCCAGAGACCTGAGCCGCGTTGGAGCCTCCAACGACTGCCGGACCGGCCGCCGGCTACTCAGAGCCCCATGCGGTCCTTCCGGACCATCTTGCCGCGCTGAAACTGGACTTTGACCATCTTGTCGCCCGATTCCCACAGATACGTCTCCAGCCCCTCGGCCTGCAGCCTGGCGATTTCCTGGGCCTGCGCTGGCCCGGCCGGCACCTGGTCTGTCAGCGGGACGAGCTTGCCCTTTCCCAGAAGGCTCTCTACCTCGGCGAGGGTCATGCCTTCCTGAATCTTGTCATAGTTGCTGCGGGTCAGACTGCCGCCGGAGCCTCGACCACAGCCGGCCAGCAGGCCCATCGTCAACAACAGAACCACTGCCAATCGCTTCATGATTCGCTCCTGGTAAGAACTCTGTCCCGAACGCTCAACGCCGCTATTATAAGGAACTGGCAGACAGTTGAAATGCCCGCGCTGCGGAACCGCACAACCGCCCATGACCAGCCCCGCACAGCCAGTCTCCCCGTCGCCTCCGACTCTGACGTGCCGGCGCTGCCGCCGACCTTTCGCCGCCCCACCAGCGGGCATGTTCCTGCCCTCCTGCCCCCACTGCGGCGCCGCCGTCCGCCCCCTCTGGCAACGACTGCGTGACAACCGCAACGCGGCCGTTCTGGCTGCGGCCGCCGTCGTCTGCCTCAGCGTCGCCCTGACTTTGCCCTTCCTCACCGTCAGCCAGTTCGGAACCCGCCAGACCTACTCGTTGCCCGGCGGCATCCGAGACCTCTACCGCCGTGACCACGTCTTCCTCGCCGCGGTGTTGCTGGTTTTCAGCGTCCTGTTCCCCTATGCCAAGCTGCTGGCCATCCTGACCGCGACCAGCGCCCTGGTGCCATTGCGCCAGCGCGTTCGGCGCGGGCTGCACCGACTGGCCGACCTCACCGCCCGCTACTCGCTGCTGGACATCCTCGTCGTGGCGGTGATGATCGTGGTCATCAAGTCCGACGGCCTGCTCGAAGCCCGCGCCCTGGGCGGCACGATCCTCTTCTGCCTGGCCGTGCTGCTGTCGATTCTGGCGGGCTTGTGTGCCGGACCGTTCCGGGAGGCGCCCCGCCCATGAGCGATGCGTTGCCTGCCTCGAGGTTTCATCCGCCAGCCAGGAGTTTCCCCTGGCTCGACTGCCTGGTCGTGCTGCTGCTGGGGGCGGCGGTGGCCGGGACGGGTGCGGCCATGCGTTTCTATCCCTCCCGTGGCGAGGATGCGGGCATGGTCCGCCAAGTGCGCATCAGCGCCAAGCCTGGCATTGACCTGGGCAAGATCGAGGAGATGTTCGTGGCCCCGGATTACTACGTGCAGGTTCGCACCGACCCCGGCACGGTGCGATCCGAAACCATGAAAAGCACGCGCATCGGCAACGGCCTGACCTTCGACCTGCCCGTGCCCCTGCGGCTTGCGGACATCCGGGAGGTCATGGTCTTCGACGAGAACCTGATGCGCCGCGACAGGCTGGTCGACCGCGTGGACCAGCCCCAACGCCTTACTGAAGGCGGGCGCTTCGTGTTTGCTCTGCTGGGCGAGGTCCCGCCCCCCTCGCGCGAGCAAGCCATGGGCACGGTGCTTCTGGCGGCCGGCTCGCTGGCGGTGCTGCTGGCGGTGGTGCGCTTTCTGCGGGCCCAGGCGCTGTAGGGCAGACGCATCGGGCCCACCAGATCACATACCGCGCCGCCAGGACGAACGGGGCGCATGCTGCCAGCCCGCCGAACGGCCAGACGGCAGCTCCGCCGGCCTGTGGGGCGCTTCGTCGCGGCCGCGGCGGTCCTGATCCATCAAAGCCACAACACATGAGCCGCCCGGCGCTCGCTTCAAACCGCCTTCGACACGAAAATCACCTCGCCGCTGGTATACCTCAGCTCACCGCATACGCAAGCGGCGATCAACTCGGCCACTTCCCGAGGCGCCAGCGTCTTCTCGGCCGGCCAGGCCTCCTGGCTCATCAGGGCGCGGAACATGGCTGTTTCCGTGGCCCCCGGGGCGATGGTGTGGGCACGAACACCAATCGCCGCCCCCTCGCGCGCCAGAACCAGCGACAGAACATTCAGCCCCGCCTTCGCGGCGCCGTAGGCCGCGAAACCCGGAAACGGATCGCGGCAAGCCGGCGAGGAGATGTTCACGATGACGCCCTCGCGCTGGCGGCGAAAAACCGGCCACAGCGCCCGCGCCAGATAGAACGCCGCCGACAGGTTCGTCTCGATCACTGCCCGCCACTGCGTCGGCTCCATCTTTTCCACAGGCACGGCCGGCGCCAGCCCGGCGCAGTGCACGGCCGCGTCGATCCGACCGAAGGCCGCCATCGCGCCCTGGATCAGCGCATCCACCTGGGCCGGCTCGGTCACATCCGTTACGATCGCCCGGTGGTGAATGCCGGCCGGCGAAACCTCCCCAGCCAGCTCAGCGGTCTGCGCCAGCTCATCCGCGCTGCGCGCGGCCAAGGCCGTGCAGTAGCCGCGTCGGGCAAGCTCGATGGCCGCCGCCCGCCCGATGCCGCGTCCGGCGCCGGTGACGATGGCCGCCGGTGCCGTGGAAGGGTTGCTCATATGGCGCCGTTCCACCATCGCTCCAGCTCGGGGATCTCCATCGAGCGATGGACCTGCCGGTAGAGCCGATAATATCCCCGCACCTGGTTCTTCACGATCGGATCGTCGCACACCTGGTCGATCGAACACCCCAGAAACCGCAGCACGGTGCGCAGCGGCCGATGCACCACGACGTGCTCGTGCACCGTGGCCTGCGGCAGCACAAGCCGCGGCGGGTTCAGTCCCAATGCGCCTGGAGCGCTCATAACCTCCGATTATACACCCGCGCCCACGGCCTGTAAGACGTGAGCCACGGCATTGCGGAAAACCGCCAGCCCCCCGCCCTCGCCGCCTGTCCCCCTCCGAGTCCAAGCTGGATGCTGCGTGGCATCGACATGGCGCTCCGGGTGGGGCATGAGGCCGAACACCAGCCCCGTCCCGTCGCAGATGCCGGCAATGTCGTCCACGCTGCCGTTTGGATTATCCGGCTCAGCGCCGCCGGCGGCGCTGCCATCCGCGCGCGCGTAGATCAGCGCCACCTGTCCGTTGTCCCACAGCGCCAGCCGCACTGCCTCGTCGGCCGGAACAAACCTCCCCTCGCCATGAGCGATGGGCAGCTCCAGCGCCTCTATGCCAGCCGTCCAGATGCACCTGCCCCCGCGGCCGGCCAGGTGGACCCAGCGGTCGACAAAGCGTCCGCAGGCGTTCAGCGCCAGCGTGCAGTTCCGGCCCGCGCGGCCGGCCAGTTCGCCCGGCAGCAGACCGCTCTGCACCAGCACCTGAAAACCGTTGCAGATGCCGATGATCGGCTTGCCGGCGGCGATGAACCGTTCCAGCGGCTCGGCCAGATGGTGCCGCAACTGGCTGGCGAAGATTCTTCCGGCGGCGATGTCGTCGCCATAACTGAATCCGCCCGGTATGGCAAGGATCTGATATTCACTCAGCACCCCCGGACGCTCCAGCAGCCGGTTGACGTGGAGCATCTGCGCCCTGGCCCCGGCCAGCTCGAAGGCGTGGGCGGTCTCGCGATCGCAGTTGGTGCCGGCCGTGCGAAGAATCAGCGTCGTCGGTGCCATGCGGGGCATGATAGCAGTCCCGCCGCCGATTGACACCTCGGGCAGGAGCGGCTCGACGCCGAGTCTTGGCGCCGGCGCTGCGCCGCTGTCTGCCGTCGATGGTCCGCAGGCGCCGCCGGGCGATTACGTTGCCGCGGCCACTGCGAACGGCACTGAGGCGCGTGCGATCGCTATCCGCCCGTCGCGGCGGCGCCGGTGCTCCTGCGGTACGCCAGCCCGTGGAAGACCGCGACGATCTGGCCCGACTCGTCGGTGACGTGCGCGGTATACGCCCCGATCCGCCCGCCGAAGGAATCCTCGGTGCAGGTGGCCGTGAGCGTGCCCGCGGTGGCGGCCTTCAGGAAAGAGATGCTCACGTTGATGGCCACCGTCGGCTGCCCCGGCGGATTGCACGCGGCCGCGAAGGCCACATCCGCCAGCGTGAACACAGCGCCGCCGTGCACCAGCCCCAGCCCGTTGAGGTGCTCGGGCCTGATGGCCATGCGCGCCACCGCCCGGCCGGGGCCCGCCTCGACGATCTGGATCCCCGCGAGCTTTGCGAAGGCATCCTTGTCAACGACACCGAATCGGCCGTCCATTTTAGTCCTTTCCGCTGAGGCCCTTTGTACCGCGCGGGAGTGAGCGGATCGTCGACGAACCTACCATCGCGCATCGGCAGGCGGTGTTCAAGGACGCCACGCTCCCGCCGCGCAATCTCAAATCAAAAATCGAAAATCAAAAACCCATTCTCACCCTCCCAGCCTCCGATGGTCCATCACCCTCCTGGCCTTCCCCATCGACCGCTCCAGCGTCTGCGGATCGACCAGTTCCACCTTCATCCGGATGCCCGTGATCGAGTGGATCTCCTGGTCGATCCGCTCGCGGAGCTGCTGCATCTGACGCATCCTGTCTGAGAAATCCTGCGGTCGGATTTCCACCTTCACCACGACCTCGTCCAGCGAGCCGGGGCGGTCCACCTCGATCAGGTAGTGCGGCGCGGTCCCTTCCACACGCAACAGCGCCTCCTCCACCTGCGACGGGAACACGTTCACCCCCCGGATGATGAGCATGTCATCCGTCCGCCCCGCCACCCGGCTCATGCGTGCGCCGGTCCGGCCGCAGGGACAGGGCGAGCGATCCAGCGACGCAATGTCGCGCGTGCGATAACGCAGCAGCGGCATCGCCTCCTTGGTCAGCGCCGTGAAGACCAGCTCGCCGTTCTGGCCGTCGGGCACAGGCTCGAGCGTCTGCGGATCGACACACTCGACGATGAAGTGGTCCTCCTGAATGTGCATGCCGCATCGCGCAGCGCACTCGCCGCTGACGCCCGGGCCGATCACCTCCGAGAGACCGTAGTTGTTGAACGCCAGCATGCCGAACTCGCGCTCGATCTCCGCGCGCATCTGCTCCGTCCAGGGCTCGGCGCCGAAATGGCCGAACTTCAGCGGAAGCTGGCGCGGGTCCATGCCCTGCTGGCGGGCGACCTCAGCGATGTGCAGGGCGTACGAGGGCGTACACACCAGCACCTGCGCTTCAAGGTCACAGATCAGCATGATCTGACGCGGCGTGTTGCCCCCCGCCGCCGGCACGATGCCGGCCCCCACGCGCTCGATGCCATAGTGCAGCCCGAATCCGCCGGTGAACAGGCCATAGCCGAACGCCACGTGGACCGTGTGCTCGGGTCGCAGGCCGCCGGCCACCAGAAAGCGGGCGCAGAGGTTCGACCAGAGCTCCAAATCCGCTTTGGTATAGGCCACGAACGTCGGCTTTCCCGTGGTTCCGCTTGACCCGTGGATGCGCGCGATGCGCTCGCGCGGAACGGTGACGAAGCCCAGGGGATAATGCCGGCGCAGGTCCTCCTTGGTCGTGAACGGCAACCGCCGCAGATCGTCGAGCCCGCGGATGGAGTCGGGACCGATCTTCAACCGCGCGAAGGCCTCGCGATAGAAGGGCACGTGCGCGACGCGCGCAACCACCTCTTTGAGCCGCTCCAGTTGCAGCGCCCGCAGCTCGCCGCTCGGCATGGTTTCGGCCTTGTCCAAGATACGGTTTTCAATCACGAACGACGCCACGCCTGCACCTCAACCTGTTCTCATCCGTGTCCATCTGTGTCCATCTGTGGCTCTACTCAGCCTGAGCCCCCGCGCACGCGTCGCACACCGCCGTGCTCTTCGCGGCCGCGGCCTTCTCGTATTCGCGTATCTTCCCGGCCGCCAGCAGGCATGTCTTGCGCGCCACGATCACGGCCAGCTCGTTGCTGGCCAGGCGCTGCTTCATCAGCTCCTCGAATCCCGCGGGATCGGCGGGAGGGTCGACCACGTGTACCTGCTTGACGCCCATCGCCCGCGCCAACTCCTCGATCCTCAGGCGGTTCGTCGGTTCATGCAGGAGCGTGCGCCCCGTCCCGGGGTGTTCCTGCTGGCCGGTCATGGCCGTCGTGCCGTTGTCGAGGATGAGCACGATGTGCCCGGTTTTCGGCGGGTTGTAGACCATCTCCACCAGGCCGCTGATGCCGCTGTGGACGAACGTGCTGTCGCCGATGACGCTGACGACGCGGCAGGCCTGATCCTCCGGCAGGACGTGTCGCAACCCCAGCCCCACCCCCAGGCTTGCGCCCATGCACACGCAGGTGTCCATCGCCTCGAACGGCGGCAGAACACCCAGCGTGTAGCAGCCGATGTCTCCCGCCACGATGCAGTCGAGCTTGCGCAGCACCTCAAACACCGTGCGGTACGGGCAGCCCTGACAAAGCTGGGGCGGCTTGCCCCTGGGCGGCGGCGGCTCGATCGAGATGTCATTGGCAAGGATCCGCCGCACCCGCTCGACGTTGAGTTCGCCGAAGCGGTACATCTCGGCCTTGCCCTCGACGTTCAGCCCGGCCGCGCGGATCGCGTCCACGAGGTATGGATCGCCCTCCTCGATCACGATGCATCGCTCGACGCTGCGGACAAACTCGCGGATCCTGTGCATCGGCAGCGGATAGGTCATGGCGAGCTTGAGAATCGCCGCGTCCGGCGCGGCCTCGCGCGCATGCATGTATGAAATGCCGGAGGTGATGATGCCCAGCGGGATTTTCGATTTTCGATTTTCGATTTTCGATTGGGAGCCGTGGGATTCGTTGACGATGGTGTTCAATGAGGCGCTCTCGTTCCACTTCTCGATCTCCGCCAGCTTTGCCCGCAGGCGCCGGTGGGCCGGCCTCGCATACGCCGGGATCATCACGCGTCCCCTGGTGTCTCTGACGAAACTCGGTGCGGGGGGCCTGGGCACATTGTCGCGCCGCTGCACCAGCGTCTTGGAGTGGCAGATGCGGGTCGTCACGCGCAACATCACCGGGACTTGCCAGCGCCGCGATATCTCCATCGCCTCCAGAAACAGGTCGTACGCCTCCTGAGAGTCCGATGGCTCCAGCATCGGCACGCCCGCGGCCACGGCGTAGCGGCGGTTGTCCTGTTCATTCTGGCTGGATGCCATGCCCGGATCATCCGCCGAAACGAGGACCAGCGGCCCGCTCACGCCCGTGTAGGCGGCCGTGAACAGCGGATCGGCCGCCACGTTCACGCCCACGTGCTTCATCGTGGCCAGCGCGGCCGCCCCGCCGTAGGCCGCGCCAAGGGCAACCTCCAGCGCGACCTTTTCGTTGGGCGCCCACTGGGCGCGTCCGCCCAACGCGCCAAAAGCCTCGAGGATTTCGGTGGACGGCGTGCCGGGATATCCGCTCCCCAATGAAACGCCCGCATCGAAAGCGGCCAGCGCAATGGCCTCGTCGCCGCTGAGGAGGGCGCGGTTGTTTGACGTCATGGGCAGTTCGATGGTTCCTGGCTCCGGTCGTCCGTGGCTGCGCAGACCACCGGTGCGGTCGGCCCGCCGGCAGGATAGCCGAGGCCGTGCGATTTGCAATCGCTCCGGCCGCTGAGCCGCTCAGCGGGCACAGGACAACGGCGGTCTCGCTGCCGGATGCTCGGACAAGCTCGCGCCGAGCACTGCGATCACCGGCTGGCCGGCTCGTCACATCCGCAACGCGATGGCGGGCGCACGGCGGGCCTCTCGGTGGCAGGCGCGCTGGCCGCATCTGGATACTTGCGCGCGGCCGGGCGGCCGTATCGAAGACCACCAGGTCTTCTATGCCGCTGGCGTCAGCAACTCTACTGCCATGCGCCCGTACTCGCGGCGGTCGACCAACGCGAGGGGCGGCAGTTCCAGTTCGTCGCGTGCATCGTGGCGGAACACGATCAGGCCGCCGGGCGCCAGATACGCATCCGCCAGTGACCGCGCCAGCTCGCGAAGGTCGTCGGCCCGTTCGACAAGAAACCGGTAAGGGGGGTCGAGGAAGATCAAATCCGCCCGCTCGGCCGGCGCCGACCTGCCGCGCCGACAGAGGCAGGCGAAGACATCGGCGGCCACGACAGCGCAGCGCGCCTCGCAACCCAGCGCCGCGATGTTCCGCCGCAGCAGTGCGGTGGCCGAGCGGTCGGCCTCGAAGAAGCTGACGTGCCGCGCTCCACGGCTCAGCGCCTCCAGCCCCAGACTGCCGGTGCCGGCGAACAGGTCGTAGACCATCGCCCCCTCCGGTCGCCCGGCCAGCACGTCGAACAGCGACTGCTTGACGCGGTCGGTAATGGGCCGCGTGCTGGTGCCGCGGGGCGACAGCAGCCTGCGTCCGCGAAACTCTCCGGCGATGATTCGCATGGCGCGTTATTAACCGCTGTGGTTTCCGGCCGCAATGGCGGGGTAAAGTCAGTTGGAACGGCGACGGCACTTGGTCCCGGTGGGCAATTCGACACACTGCTGGGGTTCTGGAGCCGCGGCTCCCAGCGGCGGCGACGGCACTTGGTCCCGGTGGGCAATTCGACACTCCCACGCTGATCGAAATATGGTGCACCGCGCCCTGCATGCACAGCGGTTCGGCGAAGAGGCTGCACGACGCCCTCACGAACTTCAACAGAGATGATCTGCACGGCACCACGTCCACGCTGAGCGAGGAGGAACTCGAGGCGCTTGTGGAGTGTCCGCTGTCACTGTGAGAAGAACCCAGACAGACGTACCGGCGATGCCTGGCAAGTTGTTGTGCGGCCTCGTCGCCGGTCGTTTTTCAACCCGCTCGCCAGGTTGTCCACAGCGCCGTCCACAGGCCAAGCATCGTGGACACAACGACTTGCGGCGATGGCCTCGCCCGCGATGAAAAGCGAGGGATTTTTCCTGGCCTGGGAGGATTTTGCGGGATATAGTGTGTTTGTCGTCAGGCACGAAAGTGCCCGGCGAAATTGGAGAAGGCTTCCGATACGGAGCCCGGTTTCTGAAGCGAAAGCAGGCCGCGCGAAGCAAGCGAATGCGGGCGCGGCGGAGACCGGCGGC
>Ga0308417_1000172_pt1 | contig 49473 bp, 44 predicted proteins | sample HotsprSampleOS65_FD_203528 | JGI IMG/M metagenome (GOLD analysis project Ga0308417, IMG submission 203528) | Hot spring phototrophic mat microbial communities from Octopus Spring, Yellowstone National Park, Wyoming, United States - 20090730_OS65 ... | reverse complement strand
CGCACGCCGAGGTCGCGATAGGTCGCCCGCTCGATCCGGCGCGAGGAGAAGATGCCGTTGGCGTAGGCGTAGATCAGCAGCGCCAGCAGCAGGCGCGGATGATACTCTGCGGCTTGCCGCCGGGGATAGGACGCACCGCGAAGGCGCCAAGCGGCACCCGCTCCACCGCCGCCACCACGAAATGCGCCACATCATCGGCCGGAAGCCAGTCCCTGGCATCCGGCGGCAACAAGAAGGCCTGGTCGCGGCTGAACGGAATGAACTGCGTCATGCACCGCAGAGGCCCCCATTCCAGGCACCCCGGGAATCCGACAGGCTGCTAGAGGGCTCCGAGAGCGCCCTGAACCCCTCCGGACGCTCGCGCGAGGGCAGTGCCGGCGGACGACGAAAAGGAGTCCGCGAAGAGTCCGCGGAGGGAAAGCCGCGCCGGAACGGCTTGAGAACGACAACCCAACCCCTTGAAAACGCTGGTGCCCAGGGGCGGAATCGAACCACCGACACTGCGATTTTCAGTCGCATGCTCTACCAACTGAGCTACCTGGGCATCCCGTGGCAGCCAGGGTCTGATAGCCGAGGCGCTTGGTCGTGTCCATCACCTGCGGCTTAGGTCTCCGGAGCCGCGCCGTGACCGCGCCCCTCCTCGCCTGACGCCTGCTCACCGTCCACGCGATAGGCCCCTGTCAGCCAGCGGTGCAGGTCGATGTCAGCACAACGACGGCTGCAGAAGGGGCGGAAGCGCGTAGCCTCCGCTCCTTCCGGCGGTGGCCGGCGGCAGATGGGGCAGACGCCGTGGCGGTTTGTTTTGGCTCTCATCGGCGCGAATCCTCCACGCGCCAGGCTTCGGGAGGCAAGCTCGGCTCCTCGATGAGGGCGAGCGGATGGCCCAACCGGACGGCAAGGGTGGCGAGCGCACCCGCTTCGGCCCGGGCGGCGGCGATCACGGAGGGTGCGGCGACAAGACGCGGCACCGCGCCAGGCTGTCTTGCCAGACGCAGCGCTGCCCGGAACGCCGCGAGCGCGTGCGTCAGCGGCGAGAGCACCGTGCCTTCGGCGGCCGTCCCAAGCACCTCCGGAAGCGGCGGGTGAACCCGCGGGCGCACGATTTCGAGGAGGCCAAGGCGCGAGAAGCCGAGGACCGAGGCATCGGAAGCCCAGGCCGCGAAGGCTTTCGTCGCCTCCGCGATCAGAGCCGAGCGTGCTCCCCGCCCTCCGGGCAGCCCTGCGAGATCGAGCACGATCGGGCCGCACAGCGAGCGAAGCGCGACCTGGCGCGCGGCCTCCGCGATGGCGGCACGGTTGGCCGCTTCGCGTTCGGCCCGCGCACTTCCGCCGCCCGTCGGCCCGGTGTCAACGTCTATGGCCGTCACCGCCGGGGTGAGCGAGATCCGCAGCCGACCGCCGCGCGGCAGTCTGACCTCGGGAGCAACGAGCGCCTCGATCTCCTCCTCGAGCGCATCCTCGAAAAGAGGTGTCGACGAGGTCCTGACCCGGTCATGCAAAGCCGGAAAGCGGTGGCGGATGGAGGCCGCGAGGTCCGGGTCATCCGTCACGATCACCTCGGGGCTGGTGGCGAGCGCGCGTGCGATCGCATCCGGCCCTGCCTCGACCAGGGCGGGCGGTGGGAGGGAGGCGGCGCGCGCACGGTCGGCAGGCGGGATCCGGGCGGTGGCGCGCGCGCCCTTTCCGTCCATCGCAGCACGGGTCACCCGCACGGCGATCGCCTGCCCCGTGTGCACAAGCGCGCCGATCGGTCGTGACGGGCTGCCGTCGGGTCGATCGGGGTCGGCCTCCTCGGCCGGAAGGAAGGCATCCACCCCCGGGGCGAGGGCGAGAAAGGCACCGGCAAGCCCTGGCGCGACCGAGACGACGCGTGCATGGAACAGGGCGCCGACGAAGCTTGGGTGCCCTGGGCGCTCGACCATGTAGGCGACAAGCCGGTTGCCGCGCAGCCGCGCGAGGCGGTGCTCTCCCGGGCTTGCCGAGATCAGGAGCCAGCCATCCGCCATGGGACGGGATAGCCGAGACCCGCGAGCAGCGAGGCGGTCTCAGCGAGAGCAAGCCCGACGACGTTCGAGTAGCTGCCGCTGATGAATGGGATGAACGCCGCCGCAATCCCCTGGATGGCGTAGCCGCCCGCCTTGCCGCGCCACTCTCCGGAAGCGAGGTAGCTTTCGATCTCGGTCCGATCGAGCCGTCGGAACCGCACGACCGTGGCAACGAGACGCTCGGCCCGACGCCCGTCGGGGGCGATCACGGCGATCCCCCCGACCACCCGATGCCGCCGGCCTGAGAGCGCCTCGAGGTAGGCGCGCGCCTCGTCCTCGGTCTCGGGCTTCGGAAGGATCCGCCGACCAAGGGCCACAACCGTGTCGGCGGCGAGGATGAACGCGCCAGGGCGACGGGCTGCGACGGTCTCGGCCTTCGTGCGGGCAAGACGCGCGGCAAGCTGTCCGGGCAGTTCGCGCGGATGCGGCGTCTCGTCGATCTCGGCCGGGTCAATCTCGGTCGGAAAGAGGCGGAGCTGGCGCAAGAGGTCGCTCCGCCGTGGCGAGGCGGAGGCGAGCACGAGCGGTGGGGCCTCTCCCGCCCGGTCGGCTATTTGAAGCGGAACGTGATCCGCCCCTTGGTGAGGTCGTAGGGCGTCATCTCCACCCTCACCCGGTCGCCCGCGAGCACGCGAATGCGGTTCTTCCGCATCCTGCCCGAGGTGTGGGCGAGGATGGTGTGATCGTTGTCCAGTTTCACCCGGAACATGGCGTTGGGCAGAAGCTCCGTCACCATGCCGTCGAACTCGATCATGTCTTCCTTTGGCATCACCCCTCATTCGTCACTGGGCCGACCTTCCATCGGCCGGCCCCCACGCGCTTGGAACATGAGTCGCACCGCCGCGAGGGTCAAGCAGCGCGCCCCGCGAGCCGGAGCGAGATCGAGCGCGCGTGCGCGGGAAGGCCCTCGGCCTCGGCGAGCGCCACGGCCGCTGGCCCGATGGCGGCAAGGGCCGACTCGTCGGCCGACACCCAGCTGGTGCGCTTGAGGAAATCGAACACTGACAGGCCCGACGCGAATCGCGCCGTGCGCGACGTGGGGAGGATATGGTTCGGCCCGGCCACATAGTCCCCGAGCGCCTCGGGGCAGGTCCGGCCCAGGAAGACGGCGCCTGCATGCCGGATGGCCGCGAACAGCGCGGTGGGCTCCGCCACGGCGAGCTCGAGGTGCTCCGGAGCAAGGCGGTTGACCAGTTCGGCCGCCTCCGCGAGATCGCGGCAGAGGATGATTGCGCCGTGCGCGCGCCAGGAAGCAGCGGCGATCCCGGCCCGTGGCCCGGACGCAAGCTCCTCCTCGACCGCCGCTGCCACGCTCTCGCCAAAGCCCCTGTCGTCGGTGATCAGGATCGCCTGCGCCGCTTCGTCGTGCTCGGCCTGGGCGAGCAGATCGACCGCGATCACGCGCGGGTCGTTCGCGCCATCGGCCACCACCACCACCTCCGAGGGGCCGGCGATCATGTCGATGCCAACCTGGCCGAACACGAGGCGCTTGGCGGCTGCGACGAAGGCGTTGCCCGGCCCGACGATCCGGTCGACCGGGCTGATCGTCTCCGTGCCGTAGGCGAGAGCAGCGACCGCCTGGGCCCCGCCGATGCGCCAGACCTCTGTCACGCCAGCGCGGCGGGCGGCCGCGAGCACGAGCGGATTGAGCATGCCCTCCGGAGCAGGGACGACCATCGCGATCCGCTCCACGCCGGCGACGCGCGCGGGGATCGCGCTCATCAGAACGGAGGACGGGTAGGCCGCCTTCCCGCCGGGGACATAAACCCCGACGCTGTCGAGCGCGCCCCAGCGCAGGCCGAGTTCGACGCCGGATGCGTCCCGCATGGCGACATCCGACGGCATCTGGGCACGGTGGAAGGCAGCGATCCGCTCGGCGGCAAGGTCAAGCGCAGCCGACAGCTCGGCCGGGATCGCGGCATCGGCCGCCTCGATCTCCGCTTCCGTCACGCGGAAACGCTCGGGCGTGAGCGTCACCCGGTCGAACCGCGCCGTGAACTCCGCCACCGCGTCGTCGCCGCGCGCGCGCACGGCGGCGATGATGGCGGCGGCGGCCGCCTCGGCATCGGTCGAGATCGAGACACGGTCGGCGAGCAGGGAGGCGAAGCCCGACTCGAACCCCTCCTCCCTCGTGTCGAGGCGCCGAGGACCGTTCATCTCGAGCTCACCCCGCCACCGCGGCACGGAACCGCGCGATCCAGGCGCCGAGCAGATCGGGGCGGGTCTTCAGAGCGGTGCGATTGACGATCAGCCGCGCCGAGACATCGGCCACATGCTCGATCTCGACGAGCCCGTTGGCGCGCAGCGTCGAGCCGGTCTGCACAAGGTCGAGGATCAGCCGCGAGAGGCCAAGCGAGGGGGCGAGCTCCATCGCCCCCGAGAGGTGGACCACATCCGCCGTCACGCCGCGGGCCGCGAAGTGGCGCCGAGTGATGTTCGGATATTTGGTCGCCACGCGAACCTGGCTCCAGCGCGACCCGTCATCGCTCGACGCCGCATCCGCTTCGGGAGCGGCGATCGAGAGCCGGCAACGGCCGAGACGCAAATCAAGTGGGGCGTAGAGCTCCGGATAGTCGAACTCGGCAAGAACGTCCGAGCCGACGACGCCGAGCGCCGCGGCGCCGAAGGCGACGAAGGTCGCGACGTCGAACGAGCGCACGCGGACAACCTCGAGACCCCGCTCGTTGGTGCCGAAGCGCAGGCGGCGGCTGCTCTCATCCGCAAAGTCCGGATCAGGCTCGATCCCGGCGCGCGCAAGCAGGGGTCCGAGCTCGCCGAGCAGTCGGCCCTTCGGCAGCGCGAGAACGATGGCCTCGGATGCACCCGCCCCACGGGCGGGCCAAAATAGGGGAGCATTCACGCGCGGCGTGGTAGCACCCCTCCCGCAACGCAACAAGCGCGAGGCGCACGGCGACGACAACAGGCCGTCAGCGCGACGCTCGGCGGACGCCGTCACGGATCATTTCAGCGAGCGCGTGCGCGAGGCAGGCGTGCAGGAGGTCGGCCTGCGCCCGCCACTCGCTCCGCGGGGCGCGTTCGACGTCGATCTGCCCGGAGGCGGCCCAGAAACGCATCAGCTCGTACCGCTGGAAGGCAAGGACACCCGGGTGCGCATTGGCGATGCTGTCGAGACCGTGCCGATAGGGCCCGTAGTTCACCGCCGCGCGCGAGAACCTGCTGAACTGCATGTCCATCAGGATCACGTCCGCAGGATGCTTGAGCGCCTTCTCGACCCCGGCGGCGATGGTCTGGCCGAAGCCGTCAGGGTCGATGCCGCGCACGGCATCGACCGTGCCGGACTGCCAGATCAGGAGGTCGGGCCGGAACGCCTCGAGACCCTCGATGACAATGGGAAGAAGGTCGCCTGCGGTCAGAGCTCTCCCGCCGCGTGTCTGGACGGCCACTGACACGCCCGGGAATGCAACGGCGAGCTCCTTCTCGAGCCGCTGGGTGTACAAGGCCGCCTGGGCGGAAGTGCCGCCGAGGGTGGTGGAACCCGTCCCGACGATCAGCACCCGCAAGACGCCTCGCTTCGTGATCGCCGCCGCGGTGTTGGGCAGCGCGCCGGCAGCGGTGGTGAACTCGGCCGGCGCGGCGCAGCGCTGATCGGGCGAGGCCAGCTGAGCCGACGCTGACGACGCGAGGGCCAGAACGGCGAACGCAACGAACGATCTGCTGCAGCCGATCATGATTGACCGCTAGCAGGCCGGGGCATGACATCCAAGGGGGTGTGAGAGGATGCGTCCCTTCCCCCCTTCCCTGCGCTGCCCTTGCCGACGCTGTCGTACCACGCCTGCAGGGCCGAGACGGCAACGCACACGGACCATCCGACCGCCGCGATCACCGCCTGTGTGGCGATGCTCGCGTTCCATTCCTGCATCACGAGCCGGCCGAGGAAGGACAGGAAGACCCCAAGCGCGAACACCACAAGCCCGTGCTGGCCGGGCAAGGTGAAGGGCTGTGCCCACCAGGACAGCAGCCAGGCCGCGCCGGGACGGACGAGCCTCTGCGCGAGATGGGCGAGCGCCAGAAAATGGGCAAGCCGAACAGGGTGCAGCCCGGACTTGTCGATCCCAGTGTAGATCAGTGCGGCAAGCGGCTCCGGGATCGTGTTGTATACGAACGGAAGCCGCCAGACGGCGCTGATAAAGAGCCCGGCGATGGCGATCGCCACCGTGAGCGGCAACAGGGCCGGTTCGGCGCGCCGCAGCAGCGCGCGGCCGCGCTCCGGCATCGCGGCGACGGTCGCGCCGAGCATGAAGAGGAACTGCCAGGCAAGCGGGTTGAAGAACCACTCGCCCTGGGCGGTCGGCAGATTGAACCGGGTGAGCCGGACGAGCAGGTAGAGCCCGCCCGAGACGCCGAGCAAGGCAAGCGGCCGGCGCAAGAGCGGCAGCACAAGGGCGAAAAGCAGGAGCACAACGATATAGAGCGGCAGGATGTCCATGAAGGCCGGCTGAAACCGAAGCGACAGCGCGTCGAGCACCGCGATGTGCGGCTCCTCGAGGAACGCGCCGATGTTGATCTCGTCGATATAGGCGGGATTGGCGAACCGCGCCGCCGACCACGAAACCTGCGCAACGAAGGCAACGAACATGAAGATGTGCACGACATAGAGTGTCCAGACCCGGAGCAGCACCGCCGTCGCGGCGTAGCCCCAGCCGAAGCGGTCAAGCGAGCGGCCGTAGGCGATCGCGGCCGAATAACCGGCCAGGAAGATGAAGGTCTCGGTCGAATCGGAGGGGCCGAGCACCTGGATGGTAGCCACCCAGAAGGCGTGATCGGGGATGTGGCCGACGAAGATGCAGTAGAGGGCGAAGCCGCGGAAGAAATCGACGCGAATGTCGCGGTTGGTGCGGATCAGCGAGCGCATCGGCGCACGCGGACGTCAGCCTGGAATGCGCTCGATGACGGCGCCGCACGCCGCGAGCTTCTCCTCGATCCGCTCATAGCCGCGATCGAGATGATAGACGCGGTGGACCACGGTTTCCCCCCGAGCGGCGAGGCCCGCAATCACGAGCGAAACGGAGGCACGAAGGTCGGTCGCCATCACCGGTGCACCGGACAGGGCGGGCACGCCGCGGACGATGGCCGAGGCCCCATGGACGACGATCCGCGCCCCCATGCGCGCCAGTTCGGGGACATGCATGAACCGGTTCTCGAAGATCGTCTCGGTCACCATCGACGCGCCCTCGGCGACGCTCATCAACGCCATGAACTGCGCCTGCATGTCGGTCGGAAAGCCGGGATAGGGCTCAGTCATCGCGTCCGCCCCATGCAGCCCGTTCAGCCGCCGCACCGCGAGCCCCCCCTCCACCTCGGTCACCTCAACCCCCGCCTCGCGCAGCGTGCGCACGACTGCGCCGAGATGCTCAAGGCGCGCATCTTCAAGCAGAACCGACCCGCCGGTGATCGCGGCGGCGCAGGCATATGTGCCGGTCTCGATCCGATCCGGGATGATCCTGTGAGTCGCTCCCCCGAGGCGCGCGACGCCATGGATGGTGAGCCGGTCGGTGCCGACGCCTTCGATGCGCGCCCCCATGGCGGTGAGACAGGCCGCGAGGTCGCCGATCTCAGGCTCGCGCGCGGCGTTGACGAGGACGGTCGTCCCCTCCGCCAAAGTTGCGGCCATCAGGAGGTTCTCGGTCGCGCCGACCGAGACGAACGGAAAGATGATGGTCGCGCCCTTGAGGCCACGTGGCGCCGTGGCCGTGACATAGCCTCCCTCGAGGTTGATCTCGGCGCCGAGCTGTTCGAGCCCCTTGAGATGGAGGTCGATCGGCCTCGTCCCGATGGCGCACCCGCCCGGAAGCGACACCCGGGCAAGGCCGGTGCGCGCCAGAAGCGGGCCGAGAACGAGGACCGAGGCGCGCATCTTGCGCACGATGTCGTAGGGTGCCTCCGAGGACGTGATGCGGCCGCCGATCGACAGCGTGCGCCCGTCATTGCCGACCGGCTCGACCGCGACACCGAGCGTGCGGAGCAGGGATGCCATGGTGGCGATGTCCGCGAGCGCGGGAACGTTGGAGAGAACGAGCCGCTCGTTCGTCAACAGGCCCGCCGCCAGGAGAGGCAACGCGGCGTTCTTCGCGCCGCTGATGCGGATTCTCCCCTCGAGCGGCCGCCCGCCACGAATCCTGATCCGGTCCACGGAGGCCTCAAAGCTTCGGTAGCGCCACGCCGCGCTGGCGCATGTATTTGCCGCCGCGGTCCGCGTAGGACGTTTCGCAGGGCTCCTCGCCCTTGAGGAACAGGAACTGGCAGATCCCTTCGTTGGCGTAGATCCGCGCAGGCAGCGGCGTGGTGTTGCTGATCTCGATCGTCACCTGGCCTTCCCACTCGGGCTCGAGCGGTGTGACGTTGACGATGATGCCGCAGCGCGCATAGGTCGACTTGCCAAGACAGATGACCAGCACATCGCGCGGGATGCGAAAATACTCGACCGTGTGCGCGAGGGCGAAACTGTTGGGGGGAATGACGCAGACATCCGTCCGGCGGTCGACGAAGGAGGCGGGAGAGAACGCTTTCGGGTCGACCACGGCGCTCTCGACATTGGTGAAGATCTTGAAGTCGGGAGCGACGCGGGCGTCGTATCCATAGGACGACAGCCCATAGCTGATCACCCCCTCGCGCATCTGCTTCTCGACGAAGGGGGTGATCATGTCCCGCTCGAGCGCCATGCGGCGAATCCAATGGTCGGGCATGAGGCCCATCAGGGGCGACTCCGGCAGGGTGCGTGGCGACGAAAGCGTGTAGCGGAGCGGCGCGGGGGCCTCAACCGCCCGGGGTATCGGGCCGCGTCACGCCCGCAAGGGCTCGCGTCTTCACCTTGCGGCGGCGCAGGTTCTCCCGCAGCGCGGCCGCACTGCGCGCGACGCGGGCGGATTTTGCTCCGCCGCCGGCCGGCGCCGGCGATGACCGGTCATCCTTGCGAGCGGACTTTGGAGGGAGGGGTGGCTCCATGCGGCGCCCAGGTGAGGTCCCTCGACGCCCAAGTCAAGCAGGCAGAAGGAGCGCGGGAGCGCCGACCGCTGGTGGGCGCGAGAGGGATCGAACCTCTGACCCCCACCGTGTCAAGGTGGTGCTCTCCCGCTGAGCTACGCGCCCTCGGCGCGAGCGTATACCGGGAGGCCTCACCCCAGGCAAGCGAGGCACTCGCCCGCAAGGTACTCCGGCACGGTGACAGGCGGCCGGAAGCGGTGCTTTCATCGCGGGCGATGGATCTCCCGGTTCGCCCCGACACCTCGAACGCGGTGGAAACCGCCGCCTATGCCGTCTTGATGCCGGAGCCCCAGCGCGCTCCGCTCGTGTTCGCCTCGCCGCACTCCGGCCGCCGATATCCTCCGCAGTTCCTGGCGGCCGCTCGGCTCGATGCACATGCTTTAAGGCGCAGCGAGGACAGCTTTGTTGAGGAACTGTTCGAGAGCGCGCCGCGCCATGGCTGCCCGTTGATCCACGCCCTGTTTCCCAGGGTGTGGTGCGACCCCAACCGCGAGCCCTGGGAACTCGACCCGGAGATGTTCGATAGCGAGCTTCCCGCTTGGGTGAATGCCGCCTCGCCGCGTGTCGGCGCCGGGCTCGGCACGATCGCCCGGATCGTGGCGACCGGAGAGCCGATCTATCGCCGCAAGCTCTCCTTCGCCGAGGCCGAGGAGCGTATCGCCACCTGCTGGCGGCCCTATCACGAGGCGCTCGCAGGCCTGATTGCGGCGACTCGGGAGCGGTTCGGGCTCTGCCTTCTGATCGACTGCCACTCCATGCCCACTCTGACTGCACAAGGGCCGCTTCGGCCGCCCGAGATCATTCTCGGCGACGCGCACGGCACATCGGCGAGCCCGAGCGCGGTCCGCCGTCTTGAGGAGGCGTTCCTCGAGGCGGGATTCAGCGTGCGTCGGAACGACCCGTATGCAGGCGGCTACGTCACGCGCCACTACGGGCGGCCGCACCACGGTGTCCACGCGGTGCAGATTGAAATCGCCCGAACCCTCTACATGGATGAGGAGCGGATCGTCCGACATGGCGGCTTCGACGCGCTGCGCGACCGGCTCGAGAGGGTGATCGCCACGCTTGCGACCGCGGACTGGGCCATGCTCGAACGCGGCTGACGCGCGCTTCCCCTGCCGTTCCCGGTTCGCGGCACGAGTCTCCCTCGGGTGTCGAGATGCACCGGATTTCCGCCCAAGCCCCGCTCGTCCGCGCCTCGGTCGAGGCCGACATTCCGGCCATCGCGGCCATCTACCGCCACCACGTGACGACCGGCCTCGCAAGCTTCGAGGAGACATCGCCCGACCTCGCGGAACTCGCGAGGCGGCGCGAGGCCGTGCTCGCCAGCGGCCTTCCCTGGCTGATCGCCGAGGACCTTGACGGCAAGGTGGTGGGCTATGCCTACGCGGCACTCTACAGGCCACGAAGTGCCTGTCGCTTCACGGTCGAGGACTCGATCTATGTGGCTCCGGGGATGATAGGCCGAGGTATCGGGCGGTCCCTTCTCACCGCCCTGATCGCCGAGACGACAGGCGTGGGGTACCGACAGATGATCGCCGTGATCGGGGATTCCGGGAACCACGCATCGATCGCTCTCCACAGGTCCTGCGGGTTTCGCGAGGCGGGGCGGCTCCGGAGCGTCGGCTTTAAGTTCGGCCGCTGGGTGGACAGCGTGCTGATGCAGCGGGCGCTCGGCCCAGGCGACACCGTCTTACCTCGAGACCGCCCTTCCCGAGGATGAACGCGAAAAAAAAGGCCGCCCCGAGGGGCGGCCAAGTTTAGGGAGGAAACGTCCAAGAAAGGCAACAAGGCCGCATTCACGACCATGCTGCGATGCACAACGTAGACTGTGCCCTGAAAGCCTGCAAGGTTTTTTGCACTGCACCAGAAGCATGCCTGTCCCCTTTGGATGCATGGGTTCGAAGCTTCTGTTGACACCGCCGAAACCCGCGCTCTCACGCTGCGGATTGGCACGAACGTTGCTCGAACCCCCGCGGCATGAGCTCGTTCAAGACCCTGATCGCCGTCACGCTCGCGCTGCTGGCCGCCATGCCGTGCGCGTACGCCAACCAAGGGCTCCCCGCAGCGCCCGCCACTCAGCTCGCCAGCGAGCCGATCCGTCTCTGCCGCGCGGCAATCCGCGCGGCAGAGCGCGCGCATGGGATCCCCAACGCACTCCTTGCCGCTCTCGGCCGGGTCGAGAGCGGCAGGCGCGATCCGGTGACCGGCAATTTCGGCCCATGGCCCTGGACCATCAATGCCGAAGGCCGTGGGCAATTCTTCGCCACCAAGGCGGAGGCGATCGCTGCCGTCAGGCGGCTCCAAGCGGAGGGTGTGCGGTCGATCGATGTCGGCTGCCTGCAGGTCAACCTGCGGCACCATCCTGATGCCTTCGCCTCTCTCGAAGATGCGTTCGACCCTCAGAAGAACGCCGCCTATGCCGCCCGCTTCCTTGTCTCACTGCACGAGGCGTCGAAGAATTGGCTCCAGGCTGCCGCGAGCTACCACTCCCACACGCCGGAGCTCGCGATCGCCTATCAGCGCCGCGTGATGGCCGCATGGCCCGACGAAAGCCGGATTGCGGCCGAGGAATACCGTGCGGCGCAGCTCGCTGTCTGGGCCGCGCGGCCGGCTGCCGCCGTGGGAACAGGTGCACCAGCACGCATTCTGCCGGGGCCGAGCGGAAACCGAGCCACAGGCATGGGGCTCGATGCCTACCGCGCCGCGCCGATCCCCGTTGTGACGCCCCTTGGCAGCCGCGTTCCATCGGTCAGACGCGCCCCTTGATTCGCACAAGCCAGATATGCATTCTCCAGATGCCAGCATCGAAAAGGAACGAGACTATGCGTGTCCTTGCAACCGCCGCCCTCCTTGTCAGCTTTGCCGTCGCACCGGCCCTTGCCGGCCCGTGCAGCGCGCCCCCGCCGGCGCCGAACACCTCGTCACTGCCGCCCCCCTCTTCCCCGGCCTGATCAGCCGGCAAACTCCCTTCTGATCGCGTCGCTGTGCTGGCCGATGGCCGGCACAGCGCCATAGTCCCGATCGCCGCAAGCCCATCGCACAGGGGGAGCGGCGTAGGAGATCTCGCCGTTCGGCGTCGCGACCGTGATCCGCCTCAGCGCAGGATGACGCGCAAGGTCGGGCACCTCGTTCACGAACCCGTACGCGGTGCCAGCCAAAGCCAGTCGCTCGGTGACGGTCGCGCGGTCGAGGCTCACGAACACAGACGCGATCGTGGCATCGAGTTCTGAACGGTTTCGCACCCGAGCGACGTTCGAGGCGAAACGCTCGTCGGTCGCGACACTCGGGTCGCGCAGCACCTCCCGGCAGAACGCAACCCATTCTCGCTCGTTCTGGATCGAGATCAGCACTTGTCCGCCGTCAGCGAGCGCAAACGCTCCGTATGGGGCGACAGATGGGTGAGCGAGGCCGACGCGCGGCGGCGGGCGACCGGTGCCCTCGTAAGTCAGGAGCGGCACGTTCATCCAGTCCGCCATGCCGTCGAACAGAGACACGGCAAGTCCGGTTCCCCGGCCGGACCTGTTTCGCTCGATCAACGCCTCTAGCACCCCGGCGTAGGCAGCCATGCCGCAGGCAATATCGCACACCGAGGTCCCGACCCGGCCTGGTCCCTCCGGCCTGCCGGTGACAGAACAGAGCGCCGTCTCCGCCTGCACGAGTAGGTCATAGGCTTTCATCTGAGCGTAGGCGCCCTCTTCGCCATAGCCTGAGATGTCGACGGTGATGAGGCGAGGGTAGCGTTCTCGGAGGGACGCCGAACCGAAGCCGGCTCGTGCGGCAGCGCCTGGAGCGAGGTTCTGGATGAACACGTCGGCGCGGGCGAGGATTCGATGCAGGAGCGCCGCGTCCTCAGGGTTCTTGATGTCAGCGACCAGACTTTCCTTGCCGCGGTTCAGCCAGACGAAGTAGCTGGAGAGGCCCTTTGCGTAGTCGTCGTAGCCACGAGCGAAGTCGCCCTCCGGCCGCTCGATCTTGATCACCCGCGCGCCCGCATCGGCGAGCTTGCAGGACAGGAACGGCGCAGCCACCGCCTGTTCCAGTGTCAGAACGAGCAGCCCCTCAAGCGGTTTCGGTGCGGGCATGGTCGATGTCCTTTCCCCGAAGTTTAGTCTCTCGATGCGCCGGCGAGGAGGGCAGCTGGTCGAGCCTCACCATCAGAAACCGCGTTTCCCTCCCGCTTGGCTGTCAGCGCAGCACTCGCTTGCTTCGGAGCAGTGGCCGCGCGCGCCCTCAGAGCGTATTCGCCGCGCGCGGATCGACCCAAAACCCCGCCGGCCCCGCGTCCGGCCCGCCGCCGAGATAGGTCATGCCGGGGGCGACGGTCGCTGCGACGATGAAGGTCTTCTCCGTGAGCAGGATCCACTGTGGGATGCCGCTGCCGACGGGATACTGGTCTGGCTCGCGCATAGCCGGGTCATGCCCGGTGGCGGGAATGATCTTGACGATCCGCTGCGGCCCGGCGAACACGAAGCTCTCGGCGAGGGAGCGCTTCACCCGCCCCATGTCGAGGAACCCCGCGGCGTCTGCCTCGACCGTCTGGCGGGCGAGGCCCTGCTCCGGCGGGCCGATGCGACCTCCTGTGAGATGAGAGTATCCGGCGAGAGCAATCTCCCCCGGCGCGACCTTCTCCTTCAGGAGCAGAAGGCTCCAGCCCCGGTCGAGCCTGCCCCGGTGGTCGCCGATCCTTGCCTCGAGCTCCCGCGCCGGCCCGTTGACCACGAAGATGAGGCGGGTGACGAACCCCTTGGCCTTCAGAAGTTCCCGGCGGCGGAAGTTCCGGCATCAATAGCTCCGCGGCATGCCGAGAACGTGCTCGGCGATGTACGAGAGCACGAGATTGGTCGAGATTGGGGCAACCTGGTACAGACGCGTCTCGCGGAACTTGCGCTCGATGTCGTACTCCTCGGCGAAACCGAACCCGCCGTGGGTCTGCACGCACGCCTCTGCGGCCGCCCATGAGGCCTCGGCGGCGAGCATCTTCGCCATGTTCGCCTCCGCCCCGCAATTGAGCCCGGCTTCGAATTTTTCGCAGGCAGCCCTGACCATCAGCTCCGCGGCGCGCCACTGCGCGTAGGCGCGGGCGATCGGGAACTGCACGCCCTGGTTCTGCCCGATCGGGCGGCCGAAGACGTGCCGTTCCTTGGCATAGGCGACCGATTTCTCGGTGAACCATTTCGCATCGCCAATGCATTCGGCAGCGATCAGGATGCGCTCGGCGTTCATCCCGTCGAGAATGTAGCGGAACCCCTTGCCCTCCTCACCGACCAGGTTCTCAGCCGGAATCTCCATGTTGTCGAAGAACACCTCGCAGGAGTTGTGGTTCATCATCGTCCGGATCGGGCGGATGGTGAGCCCCTTGCCCCGGACCGCCCGCATGTCGACGATGAAGGTCGAGAGCCCCTCCGTCTTCTTCGCAACCTGGTCACGTGGCGTCGTGCGGGCGAGCAGGAGCATCAAGTCGGAGTGTTCAGCTCGCGATGTCCAGACCTTCTGGCCATTGACGATGTACCGGTCCCCCTCCCGTCGCGCGGTCGTCCGAAGTGAGGTCGTGTCACTTCCGGAGGTCGGCTCTGTCACCCCGAAGGCCTGGAGCCGCAGACGTCCAGCGGCGATCTCGGGCAAATAGGTCCGCTTCTGCTCCGGCGATCCGTGGCGGAGGATGGTCCCCATGATGTACATCTGCGCGTGGCAGGCCGCGCCGTTGCAGCCCTGGCGATGGATCTCCTCGAGAATGGCCACCGCACCCGAGAGCGGCAGCCCAGCGCCGCCATACTCCTCGGGGATCAGCGCCGCGAGATACCCAGCCTCGGTCAGCGCTCGGACGAACTCCGTCGGGTAGCCCCGTTCGGCGTCCAGTTTTCTCCAGTACTCGCCGGGAAATTGCGCGCAGAGCTTCGCCACCTCGCCGCGCAGGTCGGCCCAGGCATCGTCGCGCAGAAGCGTGTGGTCCATCGGTCAAACTCCTCCAGGAGCCGGGATTAGGCCTGCTGCTTCGCTGTGGCAAGCGCCAGCATCCGAGCCTTCGGGCTGACCCGCTGCAACGCCGCGGCGCCGAGGAAGCCGAGCGGCGGCCTGGCGGTCCCCTGCTCCGGGGCGCCCGCACGCGCAACGCTCAAGGCGAGCCAGAGCAGCGAGGCCAAGCCGCTCGATCTCGGCGCGAGATGCAGCGTGGGGCTCACCGCGAAGGGGCCCGCGAGGCCAAGCCCGACCAGCACGATCAGCGATTGGAATCCGAAGCTCAGTCAGAGCATGTGCGGCAGCGCCGCCCGCACGCCGCGGTTGGCGGAGGAGCGGGCGACATTGGCCAGGTTCGACCCCCGTGTTCTCGGGGCGACGAAGTCGACCAGGGCCGGCAGCGGCTCCATCACGCGAAGGATGGAGCCGGGTGGCTGACCCCGTCAGCCGGCAGACACGGCAGGCGCGCGCATGCAAGACTTGCGGCTCCCGCAGGCTCGACGGAGGCCCATCGGATGCGCGTCGCGATGTTCAGCACCAAGCCGTATGACCGTAGGAGCTTCGAGGAGGCAGGGACGGCCGGCCTCGACTTCCGCTGGCTCGAGGCGAGGCTGACCCGGGAGACCGTCTCCCTCGCCGAGGGCTCACCGGCGGTGTGCCTGTTCGTCAACGACGAGGCGGATGCGTCCGTGATCGCTTCGCTCGCAAGCGGCGGCACGCGGCTGATCGCGCTTCGATGCGCCGGCTTCAACAACGTCGATCTCGCGGCAGCCGAGGCGCACGGCGTCTCCGTCGTGCGCGTCCCCGCCTATTCGCCGCACGCGGTCGCGGAGTTCACCGTCGGGCTCCTGCTCGCGCTCGTGCGTCGGATCCACAAGGCCTACACGCGAACGCGCGAGAACAATTTCTCCCTCGACGGCCTTCTGGGATTCGACCTCCACGGCCGCACGGTCGGCGTGATCGGCACCGGGCGGATCGGCGCTCTCGTCGCCCGGATCATGCGCACCGGCTTCGGCTGCCATGTGCTCGCGCACGATGTGCGCCGCGCGGCAGCGCTCGAGGAGATCGGCGTCGTCTATGCAAGCCGTGCGGAACTGCTCGCGAACGCCGACATCATCACCCTGCACTGCCCTCTCACGCCTGAAACGCACTACCTTCTCGACCGGCAGAGCCTCGCTCAGCTCCGGCCCGGGGCGATCGTGGTCAACACCTCGCGCGGCGCGCTGATCGACACCGAAGCCGCGATCGACGCCCTCAAGACCGGCCAGCTCGGCGGCCTCGCGATCGATGTCTATGAACAGGAGGCCGATCTGTTCTTCGAGGATCTCTCCGCCGAGATCATCCAGGACGACGCGCTGCAGCGCCTGCTGATGTTCCCCAATGTGTTGGTGACCGGCCACCAGGCCTTCTTCACCCGCGAGGCGCTCAGCGCGATCGCCTCGACGACGCTCGCCAACATCCGGGATTTCGCCGCCGGGCGGCCGCTCGTAAACACCGTGACGGCTGCCTCCGTCAAGGGATGACCAGGACATCCCCGAGGCAGTGACCGGACGGTCCTGAAGCCCCGCAATGACGCCGGTTCAGTCGCTCACTCTCGCAGAATGCGGTGCCTTTCACCCGAGAGCGCAGTATACCGCCGAGGGTCACACCACCAGCCTCCGCTCCGCACGCGTATTGTCCGACTGTTTTGATCGCGAGAAGAGAGGCGGTATTGCCTCTCCGACCGTCCGCAGCCTTCGCTCGCCTTGGATCGTTGAGATAAAGGCCTAGGTCACTCCGGCCGAAACGTGCCCGGCAGCCGCGAACGCGCCTCGCCCTGGTCCTCCGCGGGCGACGGGGCACCTCGGCATCGCCGTGCACCGCGCAGGCGTCGCGACCGCTCGCTCACCCGGCCCAGCCGTAATCCGCGAGCGCCCGCTCCGGGCTGATCAGCCCGTCGGCGATGTCTCGGGCGATCGCCTCGCAGTCACGCTCCCTCGGGTCACCCATGCCGCCCCCACCCGGCAGAAGCAGGACCAGCCGGTCTCCCTCCGGAATGATCTGGAAGCCCTTGGTGCGCAGGACCGCTCCTGACTTCAACTTGACCACCCCCGACGCTCCGTCGCGGCCGCCGAGCCGGCCGCGCGGCGGGTTCCCCACGCGATCGAAAATGGCATTGACGGCGAACTCCGCGTCCCCCTTGGTGCCGATCTCCAGGATCTGGCCGAAGCCCCCCCGCGTGCGGCCCGCACCCGCGCTGTCGGGTCGAAGTTCCTTCCGCCAGAACACAACCGGCGCGACATTCTCTGTCGCCTCCACGGGCATCGTCCGCACGCCAGAGGGAAAGGCGATCCCGGAAAGCCCATCCTTCGTCGCGCGCGCGCCCGTGCCGCCCGAGTTGAACGTGATGATCTCGAAATCCTCGATCTTGGCCGCAGGTCCTGACACCTGCGTGCCGCCACGCAAAGGCGGATTCCACAAACACGAGGCCCCCTCGGCCGCAACTCTCTCCGGGACGGCTTGGGCGAGGCACCCCATCATCAGATCGGGCAGGAGCTGCCCCACGACGTGCCGTACCGCCACCGGGTAGGGCCGCGGAGCGTTGAGGATGCAGCCCTCTGGAATCCTCATCCGGAACGGCTGCAGCGACGCCCAGTTGTTCGGGATATCCGGCGCGACGACGACCTTGATCCCGAAACAAGAATAGGCGCGGCAATAGGCCGGCGGAACGTTGATTCCCCGCGTCGAGAGACCCGACGTTCCCGAGAAATCGACCTCGATCGTCCTGTCCCCAATCGTCATCGCGGCCGCGAGTGTGACCGGAGCCTCATAGCCGTCGGAGCGGATCTCGGCACGGAAGGTCCCTTTCGGCAGTTTCGCGATCTCCGCTTCCGTTGCGCGCAAGCTCGCGTCGAAGATCGCCTCGGCAAGGGGGTCGAGCCCCTCCATGCCGAACTCCTCCATCATCTCGATGAGCCGCCTCGCGCCTGCCTCATTGCACGCACACAACGAGTAGATGTCGCCTTCGAGCTCGATGGGCGTGCGTGATCCCGCCCGAATGAAGTCGAAGAAGGTCTCGTTGGGACGGCCTTGCTCGAAGCACTTGACGATCGGGATGTAGAGCCCCTCCTCGAACACTGAACGCGCCTCCGGCCCCATGCCGAGACCGCCGATATCGATGATGTGGGCGGTGTTGGCGAAGAGGCCGACGATCCGGCCATGCAGGAACGCAGGCGTGACGACGGTGAGGTCGTGAAGATGACCTGTCCCCAGCCAAGGATCGTTGGTGATGTAGTGATCGCCGGGCCGCATCGTCTCGGCGGGGAACTTCGCGAGGAAATGCGCCACACTCTCCATCATCGAGTTCACGTGCCCGGGCGTTCCCGTCACCGCCTGTGCGAGCATTCTCCCCTTGAGGTCGAAGACGCCGGCCGAAAGGTCGCCGGCCTCGCGCACGGTGGTGGAGAAGGCTGTTCGGATCATCGTCTGGGCCTGCTCTTCGACCACCGCGATCAGCCGGTTCCACATGACCTGGGTCTGGATCCTCGCAAGCGCCGAGAGCTGGCGGTCGGCCATCTGGTGCATCGCCTGCCTCCTCAGGGATTGCTGCGGGTGAGGCGAATGTAGCCCAACCCGTCGATCCGTGCCGACCAGCCGGGCCCGACCAAGGTCGAGGTCTCGTCCTCGGCGATGATCGCAGGGCCGGCGAGCATCGACCCAGGCGAAAGGGCGGACCGCTCGTAGACGGGCCAGTCCGAGACCGTTCCGGTTGCCGTGTCGCGTACGGCCAGGTGGCGCGCGGGCGTCGCCTCGACGGCGTCCGGCTGGACCGGTTCGGGGATGACGGTGTCCGATACGGTCGCGACCGTCACCGAGAACGAGAGGATCTCTACGTCGGAACCGGGAACCGGCCGATCGTAGAATGCGGCGTAGAGGCGGTCGTAGTCCGCCCGGATGGCGGCAACAGCGTCGAGGTCGAGTGTACGGGAGGGGATCGGAACGGCAATCTCATGGCCCTGCCCGACATAGCGCATGTAGGCGAGTCTGCGCTCCTGAACCTCCCCCCCTTGAGAACCGAGCGCGACCACAGCCCGCGCCTCCTCGCTCATCGCGACGAGCAGCGCATTGACGGCCTCCACATCGAAGGTCGCGAAGCGCTGATAGAGGCTCCTGACAACCTCGAAGGACACCGGCGCACGGAGGAAGCCAATCGCCGAGCCGACGCCGGCACCGGACGGCACGAGCACGGAACCGATCCCGATCTTCTCCGCGACGCGGTAGGCATGCACCGGACCGCCGCCGCCGAAGGCGATCAGCGTACGCCCGCTGAGGGTCTTCCCGCTCTCGATCGCGTGCACGCGTGCCGCGTTCGCCATGTTCTCGTCGACCATCTCGACAACGCCGAGCGCAGCCATCTCCGGGACGAGCCCGAGCGGCGCACCAACCTCTCGGTCGAGCGCGTCCCGCGCGGCATCGGGGAACAGTTTGAGACGGCCGCCGGCGAACCGAGTCGGCTCGTAGCGACCGAGCACCAGGTTCGCGTCCGTCACGGCGGGCCTCGTGCCACCGCGGCCGTAGCAGGCTGGCCCAGGGTCGGCACCGGCGCTCTCGGGGCCGACGGCAATGCGCCCCATGCCGTCCACATGCGCGATGCTTCCACCGCCCGCTCCGATCTCGACCATCTCGATCACCGGAATGCGCAACGGCAAGCCGGACCCCTTCTTGAAGCGTCCGACCCGCGCCACCTCGAAGCTGCGGGACGACTGAGGACGATAGTGATCGATCAGGCACACCTTGGCGGTCGTTCCGCCCATGTCATAGGAGAGAACGTGCGCGAGCCCGGTCTCGCGCGCAATGTGAGCGGCGAAGATCGCGCCCCCGGCCGGCCCGCTTTCGACCAGGCGGATCGGGAAGCGGCAGGCGATGTCGACGGTGGTCAACCCACCGCCCGACAGCATCAGGAACAGCGGCGCAGTCATCCCCGCCTCGCGCAAGCCCCTCTCGAGCTGTCGCAGGTAGCGGCTCATCAGCGGCTGCACGTAGGCGTTGGCGACCGTCGTCGAGAACCGCTCCCACTCGCGCATCTCGGGCGAGACCTCGGAGGAGAGGCTCACCGGAACGCCCGGCAGCTCCTCGGCGAGGATCTCGCGCACCCGCTGCTCGTGCGCGCCATTGACATAGGCGTGCAGGAAGCCGACCGCGATCGCCTCAATCCGCTCGGCCTTGAGCAGCGGCACGAGCGCGCGCACGGCCTGCTCATCGAGCGGCTTGAGCACAGCGCCGGTGTTGTCGAGCCGTTCCGGCACAGGGAGGCGAAGCCGCCGTGGCACAAGTGGCTCGGGCAGGACGATCTGCAGGTCATACTGGTCGTAGCGCGCCTCATTGCCGAGGGCGAGCACGTCGCGGAAGCCTTCAGTGGTGATCAGAGCCGTGCGTGCGCCCTTGCGCTCGATCAGCGCGTTGGTTGCGAGCGTGGTCCCATGGACGAGAACGCCGATTTCCGAGGGAACGAGACCGGCATCCTTGAGGATCGCCGCCACGCCCTCCAGCACGCCCTTCTCCGGGGCGGCGGGCGTCGTCAGAACTTTGGCCGTCCATCGGCGGCCGCCATGCTCGAGCGCGAGGTCGGTGAAGGTTCCGCCGATGTCGACGGCAAGCCGCGCGCCGGCCATCAGCACGAGGCCCTGGACTCTAGAACCGCCAGCGCGGGGCATTCTTTGGCGACGTCTTCCATGCACATGTCCTCGTCAGGGATGCGGCAGCACTTCCCGATACGTACAAGGATCGTTCCAGGAGTGGTGTCCGCGTGGGCGAAGATTGCCGCATCCTGTCGGCAGCCGGAGAGCATAGTCCGTTTCGCGCTGCGCCGTGCAGGGGTGTCCTTGCCGCGAACCGCCCTCTCGGTTGCATCGCGCAAAGGCGCGAAGCATGGCCGTCCGTGCCCGGAGACGGTCGCAGGTCTCCTGGGCACTCCGGCCGTTCCGTCGAGGTCGCGACGACGCGGCACGGTGTGGCACTCGCTGCCGATCATGACAGCGGCGGATGACCGATCAGGTCCGGCACGCGCCAGGGAGGGCTCGCATGCGTGACCAGCAGACACGTCGCGCTCGACGCCTTCCCTTGCTCGGCCGAGGATCCCGCGAGCGCTGCGCTCGTCCGTGCTGACTATCTCGCGGGTGATGCCCATGGTCTCAGAGTTGAGCGTCGGATGCTCCTCAGGCAAGCGGGTGGCGAGATCGAGAGATTGGATCAACTTCGCGGGCATCGAGGGCGTGGTGTTCAGTGCGTCGCGGCCAGGGTGGCGAGAATCCGCGCGGCTTCGGCGAAGTCGGCAAGGTCCATCGCCTCGTCGGGAGTGTGGCTGCCATGCTGGTTGCGGATGAACAGCATCGCGGTCGGGACACCGGCCTCGTGAAACGCAAGAGCGTCGTGTCCTCCCCCCGAAGGCATCTCGTGAGAACGGGATGAATCGGGCCGAGGCGCAGTCGCGGAGTCGCTGGAGCAGATCGCGGTCGAGGAATGCCGGGCGCGGTCCTGTGTCCGGCCCGAGCGAGACCGTCACCCCGTACTTCGACTCGGCCTCGGCCACGATGTCGTCCAGCGCCACGCGCATCCGGGCGAGAGCGGGCAGGTCGACGCCGCGGATGTCGAGGGTGAAGCGTGCCTCGCCTGGGACGCGACTCCAGCTGGCCATGGCGGGATCGACGCCGACCACGCCGAAGGTTGCCATGATGCGGTGGCCCTCGGCGTCAAGCCGATCCCACACGGCGTTGATCCCTGCGATGATATGCCCCAGCGCAGCGACGGCGTCACGCCGAACCCGCTTCGGCGCACCACCGACATGGGCATAGACGCCGGTGATACGCGCCTTGCGGAACCGGTAGCCGCCGCTGATCGCCGGCACGACGGCGACGGCCCGGCCGACCTCGATGAGTTCGGGTCCCTGTTCTATGTGCGCTTCGATGAAGCCGGCGATCCGCGCAGGATCAAGATGTCGCTGGCCGGCAGCGATCGCCTCCGGCTCGAAGCCGAGGGCTCGCATGTGCTGGGCGAGGGTGTCGCCGGTATCAGATCGTTTCGCGGCTAGCGCCTCCACGGGCAGGCACCCGAGCGCGGCACGCGCCCCGGCGAAGGAGACCGGAAACCACACGCTCTCCTCGGCGCGCGTCATCATCACCGTCACATCGCCGCGCGGGCGCCGATCGGCCCGCACGAGACCCGCCAGTGCTGCGAGCCCGGCGACGACGCCGGCAGCGCCGTCGTAGTTGCCACCGTGAGGAACCGAATCGAGATGGCTGCCGATGATGAGCGTCCGCTCCCCGGAATCGCTTTCCGCAAGCGTCGCGTAGCTGTTGCCCGCGAAGTCGCGGCTCACCGCGAGCCCCGCGCCTTCGGCAGCCTCGAGGCAGAGGGCGTGCGCGCGCTCCTCTCCTGGGCCGTAGGCATCGCGGGTCACCCCGGGCGGATCGAGGCTCGCCTCGCGGAGCGCGTCGAAGAGGCGCTCTGCAAGCGCGAGATCAGGCTCGATCTGCGCGGCGTCCTTCACGATCCCGCTCTCAGAACCCGCGCACGATGCCGCCATCACAGCGGACGATCGAGCCAGTGATGTAAGAGGCACGCTCGGAGGCAAGGAAGGTCGCGACGGCGCCGTATTCCTCAGGCGTCCCGAGGCGGCCGGCGGGAATCGTGGCCGCGCGCTTCGCCATCGCCTCCTCGAAGGAAATCCCCTCCTTCCTCGCCATGAACCCCACCGTGTCCTTGGTCCGGTCGGTCAGGATCGAGCCGGGGGCAAGGATGTTGCAGGTCACGCCATCGGCCGCGACCTCGTTCGCGAGCGTCTTGTTCCAGCCGACGATCGCCGCACGCAGGGTGTTTGACAGCACCATATTCGGCAGCGGCTGGACCATGCCGGAGGAGCCGATGGTGATGATCCGCCCCCACCTGCGCTCCCGCATCCCGGGCAGAAGCCGCATCGCAAGCCGGATCGGTGCCACGACCATCTTCGCGAACTGAGCCTTCAGCTCGGCGAGGTCGAGCTCGAGTGCTGGCCCGACCGGCGGGCCGCCGTGATTGAGGACGAGAATGTCAACCCCGCCCATGCGGAGAACCGCTTCATCGGCAAGGCGGTCCATCGCCGCCTCGTCGGCCACATCGGCCGCGATCGCATAGGCCGGTGCGCCGCTCGCGGCCGAGAGGGTGACGGCGAGCGTCTGAAGTGCTGCGAGGTCACGGCTCGCGACGCACAGAGTCGCCCCCTCGGCGGCGAGTCCTTCGGCAACAGCGCGTCCGAGCCCCTTCGAGGCGCCCATCACCAGAGCACGTCTGCCCCTCAGCCCAAGATCCATGCGAGCCCTCCTCCCTCCCAGGAGCCCGCATCGTAAGGACCGCCGCCGCATCGGCAAGCCTCGCGCCGACGGCGCAGCGGCAAGGCCGCTTAGCGGCAGGGGGAAGGAAAGCGCCGGTCACGCAGGCGCTGTGCCTCGTCAGTCAGACCTGCCGGGAGCGGCGCACCGACGCCGGCGAACGTCGCCTCCGTCCAGTCCCGCCACGTGGGCGGCGGTGCGAACGGATGCGCCTTCTTGTCCGAATAAGTGGCGGTGCCCGACCAGCGCGCAACAATGCGACGGTCAGGCGCGATGACGTAGGTGATCGGCACGGGAAGCCGCGGTGGCGGAGGGTTCAGGGGCATCGCAGGGTCGCGGCGCATGATCCGGCGGAGCCTGTCGCCGCGACGCGCCGCGGCTTCGATCTCGCGCGGTAACTCAGCATCGACGTGTCCGCCCTGTGGCGGCACCGTGACGGTGTTGACCGCAATGCCATGAGCGGCGGCGAGGGCCTCCGCGTAAGGCCGCTCAGCGGCGCAGGGCGAACACCTCGAGCCGCCGATCCGGAGCGCGACCCAGCGATCGGTACTGGCGTCGTACGGGGTCGGTGCGGCCGTGCCGTCAATCAGATCCATGCGCGGCATCGTGGTTCCGACATCCCAGGCCCTCACCTCAGAGGCCGCGAGGCAGACAAGCACTCCGACCACCGTGGCTCGAACCACGGCACGTGCTCTCCTGTCGGCTCCTCTCCCACGACGTCTCGCCGCGAGCCGGGGATCGCGGTAAGGAAGCGACGCTCATGATGACCAGTTAGTAGCGCATGCGAGAGAGACAAAAGCCACGGCTTGCCCTCACCCGGCTCTTCCCGCCCGATGTTATGGCCAGAGCTCGCCGCGACTACACGATCGTGGCCGAGAACCCTGAGGACGTGCCAGCCGATAGCGCACGCCTGCTCGCCATGGCCTCCGGTGCGGACGCGATCCTCTGCGCCGCTGGAGACCCGTTCGGCGAGGACACCATCGCCGCGCTGCCAACCTCCATCCGCGTGATCGCGACCTTCTCGGTCGGCACCGATCACATCGCGCTTGAGGCCGCCCGTGCACGCGGGATCATCGTGACGAACACGCCGGATGTGCTGACGGAATCGACAGCGGAGCTGACCATTCTGCTCCTGCTCGGGGCAGCCAGACGTGCCTCGGAGGGAGAGCTGCTCGTCCGCGAACGGCGTTGGACAGGCTGGGCACCGACGCAGCTTCTGGGCACGCAAGTGTCTGGCAAGCGCCTCGGCATTCTTGGCATGGGGCGGATCGGCCGCGCGGTGGCGCGCATGGCGGGCGGCTTCCGGATGGAGGTGCACTACCACAACCGCAGGCGGCTTGCGCCCGAGCTTGAGCGAGGAGCGATCTACCACAGCGACGCGGCGTCGATGCTTGGGATCGTCGACATGCTCGCACTCACGGCTCCCGGTGGTCCAGGCCTCACGAAGTGGCTCAACGCCGAACGGATCGCCCTGCTCAAGCGGGGCGCGATCGTCGTCAATTCCGGGCGTGGGACACTTGTCGATGACGATGCGCTGATCGCGGCGCTACGGACCGGCCATGTCGCCGCTGCCGGGCTCGATGTCTATGCGAACGAACCCGCGCTCGATCCGCGCTATCTTGGCTGCGCCAACACATTCCTGCTCCCGCATCTCGGCAGCGCAACGCTCGAGGCGCGCAACGCGATGGGCTTCCGTGCGCTCGACAATCTCGACGCCTTCTTCGCCGGACGCGAGCCGCCCGACCGCGTGGCCTGACCCGACACCTCAACGCCCTCGGATCTCAGCCAGGAAACGCTCGACCTCGTGCGAAAGCCGGTCTGCCTCTGCGGTCAGCGCATTCGCGGCGGATAGGACATGGGCAGCCTGCTCGCCTGTCTGCTCGACGGCTGAGGAGACGGCACCGATGCTGCCCGAGACTTCGCTCGTGCCGGATGCAGCCTGTTGCACAGCACGGGCGATCTCGGCCGTCGCTGCGCCCTGCTCCTCGACCGCTGCGGCGATGCCGGCAGAGATCTCGTTCATCCGCGCAATCGTTCCCGCGATCGCACGGATGGCTTCGACCGAGCGGCTGGTCGCCGCCTGCATCGCCGCGATCTGGGCGCTGATCTCCTCGGTCGCCTTCGCGGTCTGAGCGGCCAGCGTTTTCACCTCCGAGGCGACGACAGCGAAGCCTTTGCCCGCTTCGCCCGCGCGCGCCGCCTCGATCGTGGCGTTGAGCGCGAGCAGATTCGTCTGCCCGGCGATATCGCCGATCAGGCGCACCACGTCGCCGATCCGACTTGCCGCCTCGCTGAGGCTGCCGACGGTCGCGTCGGTCGCCTCCGCCTCGCGAGCTGCTTCGGCGGCGATGCGTGCGCTTTCCGCGACCTGACGTCCGATCTCCTGCACGGAGGCGGCAAGTTCCTCGGCCGAGGCCGCTACGGCTTGGACACTTGCTGCCGCCTGATCGGTTGCGGCAGCGACGGCGACGGCACGCTTGCCCGTTTCGGAAGCGGCCTCGCTCATCGCCTCGGAGACGGACTTCATACTGGCCGCGCTGTCGCCCATTCGGCGGGCGACCTGGCCGACGCTCGCCTCGAAATCCTCGGCAAGCTTGACCTGCTGCGTGACGAGCTTCCAGACGAGCATGGCGCCGACATAGTCCCCGCCGCGGTCGGTCATCGCGCTGATGCGGAGATCCATCGTCTCCGGGCCGAGGCGAATGCGGGCGCGATGCGGCAGATTTGCGGGGTTCGACAGGATCGTGCGCACGCGTTCCGGGTGGCGGTGCATGATGTCGATGCTCTTGCCAAGGAGAGCATCAGCTTTCTCCGGAAGCAGATGCTCAACCGTGCCAAGAACGCGCCGCGATTCAGCGTTCATGTAGCTGATGCGGAACTCGTCGCGAGGGTTAGCGACCATGACGGCGACCGGAAGCTGGTCGAGCATCTGCCCTTGTGCGAAGGCCTTCTCCGCCGTCTCGCGCAGCGTCGCGAGGGCCTTCTCCATGCGGCCGAACTCGTCCCGCCGCACCGTCGTGGCGAGCGTGAACCGCGTGTCGCCCTCAGCGATCCGCTGCAGAAGACCGGTGATGCGCTTCGTCGGTCGTGCCACCATTTCTCCGATCAGGTAGGAGATCATCAGAAGAAGTGCGGCGATCGCAGCAGAAATTTTGAGGACATCCTCGCCCGTCGTCTCCACCTTCGCGCCCATGCGCGCTCCGGCCTGCTCGGCTCGGGACGCGAATGTCGCGGCCACAGCGGCAGCGGTGGCCTCCACCCCGATGATCGCCGCGGCGGTGACGGCACTGTCATGCTCGATGAGCTCTGCCGTCAGGCCACTCAGTCCCAGGGCCGAGTCGGCAAGGTTTGCCAGAGCGACGGAGAGCTGCTCGAGCTCGCCACGGTAACGGGGATTGACCTCGATGGTCAGCGCGCCACGCATGTGGGTGCGGGCAGTTGCGGTAGCGCGCCGCATGCGCTGTGTCTGCGCGCCGTCGCCGGTTGCGAGATAACGGAGCGCAGCGATTCTTGCTTCGGCGGCTCCTGTGCCCACCGCGGCGAGACGCCCGCGCAGTTCCTCCTGCGTCCGCGGCTCGAGGCCCTCGAGCTCGAGACCTGCGTAAGCAGCCTCGTAGCGCAGTTCGAAGGTTTGCGCCGAGGGGAAGAATGCTTCGTCGCGTTTGGCGATCAGCTGGGTGCGAAGCTCGGCCGCGCGCAGAACCGCCTCGCTGAGCCTTTGCAAACTCTCCTGGTAGGCAGCGATCGTTGCGGCTGTCGGCTGTTCGCGACCTTCCGCGATCTGGTCCAGCTCGGCAAGTACGGTATCCCGCACGCGCACCACCGCCCCTCTGATCTCGTCGATCTGTGATGCCGTCTGCGCCGAGAACAAAGCGCGGTTCAACGCCTGGAGCGACGCTGCAGCCACTGCGACATCCCGGACACGCCGCTCGGCCGCGAGGGCACGCGTCTCGTCTCCCCGCGCCGTCTCAATCCCCGCGACTTTGTCAAGCACGCTCCAGACGAGCACAGCGAGAAGGAGGAGCGGGATGACTGCGAGAAGCCCGAGCTTCAGGCGGAGGGGAAGGTTGATCACCAGCTTCATCCGAGCAACCTCCGGGCAGAACCGGACCTTGGCCCCGCTGTGTTACGCGGATCCCTTTAATTCCTCGTGAACGTGAAGGAAGCGCTCGGTGGTTGCCGTCGCTCCGCTCTCCGCTAAAACCCGCGGCGCGCGTGTTCAAGCGGAGGGCCGCAGGCGACACCGCGACGATCAGAGGGGGTACGATGCTGTTCGATTGTGCCGCACTTTCGCCCGAGAGCACCTACAAACTGCTCGTGTCAACGGTCGTGCCGCGGCCGATCGCCTGGGTGACGACGCTCGACGCCGAAGGCGTGCCGAACGCGGCGCCATACAGTTTCTTTAACGCTGTCTGCGGCTCGCCGCCCGTTGTGTGCATCGGGATCGGGCCGAAGAAGCCCGGCCTCAAGGATACCGGTGAGAATATCCGCCGCTCCGGCGAGTTCGTCGTCAACCTTGTGCCGGAAAAAGCCGCACGAGCGATGAACGTGACCGCGATCGACTTCCCACCGGGTGTCAATGAGCTCGTCGAGGCGGGGCTGACACCCCTGCCCAGCACGCATGTCGCTCCGCCCCGTATCGCCGAGAGCCCCGTGGCGCTGGAGTGTCGGCTTCTGCAGCTCGTCGACCTTGCCGCCGGCCGTGCCGTCGTGCTTGGTGAGGTGCTCGCATTCCAGATCGACGATGCCTGCGTGCTCGACGCGTCGCGGTGTTACATCGACACGCCGAGGCTCGGCCTGATTGGTCGCATGCATGGCGCCGGCGGCTATGTGCGCACAACCGATCGGCTCGAGATGCCGCGCATCTCGCTTGCCGACTGGCAGGCACGCGGCGCCGCTGGCTGAGGGTTCGCAAAAGGCGGCGTTCGCCCTCTAGCGCGGACGATTTCTTCCTGGCATTCTTACGCGAATGCGAAGCATTCTCATCGTGCCCAGGATACCGTGAGCATGAGAGCAGGACTCCTCGATGCGTCGCCGCCCGGGTGGCTTGCCCTGCCCTCCGCCTGGACGGTTGCCGGCCTCATCACAGCGGCTGCTGTCGCCGCACCGATCATGGCCGTGCTGGTCGGCGCTGCCGCTCCTGCGGGCCCGGTCTGGCGCCATCTCGCGGAGACGGTGCTCGCCGAGCTGGTCGCGAACTCGGTCCTGCTCGCCGCCGGCACGGCGTTGATCTCGACCGCGGTCGGGGCAAGCACGGCATGGCTCGTGACGATGCACGCCTTCCCCGGGCGGAGGCTCTTCGAGGTGGCTCTGCTTCTGCCTCTGGCCATGCCGGCCTACCTCATCGGCTATGTCTATACCGACCTCCTCGACGTGACGGGGCCTGTCCAGGGCTGGATCCGCGAAAGCTTCGGCCTGCGGTTCGGCGAGTATTGGTTTCCCGAGATCCGATCGATCGAGGGCGCAGTGGTGATGTTCGGGCTGGTGCTCTACCCGTACGTCTACCTCTTGTGTCGCGCAGCCTTCCTGGAGCAGTCGATCTGTCTCGCGGAGGTCGCGAGAACGCTCGGCTGTTCGAAACGCGGGATGATCTGGCGTGTCGCCTTGCCGCTGGCACGCCCGGCGATCGCGGCAGGGGCAGGGCTCGCGGTGATGGAGGCGCTGGCAGACTTTGGAACGGTCGGGCACTTTGCGGTGCGCACGTTCACAACCGGCATCTATCAAGCTTGGTTCCACATGGCCGATCGAACAGCGGCGCAGCAGCTCGCCGCCTGCCTCATGGGTATCGTTGCACTCCTGTTGCTGTTCGAGCGGCTCGTCCGCGGTCCGCGTCGCTTCTTCAACACGAGTTCCAAGCACCAGGCACTTGTTCCACAGCCGCTCGGCGGCGCCTCGGCCCTCCTCGCGATTGTCGCGTGCACCCTGCCAGTGCTGCTCGGCTTCGTCATACCAGCCGCCCGTCTCGCCTTTCTCGGCTGGAGCGCTGGCGACGATGGTGCGCTGGTGCTGCCGTTTGCGCGCAACAGCTTCCTGCTCGCCGGACTTGCCGCGCTGTGCGCAGTCACGGTTGCGGTGGTGATCGCCTACGGCGCGCGGCTCTTCCCCTCGCCGTTGATACGGGGGGCCACCACGGTCGCTTCTCTCGGCTATGCCATCCCGGGATCGGTGATCGCGGTCGGCGTGCTCGTGCCGTTCGGGCTGTTCGACAACGCGCTCGATGGCTGGATGCGGGCGCGCTTCGGGGTCTCAACAGGGCTCCTCCTCTCGGGCACGATCGCGGCTCTGGTGTTCGCTTACGTCGTGCGTTTCCTCGCCGTCGCACTGTCCTCTGTCGAGGCTGGTCTGGAACGGATCCGGCCATCGATCGAGGACGCTGCCCGGGTGCTTGGGCGCAGCCCGGCCGGCAGCCTCGCCACTGTGCACCTGCCACTGCTCCGCGGCAGCCTTCTTTCGGCGGCCCTCCTCGTGTTCGTCGATACGATGAAGGAGCTTCCGGCGACGCTGATCGTCCGCCCATTCGACTTCGATACGCTTGCCGTTCGAGTCTACAACCTCGCCTCCGACGAGAAGCTCGCCCAGGCTTCTACGGCTGCGCTCCTGATCGTCGCTGCCGGGCTGATCCCCGTCGCTGTCCTCGCCCGCGCAATGCGGCGCTCAGGGCATTGACGCCGCCGAGGCGACCAGACGACGAACAGCGTCCATCGCCGGGAACATCGATACAGCAGCCGCTCTGGCGCTCAGTTCTGCCGCCACACAGGGAAAGGATCGGGCAAGGAGGCCCAGGCGCGCGGTCCGCGCGCGAACAGCGCCTCGTCGATGAGACAAGCGTCCAAAGCGTCGCGGATCGCCACCTCATCCATGTCGATACCGATGAAGACGAGCTCCTGGCGGCGATCGCCGTAGCGCTTGTCCCAGAGCGTCTTGATGCCCGCACGCCAGTCAGGGTCGTCCGGCCAGCGATCGGGCTCGACGGCAGCCCACCAGAAGCCGGCGGCCTCGTGCCGCCCGATCGCTCCCGCCAACTGCCAGGTTCCCGCCCAAGGCATGCGCGTGGCGAGCCAGAAAAATCCCTTGGCACGAATCACGCCAGGCAGCGGCCCCTCGATGAACGCCTTAAAGCGTGCCGGGTGAAAGGGCCGACGCGCTCGGTAAACGAAGCTTCGGATGCCGAACTCCTCGCTCTCCGGCAGATGGTTCCCTGCGAGCGCCTGCGACCAACCGGCCGCCCGCTGCGCCCGGGCGAAGTCGAACCGCCCGGTCTCAAGCACGAGCCCGAGCGGGACCGCGCCATGCACAGCACTGACGATCTCCGCACCGGGATTGAACGTGCGGAGGAGAGCGACGAGCCGCTCGCGTTCGGCCTCGCTAACAAGATCCACCTTGTTGACGACGATCACGTCGGCGAACTCCACCTGCTCGACGAGCAGGTCGACCAGCATGCGACGATCATCCTGTCCAGCCACCTGCCCTCGATCCGCGAGGCTCGCGGTCGAACCGAAGTCGCGCAGGAAAGCGGCGGCATCGACGACGGTGACCATCGTGTCCAGACGCGCAACGTCGGCGAGGCTGCGCCCCTCGGCATCGCGGAACGCGAAGGTGGCAGCGACCGGCATCGGCTCGGAAATTCCCGTGCTCTCGATCAAGATCGAATCGAACCGCCCTTCGGAGGCAAGCTTCCGAACCTCGATCATCAAATCCTCCCGCAAGGTGCAGCAGATGCAGCCGTTCGAGAGCTCGACCAGCTTCTCCTCGGTCCGGGAGAGAGCTCCCGTGTTGCCGATCAGCTCGGCGTCGATGTTCACCTCTGCCATGTCGTTGACGATGACGGCGACACGACGCCCCTCTCGGTTGCGAAGCACGTGATTGAGCAGTGTCGTCTTGCCTGCCCCGAGAAAGCCCGAGAGGACTGTCACGGGAAGACGGGTTCCTTCCATCGCTGCCTCCGAGATGATATGCTATAACATATCCAAATGACGAGCATCAGCAAAGCCCCATCACTCGCCGTCTTTCGCGGGACGCCGGACGCGTTCACGGCAATCCACGCGCCAGACACCACTCTCGCCCTCTGGGTTCGGCCGCCGCAACGCCGCATCCGGCTCGAGGCAGCGCGGCTCGCCGCCAGAGCGCCGTTGACCATCACGGCAGAGGAGAAGCCGGACCGGATTGGCGCGGAGCTCACCGCAGCGCTGCCAAGTTCTGCCCCTGCCCTCGTTGCCGACGCGGCGATGTTGGCACGGCGCTTCGCCGCCGCTGCCAGCGCGAACAGGGTCCACCTGCGACTTGAGGCCCTCGCCTCGATCGGCTGCCCGCTGTTCCATGCCGATCAGGTCGGGCTGAGGCTTCTTGTGACCTATGTCGGGAAAGGCACGGAGTGGGTGCCGGAGCACGCGGTGGATCGCTCAGCGCTCGGATCAGGCGACAATCGCGCGATCGTTCCTGACCCTCGCTTCATACGCCGTGTCGCGCCCTTCACCGTAGCTCTCTTCAAGGGGGAGGCCTATCCGGGCAATCGCGGGAAGGGCGTGGTGCATCGCTCGCCGCCCGCCGATTCCCGTCGGCCGCGCCTGCTTCTCTGCCTCGACGAGCCCGGCCGCTTCTGATCGGCCGCGACCGCAAAAAAGAGCCCCGCATCCTGCGGGGCCGAGGTGAGGAACGGAGCGTTGGGGCGCGAGGGATGCGACGGCGCCCGGCGTCGCGGGACAGCTGAAGGGAGCGCGCAGCTGCCCCGATCCCGGTCGAACCGCCCTCAGTGCACGGTCGCCAACCCGGTCGGTGCGATCCCAAGGCCGGCCGCCGCGAAGCCCTTGGCCGCGACCGCCATGAGCGCGATCGCGCGCGGCGCCGCGGCTGGCGGAAGCCAGGAGGCGAGAATGCGCTGGGTTCGCCACGGTTCACCCTGCTGTAGCGCATCCAAAGCCGCGAGCAGGTCATGCTCGAGGGGAGCGATCTGGTCATCGCCCGGGGCGAGGAAGAGCGGAGCGTCGGGCCGGACCGTGGCAAGCAGAGCGAGGAGCCCGGCGAAGGCGGCGAAAGCGGAGGGCCTGACGCCGGCCGCACCGAGGATCTGACACGGCGTCAGAGGCATTGCCTCAGGCGAGGACCATGCGCGCGCCGCAGCGATCACGAGTTGTCCGCCTCGGGAAAGAGCCTTGAGGCCGAGCCGATGCGGCGTGAGCTCGTCGCAGGTTTTCTCCGGCACGCCCGCGCGGGGCTCGCCCGAGGGCGAATTTTTGCGACTGCAAGTCATTCGCATCTCTCTCCCGGAAAGAGGGGGTGCGACCAAAGCCACACCCCCACGCGCGCGTCAGCGCCACCCGGCCCGCTGCATGATGGCGAGCGCCTCAGCTCCATTCCTTGCGTAGGCAACGGCGTTGAGCGTGTCCTGACGGAAGCGGCCGAACGCGCTGATCGCCGGGTGGATGTTGACCTCGTCGACGACCGGATACTCGAAGTTCCCGTTGGCGAACATCTCCTGCGCGCGCACCGAGGTCAGATACTCGAGAAAGGCCACGGCCGCATCGCGGTTTGGCGCGGTACGGACCACGCCGCCGCCGGAGACGTTCACATGCGTGCCTCGGTCACCTGGCCCCTGATTGGGGAAGATCACCGTCACCCGGCCGGCGACCTCGCGATCCGCAGCGTTCGATGAGGCGGCGAGCCGGCCGAGATAGTAGGTGTTGGCGATGGCGATCCGGCACTGTCCGGCAGCGACGGCCTGGATCTGTGGCGTGTCGCCACCCTGAGGCGGGCGGGCCATGTTGGCGACGACACCCTTCGCCCAGGCCTCCGTTGCCGCCGGCCCGTTGGCTGCCAGGATCGATCCGGCAAGCGAAATGTTGTAGACGTGGTTGGCACTTCGAACGCAGATCGTCCCTTTCAGAGCCGGGTTGGCGAGGTCCTCGTAGCGGGCGAGCGGGACGGGAGGCGTCCAGTCGCGCGCCACCATGATCACCCGTGCGCGCACCGACAGCCCGAACCAGTGCCCGTCCGGATCGCGGAGATGCGCGGGAATGCGCCGCTCGAGCGTCTCGCTCCGCACAGGCTGTAGAAGGTTCGCGGCACGCGCCCGCTCGAGCCGCGCGGCGTCGACGGTGATCAGGACGTCAGCGGGCGAGTTCGGCCCTTCGTTCCGGATGCGTTCGATCAGCTGGTCGGCATCGCCCTCGATGAGCCGCACGCGCACCCCGGTCGCCTGCGTGAACCCGTCATAGAGCGCGCGATCGGTGTCGTAGTGACGCGAGGAATAGACATTGACCACGCGCTCCTGGCCGAAAGCAAAGGCGGGGGCAAGCAGCGCCGCCGCGCCGGCTGCAAGGAGGAGCGCGCGTCGTCTGCCGCCGCGCCGGCGGCACCGCCGCGTGGCGAAACCGGCGATGATGTTGGCGACGATCGGGGTGGAACGCTTCATCGGTGTCTCCTGCAACGAGGGGAATGGACCGGCCGCTTCGCTCGCCTGCGACCTATTCTCATTTGCAACCCTAGTCGAGTTGCAAACGACTCGCAAGTGCAAATCGACAGACCCCTTGCCGCCTCAGGACCTTACCCCGGCCGCAGACCCAGCCTAGAGTGTCACCCGACCCAGAACAGATACACACCGACTGCCGGAGCGCGGACGCATGACCCCGGACCCCCACCGCCCACTCCTCGTTTGCCCTCAGGGGTCAATCGAGTGCCACAGCCATGTCTACGACCCCGCGCGCTTCCCTTACGTGCTTCAGGAACTCGGCGAAACGCCGCATGACTGGCAGGCCTTCCGCGACATGCTGGACCGGCTCGGCTTCGATCGTGCCGCCATCGTCCAGGCCGCTGCCTACGGCACCGACAATCGCTGCACACTCGATGCGGTCGAACGGCTTGGGCGCGGCCGCGCCCGCGCCGTGGTCGTGACAGGCCCTGACGAGACCGAGGCAGGGTTTCGTGCGCTCCATGCGCAAGGCGCACGCGCGCTGCGCGTCTTTCTCGGCACGCCGTTCCTCAGCCTTGCCGACATCAAGCCGTTGGCCAAGCGGATTGCACCGCTTGGCTGGCACATCATCCTCCAGGACCCGGCAGGCCCGAACATCGCCGCCTGGGCGGAAGCGATCGAGGGCATTCCCTGCCCGGTGGTGATCGACCATCTAGGCCGGATCCCGCCCGGGCCGGGCGCGATGGCCTCGGCCACCCACCCGCAGTTCCAGGCTCTGCTCCGCCTCGTCGAGACTGGGCGCGTCTACGTCAAGCTCTCAGGCTTCTATTATTCCTCGGCGACGGGCTGGCCCTACCAGGACGTCGAGCCGCGCGTGCGAGCGCTCGTCGAGCTCCGGCCCGATCGACTTCTCTATGGCGCCAACTGGCCGCACCCGAAGCTGCAGCCGAAGCCCGACGACGCGAAGGAACTCGACTTGCTGCTTGACTGGGTGCCTGATGCCGGAACGCGCGAGATGATCCTGCGGGACAATCCGGCGCGTCTCTATTTCTCGGATTGAGCGCTCACTTGGTCGCGCCGCTCAGTCTCTCAGAGCGCGCAGGAACGTCGTGCGAGCCCTCAGCGCCGGCATCAGCAGCGAGTGGTCGCTGCCGCCGAGAATGAACTGTATTCCCATGGCGATGTAGGCGCTTGCGTTTTCCTGGTCATAGACGCCTCCCATGCCAGCAAACTTGCCGTGTCGTCGGCACGCGCCGATCACCGTCTCATAGGCTGCCTGGACCTTGGGGTGGCCAAGCTCGCCCGGGATGCCGAGTTCCGCGGTCAGATCGGAGGTGCCGATCATCAGCACGTCAATGCCGCGCACAGCAGCGATCGCCTCAGCATGGTCGATGGCCATCGGAGTCTCGATCATCACGACCGTGAGAAGAGTCTCGTTGAGCGCGGCCATCAGCTCACCGGGCGGCATCGCGGCGAAACGCGCCTGAGCCGGTGGCCCGCCAAGGCTTCGATGGCCCAGGGGCGGGTATTTGCAGGCATCCACCACGGCGGCCGCCTCATCGGGTGTATCGATATGCGGTATCACAACGCCCATTGCACCGTTGTCGAGCAGGCGTGGCGCCTGGTCGAGCGCCCCCTTGCAGACGCGCACGATCGGCGTGCAGCGTGTGGGCAGGGCGGCAAGCGCAATCTGCGTCGCCTGGTCCTCGGAAAAGGCGCCGTGCTCGGCATCGATGAACAGCCAGTCGAAGCCTGCCGCTTCCGCGATCATTCCGGTTGCCGCCGTGCGCAGGTGGTGCACGCCCAAGCCAAGAGCGAGCCCGCCAGATTTCATGCGCTCCTTGGCGTGGTTGGGGATGATGCTCATCACCGCGTTTCCTTCCCTGCCGGTTCACCTGCGCGGGAAAGGCGCCACGCGCGGCTGTCTTCGTCAATCAGCCGCGCTCGATCAGGGCAAGCACCGTGTCAAGTCGATCAGCCTCGGCCGCTGGTTTGTCGGTTCTGATTCGGTTGATACGCGGAAACCTGAGCGCCACACCGGAGCGGTGACGCGAGGAACGCTGCGCGGCATCGAAGGCGATCTCGAGCACAAGCGCCTTTTCCACCTCCCGCACTGGCCCGAAGCGTCCGATCGTGTTGTTGCGGACCCAACGGTCTAGCCAGGCGAGCTCTCGGTCCGTGAACCCGGAATACGCTTTGCCGACGGGCACAAGCTCCTGCCCACGCCACACACCGAATGTATAGTCACTGTAGAAGGATGAACGCTTGCCGTGGCCGCGCTGCGCGTACATCAGGACTGCGTCGATCACGAGCGGATCCCGTTTCCATTTGAGCCAGGGACCTTTCGGTCGGCCTCCGACATAAGGGCTTTCCGCCTCCTTCAGCATCAGCCCCTCGATCCCGGCCTCGCGCGCACCGGCACGAAGGGCGGCAAGCTCTTCCCATGAGGCGAACGGTACAAGTGGTGAGAGATCCATCCGCTGGGCCCTTGTTCGCGCAAACCACGCCTCGAGCCGCGCGCGGCGCTGATCGAAGCCGAGCGGTCGAATGTCCTCCGCCCCCTCGAACAGCATGTCATAGAGCCGCAGATGCGCCGGCTGCTCGCGCAGAAGCTTCGCGCTTGGCGCTTTGCGGTTGAGGCGCTGCTGCAGATCGGAAAAGGGTGCGACGGCTCCATCGCGCACCACGAGAAGCTCGCCGTCGAGAACCGCGTGAAGCCCCTCCGCGGCCGCGACGATTTCTGGAAACGCCTGCCCGATCTCCTCTCCGCCGCGCGACCAGAGCTTCACGCCGGCAGGCGTCGCAACGAGCTGAACCCGTATCCCGTCCCACTTCCACTCGGCCCGGTAGCGGGCAGGGTCGAGCGCGGCGAGGTCAGCCTCTTCGAGCGGCGTGGCAAGCATGGGCGGGCGGAATATTGGGGCCTCGGCTCGGCGCGGCTGCGGCCCATCCCCCTCGAGCCAGCGGAACAGCGGGAGATAGGGCGGCGTGACCGCAGGCCACGCCTCCTCGATCTCGGACACATCCCTCCCGTATCGTTCGGCAAGCGCCACTTTCACCAGGCGCCCCGAGACGCCAACGCGCATGCCCCCAGTGATAAGTTTCAGGAGCGCAAAGCGCGAGGACGCATCGAGCGAGTCGAGCCAGCCGGCGACGATGCTCGGAAGCGTATTTCTCGGCGCTGAGGCGAGCGTCGCCGCAACCTCGGAGAGCGAAGGTGGCTCCTCGGTTCCGGTGTCACGGGAAGGCCACATGAGCGAAACTGTCTCGGCTAGGTCGCCCACAAAGTCGTAGGAGAGCGCGAACAGGACTGGGTCCGTCCGTTCAGCCGCAAGCGTGCGGATGAGCCCTGGCTTGGCGGCGGCGAAGGCGAGCTCGCCCGTCAGAGCCGCAAGGCCGATCCCACGATCCGGGTCGGGGGCGATGGCAATCCAGTCGCGCAGCGCGGCAAGCTTTGTCGTACGCGCAGGGCTGAGCACGAGGCGTTCAAGCAGGTCGGCGAAGAGCTTCATCGGGCCTCTGCGGCAGAAGCCTCGGGCAGGTCAGGCGCTGACGTGCCGGGGATCTCCTCGACGATTGCCTCGTCCTCGTCGCCACGTCCGGAGAGAGAGAGCGCGCGCCCGCGAATGCCCCTCAGGCCGGCCGCATGGATCAGTGCCTCTTCAGCGCCGTGCGTCACCCACACCTCCGGCGCTCCCACCGCGTCGATCGTGGCGTTGAGTTCGTCCCAGTCAGCATGGTCGGAAATCACGAGCGGCAGTTCCACGCCACGGCTCTTGGCGCGCTGCCGAATACGCATCCAGCCCGACGCGAGACAGACCACTGGATCGGCAAGCCGGCGGGCCCAGCGGTCCTGGATCGCTCCAGGGGGCGCGAGCACGATCGCTCCCCTCAGCGCTTTGCGATCGGCGATAGTCGCCGGCCGAAGGTCACCCAGCGCAACGCCAAAGCCCCGATAGACCTCGTTCATCGCCGCGAGTGCCCCATGGACGTAGATGGGCGCGTCATAGCCGGCGGCACGGAGAAGCGCGATCACCCGCTGCGCCTTGCCGAGCGCGTAGGCACCGACGACGTGGGTCCGCTCCGGGAAGATGCGCAGCGAACCGAGCAGCTTGCCGATTTCGCCTGCCGCGTCGGGATGGCGGAATACGGGAAGCCCGAAGGTCGCCTCGGTAACGAAGAGGTCACACGGGACCGGCTCGAAGCCAGCGCAGGTCGGGTCAGGGCGCGTCTTGTAGTCGCCGCTGATCACTGCTCGCGCGCCGCGCCACTCCAGCACCACTTGGGCGGAACCGAGCACATGTCCGGCCGGGCGAAGCATGATCGTGACACCGTTGACGGTGATCGTCTCGCCGTAGATGAGCGGTTGAAGGCTCGTCCCAGCTCGTCCATCACCAAGGCGTCGCGTCATGATCGCGAGCGTCTCCGGGGTGGCGAGCACGGCCCGGTGGCCCGGCCGCGCATGGTCGCTGTGGCCGTGGGTGATCACCGCCCGATCGACCGCGCGGCTTGGGTCGATGAAGAAGCCACCCGGCTCGCATAAGAGCCCGGCTTCCGTGACCGTGAGCCAAGTTCGAGGGTGCGGGGGCATGGCGTGCTCGACATTCGTCACTATAGTCGGGAGCGTGGCGTCAACAGGAACACCCGATCTGCCCCCCGCCTTGGCCGCCTGGTTCGCGGCGCGCGGATGGGCGCCGCACCCGCACCAGTGGGCGATGCTCGCCACCGCCCGGGCCGGCCGGTCGACCCTGCTGATTGCCCCGACGGGAGCCGGCAAGACGCTGGCTGGCTTTCTGGGCTCTCTCGCCGCCCTCGAGCGTGATCCGTCCCCACGCCTGCACACCCTTTATGTATCGCCGCTGAAGGCGCTCGCTGCAGACATCGCCCGCAACCTCACCGCCCCGGTTCGCGGCATGGGACTTGACATCGCGATCGAGACACGAACCGGTGACACGGGTGCTGAAGCGCGGCGGCGCCAGCGCGAGCGACCGCCCCATATCCTGCTCACGACGCCTGAGAGCCTCGCCCTCCTCCTGTCGCTTCCCGACAGCTTCAGCATGTTTCGTAGCCTCGAGGCCGTGGTGGTGGACGAGATCCACGCGCTCGCCGGCACGAAACGGGGCGACCAGCTGGCGCTCTGCCTCGCGCGGCTCGGCTCAATCGCGCCGGCGGCGCGCCGGGTCGGCCTTTCCGCCACCGTGCCGCACCGCGCCCCGCTCGTCGCATTCCTCTCGGCCCATGGGCGTGCAGATGGCGGCGACGTGGAGGTGATCGAGGCGCCTCGCGGGGCTGAGCCGGAGGTGCGCGTGCTGGTGCCGGAAGGCGCTCTTCCCTGGTCCGGGCACATGGGCCTGCTCGCCGCGCCCGAAATCTACCGGCTGATCCGTTCGGCGCGCACAGCGATCGTCTTCGTGAACACGCGCGCCCAGGCCGAGCTTGTGTTTCAGGCTCTATGGCGGCTCAACGACGATGGGCTGCCGATCGCCTTGCATCACGGCAGTCTCGCGCGCGAGCAGCGTGAGCGCGTCGAGGCGGCAATGGCCGAGGGGCGGCTGAAGGCGGTGGTTGCAACCTCCTCGCTCGACCTTGGCATTGACTGGGGCGATGTCGATCTCGTCATCCACGTCGGCGCGCCGAAAGGCGTGTCGCGGCTTCTGCAGCGCATCGGCCGCGCCAACCACCGCTGGAACGAAGCGTCGCGCGCCGTGCTCGTGCCGGCCAACCGCTTCGAGGTTCTCGAATGCCGTGCCGCCGTCGAGGGCGTTGCCACGCATGATCTCGACGGCGATCCGCCTCCGCCTGGCGGGCTCGACGTATTGGCACAGCATGTCCTCGGCATGGCCTGCGCTGCGCCGTTCCGCGCCGATGATCTCTACGCTGAGGTGAAGCGCGCGGCACCTTACGCCACCCTCCCCCGCCAGGATTTCGACGATGTCCTGCGCTTCGTCGCCGATGGCGGCTACGCCTTGTCAGGCTACGAGCGGTACCGGCGTCTGTTCCGCGATTCCGAAGGCAGGTTTCACGTCGCCTCGGCCGCGGTCGCACGCCGGTACCGGATGAACATCGGAACGATCGTCGAGGCCCCGCTTCTGAAGGTCCGGCTCGGGCGCGGCGTCGGCAGTACGCCGCTCGGCGAGATCGAGGAGTACTTCGTCTCGATGCTGCAGCCTGGTGACACGTTCCTGTTCGCGGGGCGCGTGCTGCGCTTTGATCGGCTTCGGGAAACGACGGTCGAGTGCAGCCCGGCCTCGGGCGAGGACCCAAAGGTCCCCGCCTACGCCGGCGGTCGCCTGCCGCTCACCACCTCTCTCGCTGACCGGGTGCGCGCGATGCTTGAACGCCCCGAGAGCTGGAATGATCTGCCAGAGGATGTGGCCGCGTGGCTGAGGCTCCAGCGCTCTCGTTCGCACCTGCCGGGGAGCAACGACCTGCTCGTGGAGACCTTCCCGCGTGGCGGCAAGTGGTTTCTCGTCGCCTATTGCTTCGAGGGCCGGAACGCGCATCAGACGCTCGGGATGCTGCTGACACGGCGCATGGAGCGGGCAGGGTTCGGGCCTCTGGGCTTTGTCGCGACCGACTACGTCGTGGCGATCTGGTCGGCGCACCAGCCTGTCCGCGTCGCCGAGCTGTTCGACGAGGACATGCTCGGCGACGATCTCGAGGAGTGGATGGCGGAGAGCTCCATGCTCCGCCGTACGTTCCGCACGGTGGCTGTGATCGCCGGGCTGGTCGATCGTCATGCGCCGGGGGCGGAGAAGAGCCGGCGCCAACTCACCGTGAACACCGATCTCGTCTACGACGTGCTGCGCAAGCATGAGCCAAACCATGTGCTTCTGCGGGCGACGCGCGCCGAAGCAGCTCGCGGGCTTGTCGATGTCGGACGAGTCGCGGGGCTTTTGCGACGGGTGGGGGGTCGGATCGTGCACGTGGCTCTCTCTCGCGTTTCTCCGCTTGCGGTGCCGGTGTTGCTCGAGGTGGGACGCGAAAGCGTGCGCGCAGGCGAAGGTGAGGAGGCGCTGCTCGCCGAGGCCGAGGAGGCTGCGCTGATCGCCGAGGCGCTCGGTTTGGCCGAGCCTGCAAGCCCGCCACCGCAACCTCGCATGCATCCGCTGCACCGCGCGAATGCGCGACGCGACGTAAAGGCTCGGGGCCGCGCGCTGGGCATCAAGGGGCGGGCGACCCTCGCCACCATCCGGAGCCGCCGCCAAGGCGAGCTTGCCATCGACGAATGATCGCTGCGCCGGTTCATCTCGCGGGAGAGCGGCTCATGCTGGACCCTGGCGGCGTCCTGTGGTGGCCGGCGCGAAGGCTCCTTGCTGTCGCCGATCTACATCTCGAGAAGGGCTCAGCCCTTGCCGCCAGAGGAGCCCTTCTGCCCCCGTATGACAGTCGCGCGACGCTCGATCGGTTGATCCCACTGGTCCGCCGCTACGCGCCGCTGCGGCTCGTCGCCCTCGGCGACTCGTTCCATGACCGTCAGGGTCCCGCGCGGCTTCCCCCGCCCGAGGCCGAGCGTTTGCGTGCCCTTGCCTCCGCCGTCCCAATCATCTGGGTACGGGGCAACCATGACCCGGCGCCGCCCCAGGCGCTGCCCGGCGAGGCCGCGGCGGAGTGGCGCGAAGGCCCGATCGCCTTCCGCCATGAAGGAGGTGGCGACACACCAGAGATCTGCGGCCATCATCACCCAAAGGCGACCATCGCGACGCGCGGCAAGCCTGTCTCCCGCCCCTGTTTCGTGGCCGATGCGCGCAGGCTGATGCTTCCCGCCTTCGGCGCTTACACGGGGGGGCTCGATGTACGCGACCCCGCGATCGCCCGACTGTTTCCACGCGGCTGCCGCGTGTTTCTGCAAGGGCGCGACCGCCTCTACAGCTTCACGCTCGGCCAGCTCCGCGCCGCGGAACCGGTAACCTGACGGGTGGCGCGGGTCAGCGCGCTATCAGCGAGGCAAGCGCCGCCGCAGCCGCGTCACCTGAGGACGCGAGGCCGGCGCGAACGCCTTCGCGATCGGCCTCAGGGCGGTTCTGCGACAGCTTCGCCGTCCCCTCCAGCGCGGTGACCGTCATGCGGAACCCGATGATCGCCTCCATCATGCTCGCGATGAAATCGGCCGGCGCATCCTCGACGGCCCAGGGCTGCTCCCGCTCCCCCTCGAGGAAGTCGGTCAGCCGGCGAACAATGTTCAGGAGCTCCTCCGGGTCCGTCACCGGCACGAACGGGCCGCGAGCCTCCACCGCGAGGTAGTTTCATGTCGGCACAACCTGGCCGTGCTCACGCTTCGAGGGATACCAGGACCGCGTGACATAGACAGATGGACCGACGAACACCGCGAGTGCCGGCGCATCGGGCATGAGCAGCCGCGCGAGCGGGTTTGCCCGGGGCGAGATGTCCGATCAGCGCCTCGCCCTCGAACACGAGCGGCAGATGCGCCGCGACCGGTCCCTCGGCGCCATTGATCACGAGCGTGGCGAGGCTGATCCCAGAGGCCAGGGCCCGCAGCCGGTGGCGATCGGTGATTCGGAAGGAGGGAGGCGCGTACACATCCCATGGTCGGGGGGTCACGCGCTTGTTTGTCCAGCCCGGCCGCTGCGGGACAGCATCAGGGTCTGGCAAAACCCGCGATCCTCCCATATCGAGGTCACGGGAGAGGCGATTTGGCCGTGTCACGGCCGGGTGCGCCGAGGCATTGAAAGGGCAGGCGAGGCGTTTGGCGCATGGAGAAGGCCACCGGGGCACCGGTGATCTGGTGGGTCCGCCAGGACCTCCGGCTTGGGGACAATGCGGCTTTGGCGGCCGCTGCGGCGACAGGTGCGCCTGTGCTGCCTGTATTCGTCTTCGACGATGCCTCGGCCGGCGCCTGGGCGCCCGGGGGCGCGTCGCGCTGGTGGCTTCACCACAGCCTCGTCGCGCTCGCTGACGCGCTCCGGTCGCGCGGGCTGCCGCTCGTGCTTCGACGCGGCGATAGCCGTCAACTCATACCAGCGATCGTTGAGGAGGTGGGCGCACAGGCAGTGTTCGCTGGACGGATGTATGAGCCATGGGCGCGCGAGCGCGACAAAGCCGTAGCCGCCGCACTTGCAGCGCGCGGGGTGAGGATCGAGGGAGCCAGGACAGCCCTGTTGTTCGAGCCCTGGGACATCAGAACAAGGACGGGCGGTTCGTACGGCGTCTACACCCCGTTCAGCCGCGCCTGCTTCAACGCCGCACCCCCGCCGCAGCCGAAGCCGGCGCCTGCGCGGCTCATCCCGCCCAACCATGTGCCGGCCTCCGACCGGCTTGAGGCTTGGCGGCTCCTTCCGAGCAAACCTGACTGGGCCGGCGGGCTGCAAACCACGTGGCGGCCAGGCGAAGCGGGAGCAGCGGCACGCCTTGAGCGGTTCCTCCGTGAGGCACTCCCCCGCTACGACACGCTCCGCAACCGCCCTGACGTTCCCGGCACATCCGGCCTCTCGCCGTACCTTCACTGGGGTGAGATCTCTCCCTCAGAGGTCTGGCACTCGGCTCTTGCGGCCGGCGCCGCCCACGCAGTGCCGACCGAGAGTTTTCTGAAGGAGCTGATCTGGCGGGAGTTCAGTTATCATCTGCTTTGGCACCGGCCCGAAATGCCACACGTGCCGCTCAAGCCGATTTTCTCTCGCTTCCCATGGCGGAACGATCCGGTCGCTCTGAAGGCATGGCAGCGTGGGCGCACAGGCTATCCGATCGTCGATGCCGGCATGCGGGAACTTTGGCACACAGGTTGGATGCATAACCGGGTGCGAATGATCACTGCATCCTTCCTCATCAAGCATCTCTTGATCCCTTGGCAGGAAGGAGAGGCGTGGTTCTGGGATACGCTGGTCGACGCGGACCTCGCTGCCAACAGCGCCTCCTGGCAATGGGTTGCCGGCTGTGGCGCAGATGCCGCTCCCTATTTCCGGATTTTCAATCCGGTTCTCCAGGGCGAGAAGTTCGATCCCCAAGGAGCGTACGTTCGCCGCTGGGTCCCTGAACTCGCACGACTTCCAGCCGCCCTGATCCATCGGCCTTGGGAAGCGTCGCCACTTGTGCTTGCGGAGGCTGGCGTCGTTCTCGGGCGAACCTACCCTCTGCCGATCGTCGAGCATGCTGAAGCGCGCGCTCGCGCTCTTGCAGCGCTCGAGGCTATCTCCGCCGAGAAGGGAGCTGCCTGAATGGATGGTGTATGGGGAGCGGGGCGGCGACGTTCGGTCGCTGTGATCGGTGCCGGCATTTCCGGGCTTTCGGTTGCTTGGTTTCTGCGAGAGTACTACACGGTAACTCTCTACGAGGCAGAACATCGGCTCGGAGGCCATGCTGATACGCAGGTCATACGGCTGGGCGGGCACGATATAGCTGTGGATACTGGTTTCATCGTCTACAATACCGTGAACTATCCACATCTTACCGCCCTGTTCCGCCATCTCGGAGTTGCAACGGAACGCTCCGATATGAGCTTCGGGGTCTCGATCGGCGGGGGCAGGCTCGAGTACGGTGGCGGATCGATTCCCCAGCTTTTCGCCCAGAAACGCAATATCGCCCGCCCACGTTTCCTCGCCATGCTGCGCGACGTGATGCGCTTCTACCGTGAAGCGCCAAAGCTTCTTTGCAGTGACGACGATCCAACCCTCGGCGAGTATCTCGATCGCAACCGCTACGGCCCGGGTTTCATCGAGGACCATATCCTGCCAATGGGAGCGGCGATCTGGTCAGCCTCAGTCAGCGCCATGTACGAGTTCCCTGCAAAAATCTTTATTCGCTTCTTTGTCAATCATGGCCTCCTCCGCCTTTCCGGACGGCCTGTCTGGCGGACGGTAACCGGTGGCTCGCGCACCTACGTCGGCCGCATGGAGGCCGATCTCGCGACCTCCGTGCACAAAGGCGTGCCAGTCCAAGCCGTGCTGCGTCGCCCCAATGGGGTGTCGATCCACCTCGCCGACGGCACCGTCAGTGGACACGATGCGGTGGTGATTGCCACTCATGGCGACCAAGCGCTTCGGCTGCTTGCGGATGCATCGCCGCGCGAGCGCTCCATCCTCGGCGCCGTGCGCACTCAGGCGAACCGCATGGTGCTCCATACCGACGCTCGGCTGATGCCCAGACGCAAGCGCGTGTGGTCATCTTGGAACTATCTCGCGCGCGACCGGCGCGATCATGGCCGAGAAGTCTCGGTGACCTACTGGATGAACAGGCTGCAGAACCTCGCCACACCTGAACCTCTGTTCGTGACGCTGAACCCGCTGCGCGAGCCTGATCCCTCCCGGGTGATCCTTGAGAAGACATATCGGCACCCCTGCTACGATGCCGCAATGATCGCTGCCCAGGGAGCACTGCCATCGCTGCAGGGCGATCGCAACACCTGGTTCTGCGGCGCCTGGACAGGGTACGGCTTCCACGAGGATGGAATTGCTTCGGCAGTCTCTGTTGCGCGCGGCTTCGGCGTCTCCCCTCCCTGGGTCGAGGCAGCACTCGATCGGGCCGCATGAGTGCGCTTTCGGAGATGCCGGCCGTCCTGTACCGCATGCGCGTCATGCATGCGAGGCACCAGCCCTTCCATCACCGCTTCGAATACCGCATCTGGACGCTCCTGATCGATATCGACCGGATCGAGGAGGTCGCGGCGCAGTCGCGGCTAATGACAGCCGAGTCGCCTGGACTGGTATCCTTTCGATGTCGTGACCATGGTGCGCGCGACGGCTCTCCCCTCCGGCCTTGGGTCGAGGCGGCGCTCGCCCGCCATGGGCTTGACGACTGTGCCGCCCGCATCCGCCTTCTCGCCATGCCTCGCGTCGCGGGATACGTGTTCAACCCGATTTCCATCTATTTTTGCGACAGGAGTGATGGAACCCCCGGGGCCGTGCTCTATGAGGTGAAGAACACCTTTGGAGACCAGCACAGTTATCTTGCCCGGCTCGATGGCGATGCGCCATGGCGGCACTGTGCCGGCAAGCTTCTCCATGTTTCCCCATTCTTCGGTATGGACTGCCGCTACAGGTTCAGTCTCAGCGTGCCGGGCGAACGCTTCGCCATCGCGATCGAGCAGGAAGACTGCGCGGGTGCCCTGTTGCTTACGGCTACGATGAACGGCCGCGGTGTCGCAATGACCGATCGAGCTCTCGCTGCTGCGTTGTTGACCCTGCCGTTCGTGACCGTGAAGACCATTGCCGCGATCCATTGGGAAGCGTTGAAGCTCTGGCGCAAGGGAGCACGTTTCCACGCGCGCCCAGCTCCGCCTGATCCGCCTGTATCCGCCGCCGCCTAACGGGCACAACGCATGCACGGCCTCGGAACCAGCCTCACCACCCATCACACTCTGCGACAGGACAGGCGCTTCCGCCTCGCGCTTCGGCTTGCGGGCCTTGTCAGGGCAGGTCATCTCAAGCTCACACTCCCGGATGGCTCCGTCCATTGTTTCGGCGGCCACGGTCCTGGTCCCTGCGCCGAGGTGATCCTGCACTCGCCGCGCGCGATCAGACGATTTGCGCTTGGCGGGAGCCTCGGCTGGGCTGAGGCTTACCTGGACGGTGACTGGTCCTCTCCCGATCTCAGGGCAGTGATGGGGTTGGCGGTAGCGAACGAGGAAGAGTGGGATGCTGTACTGCGCGGCAACGCCCTCGTCCGCCTGGTGTCGCGAATTCTGCACGCGCTCCGCCCAAACACGCGCCGCGGCGCGCGACGGAACATCGCTGCGCACTATGACCTTGGCAACGAGTTCTATGCCGCCTGGCTCGACCCGTCGATGACGTACTCGTCGGCCGAGTTTGCTGCCTCGAATGAAACGCTCGAAGAGGCCCAGGCTCGCAAGGTGCGTAACCTGCTCGCCGCAATCGATCTTCGCCCGGGGCACAGCCTGCTCGAGATCGGCTGCGGCTGGGGTTATCTCGCGGAGACGGCGGCACGCGATTTCGGTGCGCGTGTCGTCGCGCTCACGCTTTCGCGCGAGCAGCATGCCTACGCGATGGCGCGCATTTCCAAGGCAGGTCTCGCCGATCGCGTCGAGATCAGGCTTCAGGACTGGCGCGACGTGAAAGAGCGCTTTGACCGGGTCGCCTCGGTCGAGATGTTCGAGGCGGTCGGCGAAGCCTACTGGGCGCCGTTCTTCTCTGCGCTCCGTGATCGCCTCACTCCCGGCGGCCGCGCCGGCCTGCAGATCATCACGATCGCAGACAGGTATTTCGAAACGTATCGCCGCTCGGCTGACTTCATCCAGCGCTACGTCTTCCCCGGTGGTATGCTGCCCTCGCCGGCGCGACTGCGCGAGGAGACGAGCCGAGCCGGCCTCATATGGCAGTCGGAGGCGTGGTTTGGTCAGTCCTACGCCGAAACGCTCCGTCAGTGGAATGCGCGTTTCCAGGACGCTTGGCCACGCCTCGCGCCGCTCGGCTACGGCGAGCGCTTCAAGCGCCTTTGGGAATATTATCTCTGCTACTGCGAGACAGGCTTCCGCGCCGGCTGGACCGATGTCGGCCGATTCGTGCTCGCCCGCCCCTGAACCACGTGCCGCCGCTTCCACCCAGGCAGCTTGCGGCGTATGCCGCGCCGGCCTTCCCTCTTGCGATCCTGGGCCTGCCGCTGAACGTCTATGTGCCGACCTTCTGGGGCGACTCGATGGGCCTTGGGCTTACCACCGTCGGCCTTGTGTTGTTCGCCACCCGGCTTCTCGATGTCGTGACAGACCCGCTGATCGGCCTGCTCTCGGACCGCACGCGGGGCCGTCTCGGACGACGCCGCCCCTGGGCGGTCGCCGCGTTGCCGATCGCGGCTCCAGCCGTGTGGCTGCTGTTTGTTCCGCCCGCCGGCGCAGGCGCTATGCACCTCTTCATCACGGCCAGCCTCGTCTATCTGGGCTGGACCATGCTCAACATCACCCACACCGCCTGGGGCGCCGAGCTGTCGCCTGAGTATCACCAGCGTACTCGCATCAACGCTTGGCGCGAGGCGGCAACTCTCTCGGGAATCGTTGTCTCCGCCCTCGTGCCGGCGGTCATCACCGGTGGAATCGCGGAAGACCTCCGCGCGCTGGCCGTTGTCACGCTGGGGCTCGCGCTTCCGGCCTTCGCTCTTCTGTTCGCCTTCGTTCCCGATCCGCCGGCTCCCGTTCGCCCCCTACAGCCGCGAGACTTTGGCACCACGTTCGCGCCGCTGGTCGGCAACGCGCCGTTCCGACGCCTTCTTCTCGCCTGGGTGACCAATGGCATGGCCAATGGCCTGCCAGCCTCCTTGTTCCTTCTGGTGGTCACACATCTGCTCGAAGCGGACGACAAGGCCGGACCGCTCCTGCTCGCGTATTTTCTCGCTGGAATCCTTGCTGTTCCTGTCTGGACGCGGCTCTCCGCTCACCTTGGCAAGCACCGAGCCTGGTGCGCGGCGATGCTCTGGGCCTCGTTCGTGTTCGCGTTCGTCCCGCTGCTCGGCCCCGGAGACTGGCTGCCATTCCTCGCGATCTCGATCTTCTCAGGGGCGTCGCTCGGTGCCGACCTTGCTCTTCCTCCGGCGATCCAGGCCGATGTCGTCGACCTAGATCGGATCGCCACAGGTGAGGGGCGCGCCGGCCTCCTCTTCGCGGTGTCCTCGATGGCCCAGAAGCTCGGGAACGCGGCGGCTGTGGGTGCCGGTCTGCCCCTCCTTGAAGTGCTTGGCTTCCGAGCCGCACCAGAAGGAGCCACAGGGCTCGGCGCGCTCGTCGGCCTCTATTGCGCCGCCCCGGTGACGCTGAAGCTGCTCGCGGTTGCGCTCATGTGGAGTTTCCCGCTGGACGCCGCCGCCCAGGCACGGCTCAGGGCACAACTTGGATCAGGGGGATGAGGCTCACACTTTCTGCCCGCTTCAGCGGCGTGCGCGTTGTCGGCGACGTCCATGGCGAAGCGGAAGCGTTCCGTGCGGCGATCGAGGGTGCGGAGGCTGAAAGGCTCTTCATTGTGCAGCTCGGCGACCTGACTGATCACGGGCCCGACAGCCCAGGCGTTCTCGAGGCAATGTTCGCTCTGATCGATCAAGGTACCGGGCTATTCCTTCTTGGGAACCATGACCGAAAGCTTCGGCGCGCCCTCCTTGGCGCCGCAACGCCGGCGGCGAATGACGGGCTTGGAACCACTCTCGCCCAGCTCGCCCGTCACCACAACGCCGCAGCGATCTGCTGCAGGGCGGTCGAGGAGATCGCCCGCGCTCCTGCCTGGGTCATCTGGGGCAGGCGAACACTCTTCGTACACGGAGGGTTCCACCCATCGATGCTCCTCCACCCTTCGCCGCCCAACGCCGGGTCGAGGCGCCCCGAGGGAGCCGTTGCCCGCGCGATCTATGGCCAAACCGTTCGGGGTGCTTTGACCGAAGACGGGTACCCTCTGCGCCTGCTCGACTGGGTGGACACGATCCCCGAGGGCTTCACGGTCTATTGTGGCCACGACAATCGCAGCAGCGACGGCCGACCTCATATCCGGTTCGGACGCGCGGGCGGGAGGGCTGTGTTCATGGACACAGGCGCCGGCAAGGGAGGACACCTCTCCTGGATCGACCTCAGAAGCAAGAACGGGGACACGGAATCATGGCAAGGCTGATCCGCCGCATGATCGCCGGCCTCGGCGCAATGCTGCTGCTTGTAGGATGCGGAGGCGGAATGAGAATCGACGATTTCGCTGCCGGAAAGCCGGAACTGAGGCTCGAGCAATTCTTTTCGGGAAAGACGCGCGCCGCCGGCCTGTTCGAGGACCGATTCGGAAAGGTCCGC
>Ga0308417_1000170_pt1 | contig 49687 bp, 36 predicted proteins | sample HotsprSampleOS65_FD_203528 | JGI IMG/M metagenome (GOLD analysis project Ga0308417, IMG submission 203528) | Hot spring phototrophic mat microbial communities from Octopus Spring, Yellowstone National Park, Wyoming, United States - 20090730_OS65 ... | reverse complement strand
GGGGGCGCTACTCGTATGTCGCGGCCGATCCGGTCTGCTGGGTGGACGAGCGACGCGAGGGAATCCCGGCGGCCCCGTTTGCCGTCGTCAATGCCCTTCTGGGGCCGAGAAGAATCGACAGCCTTGAGGGCCTGCCGCCCTTTCAGGGAGGAGTCGCGGGCCTCTTCGGTTACGGCCTCAACCGGCGACTGGAGCCCCGTGTGCCAACCAATCGCCATGACGAGTTCCGGGTCCCCGACATCGCCCTTGGTTTATACGACTGGGTCATTAGTTTCGATCATCGCACCGGTCGGGCTTGGGTCGTCTCCACGGGTCTGACGGGTGAAGCGAGTCAGGATCGGGCTTCACGGCGGGCACGGGCGGAAGCACGGCTCTGGGACGTACTGAACATACTAAAAGTCGTGGCCGTGCCGAATCATCGGCCTGCGGCGACCCCCGGCTCAGGCGGTGACATCCCGCCGCGGTGTCTGGCCCCCCAATATCCCTTGCCCGGCCATCCCGGCGTGACGAGTAACTTCGACCGGCGGGGCTACGAGGCGGTAGTCCGCAAGGGCCGGGATTACGTTCACGCGGGGGACTGTTTTCAGGTCAACCTGTCACAACGGTTGCTGTGCCCGCTCCGAGAAGACCCGCGGGAACTCTACGGACGCTTACGCCGACTCAACCCCGCGCCGTTCGCCGGCTTTTTCGACCTCGGGGACTTTCAGGTCCTCAGCGCGTCCCCCGAACGTTTCCTGCAGTTGCGTGCGGACGGCGAGGTCGTGACCCGACCGATCAAGGGGACCCGGCCGCGCGGTGCCGATCGGGCGGCGGACGAGGCCCTCATCCGCTCACTGACCACCAACCCCAAGGACCGTGCCGAGAACGTGATGATCGTCGACTTGCTCCGCAACGACCTGGGTCGCGTCTGTGAGTATGGCACCGTCCGGGTCCCGCGCGTGTGCGAAGTCGAGACGTTCCGTTACGTCCATCATCTGGTTTCGGAGGTGCGGGGGCGACTGCGGGCCGGGTTGGGTCCGGCCGATTTGTTGGCGGCCGCGTTCCCCGGTGGCTCGGTCACGGGGGCACCCAAAGTGCGAGCCATGGAGATCATCGCCGAACTGGAGCCGACGGCGCGTGGCCCTTACTGCGGCTCGCTGGCGTGGGTCGGCTTCGACGGTAGGATGGACACCAATATCCTGATCCGCACGTTCACGGCGGGTCGAGGTTGGATCCAGTTCCCCGTCGGTGGCGGGGTCGTCGCCGACAGTGAACCGGACCGCGAGTACGAGGAGACCCTGCACAAGGCCGCGGGCTTGCTCCGCAGCCTCGACCTGCGCGGAACCGCAGGCTGAAATCGTAGGCTCGTCCGCCGAACGCGACCCTTCCGATGATGCGATGATACTCGAAGGACTCGTCACCACCCTCGACCCCGACGGCTCCCCCCACTTGGCCCCGATGGGGCCGGCGGTCGAGGACGACTTTCGGCGGCTAATCCTTCGGCCGTTCCCCACCTCGAAGACCTATCGGAATCTCTTGCGGCACCCGGAGGGGGTCTTTCACGTCACCGACGACGTGAACCTGCTGGCCCGGGCCGCTGTCGGTCGGGTCGAGACCTTCCCGCCCGCCCGCCCGGCCGTGAAGGTGCGTGGTCATGTGCTGACGGACTCGTGCCGCTACTACGAATTCGTCGTCATCGAAGTCGACCGGACGGGCGAGCGCATGAAACTGGTTGCGGATGTCGTCGGGGAGGGGCGTAACCGGGACTTCTTCGGCTTCAACCGTGCCAAGCACGCGGTTGTCGAAGCGGCGATCCTCGCGACCCGGCTCCACCTGCTGCCGGTGGCGGAGGTGCGAGCCGAATTTCGGAAGCTCCGGTCGATCGTGGAGAAGACTGGTGGCCGATCGGAATTAGCGGCGATGGATTTTCTCGGTGAGATCGTGGACGACGCCGAGGGCGGCCGATGACCCGCGTCGTCGCGCCGAGCCGGCTCCACTTCGGCCTGTTCCGGGTACCCGGCGCAGAGGAGGTGCCGGCCCACGAGCGGGTGTATGGTGGCGTCGGGCTGATGGTCGAACTGCCGGGGGTCATCGTCTCGGCATGCCCGGCCGCCTCGTGGCACATCGAGGGCATGCTCGCCAGCCGGGCCCAGGAGTTCGCCCTTCGCTATGTCACTCATCTGGCGGAGACGGAGAGGCGACCGTTTCAGCTTCTCGTCGAGCGGTGCCCACGGGAACACACTGGACTGGGTGTCGGCACCCAACTCGGCCTGGCGGTCGGTAAGGCCCTGGCCGTCGCGTCGGGTCGTTTCCCGACTGCGGTCGAACTCGCCCCGGCCATCGGCCGGGGTAACCGTTCGGCCGTTGGGGTCCACGGCTTTGACCGGGGCGGCTTGGTGGTCGAATGCGGCAAGCGGGCGGGTGAGGTCATCTCGCCCCTGTCGGCCCACGTGATGCCACCCCGGTCCTGGAGAGTGCTCCTGTTCACGCCTCCGGTGACCAACCTGTGGCACGGTACCCGGGAGAGGGAGGCCTTCGCCAATCCGGCTCCCGGGCACACGGCCCGGCTACGAGAGCTGGCGGAGTCGGTTATCGTTCCCGCCGCCCGTAATGGTGACCTGACCGCCTTCGGTGCTGCCGTCTACGAGTTCAACCGGTGTGCCGGCGAGCCGTTCGCCCTGGTCCAAGGCGGCACATACTCCTCGGCTGTGACCTCCGAACTCGTGTCGGAGTTGCGCAGACTCGGGGTCCTCGCGGTCGGCCAGAGTTCCTGGGGGCCGACCGTCTTTGCGATCACGGCCGACGATGACATGGCCGGCTGGATAGCGCGACGTTTCGCCGGGCGTGTCCCCGTGACCGTGACCCACGTCTCACCGGGCCACCGTGTGGAGCAGGATTGACTCGACGCGGCGACACAGCCGACTTTTCCGGATCGGTAGACCCGCTCGAACCTCCGGGGGGCTATCCCGTGTCTGCAGGGTAGTCGGGCCGGCACAGGCCCGGAAAATCGCAGTGATTGACACCCGGTGTTATTGCCGATAGCATTGCAACACTGTAGTGCGACACGGCCTCGTAGCCAAGTGGTAAGGCAGCGGTTTGCAAAACCGTTATTCGGCGGTTCGAATCCGCCCGAGGCCTCTCGGATCCTCGACCTCCAAGAAGCCCCTCTGCTCGAACCAACGGACCAGCTCGCGGGTGAGAGTGCCGCTGTTGTCCATCCGGGGCACTTTGTTCTGCCCGCCATACTTACCCCGGGATTTCATCCACTCGTCGAACCCGCCGCGGCGGACGACCCGGACCTCGGGCATACCCATCGCCAGGTCTCCGACGCGGTGGGGGCCGTAGTCTTCGTTGATGCGGGTCAGTACCTCGTCGATCACGGCGGCGAAGTGCTTCAGGTCCGGGACGCGGTCGGCGAACTCGATGAGATACAGGTGATGACCGGGCCGCGAGGGGTCCGCGGGAAATACCGGGCCGACATGAAAATCGAGCTGGAAGACGCCACAAGCCCGGCACGCCTCGGCGACGGCCTTCTCGACCTCCTCGCTGATCAGGTGCTCGCCGAACGCCGATAAGAAGTACTTCGTCCGTCCCGTGAAGCGGATGAGCGGCGGGACGCGCTTCTCGAACGCCACGGTGTCGCCGAGCAGATAGGACCACAGACCGGCGCAGGATGTCACCACGACGGCGTATTGTACTCCGACCTCGACGTCGGCGAGCGTGTGTCGGGCGGGGTGATCCTTGCCGAGGTCTTCGACCGGGACGAACTCGAAAAAGACGTCGTGATCGGGGACGACGCGGAGCAGGCCGTAACGGGGGTCTTCGGTGGCCACGAACCCCTCCGAGGCCGGGTATACCTCGCAGAATTTCACCCGATCGCAGCCGATCTCGCGACGGAACAGGTCACGGAAGGGGTCGAATTTGGTCCCGCCGTGGACGACGAGCCGCAGGTTGGGCCAAACCTCGGCTATCGTCTTCTTGCCGGTCACCGCCTTGACGCGATCGAAGAGCCGCTGCATCCAGGCCGGCACCCCGCTGATGGCGGTGATGTTCTCCCGGGCGGACAACTCGGCGAAGCGATTGACCTTCTCTTGCCAGTCGGTGATCAGGGTCAGCTCGTAAGGGGGAAAAGTGTACACCCGCAGGCACTCCGCCAGTTCCCGGGAGGCGATCCCGCTCAGGTCGCCGGCCCGGCTCCCGTCGGGTTGGGGTCGCAGGTCGGTGCTGCCGCCCAGGAAAAAGAACTTGCCGGTGAAGAGCTTCGCGTCGGGGTGGGTGTGGCGGAAGAGGGCCAGGGTCGTGAAGGCGGTCTTGCGGTTAGAGCGGACCATCTCGCGTGAGACCGGGATGTACTTGGTGGTGCCGGAGGTCGTCCCGCTCGACAGGGCATAGTACGGGATGAAACCCGGCCAGGTCACGCCGTCGAGCCGGGGGTAATTGTCCCTCCAGTACGTTTCCCAGAAGTACTCGTACTCCCGGACCGGAACACGGGCCTGATAATCGGCGACGCTGGAGATGCGGGCGAAGTCGTGTTCCCGGCCGAAGCGAGTGCTCCGTGCCCGTCGAACGAGCGACAGCAGGGTGTCGTGCTGAACTTTGCCGGCGTCCATGCGGTCGAGGGCCGTCGTCCGGTTGTGGGCGTAACGGAGCAGCAGGACGTCCGCCGCCCGACGGACCCACGGGAGGTCAGCGATGGGCGCGAGGAACGCGGTGCGGGCCATCAGTCCTCCGGTCGTGTGCGGGGTCGGACGGCGGGACGCGGACCCGCGCCCGTTCTTGCCGGTCGAGCGCCGTCAGGCACCGGGATGGCTTAGTGACGCAGGGTCGGGGGTAGCAAGCCCCGGGTTGTCACAGGGCCAGCCCCGGGTCGAGGGATGGCAAAGCTCGGGCTGCCGGAGCTGGCACCGGACGCCCGCTCATCGGGATATGCTGTTCGGTCGGAACCCCTTGCAGACGTAGACGCCGCCCGGCGGGAAGTTCCAGGGGCAGAAGCGGAACTTCACGTCATCGAAATAACGGGCATAGAGCTTGTAGTAGACCAGGGGCATCACGGTCAGTTGCCGGAACGTTCCGTGCGGTGCCAATGTCCGGGCCGAGGTCTCTAAAACGGTATTACGGAGTTCTTCCGGGAAAGAAGGCAGGGGCAGTCCTGAGAGAACGTGATCGACTTGGGGCAAGTTGCGTTCGGCGAGGTACTGGTCGAAGCGGGTGGCGTCTCCCTGAATCACGTCCAGGTTGGGGATGTTGCGGAATCGGGCCTTCAGGCGGCTACACAGGATCGGGTCAAGCTCGATGACGATGGCGCGGGTGTGCGGCCGCAGGCGACGCACCAACTGCGCGGTGATCGGACCGGTGCCGGCCCCGAGCTCGACGATGCAGCGGGCCTGGTCCCAGTCGATGCCGTCGATCATCTTGCGTGACATCGGTTTGGAACTCGGGGCGAAGGACGCGATCCTGCGACCCTGGGTGAAGAAGGCCCGCAGCATCAGCCACCAGTCCGGCCCTCGGTCGGCATAGCTCGGTGTCATGGGAGGGGTATCGCGGCAGTTCGGCAGGGGTGTCGTGGTCGGTGCGGCCGAGGAATGAGACATCATTGCGGTGGAACTCGAGTGGGCTTGGCGAGGAGTAATTGGGTCCACGACGGGTTGGCGGTCGGGTTCTCGGAACTCAGGAAGTGTACGACGAGTCGGTTGATCCGCCAGGGTTTCTCGATCTGCGGCGCGTGACCGCAGCGGGGTATTTTCAGGAAGTGGCCCTGGGGCAATAGCTTGGCGGCCTCCTCCGCCGTCTTGGGACAGCAAATCCGGTCCCCCGACGCGGTGACCAAGAGGGTCGGACACTTCACGTCCCTCAGACGCTCCCGGACGGAGTGCTCGAGCGTGCCGCGGACCGTCCGCACGAAGCCGGTCTTCCATCTCCGGTTGACGAACTTGGCCTTGTAGTAGCGGAGCATTTCACGGTCGACGATCCGGGGTTTGTAAAACACACTTCGGACCATCGTATTCGCGTCGCCCCGGATCACGCCCTCCATGATCGGCAGACGCTCCTTGTCACCCATGCCCGAGGGACACAGCAGTACGATGCGGTTCACGAGTTCGGGGTACTTGGCGGCGAATTCGACCGCGACCTTGCCGCCCAAGCTGCTCGAGACGAAGTGATAGGGCGGCGTCTGAACGAACTGATCGAGGAACAGGTGCAACTGGGACACCAAGTACTCGACGTCGATCGGTTCCTTGGCCGCGATCCGGCGGTGCAGCGCCTCCCCTTCGTAAGCCAGAATGTTGGGGCAATAAACGTCAAAGAAGCGGCTCCAATATCGGCGGTTCCGATACCACGACTCCGCTTGCTCGGCCAGGCCGTTGATCAGGACGAGCGGTTGTTTTCGGCCATAATGCTTGGGGCGAAGTGTTTCGATTAATCCGCTGATCGGCGAGGGCATGTCGCACAGGCTCCGCGATACCCGCAACTATCCGGGATGAGTGTAAGATAATCTCGGGCGAGCCGGAATGGAGCTAAAATCCTCGTATTCGCAAACTTTCCGTCATCGCCGCCCGCGAACCTCGCACCATACGCAAAAGTCTCTTGGCTCACCCGGATTCACAACCGGCCTCACGTCAGGCTTTTTCATGGGACGGTACAGGGGCTTGCGCCCGGGGTTGTCAAGGAGATCGTGTCGAGGCTCTGGCGTGTGAGCCGGCTTCATGATTTTACCGGAAGTTCTGCCGAGCCTGCCGGTCAGGATCGTTCTGCCGATAAATTGCTGTGCCCGGCCGGTCAATCCGAGGACTGAGCGAATGCCGCCTTGCGTCCGACAAACGGGGTCCCACGCGTGCGTGATGACGAACCCGACGGCCCAGCCCCAGTCCTCCGAGTTGTCCGTCACCTTACATTACATTCGAAGGTATTATTGCGAACACCCCTCACCGGCCATGATCTGCGTCGGATTATCATGGCGAGCCGCTTGTGTACGCGCGACACATGAGCTAACCCATCCACAGAACGATCAGCCGCGACATAGCCGTGAGTGACGGGGTTAGCATTCGGGATCACTCGACATGCGGACCGGCGCATCGGGCACCCGGGGTGAAAAACTTTGCACCCCGGCGCTCCCAGCGATTATCATGGCGTGACCGGCGGGATGGGACGGCACTCCGGTCCGACCGCACCAATGCCTGTGGAGGCTTCATGGCCAGTTTCAAGCTCGCCTGCCCGAGTTGCGAGTTCATGGTCCCGATCAAAAATGAGAACCAGATCGGTACCAAGGTCGAGTGTCCGAAGTGCAAGTACCGCTTCCGGGTTGAGGCACCAGCCGACGGGGTGTCTGCCGGAGATGACGCCCCGGCTTCGGTCGAAAAGCGAGGACCGGGTGCCAGCAGTTCGTCTAGCAGTTCGCCGAGGAAATCGAAAAAGGGGGTGGCCATCGTCGTCGGTGTTCTCGCCGTGGCTGTCCTCGCCGCGGTGGGTTACGCCGTGCTTTCCGGCGGCGACAAGAACAAGAACGCGAGCCGACCGGGGGGGAGCGGGACGTACACCGGTGGCTCGGGCAGCAGCAACAGCAACACAGACACAACCCCGACCGAGGATACCAGCCCGAAGTCCAAAGCAGTGAGTCCGTCGACCCCGAAGAGGGGAGTGCCGGCGAGCGATAAGGAAACGACCAACCTCTTGCCAACTCAAACCGTATCCGTCGTGCGGTTCGACATCGAGCGGCTCCGCACCTCGCCCGCCACGATCCTGACCGACCGCACCGTACTGAACATGCTGGCCGACTCGCTCGGGTTAGACCTTGACCAGATCTCGACTTACCTGCACGCCTACGTCGGCGAGCGCCGCGTGCCGTTCGGGGTCATCCGGTTGCGGGAACCCCATACGGAGAAAGAGATCGTCGGCCGCATCAAGGCCGTGGGCGTGCCGAAATCCGTCAAGAAGAAGTGGACGCTCTACGAGTATCGCAACAACCCCTTGCAGATCGGCGTGGCCAACGCCTTCTCCTTGTCCTCGATCTTGACCGACCTCTGGGAGAAGCCCCCGGCCGAAGTCAGTGACAAGGAACCGCGGCCGACGGGACTGTGCGTTTACGACACACAGCACATTTTGGTCGGCGATCACGCGACGATCGAGCAGTTCCTCGACGGGTTGACCGATAAGGGTTATCCGAAGCTCCAGAGCGATGTCGGGCCGCCCCGGGAAGGCGTCGCTCCGGCCGAGAACCCGCTTTATCTCACGATCGATCCCAAGCTCAAGCGTCTGCTCAAGGACCTCGGCGGAGAGCAAGACACCCCGCCGCTGGTCGTCTTCGCCCAGCGGTTCGTCCCCGGCTCGTTGGATGCCACGCTCTTTAAGAAAGACTTGCAGCCGGTCTCAGCTTTCCTCAACCCCGTGCTCGACCGAACCGATTTCGTCGGACTGCGGCTGAACTCATTCACGGGTAACCAACTGACGGCCGCCATCCGCCTCGTCATGAAAAACGACGCGGCCGCCTTCGAAGCGGTCAGGGAACAACTCACTCCCGGGCTGACGACCGTTGCGCAGGCACTGACCCTCTTCCTCGGTACACCGATCGAGTTCCGTAACCTCAACACCGGCTCCGGTTACTCGCCCGGAGCGGGCGGAATGTTCACCCCGGGCGGCCCGCTCGGTCCTCCGCCGATGGGCGGTCCGGGTGGCTCGCTTGGCCCTCCGCTGGGTGGGGCGGGCAGCTCGGTAGGCCCGCCACCGTTAGGTGGCGCGGGCAGCTCCCTCGGTCCTCCGCCCCTCGGAGCGCCCGGTGGGGCGCTCGGTATGCCACCGGTCACGGGACCGGGCTTCCGACCGGACGAAAACACGGGTGACTGGCCCCCGATCGGAGGCCCCGGCCAGACTCCGGGCCTACCCAATCCGATGCCGGGCAAGTCGGCGTCGTTCCTCGGGCTGGGCCAGACCGATCAGAGCGTGACGATTTCGATCGAGCTGAACTGGACGACGGAGACGTTCCGTACCCGGATCGAGCCGCGGCTCATGGCTTGGGCCGAGACCGTGCGAGCGAAGGTAGCCGTTTTCGCCTCCGACCTGCCCTTCTATCGGCTCTCGACCGCCATTCCGCTGATGATCTCTCGCACCCAGGCCTTCCCGCGCGGCACCGTCGAGCGTCGGCTGACCGACACCAATCGCCTGGGCCTCAAGCACCCGCCGTATTCGCGGATCAGCTTCTTCTCCGAGCTTTTACCCTACCTGGGCCGCGACGCTCTGGCCAAGTCACTGGACCCCGACGAGGCCTGGAACAAAGGCCGCAACCTCGACGGGGCCGAGGTCTGGGTCTCCGAACTCCTGGTGCCGGGTTATCCGCAAAGCTCCTGGCGGGTGACGAGTCGCGAGGCGGCCGGTCGGGTTCTGGGTGCGACCAACTTCGTCGCCATCGCCGGGGTGGGCCTCGACGCTCCCCGCTATGACCCGAATGACCCGGCCAACGCCAAAAAGTTGGGGATCTGCGGTTATGAGTGGGGGTCCAGAGTCGAGGAAGTGAAAGACGGCTTAGCCTATACGATCTATCTCATGCAGACCCCCCCGGGCTTGCCCCAGCCGTGGATCGCTGGTGGCGGCGCGACGATCCGTGGCCTCGACGAGAAGGACCCGATGCGAGCCTTCGCCCACACCATCGGTACTCCCGGGGGTAAGCCCGGCACCTTCGCCCTGATGGCCGACGGCACCGTTCGCTTCATCCCCCGGGACATCAAGAAAGAAGTCTTGCTCGCCATGGCCACCCGGGCCGGCGGCGAGGACATCTCGGCGGTGATCGATCGCGAAGCCCCGGTCGTCTATCCCGTCAAGCCCAAGCCCGAGGCCAAGCCTGAGCCCAAGCCGAGGCCTGATGACGAGCCGAGGCCGGTCAGGCCCCCGTCCAGTAAACTCGAAGTCGCTCCACCCCCCCGGGAGAAGTGATCCGTGTATCGGCCGGTCGTGTATCGGCCGGTCGTGCTTAGGCCGGTCCTGGGTGAACCAACGGAGTGGCACCCGCGGTCAGGCCGCCGCTTTCGCGGGGTCGTGCCTATTAGTGTGACGCACGGGTGACGCCGTGCCTGCACTGACCGGATACGACCGTGCCGCGTCGCTTGCGAGCACCAGTGCCAGGTCGGCTCGACACGATCGGCCCCAAAGATCCCCCGGTCGCTAGTACACGGGGATCTCGACCCGTGTTCCACCGGCCATCGCGCTTTCGTGGGCACAGATCCCCACCAGGGTCCAGTTGGCACTGGTTGCCGCGTCCGGGAACGCCGGCCGCTCGCCGAGGACGGCCATGAGGAAGTTGTGGGCCAGGTGGGGGTGGCTGCCGCCGTGACCCGCACCCTGCAGGAAGCTCAGGTGGGTGGCGTCGTGGATCGCACCGGTGAACTTTCGGATCGGTTCCGGAAGGCGGCCGGCATAGTCGGGCACACGCACCCGTCGCGGCACCTGAGGCTCCGGCAGGCCGCGCATGTGCAGCACCGGTTCTTCACCCTCGAGCTGCTGCCACTCGAAACTCACGTTCGAGCCGGTGACGTCGAAACTCTCCCGGTACTGGCGGGCCGTGTCGAACAGGCTACGGGTCACCTCCGCCACGACGTCCGATCCCTTGATCTTGAATGTCGCGGTTTCGACGGCGAACGGGCTACCGTACTTGCCAATGTACTCCTCGCGGATGCGACCCGAGCCGTGGCAGACGACACTCTCGGCCAGGGCGATCTTGCCGGCGAGCGGGTCGCTCAGGATGGCCAGGCACGGGCTGACACAGTGAGTGGCGTACCACATCGGCGGCAGGCCGGGCCAGTAACCGGGCCAGCCGTCCATGTCCTGTTGGTGGCTGCCGCGAAGGAATTGGATGCGACCGAGTACGCCGCGGTCGTAGAGTTCCTTGGCGAACAGGTACTCTCGGCTGTAGACCACCGTCTCCATCATCATGTAAACCTTGCCGACTTTCCGTTGCAGCTCCACGATCTCCTTGATCTGCTCCTTGCTCGTGGCCATCGGCACCGTACAGGCCACATGCTTGCCGGCCCGCAGGGCCTGTATCGTCTGCGGCCCGTGGTCGGGAATCGGGCTGTTGATGTGGACCGCGTCCACGTTGGGGTCACGGAGCAGTTCCTCGTAGTCGGAATAAGCCTTGGGTACGCCGAAGTGCTTCGCGCACCGCTCCAACTCGACCTTGTTGCGGCGACAGACGGCATACATCTCGGCGTTCGGGTGCGCCTGATAGATCGGGATGAACTCGGCCCCGAAGCCGAGTCCGACGATCGCGACACGGACTTTTTTGTCGCTGGCCATGAGTGCCGCTCCGGTTACTGGGTCCTTACTGGGTCCCTGAGTCTGTTGATTGCTTGCCGGGTGAAATTGCTTGCCGGGTGAAGTTGAACGCAGCTTATGCACGGCCTCGGGGCCGGGCAAGCAGGTCCCGGCGTGTCTTAGGGAAGCAGGTCCCGGCGGGTCTTAAGAATGGGGTTTACGGTGCCACGGAGTCGGCTCTGTCCTCGCGGGCACTGTCCTTGCAAGCCAGGGCGGGCAACTGCCGTCGGACCAGGGCCTGAGCAGGAGGGGGAGCGGGGGGCGGCCCCGGCCGGGCCAAGGACCGGTGCTCGTGGAAGCGTCGGCCGAGTGGGGGTACCGGTCTTCTCGACTCGACTGGGTGACGTCGTTCACCTTTGTTTTGCGGCGTGGGTTCGTGAGGGTCAGTCAGCTGTGGGCTTGCCGGCTTCGCTATCACGATGGCTCACCTCAGGAACGGTCAGGAAGCCCCAGCGGAGCGCCTGATCCTGCGTGTAGTTCTTGCCGAGTGTCAGGGCCGTGACTGCCTTTGCGAACTCGTAACCCAGGTAGAAGGCGTGCGAGGTGTCGAGTCTCGGGTCAGACTCGGCCAACTGACTGAAGAGTACGAACGGGTCTCGGCCGCGGAGGTAGATGGTCCCGTTGAAGACGTGGATCTCGCCACGCTCGGCGAAGATACGGTAGTTCCGGTCGGTCACCCGCGCGGCCAGTTCGCGAAGGGCGTCGTCGCCGAGGACGTAGAGTTTCGGGTCGCGCAGGAGAACGAGGTCCGGCTCCAGTCGTTTCGGCAAGACCCTTTCTCGGGCCGCGTGGTAGACGAGTCGACGGGCGAGGTCGAACTCCTTGACGGCGGAGCGGGCCGGGTTGATCACCTCCGTCGTCAGAACGCTACGGATGCCGAGCTCCTGGCAGAAGCCGGCGAGTATCACGTTCACGCCCGCCGAGTCTGCGTCGGTCAACTCCGTCAGGTTGCCCACGCCCATCATCATTTCCGCGTCAGGGAAACGCTTCCGGGCCTCCAGGTATCGACCGAGCGACGCCGCGAAGCCGAAACCGATCGGCTCAAGGATCGGGTCGAGCCGGTGTCGGATTCCCGCCTCGAGGAGTTGCTCGCGGGTCCGCGCCAGGCTGTCGAGATCGGTCGGGTTGTCCGGGATCGCCACGACCTCCAAGTCGGGGCACTGCTCGGCCCAACGGCGGGCGTGCCGGATGTTCGAGCTGTTGACACTCAGCACGAGTTCGGCCCCGGCCGCCAGGGCGGCTTCGACTTCGCCGGGGTTGAAGCTGTCGATCGAAACGCGGAACCCCTGCTCGCGTAGCAACCGCACCGTTTCGCCGACACCGGCCCAGGTGTTTCCCGGGTCGCAGCCCAGGTCGATGATGTCGGCCCCGCTTTGTCGATACCGGGTCGCCTCCGCCAGGATCGCCTCGGGGGTCTTCTGCGGGGCGTGGTTGATCTCGGCGAGGATGGTGATGTCGTATTGCCCGTAACCCGGCCGGGGGCCGATCTTTTTGCCGAAGTAATCGGGTAGGTCCCGCAGGTCCTTCGGGCCGAGTTCGGTGGGGACGCCGGTCACGCGTGTCACCTCGGACACGTCACCGCGACAAAATCCGGGCAGGATGATCCGCTCGGCCCGGGTCGGTAAGGGCAGGTGACGAGCGACCCAATTCGTCGTCAGGAGGGCCGCGACCGAAATGTTGAGGACGGCGATCTCGGCCTCGAAGCCGGCCTGAGGACTGAGTTCGTCCAGCACCCGCCTCAGGGCCGGTTCCGCCAGCTTACCGGTCACGAACAGGATCCGAGGTTGCGGGGAGGTCATGACACGGGCGAGGGCGAACCGGGTGCGTCAAGCACCGCCGGGGCGGGAGCGTGCGGGGCGGGGGGAAGCCCGACGGATGGGGGCGGTTCGTGGGCGAAGCAAGGCGCGCGGAGGACCCGCTTGCAGTCGTGTCGGACGTCCCCACGAGACGGCAACGGGTCCGGCTTCGGCGTCAGGGGTACCTCGTCCATGATCGACTTGAGGAAGGTCGCCTTCGCCACCAGTTCGGTGTGGACGAAGTCGCCGTCGGATTGGATCGGGAATCGCTTCAGGAAGGCCGTGCGGAAGAGTTTGAAGCAACTGTTGATGTCGGCCAAGGGCACGCCGTAGACCCAGGAAGCCCGGGTCCTGTACCAGAGTTCGCCCCATCCGTGCCAAGGTGTCGGTTCCGTCATCGGCATACCGGCGAACAGTCGCCAGAGGAGTCGCCAGGCGAATCCTCCCCAGCGGACCAGACCGGGGGTCGGAATCCCGGTACGGCAGCCGCTGATCAGGTCCGGTTTTCTACCAAGTATCTCGTCGCGAAGGTCGATCCGGTCGAGAAGCTTGCGCAGGTCGGACGGGGTATAGGGGTAATCGAGTGCCGTGTAAAAGAAGAGCGGATAGCGGGCTTCGGCCAGTGCCGTGCGCAGGCACGCGCCGAAGCCCCTGCGGGTATCGTGCCGGAGCAGGCAAGCCCGCGGCTCGCGACCGGGGAGTTTCTCGGCCGTGCCGTCGGTGCTGCCGTCGTCTACGACGAGCAGATCGTAGGAGCGACCGCACTTGTCGAGGTAGGCGCGCCAGGCCACCACCCGGTCGAGAAGATGAGACGCATTGTGGACCGGAATCACCACGGTGATCGGGTCGGTAGGTGCGGACATGGGAGCGTCTCGGGAGGTAGGCACCGGTCGTCGCGGGTGAGCCGGTCGTCGCGGGCGAGCCGGTCGTTACGCCCCTCACTCGGCACGGAGGAAGACCAGTTCGCGTTCCGGTTCCTCGGTCGTGAAGTCCGAGAGTCGGGCGATTTCGACGAGCCTTCGACCCGTGCAGATTTCCTGGGCGGCGAAGACGTATTCCCGGGGCATGACGACGAAATGCGGACCCGGCCCGGTCAGCAGATCGTTCAGCTCGCCCCACTCTACCAGGGTACGGACCGGTCGCCCGAGGTGGAAGGAGAGCAGGTGAGACTCGTAGCGGAATTGCAGCACGAGATGCGGGGCCGGGGCGTGCGTGCGGATGACCCGGGCGAAGGCCCGCTTAGTTTCCTTCCCCGCCGTGGCCGGTTCGACGATGAAAAACATTACCAACCAGCCGACCACGACCAGACCGAGGAGTCCGAGAAAGACCGTTTTCGCGCGTCGGACCGTCAGCCGCTCTCTTCGGGCAGCCAGCCACGCCTCGGCGGCGGTGCCGAGGGCCAGGGCCAGGCCGGGGTAAGCGGGGAGCAGATAGTCTGCACGTTTGAACTTCGCCGCCGACAGGACAAGGACGGTGACCGTCGCACTGATGGCACCGAGCCGGAAAGCCGGGTCACGGGTCCACTGGCCGGTGCGGGCGGCCCAGAACAAAAGGCCCAGGAGCAGCGGCGTCCAGGGGAGGAAGTCGATGGCCAGCCGTGGGAGGTAATACCACGTGGGGTGTTGGGCCAGCAGCGGCGAGCTGCCGGTGAAGCGTGCGACGGTGTGGTGCCAGAAGAAGACCCGCAGGAACTCCCCGTCGGTCACCCGGTCGGCCCAGAAGAACCAGGGTCCGGCCAGTGCGGCGACCACGAGGGGGCCGAGTACGACGGAAGCGAGTGGCAGGCGAACCGACCCGAAGCGGCGTTCGACGACAAACCACACAACCGCTGTTGGCCCCACGAGGGCGAGGGCAACCGGTCCCTTGAGCAGAACTGCCAGCCCGGCGGCGCTACCCGAGATCAGGTGCCAAGCGATGGAAGAGTTTCGGCACCCTCTCACGAATGCCAGCAACGAGACAAGAATGACGCTCGTCAAGGGGACATCGACCCGGGCCGTGCGGGCAATGGCCGTGAAGTGGCAGGCCGTGGCTAATGCCAGGGCCGAGATGACCGCCGCCGTGGGGCGACCTTCGCGGCGCAGGTGTCCATAGACCAGTCCGACGGCGAGCAGCCCGGCCAGGGCCGCGGGGAGCCGCACGACCCATTCCGTGACCTGACCACCGTTCAACCAGCCGACGACGGCCACCGCCCAGTAATACGCCGGCGGCTTTTGCAGGTCGATCCGGCCGTCGAATAACACCGGGATGCCCCACTCACCCGTGTCGAGCATCCGCTGGGCGTTTTGTGCGGCTCGTGCCTCGTGGCTGCTGTAAAGCTCCCGGTGTCCCAAGCCGGCCAAAAGCAGTGTGGTAACGAACAGCCCGGCCCCGCTAGCCCCGACACGGTGGGCTGCCCTCTCGCTTCGGAAGGCTAGCCAAGGTCGCCAGGACCGGTCGATCCCTCGCCCCGTCATGCGGCCTTCCGGCCGGAGGACGGCTCACAGAGTCGCTGGTAGAGCGGACAGCGGGAGATGAGTTCGTCGTGGGTGCCGACGTCCACGACCTTTCCCGCTTCCATGACGACGATCCGGTCGGCGAGTTCCAAGGTGTGCAACTTGTGGGTGATGAGGAACACCGTGCGGCCCTTGACGAAATCCCGCAGGGCGTCGTGGATGTCACACTCGCTTTTCGGGTCGATCTGGCTCGTGAACTCGTCGAGGATCAGGATGGCCGGGTTCCGCAGGATCGCCCGCGCCAGAGCGATCTTCTGCCGCTCGCCACCGGACTTCTGGTTGCCGTCGTCCCCGATCGGTGTGTCGTAACCCAGTGGCAGCCGGGATATGAACTCGTGGGCGTGGGCCTTCTTGGCGGCCTCGATCACCTCCTCGCGGCTGGCCCCGCGTTTGCCGAAAGCGATGTTCTCGAAAACAGTGCCATCGAATAATTGCGTGTCCTGCGGCACCAGGCCGATCATCCGGCGGAGCGATCGGAGGTGGGCGGTGCGCAGGTTCACACCGTCGATCAACACGGCACCGTGGTCCGGGTCATAAAACCGCGGGATCAGGCCCAAAAGGGTACTCTTACCGCAGCCGTTCGGACCGACCAAGGCGATGACTTCGCCCGCGTGGACGGTCAGGTTCACGCCGTCTAGCGTCGGTGTGCCCCCCGGGTCATAGGAGAAGCACACGTTACGGAACTCGATCCGGTCGTGAACGGAGTCGAGCCGCGACCCCTGGGGGTTGGCCCGTACGGCCGGCACGCGGTCGTAAAGCTCGAATATGCGGGCGGCCGCCGCACCGGCGGCCTGGATCTTCGTATAGACGCTGGTCAGTCTGCGGACCGGGTCGGCGGTCGCTGCCAGGAAGGCGTATAGCTGCAGCAAGGTCGCGAAGCCGAGCGGTCGGCTCGTCATCTGGATGCCGAAGATGTGGGTCTTGCCCGTGAGGACGAGGTAAGTCCCAGAGGCCAGGGCCGAGCCGATGGCCACGACCACCAGGACCTCGACGATCGGGCCGGTCGCGGCGTCGATGTAGATGACTCGCATCGACTTCCGCAGGTACTCCCGGCTCGCCTCCCGGAACCGTCGTCGCTGAAACGCCTCACGGGTGAAACCCTTCACGGTCCGCACCCCGTCGAAGGTCTCGCGGACCAACTTGTACATCGCCGACATCCGCTCCAGGACCTTCTTGGCTGCCTTTCGCATCAACTTGCTGACCCGCACGAAGACCGCGATGGTGAGCGGTACGATCAGGACGAACACCAGCGTCAGTTGGTAGCTGATCAGACAAGCGACGATAAAGCACGACAGGGCTTTGAGCGGCTCGCCCACCATTCGACCGAACAGTACCTTCAGGCCGGTCCCGATCTGTTCCGTGTCGTTGGTGAAGCGGGCCATCAGCTCCGAGGTGCCGGTCGTGCCGAGTTGTCGGACGTCCTGGTGCAGCGTCCGGCGAAAGAAGGCGTTGCGGAGGTCGAAGAGGGTGCGATTGGTCACGTTGCCCACGAGGCTGTCGTGCAAGAACTCGAATACGCCTTTGAGGATGAGGCCCACTACCACCGCCACCAGGATGCAAACGAAGGTCTCAAAGCGGTCCTCCGGCAGGTGCCGAATCACCTTGGCCTTGAGCAGTTGGTAGCGGTACACCCAGGTGGCGTGCGCCTCGAGTTCGCCTTCGATCCGGGCGATCTCCTCGGTCACCTTGCGTTCCAAGGTCTCGCGATCGCGTTGCTCGGCCTGGTTGTCTAACTGCTTCAAGACGGCCCGCAGGTAGTCGAGGCGGCCGCGGCGGACCGGGTCGTCGAGTTCGCCCTGGTGCCGGTCGATCTCCGAATCGACCCACTGGTGCAAGTTCTTGTCAGTGCTGAGGATCTTCAGGACCGGATAGATGGCCGAGAGGTTCAGACTCCAGAGCCCGGCCACCAGTAAGGCACAGAGAACCGAGGCCAAGAGACGGTAGCGATACGGCCAGGAGTACCGGAGGATACGCAGGAAGTGCCGCATCGAACCCTCGCCGTCAGTTGACTTCGCCGCGGGGTTATAACCCGACAGCGACGGACGGGGCAAGGCGGCTTATTCCGCCGGGGCTAGCGCGTTACACAGCTCCGGCGGGGCGAGTCGTGGGCATGGCAGGATTGATGTTTTACTGTCCTGAGGACGGCCGATCAGGACCCTTGATCCTTGACATGAATCTTTGCCGCATCTAGATTTAGGCTCGGGTTCGTGATCAACCCGGGCCTACACCCACAGAGGGTCGACTTCCGTGACCAAAAAAGAAATCGTCCGGGAAATCTGCGATCGGGCGAACAAGATGAAGCCCCCGCTGCTGAAGGGCAACCTGACGCAACTGGCGACCAAGGAGATCGTCCAGTGGACCTTCGAGGCGATCATCGACACGCTGGTCAAGGAAGGCCGGATCGAGTTACGCAATTTCGGTGTCTTCGAGGTCAAGCAGCGGAAGCCCCGCAAGGCACGGAACCCGCGCACGGGTGCCCGCGTCGATGTCGAGGCCAAGAATGTCGTCACCTTCCAGCCCGGTAAGGAGATGGAAAAGCGGGTCCGCGAGGAGGCGAAGCCGGTCATGCCCCGGAAGAAGGTCAAGCGGACGGGTACGAGCAGCGAGCGGCCCCCGGCCGATGCCCAAGTTCTCAGCCTCGACGAGAAGGCCGTGGTCAGCCCGGCGTCTGTCGTCAGCGCGAGTCCTCCGGTATCTCTCGCCGCAGCCCACATTCCTGCCGTCAGCGAGGCAGCCGACACCGCACCTTGATATTTCGGCTTCCTCCTCGCACCGCATCACCTCGAAACGCTCAGCACCCATAGTCCCCCGCTACCGGCAGCCAGCAAGTTTGGTAGTCGGGGGCCGAACCGCCGTTTAGAAAATTTCGATAGGGCTCAAGGGTCGTGACGGCCGTGCCGATAATTCTGGCATGACCCGGATCGGCGGTCCCGCGGGGGGATGAGGTCCGCCGGTGCCGGGGAGACGCGATTCCCGCGCACGGAGGCCGTAATGGTCCGCAATCTCTGCCTCGGGCTTGTCGTCGGCTCCGCCTTGGCGGTGAACACCGGGTGCCTGCTCAATCAGTACTCGAGTCAGCCCGAAGAGCGGATGCAGCAACTCCTCTACCAATCGGAGGACCTCCGCCAGATTCGCAACGAGTGGCGGCGATTCTGGTTCAACGACCAACCGAGCCACCTTACGCCGGAACGGATCCACGGCGGCATCATCTGATCGGAACGAATCACAGTACCAGCCGATTGCAGCTACCAAGGGGGAGGCGCGGGCCGTGTCCCTCAGACACGGCCTCCTCATCCCCGGTCCGTCGCGCGATCACTCACTTCCCGCTTCCGATCGGCGGTTCCGCGGCAGTGGCGGCGGTGCGGAGGTCGGCCCCGCTCAGTTGCAGCCCGAGGCTCGCGGTCTTGCCCGCACTCGCGACCTTCAGAAGCACTACGTTCCAGCCCGCTTTCAGTTCGACTTTAAAGGACAGTTCGGCGGGGGACGGGTCACTCCCGAGCGAGTCAGCGCCGGCCACGCCGAGGTCGTTCACCCACAGGCGGACGGCCGAGTTCGACCTGATGACCCCCGTGACCGGCTGCGCTTTCGGCGAGTACACGAAAGCCCGGGCGTACAGGGCGGTGTCGGACCCGCCGAGCGGGGCGAGTTCGAACTTTCCGCTCGGTTCGGCGTAGACCGTCCTCCACTTCGCATCGGATTTCACCTCGGGTAAGGAGCCAAGCGACTTCAGCGGGAAGGGTCCGGTCACGCCGATCTCCAGGACCAACCCGCGCAGCCCCTCCTGTTCCTTGCGGCTCTTCAGGAAGGCGAGCAGGTCAATGAACTGCTCGTAGCTGATCTGCGAGACCACGTTGTCCGGCATGAGGGAGACCTTGGACGGCGACAACGAGGCGATTTCATCCTTGGCGACCCGGATGTCGCGACCATTGGCATCGCGAAGCAACACTTCCCGCCCGTCCTCCTTGATCTTCAGGCCGGTGAAGACCTGGTCCTCGACGGTGGTCAGACGGTAAGTCTGGTAGCCTTCCTTGATTTCCTTGCTAGGATCGACGATCGACTCGAGGATCTTCTCGACGGTGTGGGTTTCCCAAATGCGGGTCAGGTCCGGACCGACGTTGCCCCCGACGCCCTCGAGCCGGTGACAGGTCGCACACGCGAGCAGTCGGGTGTTGAGGTAGAGTTCACGCCCCTTCTTCGGGTCACCCTTCTCGACGACGAGCCTGCGGATCTTGTCCACTTGGCTCGGCTCGAGAGACAGCAGAAGACCGCCGCGAAGCACCTCGGCTTGCAGTTTCTGGATCGCCGGGTCGTCGCCGAACTTCTTGAGGGCTTCCGTGACCTGCGGGAAAAAGTCCCGTGGCAGCTTCTTGGCCACATACCGTTCCCCGATCAGTTTCGCACCGGGTTTGGTCGTCGCCAGCACCAGCACGGCCTCGTTGAGCAGGTTCGGGTCCGGTTGATCGAGTAAGCGCTCCGCGGCCGCGCGGGCCGAGGCGATCTCCAGCGCGGCCAGGGTGCGAAGTGCTGCCGCCTTGACCGTCGCGGGATTTTGCTGGGCCAAGATGTTTTGGATCGGGGGTACGGCCCGCTTCTCCCCCAGGACACGAAGGGCCCGCAAGGCCGCCGTGCGCTCGGCTTCCGATCGCGTGCGTTCGCTGACGATCTCGATCAGCTTATCGACGGCCGGGGTGAGCCGTGCGCTCTCGATCGCCTCGATGGCGGTGAGTCGGGTTTCCTCGTCGGGTCGGGCCAGCAATCCCAGCACCAGGTCGATGGCCCGCGATGCGTTCTCTCCGCCGAAGGCACCGAATACCTCGATCGCGGCCTTGATTATCTCGGTCGGCTCGTTCGGGCGGCGGGCCAGGTAGTCGGCCAGTGGTGCCAGCGAGAGCGGGGGGTCGAACTGGTAATTCGTGTACGAACGGATGAGGGCTTCCCGTTGTGCCACGGTCAGATCGGGCCGCAGCAGGAGTTCGGATAAGCCCTCGGCTGCCGGCTTGCTGCGTAGGGCAAGGAACGCTTCGACGGCCAGGTCACGCTCGCGGTTTCCCGAGGCGGCCAGGGCGAGCAGGGCGTCGATCCCCGGCTTTCCGAGTCGTTCCAGGCCGCGGAGGTAACCGTCCTTGAGGAAGGCATCCCCGTTGTGGTCGGCCACGTAGCCGCTCACGAGCGTGCCCGGTGCGGCCTCACCGCCGACACGGCCGAGGGCTAAAGCAGCCGCCCGTCGCACGGCCGGGTGTCGGTCCCCGATCGACTTGATGAGTGTCTCGACGACACGCTCGTCCTTCGGCTTGGCGTGCAGTCCCAACCCTTCGACCGCCACCCGCCGGACGTCCGGGGATGCGTCATTCACACTCAGCAGGCGCAGGTAATCCTCGACATCGGCATTCCAGTGGGCCAACAGGACGCCGAGGGCCGGCAAGCGGGCGTCACCCTCCAGGCCGCCCGAGAGGAGTTTCTTGAGCACCAGGTCCCGGGACTTGGCCCCGCGGCGGACGAGTTCCTTGCGGGCCTCGACGCGGTCCGTCAGGTCGGGCAGACCGAGGGCCTCGACGAGCTGATCATCCGGCAGTTGTCGGATGCGGGCCCAGGAGTCCATGCCGCGGCGGGGCAGGGCGGGCGTTTCCTTCGTGCCGACCCAGGTGATGCGGTAGATCCGACCGTGAACGCCGTCACCCGAGAGCTTGCCCGCCCCGCCGGAATCGGTTCGCCAGTCGCAGACATAGATCGCCCCGTCGGGACCCGTGACCATCTGACAGGGGCGGAACAGCGGGTCGTTGCTGCTCATGAACTCGAACTCGCCACTAACCTTGAAGGTCGCCCCGTCCGGTTCCACCTTGTACGCCCGGATGAGCTTGCGATACACGTCCGGGTAGTACAGCAGGCCACGGTACTGCTCCGGGATGCGGGTGTCGTGATAGATCAGCAGACCGGCGGGGGAGCCGCGGCCCGTCTTGAGCATGGGAGGAACCTTGCCGGGCAACTCGCCCGCGACCGCCCCGCGGGTGTGGTCGGGTCGGCAGCAGCGGGCACCGATCAGCAAGCGCCAGCCGAAGTCGGTACCCTCGGCCACGTGCATCAGGCGGCAACCCTGGAAGCGGCTGCCGTCCTCGTTGTCGTTGTCGACGTGGAACCAGTTGAACTTGTCGTCGTAGGCCAGGTCCCGATACGGGTTGCGATAACCGATCGAGTAGACCTCGAGTTGTGAGCCGTCGGGCTTGCAGCGGAAGACGGCCCCGGTGCGGAGGACAGTGGCCCGGCTACCGTCGGACCCCTCGGCGTAGTTGTCGTCGTCGCCGCTGGTGATGTACAGCAGGCCGTCGTTACCGATCGTCAGGCCCGACACCTGGTGGTGGTGGAAGCCGCAGAACCCCTGGGCGATGACCTCGCGGAGGCTCCAGGGGTCGTTCGGGTTCGCCGGTCGTTCCGTACCCGGCCCGCCGATGCCGACCTGTACCCCCTGTCGCCAGCGTCGCACCGTGCCACGGCCCGTCACGTACAGCCAACCGTCGTGGTACAGGATGCTCGAGGGGAGTTCCTCGGCGATGATGACCTTGGGCGGGTAGAACTTGCCGGTGGCGGGGTTATAGCTGAATTGCTTGACCAGGTCGGTGGTGAACTTCTTCATGGTGGCGACCTGGCGGGTCGAGCCGTCCTGGTAGCGGAAGGTTTCCTTGACCTCGAACCAGCGGTCGGCCGTCACCGGGTCCGGTCGCCACTCCAGCACATAAAGCGTGCCGTCCGGGCCGAAGGTCATCCCGACCGGGTTGATCGTGTCCGGCTCGGAAATCACGACCTCCGCCTTGAACCCCTCGGGAAGGAGATACCCCTTCAGCAGCGGGTCGTATTGCCCCTGATCGACCCGCTTGATCGGGAAAGGTTCCGGCTTACGAGGCGATTCGGACTGGGCGAACTCGGCGGGGGGCTGCGGTGGGGAGGCGGCGAGCCGGCTTTCCGGGGCGAGACTCGTCAACACCAGGAGCAGTATGAAGATGCAGAGCGAGCGCATGGCGAGAGGAACTCCCGATCGGATCGCAGGCGGGCGAGCTAAGATGGATTCACCTTACCGTCTGTACCGGGCAGACGGCAGGGGTTTTAACCCTGGTCTGGGGTTGTCTACCGGTCAAAGGCGGAAAATTCGCGCGATCCGTTAGTAGAAACGCGTGATGCCGGGGACGGCGACCTGCGGTTCAGGCAACTTCGCGTCCCAGTCCCAGGCCGGCGGGCTGAGGTCTTCTTTCGATTCGAGTGCCATCTTCCAGGTGATGAGTTGGCCGGTGTACGCCGCCATCCGTCCCATGATCGCCAGCAAGGTGCTCTTGGCCATGTACTCGCCGTTGTTGATCGGCTTGCCGGAGCGGATCGCGGCGAAGAGTTCCTCGTGCTCGGCCTGGTACATGAGGTTATTCGGCCCGGTGAAGGCCCAGTTCGTGTCGGCTCTGATCCACATGCCGTCCTCGCGTTCCGAGAGCAGCGCCCGGCCTTTGCTGCCGAGCACCGTGGCGCTCATGTCGCTTTTCGTCCGCGGCTGCTGGCGGGTGTTGCTGACAAGGCGAGTTCCGTCCTCGTACTCGTACACCACGGAGAAGTGGTCGTAAATGTTGCCGTATTCCGGCCCTGTCAGCACCGAGCGGCCGCCCATCCCGATCGCCCGCACCGGGTACTGGTCCCCCATCACCCAGGCACAGACGTCGAGGAAGTGGACGTGCTGTTCGACGTTGAAGTCGCCCGATAGCCACGTGAAGTTGTACCAGTTCCGCATCTGGTAGGTCATGTCGCTCCAGCCCGGCTGGCGGAGCTTGGCCCAACGCCCGCTGCGGTAGTCGTTGGCGAAGAGGGTGATCACCCGGCCGACAGCCCCGTCGTGCAACCGCTTGACGCACTCGCGGAAGCTCGTGTCGTAGCGCAGGCACAGGCCGGAAACGATCGAAAGCCGCTTCTGACGGGCGACGGCACAGGTCTCGAGTACCGACCGCACGCCGGGGGCATCGACCGCGCAGGGCTTCTCAGCGAAGACGTGCTTGCCGGCCTCGACGGCGGCCCGGAGGTGAGCCGGTCGAAACTGCGGCGGGGTCGTCAGCAACACGACGTCCGACAAGGCGATCACGTGTTTGTAGGCGTCGAACCCGAGGAAGCAGGCGTCCGGCTTCACATCCACACGGGCCGCGACTTCCTTCTTGGCCTGCAGTGTCTTCAAGCTGGCCTCGAGCCGGTCCGCGAAGACGTCCCCCATGGCGACGAGCTTGACATTCTCGTCGGCAGTGAGTGCGTTGACGGCGGCCCCGGTGCCACGGTCCCCGCAGCCGATGAGGCCGACCTTGATCGTGTCGCCGCCGGCGGCGAAGGCTTGGGGGGCGGTCACGGTCAGGGCTGCCGAGCAGGTCAGGAACTGACGGCGTGTGGCGGGCATGGGCCGGCACCCCGGGGTACGAATTTTGAGGACCGATGTTACCCTGGGACCGCTGCCTTGTGAACGACGAACAGCCGGGGGGGATTACGCCGCTTCGGTTCCGTTAACTCCGTCACACGAAACGGGCCGTCCGGCAGCGATTTCAAGAAGCTCGCCACGGACTCGCTTTCCTCGGCACCTCCGGGGTGTCCCGCATACGCGAGGATAGTCACAACTCCACCCGGTCGGATCACCTCCAGGGCGTCGCGGACGGCCGGAAGTGTTGACTCGGCCCGCGTCACTATGTGCCGGTCGCTGCCGGGAAGGTACCCGAGATTGAACATCACGGCGGCGACCCGCCCGAGCGCCCGTGCGGGAAGAGCGGCACGGAGTTCGGCATGGTCCCGTCGGATCAGTGTCACGGTGTCGGACCGGCGAACGGCCGCGGCGGTTCGCGTCAACGCTTCTGGCTGGATGTCCAAAGCGAAGACGTGTCCCGAAGCACCCACGATCTCGGCCAGGAAGCGCGTGTCGTGCCCGTTGCCGGCCGTCGCATCGACGGCGATGTCCCCAGGTCGGACCGATGCCCGCACCGCCTCGTGAGCCAACTCGGTGAGTCGCTTCGTCATGTCCGGTCGAAATAACGCTGCACGTCGACGACCGGGTCCGGTCTTCGTTCGGTTTCCCAGCAAGCGACGAGTTGTGCCGCGAAGAACGGGGCCAGGAGGGAGCCTTTCGAGCCGAGACCGTTAAAATAACCGATTTGCGGATATACCGGGTGCCGTCCGATGGTCGGGTAGCCCGCGTCGATCACCGGCCGAACGGCCGCCCGATGGTCGGTAACCGCGTAGGGAAGTCTGAGGAACCGGGCCAGTCGCCGCTCGATCTCAGAACGGCCTTGGGCCGTCGGCAAGTAATCAAGCCGTTCCCAGGTGTAGGTCGAGCCACACAGGTAACATTCCCCATCGGCCGGTGCCAGCCACAGACCCCGATGAACGGTCCGGGTCTCGCGGTACCCCGGTATCCTCAGCGTCAGGATTTCACCCTTCGCAGCCCGGAACGGCACGCGGTCGAACCACGGGTCAGGGTCCGAAGCGAACCCGCGACAGAGGATGAGGGCCGAGGCTTCGACGGCCAGGCGGGGGATGCGAATGCGGCCCGCGGAGAGTCGCACGTCTCGGCCGAGGTCCAGATCAACTCGTTGGTACTCGCCCCGAGAAGCGAGGACCTGTCGCGAGGCGAGGAGATACGCGGGCACGTCGAGCCGGGCCGCGGTTGGCATCTCGAACCCCCCGCACTCAGCTTCCAAGCCGAAAGGCACCGCTTCCAGTTCTCGCACGAGTGCCGAGAAACCCGCGCCGGGCGAGCCGGTCGGAGCCTCGGCCCGGCGATGGTACTCGTGCCGTTCCGTCGGGTCGGCGAAGAGTCGAACCGCGGGCCGGCAGTGGAAAAAACGTGCCCCGGTCTCCGCCTCGACTGAGCGATAGAACGTGGTCGCCACCGGTATAAGTTCGTTCCACCGCCAGGAGATCGCCAGACGTTTACCGGTCACGGGCGTGATGAGGCCGGCGGCGATGCGGGAGGCGGTCAAGGGCGGCTCACGGTCCAGGACCAGGATCGAGCGGCCCCGACGGCGGAGTTGCCAGGCCAGCGTGGTGCCCGCTAGGCCCTGGCCGACAATTATGAAATCGACGTGATTGATCACCCCCACGGCTCCGTTCGCGGCTTGGCGGCATACAAAGCAGAGTGGCTTCCACAACTTCCCACGAGGTGCGTCATGACCCGGCCATTCCTCCTGGCTCTCTCGATGCTCGTACTCGCCTGGCCTCTGTCGGCCGCCGATTGGCCCCAGTGGCGCGGGCCGAACCGTGACGGCATTTCCCAAGATAACGGACTGCTCCCGGCCTGGCCCCCGGAGGGGCCGAAAGTCCGCTGGAAGCGCACCGACATCGGCACCGGCTACTCGTCTCCGGCCGTTGTCGGCGGCCGAGTCTTCATCCAGACCACCGCGGGCAACGAAGAGTTCGCCCTCTGCCTGGATGAGAAGTCCGGCGATCAGGTTTGGAAGTCCCCCATCGGTCATGTCGGCAAGAACCGAGGACCGAACTACCCGGGTACCCGCTCAAGCCCCACGGTCGTCGGCGACCTCGTTTTTTGCCTGGCCTCGGCCGGGGAACTCACCTGTCTGGGAACCGACGGCACGCTGAAGTGGCAAAAAGACCTGGTCAAGGACTTCGGGGGCAAGGTCGGGACCGATCAGCAGAGCTGGGCGTATTCCGAATCGGTGCTGGTCGATGGCGACGCGGTGATCTGTACGCCGGGCGGTAAAGATGCAGCGCTCGTCGCCCTGAATAAATCGACCGGCACGGTCCTGTGGAAAGCGCCGGGGGAGGTCGGTGACGCCGCGGAGTACGCCTCCCCGATGCCTCTTGAGGTCAGCGGCACGAAACAATACGTCACGTTCCTCCGCAAGGGGGTGATCTCGGTGGACGCGAAGACGGGCCAGGTCCTGTGGCGGTACGGCAAGACGGTCGATCCAGGCGCGAACATCCTCACCCCGGTCGTGTACCGGGACAAGGTCTTTAGTGCCGGCAGTCGCAGCGGCGGCGGGTTGGTTCAAGTCAAGGCGAGCGACGGCAAGGTCGAAGCTCGGGAAGTCTACTTCGACAAGTCCCTCGGCTCGAGCATCGGCGGAGCGGTCCTCATCGACGGCCACCTCTACGGCGCGACGTCCGGGCTGGGTCTCTATTGCGTCGAGTTCGAGACCGGGAAGCTGAAGTGGAACGAGAAGGCGATCGGCAATGCGAGCCTGTGTTCGGCCGAGGGTCGGATCTACGCCCGTAGCCACAGCAGCGGAGACGTCTTCCTGGTGGAGGCGAACCCGGCGGAATACGTCCAGCACGGGCGGCTGAAGCAAGCCCACCGTAGCAAGACCCCGGCCTGGCCTCACCCGGTCGTGGCCAACGGCGGGCTTTACCTCCGTGACATGGACGTTCTCATCTGCTATGACGTGAAGAAGTGACCTCTTCGGGGGCGGTGTACCCGGCACCGCCCCGCGCCCGGTGGCCTGCTTAGCCTTGCCCCGACCTTCGGGTCTTACAGCCGGATGCCGCCGGAAACGTCGATCCAGGCCCCGGTGACCCACTTGCTGTCATCCGAGGCCAGGAACACCGCCGCCCCCACGATGTCCTCCGGTTCGCCCATCCGACCCAGGGCGGTCATGGCGATCTCCTGTCTTTCCTCCTCCTTGGTCTTACCACTTTTTTCACTGTTCATGTCGGTCCTGGTCGAGCCGGGGGCGATGACGTTGACCCGTATCCCCTTGGGACCGAGTTCCATCGCCAGGACACGCGACATTACGTCTATGGCACCCTTGGTCGCGGTGTACACCACGGCCCCGGGGTAGGCCATACGACTGATCGCACTGCCGACGTTGATGATGCTCCCGCCCGAGGTCATCAACCCCGCCGCGTGCTTCGCACAGAGCAAATAACCCCGGACGTTGACCGCGAAGTGGGCGTCGATCGACTCGGCCGTGACCTCGGGCAGGAACAGACGCTGCATGATGGCGGCGTTGTTCACCAGTACGTCGAGTTTGCCGAAGGCCTTGACGGTCGCCTCGAAGAGTCTGGGGATTTCGGTCGGGTTGCCGATATCGGCCTTGACGGCGAGTGCCTGCCCTCCGGACGCCGTGATCCCGGCCACGACGGCATTCGCTTCTTTTTCGCTGTGGCCGTAGTTGACCACGACCCGGGCCCCTTCCGCCGCGTAGCGAGTGGCGATCGCGGCCCCGATCCCGCGGGACGCCCCCGTAATGACCGCAACCTTTCCGGCGAGTGATTTCTCCGCCATGGGAACTCCTGGTTCGATTTTTCCGAACTGAGCAGTCCCCGAAAAGCCTATCGCCTAGGCGGGTCGTTCGGCAGCCCCCCCGTGCGGGGTGCCTCCTCGTTGTCGCTACGCCGATCGTTCAGGGCAGGCTGAAGTTCTGACTCGTCACCCCCCCCGGGACGATCTCGATCGTCAAGGACCGCACCAGCGGCGGGGAATAAGTCATCCGCGTGATCGCCGTACTGTCGGGGTCGCGTTCGTGACGAAGAGGTTCCCAACCGGGGTGCCAGAGGACGACCTCATGTGTGCCGGCGGGAATACCGTCGATCCGGAAGCGTCCCTCGGGATCGGTGCGGGTAAGATACGGGTGGTCGCTCACGAAAAGGTCGGCGCGTGCCCAATACAACCCCGTGCCGCTGGATAACTCGACACGACCGGTTTGGCGCAGTACCCGCGTGGTCGTCGATCCGGCGTCGGGTAAGGTGAGGCCGAAGAAGGCGTCGCCCCGTCCGCGGAGGATGTGCAAGCTCGGCTCGATCGACCTTGCGACGAACGACTCCCCGAGCCGCAAAAAGCCGCAACGTCCTCGGTACTCACCCTGGAGGATTTCGATCCGTCCGCCCCCGACCTCGACTTGTACCGGCGGATGGTCCCAGGGTCGGGCGTCGGCCGGATTAATCCCCCGAAGAAACACGACCGCCTGACCCACGCTGCGGGTCACCAGGTCGATCAGTGGTCGGTTCGGGTTGTCGGCGGTGATGTAGGTCAGCCCGAGGCCGTCGGAGCGGGCGACGGCGTGTAGGAAAACGGGCGGGCGGGGGAATTCACCCTCCCAGGTCACTTGCCCGACGAGCGTGCCGGAACGCTCGGGGTCAAATCGACCGGGCATCGTCGTGAGTCGGTGAGTCGTGTCATCGGGAGACTCCCGAGCAGGAGGTTCCGAGTGGCAACCCAGGAGGAGAAGACTCAGACCGGCGAGACTGCCGGCGGCAAGAACCCGGTGCAAACGATCGCCCCCTGAGAATCATCGACCAGTGATGCTTAGCCGTTGAAGGATTGGTCAGCCGTCGAAGCAGGACTGTAAGGCTCATCACCGGAAGCGAGGCCCGGAACCTGGCTAGGCCGGCGGGCTGCACCACCGGCCTTGGGTGAGTCAGTACACCGATCGCGGGTCGGCCTCAGTCCCGGCGACGGAGCCAGCGGCGGATGCCGACGAGGGGTAGCCCGAGGCCGACCAAAGCCAGTGCGGTCGGTTCCGGTACAGGCGGCGGGGGCGGCGTGTCTTGGCCGGTCGGGGTGATCGTGTTCGTGATGTTGCTGTCGATCACCCCGTCCGCGGCCCGCGGGTTCGTGGCCGTGAAGAAACTGTCCTTAGATTCCGAGTACTTCGAGGTGGCGACGAAGTTTCCGAGTGTCACCTTGCCGGCGGGCACGGTCGGCCCGTTATACGTCCAGGTGAGGTTGTCGATGTTCGGGTCGTCGGTCGGGCTGAGCAGTGGGGGCGTCGGCCCGGTCTTCGAGGTCGAGAACGTCCAGTACGCGGCCGCGGAGTCGTCGGGGTAAGGCGACAGGACTTTCCCCGAACCGCTGATGTAGCCGTCAAAATCATAGATGGTGAAGTAATTGCCCGCCTGCAATTTCATGTCGGTCGGCAGCACGACCGAGTAAGTCCAGCGGAAGTTACCCGCCTCGGGCTGAATGGTGACCGAAACCGGTAGCAGTCCCGCCGAGGCCGGGGTCACGATCGCCGCGGCGGCCAACGAGGCTACGACCAACCGGGCGATCCAAATCCGACGAATCATGGGGTCATCCTCCGTGAAGGGCGATTTGGGCATGTGATCCGCGACCGGACGGACCAGCCACTCGTCCGGGCTCGCCGTTGCTTCCCTCCGTCACCGGCGACCTCCGGCCCTCCGAAATCCGGGCGGACATTTATTCCGATCGAAATCGGCTGTCAACTGCGATTTCCTCAAGTCCCGCTCCGGTCCGGCTGACATCGGACGCGGAGCAGTCCGGGCAACTTCCGTTGGGCGATCGCCAGCGTTCTCCTCGGAACCACTGTCAGTTCCAAGCTCCGGTACCACACCCCGCGGCGCAAGACACCGGACATCTCCAGTCGGGAATCGCTCGTCGAACTCCTGTGCTGATCGGAGGCACAACACCGATCGACCGGTTCGACCGGGCGAGGCAGGCTAATCTCCCGCACGGTCTCGGGTCAAGGCGAACCGGGGCAAGCCCGGCCCGAAACCCGATCGATCGCGGGCGTGAGGCCGTGACCCGACCGCGTGAGGCCGTGAACGGACGAAGAGGTGGATGGTGTCGGCCTCAAGTGGCCGGCGGCGGTGGCGACTGGTCGGGAGTTACTCGCCTCGGCACCCGCACCGGCGGCAAGGGGGGCAGCACGAGCGTTCCTGTCCCGTCGTCGTTCGCGAGGGGATGGGGCGAGCCGTTCGGGACCGGCTTCGGCGTGGTCGCAAGGATGATCGGCTTGATCTCACCGGAAATCAGGTCGAGGACGATACACGTCTTCGGGTTGGCCCGGAAGAGGGCACCGGGGTTGGCGACCAAGGTTTTGCCGGTGCGGTGCTGCTCGCGGACGTGTGTGTGTCCGTAGAAGACGTAATCGAAGTAGTTGGCGTGCTCGAGCTGGCGGAGTTGGTGACGCTCGTGGCTGTGGACCCAGGCGATCCTCCTGCCCGCCAGTTCGACGGCCCCGAACGATTCGTAGTAGCTTCCGCCGATCTCCTTGATGGCCGCCGCCAGCCGGGGCCTGTCCTTGTCCCAGTTTCCGAACACGAAGTGCGTCGGTATGGGCTTAAAGGACCGGACCGTTTCAGGTGTCTCGATGTCGCCGCAGTGTAGGATCAACTCGACGTGTTGGTCGAGCAAAAGACGGATCGCTTCGGCGACCACCTCCTGGCGGTCGTGGGTGTCGCTAACAACCCCGATCCGCATGACCCTACGCCCGTTCGTGTCTGGGGGAATGTCGAGTGCCGCACACCGTCATTCCTCTCACTGTAACAAACGCCATGCCGAGCGGGGAGCGGGGGTTTGAAAACGCCCGCCCGTTGTGCTCGCACGCACCGGTCGTGAGCGTCGAGGCTCACCTCAGCGGGTCGAACTCAACTCGCAACGGTCACCGACCGACCGCCCCGCCCGACCCTTCGACCCCCCGGTCACCCGGTCGAAGGCCCGGCGCAGTCGTGTTACCCCCTCGGGAATTTGTTCCGGAGTGGCGACCCCGAAGCAGAGCCGACACTGATTACGGGGTACGGTCCCGTTTGTTTCGGGAACGTAGGCGAATTCCCCGGGGACATAGAGAACGCCCGACTCCAGCGCCGCGGGGACTAAAGGCCCGTTCGGCCCGGTGTCGAGGCCGTCGAAGGTGAGCCATACATAAAGCCCGCCGGTGGGGACCGTCCAGCGCACGCCCCTGACCCCGGCGAACTCCCGGGCCAAGGCTGACAGCGTCAGGTCCAGCTTGTGCCGGTAGACGCCACGCAGTTTCTCGATCTGCCGGGCATACGCTCCCGTGGCGATCAGGCGGGAGATCAGGTGCTGAGCGAGGTTCGTTGAGCCGAAGTCGTGGCTCCCCTTCAAATGCATCAACGGCTCGGTCACGTCCCGCGGGGCGATCGCATAGCCGGTCTTCAGCCCGGGCGAACAAGACTTGGAGAACGTACCGGTGTAAACTACGAATTCGTTCGTGGGGTCGTAACTCTTCACACTGGGCAGGTCGTCGCCGCTGTAACGCAGTTCGCGGTACGCGGCGTCTTCCAGGATCAGGATGCGATGTGCGACGCTGAACCTCTGCACCAACTCGACGAGTGCCCGGCGGCGGTCACGGCTCAAGGTCAGCCCGGTCGGGTTCTGGAAATAGTCGACCGTGTAAACGAGCTTGACCCGGCTCAATTCACCGTCCTGTTTCAGCTTCACCAGGAGGGATTCGAGGTCGTCCGTGCGCAGGCCCTGTTCGTCGAGGGGAACACCCAGGATGCGGACCCCGTGTGACTGCAAGACGCTGTGGAAAACGAAGTAAGAGGGTGCCTCGGTGATGACGATGTCCCCGGGATCGAGCAACACCTCGGCTAAAAGGTAAAGCAGTTGCTGCGAGCCGGTGGTGATGCTCACGTCGTCCGGGGTCAGGCCCAGACCGGCGGGCGTGACCCGATCGGAATCGCAAAGGTGTTGCAGAACTTGTTCACGCAGCAGCGGCAGCCCCTGGGTTGAGCCGTATTGCAAGGCCGCCCGGGCACTCTCGGGCTTGCCAAGGACTTCTGCGGCGGCGGCCGCGACTTCGACTGTGGGCAGCGATGCCTCATCGACCAGTCCGGCCGCGAAGGAGATGAGGCTCGGGTTTTCCAATGCTTTTTGAATGAAGTAGCTGATCGGAGAATCGGTAGTCCGTCGTGACTTTTCCGATCGGGCTAGCGGGGCCGCGGGCATCGACAGTTCCCAGGTCCGGTTTGGGGGGCGGAGTCACGAACGCCGTCAAGCCGCCGCCACCAATGTTGTGTCGGGAAACGAAAACGGCCCGCGTGTTCGCTTCCGGGCCGAGGATACATCAAGAACACTCTGTTACAACTACGACCTGAGCCGGGCCGTGGCGACAGGGCGAGTGAACCGCGAGTGGGTCCGCCGCCTCTATCCCCCGAAAGCCGGGCCGCGACGAATACCCCTCACGCGGTGCGTCCCCTGTCGCGGTCTTGCAGGTCAGGGGGCTTTTATCCACGAAGGATTGTTGGCGTGGGGCGACGACTGAGCGTTAGCCGAAGCCGCCGGGAGGTGATTACCCTACAAAAAGTAAGCGTGCGGGAGTTCGGCCCTGGCCGACGACCGGTGCGGGGTAAGCCCGGCACGTAGCAAAAAGACAAGGGGAAGTGAACCGTGGCCCCCGAAGTGTACCCCGAACGCCTTGACGTCGTGGCCGTCGCCCCGCACCCCGACGACCTAGAGATCCTCTGTGGTGGCACCCTATCCAAGCTCGTGAAACAGGGCTACCGGGTCGGCATCTTCGACCTGACCAGCGGGGAGCCGACCCCGCGAGGCAGCCCGGAGACACGTCGAAAAGAAGCCGAGGAAGCCCGCCGCATCCTCGGTGTTCCGGTACGGTTGAACATCGAGTTACCGAACCGCATCCTCATGGACAGCCCGGAAAACCGGATGCGCCTGGCGACGGAGTTCCGCCGCTTCCGCCCTGGTATCGTCATCGTTGCCGCCGGCCGTACCCCGGCCGCCTCTCCCGACCACTACCAAGGGCAGCTCATCGGCGAGGCGGCCCGGTTCTATTCCCAACTGACCAAGTGGGACGAACGGTTCGACGGCACCGCCCCGTACCGCGTGCCCCATCTCGTCTACGCCCCCTATCCGACCGATGCCGAACTCAGACTCTGGCACAGCACCGTGGTGGTCGACATCAGCGATACCATCGAACAGAAGTTGGCCGCCGTCGAGGCGTACCGCTCGCAATTCGACGCCGAAAGGTTCGCCCGCGTCCGGCACTTCATCACCTCGACGAACGGCTACCACGGCTATCGTTGTGGCTTTCGCTACGGGGAGTTGTTCGCCCTACCACACCCGGTCGGGGCACCGGACCTGGTCGCCGTCGTGCACGGGGCCAAACCGACAAGCCCACCGGACGTGCCTGTCGGTCAGGGGCACTTGCCGATGGGTTAAGCCCGCTTCGATCAGGTCAGGTCACGGCCGGGCTGACCGGTGCGAGGACCTCGAGGACCTCCACGACCGGCCGCTCGCCGGTGTAAATCACACCGAGTCGGCCGTAGGTCGTGGTGCCGGCCTCTGCGGAAAACCAACCCGCCATTTGCGGAGAGAGAGACACGCGCAGATACCCGACCGGCTCGATCCGCCTCAGCATCTCGTTGCGGATCAGGACCCGTCCGAGGGGAGTCCGGCCCTCCAGAATCTCGCGCCTCACCGGCTCGGGGCACACGCCCAGGTCGATCTGCACCAGGCCGAACTGGACCACGCGACCGGTCGTCCGCGCCTTGAGCAGGATCTTCCGCGCGTACTCGTTTCCGTCTCGACGACAATCCAGGACCTGGACATCGACCGGCGACTGGTAGAACTCCTCGACCGTCACGGTCATATGGTGGGTGTGGACGAGAAGTCGATGATAGGGTTGGGGCACTTCGGCTGCCGGGATCACCGTCGTCAGTGGCTTGTCGGCGGAGCCGGGGAACAGATCGTACAGGTCATCGACGGTCGGTGTGGTCGAGAGCATTTCGGCCCCCGGCAGGGGTGTGGGTGGGTCGATCGTTTCAAACGGTAACTTTCGTCCCGGCAGGGGGGCAGGGTTGGTCATCACGACCGGGGTGTCAGCCCGACGACTCGTCGTATCCGGCCCGGGTAGCCGAACACCGCCCGCGGGGGAGGGAGGATCAGCGGTTGACCGCGTCTAAGTCCTGAGTCACGAGCCTGAGTTACTTGCCAGCTGTACCTGACAGTTGCTCGTTACTTGCCCAACTGGACGAACTGGGTCACCCCTCGGGCCGGTCGTGGCAGTGGGCCTTTTTCCAGTACGGTATCGACAAGGTAGTACAGCAGTTCGCGGAATTCGACCGGTTCGGCGTCGTCGGCCAGTGCTTCGGCCTTGGCCCGGAACTTGTCGACCAGCTTGTCGGCCTTCTCGAAGACGTCGGCGGCGAAGAAGAGGTCGCGGACCCGGGCGACGAGTTCCTCGCCGTGAGACGGCTCAGATCGATTCTGGCTGGCCGAGCCGATCAGTCGCAAAAGTTCCTCACGTCGAGCCGCCGGCAAGCCTTCCAGGGCCAAGGCCAGTAGGAGGGTCGGTCGGGCCGCGATGACGTCTTGCCCGCAGAGGAGTTTATTGTCGTCGTCCCCGACCCAGTCCTTGATGTCGTTGAGCACCTGAAAGGCGACACCGATGTTGCGACTGAAGTCGGCCAAGAGCTTATCGTACTTGTCGGCCCGGCCGGCCAAACGAACGCCGGTGTAGAGCGCGGCCTCGAACGCGGGGGCGGTCTTGAGGGCGTAGATTTTCAGGGCATCGAGAGTCCCGAGGGTCTTGTCGGGGTTGTCCCGCCAGAGCAGCTCGGCCCCCTGACCTTCGGCGAGTTTCATGTGCCCTTCGGCCAGTTTGTCGAGTATGTCGGCCGCGACCTCATAGCCGAGTTCGTGTCGGTCTCGGGAGACGAGCCGGTAACCCAGCCCGATGAGATAATCACCGATGTTGATCGCGGTGCCCACGCCGTGGACCCGGTGCAAGGTCTTCTGGCCATAACGGTAGGCGTCGTCGTCCTCGATGTCGTCGTGGACCAGGCTGGCCTTGTGGAACGTCTCGATGGCGACGGCGGCGCGCTTCACCGGGTTGGGGAACTCCCAGCCGGTCTCGGAACGGGTCGCCGGGGCCCCTCGCAGGGCGTCGTAAGTCGCCAGGGTGATGAACGGACGACTCCGCTTGCCGCCACGGGCCAGGAATTCGTAGGCGATCGACTCGTGCTTGCGGAGCGGGTCGGTGGCGGGGGAGGTGGCCCGCGGCGGCGGTGCCAATCGCGTCAACTCGGGCGGCTCGAAGAGTGCGTTGGCCGCCCGCATGAGATGCACATAAGTCCTCGTCTTCGTGCCCGGGTTCGGGATGTGGAGGCCGATCGACTCGAAGACCCAGTCGTTATCGACCGAGGTGTTCTTGCAATTACTCGAAAGCAGCGGCGTGGCGATGCACGGGATGCCGGCCAGCAGTACCTTGTCGAAGGCCTTTTCGAGAACGTTCAGGCAGGCGACGCCGACGATCGCATCGACATGCCCGGAAACGATGATCTTCAGTACGATCGGTGTCCCCTCGCTGACCAGGACCTTGTAGCCGAGTTGCTCGGCTTTGCTGCGGAAGTCGCCGACCTCGCACGCCCCACACTTGCGGCAGTCGAGACCGAACTCGTTGTAATCGGCCGGGCAGCCCTCCGCGTTCTTCAGACAGTGAGGCAGCAGCATGAGCCGACGGTGAAACGGGATGGCGGCGACCTGCTCACGCCAGAAGGCGTTGGTGAGCATCACCATCGTGAAGCCGAGATACTGCTCCCCGAGTCCCAGCGATCTCAAGACGGCGGACGCCGCGTCTTGGGTCGATTGCTTGGTCAGGGGCTTCGACTTGTCGAGGGTCCGGCAATAGGCCTCGGCGGCCGACCGCACCCGGTCACGCAATTCCCGTGTTTCGGGTATGGCCTTGAAAGCAGCGGTGTTGAGCTTCGGTGGTTTGGTGGGCGCGATTTCCGACTGGGTTTCAGTAACTGTCGTCACAGTATCTCCCGATGCGGGTCGCGTATGAAACGCGGTGATGTCAGTGGAGAAGGATAACGAGGCAGGGCAAGCCCGTCGTGGATGACAGTTTCAGTATGCCAAAAAAGCCCAGGGTTTCCAATGAAAAATCGGTACTGAACTGCTACGATTTGCTGACCGCGACGGCGTCCCCGCCGGTAGCATGCAACCCGTGCCTCGTCGCCGTGGTGCGATCGGAGCGTCGGATTCGATCCGGCCCGTTCGGCTGCTGCCGGGTCACAACCGGTCAGGAGCCTGCCGCCCGCTGCCTTGTCGGGTGGAGCTAGGCGGTTGAGGCACCGGCCGACGGCGAATCGCTCACCGAGTTCGGATTCCGTCCCGATGCCGTGTCCGGTGGCTGTGCCCAGCGTGGAAGGTCGGGGTGTCACGCCTGCCGGAGCAACACTGTCTTGCCCATCAGATCCATCAGGACTGACTTCCATGAGAAGGCTGCTTTCTATGTCCCTTCTGTTGATCCCCGCCCTTGCATCGCGAGCCGATCAACCGAAGGTCGATCCCTACGACCAGTCGCAGGTCCCACTCGAGGTCGAGCCACCGGCCGGCTACACGGGGAAGAGAATACTGCTCATCGCCGGTCGGCCCAGTCACGCCCCCGGCGATCACGAGTTTTTTGCCGGCACGGCGATCCTTATGAATTTGCTCAAGCAGACCGACGGTGTCTGGCCGATCATGGCCCGTGACGGCTGGCCGAAGAACGAGAGACTCTTCGAGACTGCCGACTGTATTGTGATGTACATGGACGGCCGCGGCGGACACCCGGCCGTTCAGGGCAACCGCCTGGAATTCCTGCAGAAGCAGATCGACCGCGGGGCCGGCTGGGTGAACCTGCACTATGCCGTCGATTACCTGCCCAAGCACGGCAAGACGATCCTCGGCTGGATGGGCGGATACTACGAACCGGACTACTCGATCAATCCGCACTGGGACGCGGAGATTCGCAGCCTGCCCCGCCACCCGATCACGCGGGGGGTTAAGCCGTTCACTCTCCGCGACGAGTGGTACTACGGCATGCGGTTCGTGGAGGACACCAAGGGTCTGACGCCGATCCTCCAAGCCGTGCCGCCGGACGGGACACGCACCACCCCTTACACCCGCGGTCGTAAGGGGGAGATCGAGACCTTGGCATGGGCCTACGAGCGGGACGACGCGGCGAAAGGCCGTGGGTTCGGGTTCACCGGCGGGCATTACCACCGCAACTGGGCCGACGAGAACTTCCGTCGCATCGTCGTCAACGCGATCCTGTGGTGCGCGAAGGTCGAGGTGCCGGAGGGCGGAGCACCTGTGAAGTTCGACCCCGCCGACCTGAACCGGAACCTGGATCGCAAGGGCAAAGGCGAGTTCAAGCCGATCCTTCCTCCCGGGCCGCGGAAGTGACACCCCGTCGCAGGGCCCGGCCGAGGGCGGCGGCGGTGAAGACGAGCGGGTAGAGTTTTTCGGAGTACCAGAGCTTGGCGAAGTAAAGCCCGATCGGGCTGGGGGTGCGGAAGCGGCCCGACTCCACGGCCTCGATGAGCCAGAGTAGCCCCCGCATGACGGCGGCGGACGGCCCGCCTGTCGGCTCGACCAGGTCGACGAGGGCTTCCACGGCCAGTGCCGTCTCCTCCACGCTCGACGGGCAGCCTTCGGCCCCGCCCCAGCCGCCGTCCGGGTTCTGCACGCCTAGCAAGTAGCTGACACCGCGGCGACACTCGGGCAAATCTTGCACGCCCAAGTCACGATAGGCGGCCAGCACCCGGCTCGTGCCATAGACCGGGTTCTCGTCACCTTTGGCGTGTTGATTTCCGAACCAGAGCGGTAGCCAGGAACCGTCCGGTCGCTGCTGACGGGCCAGATAGGCGAGGGAGAACTCGGCCTCGCTCACGGGCGTCGGGGCGTCCAGGCTTAGCGTCCAGAACGTCCTTGGCCGGTTCACGTACTGCCGGATCGACGGGGCCAAGGCACGCAGCGCGTGGGCGGTCAGGTCGCAACCGCTGCGGTCGAAGGGGAGCTTGCCCCAACCGCGACAGAAGGTGGGGAACCCGCCGTCGCCGTTCTGCAGGCGGAGGACCCAGCGTTCAGCCGCTCGCACGGCCGTGTCGATCCGCTCACCGGAGCCGAGGTTCCGGATCGCCAGCATCGCACCGGGCGTGTCGTCACAGTCCGGGACCCCGCCGGGCAGATCGGTCCAGGCCCAGCCCCCGGGGTCGGCACCGGTATAGGGGTGTCGGTTGCGGTACTGCTGTCGGAGGAGCCAGTCGAGGACATGTTCTCGGCTGTCGAGTGAGTCCAGGTCGCCGGCCCCGGCCAGGGCATTCACCGCCAGGGTGGTGACCCAGGTGGCCAGGTTCGTGTCGATGGGCCAACTCCCATCGGACCGGAGTGAGTCGGTCAGGAAGCGGATGCCGTCGTCGAGTACCGCCTGCTCGTCCGTGGTGCGGGGCCGACGGATCGCCGCCAGTGCCAAGACGACGAAGCTCGTGAGGGGCGTGGCCTCGAGGTAGCCACCGCTTTCGGGCTGAATCCTTCGCAGGACCCGCAGTGTCAGCCCCTGTGTCGCCCAGCGGGCCAGGTTGGCGAGCGGGTTCCACGACCGGCCCCGGTAGTGATGGACGCACTGGCCGATGGCGATGAGGGCCGGGAGAGCATAGCTCACCACCGGTAGACGGGCGAAGCGATACCAACTCTGGGGCAGGGCGGCAGCCTCGAAAGGAAGACGAGGAACTTCCTTCCAGGGCACCAGCCGGGCGATCGCACAGGTCATCAGGATCGGCACGGAGAAGGTGCGGTCCCGACCGTAGCGGCGGCGGATCGCCTCGGCCCGTTGTTCCGGGCTGCGGCCGGCGTGGGCGTTCAGATAGGCCTCGGCCTTCTCCAACGCGGCGGGGAAATCCTTATCCGCGGCAATGAGCCTTAGCGCCGCACGCACGAGCATCGTCGTGGAGATGTTCGAGAAACTCGCGACCGTGTCGCCCCAGCCCCCGTCGTCGTTCTGGTGTTCGATCAGCCAGCGCATGCCGGCGTCGATCCGCTCGCGGTGCTCGAACGGGTTCACCTGGTGTAGGGCGATCGAGGCGGTCGCGGTCGAGAGTGCCGAGCTGGACAGTTCCCCGACCCAATGACCCTCGGGGACACGCTCGGCCAACAGTGCGTCACGGGCGACCTGGTAAGCCGCGGCCAACCGCTCGAAGCGGATCAGGGGGGGGACCGGGGTCAGAGTCGGAACCTCCCGAGGTGTTGGTGGCTGCGAAGTCGTGCAGTGCTTGAAGGCTCAGTGTGTGTTCCGGGGTGTACCTCGCCCACCAGGTCACGGCCACGGGTCGGGTAACGGCCCGGCGGGTGGGAAGCCCGAGCGATTTGCTCCGGGGCGATCCCGGGTCACAATCCCAAGTTATCAAGGTCATCGACTAGCCGGTCGAGGTCGTCTTTGGGGGTGGCGACTTTATGAGCCTGACGCTTGGGCACCCCTTGGCTCATGCCGACCGCCTGTCGACCGTCGTTAACCAGCTCCCGGTCACGCTCCTGCACGGCCAGGGCCAACGGGTCTCCGACGTCACCACCGAAGAGCTTGCTCAGGTCGATCTTCAAGCCGCCGACCGCGCCGGTGTCCGCGCCGGCGATCGCCGGCGACTTGTACTCGGGGAAGATGATCGCCTGTTGCGGGCAGACGCGCGAACAGGCCGGACACCCCTTCTTGCACTGGTCCTGGTTCTCGACGACGATGCGTTCCAGTGAATCGATCCCGTAAACCCCGAACAGGCAAAAATCGAGGCATTCCAGACAATTCGTGCAGCGGCTATAGTCGATCACCGGATACCAGCGACGGCCGGTCGGGGCGAGTAGCGCTTCGGGTGTGAATGCCGGAGCAGGGCTAGCCGGGGCAAGTCTGTCGGCCGTGCTTGCGCCGGTGTTTAACGACAGACCGAGTTGGAGGACCGTCGGGTTCTGGGCGGCCATCTCGCGGTGGCGGGCCTCTTGCCGGCTCCGGCACTCCGCCGCGATACGGCGGACCTCGCTCACGAAATCCTCGTACTTGGTGGAGTCCCGCAGGTCGACGGGGTAGATGAACCGGTCGGGGATCACGCCAGTCGGCCCGATCGGTTCGGGGCGATCGACCGGTGTGTCAGACGTGTCGGAGCCGGACTCTTCATCCGGGTCATCGTCGTCGATCGGCTTGAGCTTTGTTTGCCCGAACTGTCCCTTGATACCGTTACGGTCGAGCAGCCAGAACGCCGCCCGCGGGTATAACCAGGACAGGACGACCATGTCCCCTCTCACGGAGTTGAGGAACAGCAACCCGGTGTGGTCCGGCCCGAGATCGTACAGATTGGGCACGACGGACACTTCCAGGTCCGGCTCGGTGAGGAGGGCGGCCACGATGCTTTCCTCGAGCGACCGCTTCGCGGGGTGCTTGCCGGGGGCTTGCGAGAGGACGACCGTGAGGCGGGAACGGGGCATGGTGGCTCCGGGTGGTGTTGGCACCGCGAGTAAGAATTCGAGGAGCGGTCCCTGTTCAAAGAATTGGGCCGGGACAGGTTGTCAAGGGTCCAGCTTCTCCAGCTTCTCGGGACGGAAGGGTTCAGCTTCACGGGTCGATCGGGATGGACCGTTCCGGGTTACCACTATGACCCACGGCCACTCTGTCCCGGGTTGCGACGACGCCGACCGTGACGCTGACCGTGATGTGAGTGCCGGGACGTGAGTCGTGTCCAGTCGCCTCGAACGGCATTGTCAGGCCGTATCTCCGCCTCTAACATAACTTCCTTGCGAGATATGCGGAGACCGGACATGAAGAAAGGCATTCACCCCAACTACCGGCCGGTGGTGTTTCTCGATGCGTCGGCCAACTTCTCCTTCCTCACCCGATCCTGCGTCGAGACCGACGAGACGATCAAATGGACGGACGGTAAGGAGTATCCTCTCTACCGGTTGGAAATCTCCAGTGCCAGCCATCCGTTCTTCACGGGTAAGATGAAGCTGGTGGACACGACCGGCCGCGTCCAGAAGTTCAAGGACAAGTACAAGAACACCAAGTTCGGCAGCAGATCCTAGCCGGGCGAGGTGTGCGGAGGAATGCCGGGAATCGGTCGTATATCGACCGCCGAGGCCGCGTGCCAACCGTGCTGTTATCCCGCCCGATTTCCATCCTCGCTGACACGACCCTTCGGGATACTCGAACTGAGGTTAGCTCCTGAGGCGGGGCCGGGGCGACTCAGAGCGATCGGACCGGCGACACGCCACCCCGAATACGGATCGGCCCTCCCATGTTCGCCATACTCGACCAGAAGTTGGCGCACTACCGCGAACTGGAGCAACTCCTTTTTGACCCCGAGATCGCGGCAGACCCGGTCCGCTCGGCCCGCATCGCACGCGAGCGCGGCAGCCTGGCCAAGCTCGTGGAGCCGTACTTGGAGCTGCAACGACTCGACGCCGCCATACGGGATGCGGAAGCCCTGGCGGCCGGACCCGACCCGGACATCCGGCAGATGGCGGAGGAGGAACTCGCCAGCCTTCGCCCCCGTCGTGACTCGGTCTATTCCCGGCTCGAGGACCTGCTTCTGATCGACCCGTCCGAGGACTTCTCGCGGCTCATCATCGAGATCCGGGCGGGCACCGGCGGCGACGAGGCGGCCTTGTTCGCCGGCGACCTTTACAACATGTACCTGCGGTACGCCCGCTCCAAGGGTTGGGAGGTGGAAGAGATTTCCTACCATCCGGGCGAGGTCGGCGGCTTCAAGGAGATCACTTTTGGGGTCTCGGGGGAGGACGTCTACCAGTACCTGCGTTATGAGTCCGGCGGGCACCGCGTTCAGCGGGTTCCGGCCACGGAAACCCAAGGACGCATCCATACCTCGCTCGCCACCGTCGCCGTGCTGCCGGAGCCGGACGAGGTGCAGGTGAACATCGACCCGGCGGACATCGAGTGGGAGACGATGCGGGCCGGCGGGGCCGGCGGCCAGCACGTCAACAAGACGGAGTCGGCCGTCCGCATCTGGTATCGCAAGAACACGCCGGACGAGATCGAGGTCAAATGCCAGGACGAACGCAGCCAGCACAAGAACCGCGAACGGGCCATGCGCATCCTGCGGACCCGGATCTTCGAGCGACAGCGCGAGAGGTTGCACCGCGAGCGGGCCGAACTGCGGAGGTTCCAGATCGGCAGCGGCGACCGCAACGAGCGGATCCGCACCTATAACTTCCCTCAGAACCGCTGCACCGACCACCGTATCGAGTACAGTTCTTACCGGCTCGATTCGATACTTGCGGGGGACCTCGACGAGATGATCGGCCCCTTACGTGACCACGCGAAGAAGCAACGCCTGGCGGCCGCCGGTAGTAAATGACTACCGCCGCGGCAGCACCCGGACTACCGCTCCACAGGAGTCTTTCATGGCCGACGCCGCGTCACGGACCCCGACCGTCTGGACGATCCGGGCACTTCTCAACTGGACGACCGAGTACTTCGCCGGCAAAGGGATCGAGAACCCACGCACCGACGCCCAACTCCTCCTGGGGCATGTCCTGGGTTACACCAAGACCGAGTTGGCCGTGAACTTCGACGAGCAACCCTCGGAGGCGAGCCGCGCCCGCTTCAAGGAACTCATCCAGAGGCGGGTGGCCGGTTGGCCGGTCGCCTACCTCACCGGAACCCGCGGCTTCTACCTGCTCGACTTCGAGGTGAACCCGTCCGTGCTGATCCCTCGGCCCGACACCGAGACGCTGGTCGCCGAAGCACTCACGATCCTGAAGTCTCGTCCCTCGGCGCGGGTGCTGGACCTCGGTTGCGGGTCCGGGTGCATCGCCATCAGCATCGCTCATCAGAAGAATGATGCCCACGTCGTGGCTGTGGACATCTCCCCGGACGCCCTGACGGTGGCGAGACGGAACGCCGCAAAACACCGGGTCGCCGACCGTGTCACCTTCCTGCACGGGGACCTTTTCTCTCCGCTTGATGTTGGTGATCGTTTCGACCTGATCGTCAGTAACCCGCCTTATGTCGCCCACGACGAATTCGCCACGTTGCAAGCGGAGGTTCGCGATCATGAGCCGCGCATCGCCCTGGATGGCGGACCGGACGGGCTTGAGTTTTACCGCCGAATCGCGGCACGCGTGACCGAGTTCCTGAAGGAGGGCGGTCGTCTGCTCCTGGAGATCGGCTCGTCCCAGGAGGAAAGTGTACGCGCGATATTGAGCGCCCGAGCCGGCCTCGAGGTCGGACCGACGGTCAGGGACATGGGTCGGTTGCCGCGTGTCGTGACGGCCCGCCGGGTGTGAGTCCTGACCCCCTGGCGGGCTTGGGTCGCGATCGCTGACCGCCGCCCGGGTGCAAGTCCTGAGTGGATTCCCGCGGCCGAGGGGATGCCGGGCCGAACCAACACCGTGGCCGGCCCCGTGTTCTTGGCACCGGGGCCGGCTGGCTCAGCTCTTGTCCGCCTTGACGTTGAAGCAGTGGAGCTTGTCCTGGTCCCGGATGTAGAGCTTGCCGTTGGCGATCACGGGGTGCGGCCAACTCTGCAGGCTGCTGGGTTCCGGCAATCGGAAGGAGGAAATGACCTTGAGTTGCTCGGGGGACGGCTCGATCAGCACCAGGACGTGATTCTGGTAGCGGAAGTAGAGTCGGCCGTCGGCGTAGAGGATGGCGGCCGAGCCGGCACCGCCCGCGGGGTTCCTTTCCGGCCCCCACTTGATCTCTCCGGTGTTCAGATCGACACACACGGGGTTGCCGTCATTCTGGTTGTGGCCGAAGTATACGTACTCGCCCACTTGCACCATGCCGCCGTGGTGGTTGTTGAGTTCCGGCTTGGAGTACTTCTTAAGCTCCTTGACGGTGAACCTGTCCGTGCCGTCGGCACTGATTTCCAGGAGTGCCGCGCCGCCGCTGTAGCTAGACGACACCCACACGTGGTTCTTGTAGACGACGGGCATCGGCACCTGGGCGACGCCACCGGTGGCCGGCTTGGCGTTATACTGCCAGAGTAGTTTGCCGTTTTCCGGGTTGATGCCGACGACACCGGCCTTGTTCCCGAGTAGCACGACGTACATCGGCTTGCCGGCGAGGGTGGCTTTGACGACCGAGGAGTAACCGGCTCCGTCGCCCACCCCGCCGGGCACTTCGGTCTGCCAGACGACTTTCCCGGTGTCCTTCTTAAGGGCAGCGACCGCCGCCTTGGCCGAGGTCGGCACGCAGATGACGTGGTCGCCATCGACCAGCGGGGTGTCGGTGAAGGCCCACGCCGGCAGACCCTTGGCCCCCAAGTCCGCCAGGTACTCCTTTTTCCACAGGAGTTTTCCGTCCTTCGCCTGCACACAGACCAGCCGCCCCTTGCTGCTGACGGCGTACAGACGGCCGGCGTCGTAAGTCGGGCTGCCGCTCGGCCCGTTATTCTGATTGGTCTTGGGCCGAGGGTCGTCGATCGGTAGCGTCCACACGACCGACCCGTCGGCCTCGTTCAGCGCCCACACGACCTCTTTGCCGCCGATCGTGCCCAGGCCGAAGATCTTGCCGTCGGCCACGATCGGGGTGCCGAAGCCGATCCCCAACCCGCTGACCGTCCAGACCTTGGGCGGCCCTTGCTTCGGCCAGGCCTGGAGCAGTCCGGTTTCCTTGCACACGCCGTCACGGTTGGGGCCGCGGAACGTCGGCCAATCATCCGCGAGTGCCGCGGAAGCAAAGAGCAGGGCGGCCGCGATGAGCGGGAGGCGGAGGGTCATTAGCAGCGTCTCCGGGTTCGGTTAAAGAGGTACGGTTCAGGAGGGTCAAGGAGGGCCGGTGCCATCGAGTGCAGGGTGGGAGATGAAAATAGTTTACGGCCGAGCGAGCCGAGTGCAAGGATTCTCATCAGTATGTCACGGGACTGTGTGTCGGGGGGTCAAGCGAGCCGGCGGGCCAGCGCGGCCCGGGCGGCATGAAAGCCACACATGCCGTGAACACCCCCGCCCGGTGGGGTCGAGCTAGAGCAGATGAATAGTTCCGGGTTCGGTGTGGTGTAAGGGTTCAGTCGCGGGACCGGACGTGTGAAGAGTTGCCACCAGTCGGTCACCCCGCCGGTGATGTCCCCGCCGATGTAGTTGGGGTTGTGCCGTTCCATCGCCGCCGTGTTCATCGTGTGCCGGGCCATGATCCGCTCGCGGAACCCGGGTGCGAACCGCTCGATCTGGGCTTCGATCGCCTCCGTCATGTCGACGGTCGAGCCGTTCGGGACGTGACAGTAAGCCCAGCCGACGTGCCGGCCGGCCGGCGCTCGGGTCGGATCAAAGAGACTCTGCTGGGCGACGAGAACGAAGGGTCGCGGGTGGTGCTCGGATCGCCACGGGGCACGCTCGGCGGCGGCGATCTCCTCGAGGGTCCCGCCGACGTGGACCGTCCCGGCCCGCCGACAGGACTCGTTCACCCAAGGGATCGGTCCCGACAAGGCCCAATCGATTTTGAACACGCCGGGGCCGTAGCGGTATTTGGCGAGCGACCGGCGGTAACGGGCCGGCAGCCGGTGCCCTGCCAGGGCGAGGACTTGTCGGGGGGTAACGTCGAGAAGGACCACGCGAGAGCGGGGAAGTTCGTCGATCGTGCCGATGGGTCGCCCGGTTTCGATCGTCCCCCCCAGTTTGCGGAAGTAAGCAGCCAAGGCGTCGGCGATCCTGCCGGCCCCGCCGCGGGGGAACGGCCAGCCCACCGCGTGCCCCGCCAAGCCGAGTATCAGTGCGATCGCCGCACTCGGGGATCGCTCCAGGGGTAGGATCGAGTGCCCGGCCAGGCCGGCGATGAGTCCGCGAGCCGCACGACCCCGGAACCAGGAGTGGGACAGTCCCCAACCGGAGCGGACGGCCCGAAGCCCGAAGCGAAGCAGGGCGAGCGGATGACGAGGCGGACGCAGCGGGCCGAGCAGGTCGGAGAAAAGCCCCTCGGCCGACTCGACCAGCGGGGCCATCAACCGTCGGTAAGCCCCGGCGTCGTCGCCGAGTCCGTCGGCGGTGGCCTCGACGGACCGCTCCAAGGTCGCCGCCGTACCGTCGTCGAAGGGGTGGGCCAGGGGTACCGGGGGGTGAACCCATTCCAGGCCGTGTTCCGCCAGGGGAAGCGATCGCAGGAACGGCGACGCCAACGCCAGCGGGTGTATGGCCGAGCAGATGTCGTGTACGAAGCCGGGCAGGGTCAACTCGACCGAGCGGGCCCCTCCGCCGAGCGTCGGGGCCGATTCAACGACCAGCACACTGCGGCCCTGACGGGCGAGTTCCACGGCCGCCGCCAGCCCGTTCGGCCCCGACCCGACGACGATCGCATCATAGTGCGAATGCATGTCCTGGTCCGCGTACCGTGGCAGCCACCAGCCTCGCGGTCGAAACCGCTGCCGTAACCCCGAGTTCACCGGGCTGACGATCTCGACCCATAATCTTGACCGGATTCCGGGGCTTCGTCACGATATCTGCCGCGACGCGACTTCGACTCGACACTGCTAGGTCCCCGCCTCAAAGGATCACGCCGCCATGATCGTCTACGGCATATCGACATTCCTGGCCATGTTTCTGACAACCGCAGCGGACCCGGATAACAAATCGGACACGGGTAGCAAGAAGGAACCGGGGCTGAAGTGGATACCGGCGACCGCTTATGCCGTACCCAAGGAGACGGCCCCGGAAGGTGAAGGTTATTTCTCGATCATCGAAGGCCACAACGGCAGGCTCTACGTCGGAACGCACGCCAATGGTGTCAACTCCTGGCTCGTCGAGTTCGACCCGAAAACCGGCACCTTCAAGATCGTGGTCGATTGCCACAAGGCGATCGGTCGGGACCTCAAGGGCTTCGGCTCCCAGGCCAAGATTCACACCCGCAACAACGTCGGCCGGCTAACCGGCAAAATCTATTTCGGCACCAAGCAGGGCTACCCGGTCAAGGGCGAGAAGTGGCAAGACTACCCCGGCGGCTACCCGATGGTCTATGACCCTAGGACCGGGGAGACGAAGGTTTACGACATCCCCGTAAAACACCAGGGCATCAACAGCATCATGCCGGACGAGAGCCGGGGGGTGGCCTACATCTCGACGTGCTCCGACGGCCGACCCGGTCCCGGGGAGAACTCGATCTTCCTAGTCCTCGACCTGAAGACCGGCAAGTACCGCGAGTTGATCGACACCCGTCACATCTACGGCTTCATCGTCCTCGACCACCGCGGCCGGGCTTACCACCCCCTCCTCGGCGGCGAGATCGTGCGCTATGACCCGGACAAGGATCAGATCGAAAAGTTGAAGCAGACGATTGACGGTCAGCCGCCACCCGCCGAGTTCCACCTGGCCGATCAGCCCCGCGGCCACCCGCTCAACTGGGACGTGTCACCCGACGGCAAGACCCTCTACTGCGTGCCGATGAGCACGAACCGTCTGTTCGCCTATGACCTGACCGCGACAGGGGATGTCTTACCTGGCCGGGACCTGGGGCCGCTGGTGCCGGGGGCGAAGGCTACCGACTGTCGCGCGCTGTGCGTCGGCCCAGAGGGCCGGGTCTGGGCTTCTGTCACGGAAGTGGGTAAGCTGGGAATCAACCTGCATCATATCGTCAGTTACACCCCGGGTGACAAAGCTCCCCGCGATCACGGTCCGGTCGCGATCCGCAACCCCGACTACACGCCTTTCGTGGACAAGGACGGCAAGCCGCTGCCCTACCACCACGGCACGTTCAGGACAGCGGACGGGGTGGTCACGAGCCGGCACGTCACCTTGGGTGTGTGCCAGACCCGCGCCGGCAGCGTCTATGTCCTGATGCTGAGTCCCTACACCGTCCTGGAAATCCGGCCCGAAGACCTGAAGTGATCGGGACGCCCGGCAGCCATACTGCCGCGGGTCATTCCGCTCGCCCGGCTCCGCCCGCCCGGCTCCGCCCAGACCGGGCCGGGCCGGACAGAGCCCGTCCGGGCCGGCGAGGTGGTCAGATGATCTCCCGCATCACGCGGGGAAGGTGTACGGTTCGCGATACTTGTAGCTGAGCCAGTCGTTGGCCTGTGGGTTGTTCGTGAACCGCTCGAGCTTGGCGTCCCATTCCAGATAGGAACGGGTCCGGTGGGCGATGCCGGCCACCAGAGCCGCCGTCGTGCAGCGGTGGCCGAACTCGACATCGCAGGTCGGGGTTTTTCGGCTCTTGACGCAGTCGAGAAAGTTCCGGGCGTGGTCGGCGTCCCGGATTTGCCCATCGACCCGCTTGCCTTCCATGGCCGGCTTGGCTCCCACACGGTAGGCCCGCTCCTTTTCTCGGTCGAGGGGGGTGCGGGCGACGAACTCGTTCGGCGTGACCACCTCGGGTACGACCTCGTAGCCGTTGAGGCGGAAGTAGAGGGTGCCTTTGGTCCCGCGGAACTCGATCTCGCACGGCCGCCCCGCCGGAGGTGCCCCGTTGGCGTTGATCTGGGTGAACGTGACCAGCGCGTTGCCGGGATAGTGCCAGACGACTTCCATCGTGTCGGGCACCTCGCGGTTGTCGAAGTCGGCGAACTTGCCGCCGATCGCGACCACCGCCAACGGGGCCTCGACGCCGAGGGAGGCGTGGATCTGAGCGAGGTAGTGGACGCCGAAGTTCGTGAGTTGCCCGCCGGAGTAGTCGTAGAACCAGCGGAAGCGGTAGAAGGTGCGGTTGGGGTTGTAGTTCCGCTTCGGGGCCGGGCCGAGCCAGGCGTCCCAGTCGAAGTCCTCGGGGGGTGCCCCGTCGGGCGGATTGCCGATGCCCTTGGGCCACTCGTTCTGCACATGGAAGCAGCGCACCGCCGTCACCCGGCCGATCCCGCCGGTGCGGACCAACTCGGCAGCCTCCCGACAAAACTCGCTCGACATCCGCTGTATGCCACACTGCACGACCCGTTTGTGTTCACGGGCCGCCCGAACCATCGCCCGTCCCTCGGCCACGACCAAGGACAATGGCTTCTCGCAATAAACGTCCTTGCCGGCCCGGCAGGCTTCGACCGTTTGGAGTGCGTGCCAGTGGTCCGGCGTGCAGACGACCACGGCGTCTATGTCCCGACGCTCCAGGAGCTTGCGGTAGTCGCGAACTAGCCCGGTCGGTGTGCCCACCTTTTTCGCGGCGAAGTCGAGGTATGGCTGATAAATGTCGCAGAGGGCCACGACCTCGGCGTCCTTGTGAGCCAGGAACGCCGTCAGGACCTGGTCCCCGCGGTTACCCAACCCGATGAAGCCGAGCCTGACCCGGTCATTCGCCCCTAAAACCCGCCCGGCGCTGAGGGCCGTACCGGCCGTGGCAATACCGACAGCCGTGGCGGTCTTGGTGAACTCACGGCGGGTCATGATCGTCTTCCCCCTCGTGCCCGAGTGTTCCCCAGGTGCTTGCCCTGGTCAGTAGATGCGACTGAAAATCGTATCGAGGTTATGGCACCATCGCGGACATGTCAATAAGGCGGACCCACGCCATGTCCCACGCCATGCGGAAAAGGAAGTGTTGACCGGCAGGTTGACAGGACGGTCAGGTCGGGCGGATCGTGGCACCGTAGGTGAGTCGCAGGTTGTCAGGGGTGAAAGTCTCCCGGACCGGCCCGGAGGCAATGAGCCGCACGTTAAGTAATGCGACCCAGTCGAAGTACTCGGATACCGTCTGTAGGTCATGATGCACGACGAGGATCGTG
>Ga0308417_1000168_pt1 | contig 49999 bp, 38 predicted proteins | sample HotsprSampleOS65_FD_203528 | JGI IMG/M metagenome (GOLD analysis project Ga0308417, IMG submission 203528) | Hot spring phototrophic mat microbial communities from Octopus Spring, Yellowstone National Park, Wyoming, United States - 20090730_OS65 ... | reverse complement strand
TTCCACCAACTTCCCCAACACTTCCGGCGGCGCGCAGGCAAGCTACAGCGGCGCCCTCGACGCTTTCGTGGCGCGGCTTTCGGGGGATCTTCGAGCGGGCAGCAGCTGCAGCTATTCGATTTCCCCCACCTCCGCCAGTGTGCCAGCTTCCGGGGGCAGCGGCACCGTGAGCGTCACCACCCAAGCGGGGTGCAGTTGGACCGCCACTTCCAAGGTCTGGTGGATCACCATCACCTCCGGCGCCAGTGGCTTGGGCAACGGCACCGTGGCCTACTCGGTAGCGGCCAACACCGGCGCTGCCCGTACGGGGACGCTTACCATTGCAGGCCAGACGTTCACTGTGAGCCAGCAGGCTTTCAGCTGCAGCTATTCGATCTCCCCCACCTCTGCCAACGTGGGTGCTACCGGGGGAAGCGGCACCGTGAGCGTCGCCACCCAAGCGGGGTGCAGCTGGACCGCCAGCTCCAACGCCTCCTGGATCGCCATCACCTCCGGCGCCAGCGGCTCGGGCAACGGCACCGTAGCCTACTCGGTGGCGGCCAACACCGGCGCTGCCCGCACCGGCACCCTCACCATCGCCGGCCAAACGTTCACGGTCAACCAAGCGGCAGGAGGTGGGAGCTACAGCTACTCCTACTGGCTTCCCTCCGCAAGCCGCGCCGCGGGGCTCAACAACAGCCAGTGGCGCACCGACCTCGGCATTCTGGACCTCTCCTCCTCCCGCAACGACGTGCAACTCGTTTTCTACGGGTCAGGCGCCCAGACCACCCAGACCACCTACCTGGCGGCGGGCAGCCAGTCCATCCTCGTGGACGTGGTGGGGCAGATGGGCGCCTCGGGCAGCGGCGCGCTGGAGGTGCGCACCAGCTTGCCGGCCATCGTTTCCTCTCGCACCTACAACCTCAACGCCGCGGGGGCCAGCTGCTACCCCAGCGGCACGTTAGGGCAGAACTTGGACGCGTTTACCGCGGCTGAAGGGTTAGCCACGGGGCAGGTGGGGGTTTTGCCGCAGCTTACCGAAAACAGCCAGTACCGCACCAACATTAGCCTGACCAACGCCGGGGCTAGCGGAGCCAGTGTGAAGGTGGAGCTTTACGATGGCAGCGGCGCCAAGCTCGGCGAGTACACGGAAGGCTTAAACCCCGGGCAGTTCAAGCAGCGGGTGCAGCCGTTCAAGAACGTGGCAAATCAGACGAACCGGAGCCGAGGGTATGCGAAGGTGACGGTAGTGTCAGGCAGCGGCGTCGTGGCGGTGGCATCGGTCATCGACAACGTGACCAACGACCCCACCACGGTGCGCATGGTGCGGCCGTAGCGCTTGCCGCCGCGGTCCGAATGGGCGCATGGGAAGGAGGGCTTCGGCCATCCTTCCCTTTTCCAAGGGCAAGGGAACCGACCTACGAGGCGGAAATTGCGCCTCCACACGTGCGCCCGGACCGCAGGGGCGCGGTGGGCGGTACCAGCGCCGGGGTTTGGAGCGTGCGGCGAGGCTCCAGAATGGCTGGGAGAAGAAGGGTCGGCGCTGGCCACGATCGAGCACGCGAACCGGGCCGCTGGAACCCTGCATGCGTTCGAAGTGGGCAGTTTGGGAAGAGACGTTGCTTTTTGTTGGTGTCTGTGGCAGAATAGCATAAGATCTTGGGGTGGGCGTGGTGACCAGGCGCAGGAAGCCGCCGCCAGAGGAGCCGGGGAAGCCGGCCGCGGGAGAGGGGCAAGTGGCTGGCAGCGCTGCCCTGGCCTCGTCCAATGGCAGCGCAAGCTCCACGGAAACGTTCGACCACGCGCAAGATGCGGCGCATGCCGCTGCGGTGGCGTGGCCGGCGTTCCCCCAGCGCTGGCGGCCCGAGCGGCTTCTGGGTTCCGGGGGCCAAGGGGATGTTTGGCTCGCCTGGGACAGCAAGCTGGAGCAGTACGTGGCGATCAAGGTGCTTCCCGGCGAGCTGCGCGGGCGGCAGGTGGTGCGGCTGCGCCGGGAGGTTGGGGAAGGGCGCAAGCTCGCCCATCCCAACTTGGTCCACGTGTACGAGCTGGTGGAGTGGGCGGGACACCAAGCGGTGGTGATGGAGTGGGTGAGCGGGGGAAGCCTCCGCCAGAAGCTTGCCCAAGGTCCCTTGCCCCTGGCCACCGTGGTGGCTGTGGCCGAGCAAGTGCTGGAAGCGCTGGCTTACCTCCACGAGCACGGCTACGTGCACCGGGACGTGAAACCCGGCAACATCCTCCTTGCCGAGGACGGGCGCTACAAGTTGGGGGATCTGGGGCTGTTGCTCCCTGCCGGAGCGGAAACCGCCACGCTCATGGCGGTAGGCACCATGGCGTACATGAGCCCCGAGCAGCTTTTCGGCCAACAGCCTGGGCCACCCAGCGATCTCTACGCGTTGGCCGTAACGCTGTACGAGTGCCTCACAGGCACCTTGCCGCCGCGACCCGAGGAGGGGCTCTCCCTCAAGGCCTTGGCTGTTCCCAACCCCCGCCTGGTGCGCCCCGACTGCCCCAAGTGGTTGGGGCAGCTCGTGGTGCGCTTGGGGCGGCCTGATCCGAAGGATCGCTTCGCCGGCGGCAGGCAGGCGCTGGAAGCGCTGCGCCGGAGGAAGCCCCTGGGGCTTCGGAGAGTCATCCGGAAGGGCCTGGCGGCGGCTGGAGTGGGGGCAGCGGTGCTGGCGCTGGGGTTGGCGCTGCGCCACGGCCACGAGAGCGCTGTGAGCGTGCGCTCCGAGGGGCAAGGGGCGATAGGCCTGGGGAGCACGGGCGGGGTGGTTTGGCGCTACCGGCTCCTGGCGCCGGTGGTGCAGCACATGGCTTTCGATGTAGACGGCGACGGCAAGCAGGACTGGGTTTTTGCCGCGGGTCGGGAAGAATGTGGGCTTCGGGACGGCGCCCCCAACAGCCAGGTACTGGCGGTTTCCGCCGCTGGGGAGGTGCTCCTGGATTTCAGGCCCGACGATTTCTTGCGCAGGGCAAGCCGCCTCGCGCCGCCCATACTGGTCCCCAAGGTGCGGGGGTTGGACCTTGACGGGGACGGGGCCCAGGAACTCGTGGTGCACCTGCGGCACCGCTGCCTGGGGACCTCGTACCTGGTGGCTTTTTGGCCAAAGTCGCAGCGATGGACGGAAATCCTCGCCCACGAGGGTGGCTGGATCTTGGACTTCGAGACCGTGGGCGGCGAGTCCCCTCCCGCGCTGGTCTTCACCGCGTTGAACACCACCCTGGGAGGGTGGGTGGCGGTGGGGAAGGTAGCCATCGTCCCGGGGGCAATGTTAAGCGGCACGGACTTCGGGCTGGCCGCTATTCCCGGCTTGGAGCCGAAGGAGCTGGCGAAACCCCTCTGGTACACCCCGGTGGAATCGGAGTCTTTTGCCTTCGGGACGAAAGCGAGCTTCGGGGAGGAAGCAGTTACGTTTTTCGCCAGCGGTGGGAACTTCCAGTATGGCGAAGGGTTGCGGGTGGACAGGTGGGGCAACCCCAGTGGAAGCCCCCTTTGGGGCAGGGACCGGGGTGCCCTCCGCTGGTCCGCGCTGGTATCGGTGAGAGATTGGTTTGACGGATTCCTGCCCGGTGCCTTCCGGGGCCCCGCCGAGGTGGCCGAGGCGGAGCGGCGATGGTTGGCGGGAAGCCGCGAGCTCCTGGTGGAGCCACCGTACCGGGCAATCCACGCGATTTTCGCAGCCCGGCACTACGCTGCCGCGGGGGGCGCCACCCAGGCCCGGGCGTTGCTGGCGCGGGCCTGGGAGGACTCGCCCCTTCCCGGGGTAGCCTTCGCCTACGGCCACCTCTTGGCGGTGCAAGGGGATCGGGACCAGGCGCTTTCCGTGCTGCTTTCCGCGCTGCAAAACCAACAGGCACGCCCCGTTTCCTTCCGCATTTCCCAGCTTTACAGTCGCGTGCTGCTGGATGAGGTGGAGCTGCCCGAGTGGCAAGAAAAATCCACGGGTTCTTTCGTCCACGTCGGTCCCGCCGAGCCGCTGGAAAAGGCCCGGGCGCGGATCTGGTACGAGGAACCGGGGGACAGCGACACCACCCTGGAAAGCCACGATTTGCTTCCGGAAGGGGCGGCTTTTGGGGCCTTGGCGGCGTGGCGGCGGGGCACCCTTCCACCTGGTGCAGCGGAGGAGCTCGCCCGGCAAGCGGAGCGCAACCCCGATGCCATGCCTGAGTTCCTCCTCGCCCAAGGGCTTGCCCGGGCCAGCGAACGACGCTTCCCCGAGGCACTGGGGCTTTTGGACCAAGCGCGTGGGAGGATTCTCAACGAGCGCAGGGAGCGGTGGAACTTCTTAGCCTTGCATAACTTCGAGCTGGTGGAGGCCTGTCGGGCCAAGGTGCTGCTCGCGGCGGGCAAAACCCGCGAGGCCCGAGCCCTGGCGGAAAGCTTGCAACCGCTGCTTGTCCCGGGCAGGCTCCCCGCCAACCTGGTGGCAGAGGTCTTGGCGGCCACCGAGCCCGCGTCCCAACCGCCGTGGCCCGCCCCACCAGCTTCCCGTTGAGTTCGGGGCGCGCCTTTTTTTGGAAAAGGCTCCAGTGGGCTGGTCGCACGCTGGCAGGATGTCCCTTCCCCCTGCGTTGGGAGCCAGCCCCCCAGGGGGACCACGCTTTTCCCTTGGCCCGACACTAGCTTCCCGGGCCGATGACCACCGTGGTGCGCTTTCCCTCCTCCACCTCCACGGTTCGTTCCACCACGGCGCCCTCCGGAAAGCGCACGGTGACGCGATGGGTGCCGGCGGATACTTTTGCGTCGACCACAGGCAGTGGGCCAAAGGGCTTGCCATCCACCGCCACCTCGGTACCTTTGACCCGCACGCCGAAGTCCGGGAACACCGTCAAAAAACCGAACTCTGGCAGCCTCAGGATGATTTCCGAGGTGGCTTCGGTTACGTTCACCGTGGTGGTGGCCCAGCGAAACCCGGGAATCCCGTAAGTAAAAAGGTGCGTTCCTTTCGTAAGTTCCACGGTTTGGCGCGCCACCTTTCCCAAATCCTCCCCGTCCACCTTCACGTGGGCGGGGGGCACCAGCGTGAGCTCCACCTTCACCTTTTCCACGTGTGTCTCCCGGGGGCCGGGCCTTGGGGTAGGGCTCGGGACGGGCGCAGGGAAGCTCAGCTGGTCGGCCCTCGTGGGTTTTTCCAGCGAAGGCGTTGGGGGAGCGAGCCGTTGGGACGGAGCGTTCGTGGGAAGGGTTTTCTGCGCGTCGTTGCTCGCCGAGCCGCGCCACCACAGGCCAGCGAAAAGCAGCGAGACCGCGCCCAGGGCGAGGAGCGTGAAGGGGAGGTATTGGTGCCATCGCTTGGGTGCTGCCTGGTACGGGCTCAGCCCCAGCGTACCGAGCCCTCCCCGCGGGCTCTGGGGAACCGCTGGCGGGGGGATCTGTCCCACGCTCACCCCGAGCTCCGCCGCCAGGGTCTCCAGCTGCCTTGCCACGGTGGCGGTACTCGTGGGGCGAGCTTCAGGGTCCTTGGCCAACAAGGCGAGGATCAGCTGGCTCAATGTTTCTGGGATCTTTGGGTTGATTTTTCGGGGATCGGGTGGGTTTTCATGGACGATCGCGTAGAGCACTCTGCCCAGGTCATCTCCCTGGAATGGGCGGCGCTCGGTCACCATCTCGTAGGCTACCGCACCTAGGGAGAAGAGATCGGAACGATGATCCAGAGGCTTGCCCAGGAGAATTTCCGGGGAAAAATAGCCCACCGTTCCTAACGCCTCCCCGGTGCGTGTCAGGCCAGTGGTTTCGTGAACGAGCTTGGCAATGCCGAAATCCAGAAGCTTCACCTGGCCATCGGGCAGGATGCGGATGTTCGAGGGCTTGATGTCCCGGTGGATCACGCCCTTTTCGTGGGCTGCGGCGAGCCCTCGGGCCACCTGGACAAGGACGGAAATCACGAACTCCAGCGGCAGCGGGACCCTGCCAACGAGAAGCTCCAAGTCCACACCTGGCAGGAACTCTTGCACCAGGTACGGCGCTCCCTCGTGGATGCCAAAGTCGTAGATAACCGCCAGGTTCGGGTGGGAGAGCGATCCGGCAATGCGCGCCTCGCGAAAAAAGCGATCGGTTGTTTCCTTGTCTGCAGCCAGCGAAACCTTGATCGCTGCGTCCCGGCGGATGAACGGGTCCCGGGCACGGTAGACGGTGCCGAAGCCGCCGCTTCCCAACGTTTCCAGCACCTCGTAGCGATCGATCTTCACTGGGCTTCCTTTCCATCGTGCGGTTCTGGGCGAGAAGCTGGGATGGAAAGCGGGCCGGCTGGTTCTGCCCTTTGGCCGGCAAGCCGGGGAGAAAAACCGCAGGTACGGGCGGCGAAAGTAAAGGCAGCAGCGAGGAGCACGGCGACCCCGACCGACAGCAGTGGGCTTTTGCGCCGCCTCTGTGGCGCTGGAGCAAGCACCACCGGAGAAGCGAAGCTTGCCGCGCGAGGGAAGCTGCCGACTTCGCAAGCTGCGGCAGTGATGTTGTCGCTGCTGCCCCGGCTCAACGCCAGCGCTGCTACGGCGTCCACAAAGGCTTGCAGCGAGGGGGAACCCCAGGCGAAATGCAGCAGGTCCGCGGGAGTGACGTGCTCGTGCAGGCCGTCGCTGCAGGCCAAGAGGATTGCCGCGCTGTTTTCCGCAAGCGCGGTGGTGGTGACCTCCAGCCCGGGGAAATCCTCCTCGCCGAGGCCCCGGAGCAGCCCGCCACCCACAGCCTTGCGCGCCGCCTGGGGATCACCCACGGCCCCGGTGTCCACCAGCGCCTGGGCCAAGGAATGGTCGTGGGTGAGCTGGAGCACGTCTTGCTCGGAGATGAGGTAGATCCTCGAATCCCCAGCGTGACCAACGGTCACGGTACCCGGTTGGACCACCGCTGCGGCCAGCGTGGTGCCCACCGCTGGGAGCTGCTCGCGGGTTTTGAGCTGGAGAATCGCGCCGTTCGCCACAGCCGTGGCGTCTTTCAGCACCTCTTCCGCGCGCGCGCCGCGGCTCAGCTTTGGAGCTAGCCGAGCTAACGCTTCGATGGCGAGCTGACTGGCCTGAGCGCCTCGGGCAAACCCACCCATGCCGTCGGCCACGGCGATGCAGCAAAAGCTAGGCAGGAGAAGGCAAAACGCTGCGTCTTCCTGCCGCTCCCGCTTTCCCTGCAGCGAGCATAGGGCCACCCCCTTGGGCTGGTGAGGCATGAGCTAGCACCGGGCAGCAGCTGATTCGGTCACTTCGTGTGAAAGATCAAAACCACCTCCCCCATTTCCACTCGGTCCCCCTCGGTGAGAGCAACGGTTTCGTCCACCCGGAGCTCGCGTCCGTTCACCCGGGTGGGGTTGGAGCTCTCGGGGGCGAAGTTCGTGAGCATCCAGCGGTTGTCCTGGTAGGTGATCTTCGCTTGCCTGCTGGAGACGGTGAGGGAGCTGAGCTGCACATGAACGTACGGTGCCCCGGGGAGCCGCCCGAAAGTGACCTCCGGGATCGCTTGGTTGGGCACCCGGAAAAAGCGGATTTCCTTTACCGTGTCATCGCCCGCTGCGACCTCGAAGCGACCAGGCAACACCTTGATGGTGCCGGCAGGAGGTTGATGGATCTTGATGGTTTTTCCGGCGACCACTTGAGGTTCGGGAGCCACCGGCGGGTTCGGCGTTGCGCTCGCCAGGGGAGTTTGGGCAAGCGGGCCGCTGGCGATGGCGTAGGGGTTAGGTTCCTCCCGTGGCCGCGACCGGCGGAGCAAGAGCCCCCCACCCACAAGCAGCGCCAAAAGCCCCACGGTACCTACTGCAATCGGCAGCACGAGCCGGCTGTCCCACGTGCCAGTGGCCTTTGGCTCCGCCGGGGCAGGAACAGGCATAGCTTGTCCCCCAGGCGCAGGCGCTGCAGCAGGCTCAGAAGCCACCGGTGGCAGCGGAGCACCGCTCGCGCTCTCCTTTTGCACGCTCACCGTCACAGCGCTTCCTGCGGATTGGGTTTCCCGCGTGGTTTCCGTCACGATGAGCTCCAGCTCTTCCTCGGAAATGAAGCGCTTTCCCAGCTGCTCGGTCACCACCCCCCGAACCTGGTAGCGCTTGTCTATGGCAGGCAAGGGACGGGACGTCCGCACCAGCACGCTTTCCCCCCAGTTGGTGCGGAGGAGGTAAAAGTTGCCCCCGAGGCCCGAGACCCACTGGGCCACGGTGCCCTCCATCTCCACGGGCTCGTTGAGGGAGGCCTCGCCAAAGCGCTCGATCCGCCGGTACTGCTGCGCCCCGAGGAGCGTGCCCAAGAGCATGAACCCCACAAGCCAGAACACTTTTGCCTTCATGGCTCCTCCTTTCTCGACCCCCAAGCCCAGAGGGGTGCCCTGGACCAGGACCAAGCTTCTTTTCGCAAAGTCTATGCCAGGCAAGCTGCGGCGGCGGTGTTCGGGACGGAGCGGAGTTGGCTTGCGCTGCGCCTGGCTCCTGGTGGCCGGCGTGCAACACCATTTGCGTACTCGGGTGGAAGGCAGTGGGCGTTCGACCTTCGAGGTGCTATACTGGCCACAATGTACGGCTTGTGGCAAAAGCGTTGCGCTGGGAGCAAGCGAGTTGCTCAGTTGATGGAGAGCTTCGGGCCGGCGAGTGCTGGGGAGGCGGGAAGAGCACCTGGTTCGGTGGGCAGCGCTGCTTTAGGGTGATCGGCAATGGCCAAAAAACCGGAAGCTGGTTGGGTGCTGGTGAAGGAAAAAGGGGAAGGGCCCGAGCTGCTCCCCTTGGCGGGGGATGCGCTGCTGCTGGGGACGGCCAGGGACTGCCACCTGGTGGTGGCGGCCCGGGGCGTTTCCCGGCGGCATGCGCGGCTGGAGGTGCGGGAGGAAAGCGTTTTTCTGGAGGACCTGGGGAGCAAGAACGGTACGTTCTCCAACGGGACGAGGATTGAGGGGAAGGTTCGGCTTGCAGCAGGGGATCGCCTTTCCTGCGGCGCAGCGACGTACGTGCTGTCGAAAATCGCTCCTGAGGATCTGCGGGTGGCGGTGAAGCTGGAAAGGCCTTCCCAGGCGGGCTGCGATCCTGAAAGCACCACGGAGGAGGCATCCCAAGTCCCTGCGAATTTTTTGCAGGCGATCGTCGAGCTCGCCAAGCTTGCAGAAAAAAGCCGCTCCGAGCTGGCAACTGTGTGCCAAATCGTCGCGCGAACACTCCAAGCCCATGGCTTGCTGCTGGTCAGGGGCGGCTTGGGGAGGGCAACGGAAATCCTCGCAGCTTTCGGAAGCAATCTGCCCTTGGCAAGGGTGGAAGAGCTGGCGTCTTCCCTCGCTCGGCAAACGCGTTTGGGCAAAAGGCCCGTGTGTGGTTTTGAGAAGCAAGAGCTTACCACGGCTTTTGCCATGGGCGGCGACGGACTTTGGCTGGCGTTGGCATGCACCGGAGAAGAGATTTGCGGCAGATCCGTGTTTCTGGCGGGCGTCGTGGAAATCTTGGCGCGGAAGTTGCTTACCTTATCGGAAGGGGATGGCGAGGAGTCGGTGAAAGCCCACGAGCTTCTCTATCCGGCTGGGCACGTGCTGTTGCCTTCGCGACCCATGCAGGGGGTTTACGGGCGCATCAGGGAAGTGGCGCGGGCCGATTTTCCGGTGCTTTTCCAAGGTGAGACAGGGGTCGGCAAGGAACACATGGTGAAGGTGTTGCACCTTTCCTCGGGCAGGAAGGGCCAGTTGGTAGCGGTGAACTGCGCCGCCATTCCCGCAGAGCTTTTGGAAGCCGAGCTTTTCGGCATCGAGCGCGGCGTGGCCACCGGCGTGACGGCCCGGGAAGGGAAGTTCCAGCAAGCATGGGGGGGTACCCTTTTCCTGGACGAGGTTGGGGAGCTTCCCTACGCGCTGCAAGCAAAGCTGCTCCGTGCCCTGGATCAGGGGGAGGTGGTGCCGTTGGGGGCGCGAAAGCCGCTCAAGATCGACGCGCGCGTCGTTTCCGCCACCAACCGAGAGCTTGCCAGCAAGGTCCAGGACGGGCGTTTTCGTGCCGACCTGTACTACAGGCTCGCCGGCATCGTCATCGAGATCCCCCCGTTGCGGTCGCACCCCGAGGACGTGCCGCTGTTGGTGACATCGTTCCTGCAGCGGGAGGCCGAGCGGTGGAAAAAGCCGCTGCGGGGGTTGAGCGAGCGGGCCCTGCGAGCCCTCGTGGCCTACAGCTGGCCGGGGAACATCCGGCAGCTGGAGCACGAGGTGCGGCGGCTGGTGACCGCTTGTCCCCCTGGGGGGCTGGTGACCTACGAGCTGCTGTCCCCGGTAATCAAGGCGGCAAGCGTGGGCAGGGAGAGCGAGCCGGTCACCGGGAGCCTGCGCCAGCGGGTGGCCCAGCTGGAGCGGGAGGTGATCAGCGAAGCGCTGCAGGCCAGCGACGGCAGCTTGCAGGAAGCTGCCAGGCTCTTGGGCATGAGCCGTTACGGCTTGTCCCTCAAGCTCAAACGCCTGGGGCTTGTGGCTGGGGAAATCTCCCAGAGCCGCCCCTCGCGGCGGCCGAGGCGGTGAGGCTCGATAAGGAAGGCGATGGCGCCGGTGATGGAGTTTCGTTCTGCGCTTCGAACTCGGCCGCATTTGCTTTCCCGTGACCTTGGCATTGCCTGGGGGCTGGGATTATAAAAAAGACTTTCTATGGAGCGAACAGCTCGCGGGCCGGGGAGCAAGGCGAGCGCCTCGGCTGTTCTCGAGGCGGCGGTGGTGACGCTTCTGGCGGGGGCTGCCTTTTGGCTGGACATGCGCCACGAGTACCGCCCGGAGCTGCAAGCGCACCAATCGTTGCTCGCTGCCATGCCTTTCGGGTGCGACAGGTAATCACCTTGACCTTCGGGTCGTTGGGGCACGGGGACGCCGCGGACCTCGCCTTCCTCGAGAGCTGGGGGGAAGAGCCTGGGATTTTTCTCGCAGCGGCGCGGGGGTCCCCCGTTGCCATGGGCAGTTCCGGGCTGGTAGCCTCCTTTTCCCGGGCGGAAGGCCGTTGGCAGGCGGTCGTGCACCACTTGCCCAGGCTGCTCTTGGGCGGTGGCTTGGCGAGGGCGAGAAGCACCCCTGGTTCTTGGCCTTGAGACTTCCGGCGCTCCGCCGCGGTTTTTCAGCTACGGGCGGATGGGGTTTCACCGTGGGACTGGCGTTGCGCTCCCCAGGTTTGGCCGTCCGGGAAAAAGCTTGCCGATGTTCCTCGCGGCGAGCAGGTGTCTTGGAGGGACGGGGTATTGCTCGCCCGCTCCCTGGTGGTAGCCGGCGGCACCTTGGGCCTCGGCATCTGGGTTCCCGAGGCGGGGCTGGCTTCCAGGGCTTCTCCGGGGTGGGTGGTACTGGTGTTCCTGGCCTTGCTCGCCAGCAGCGGGGGGTTGGCGTTGCGGCAAAGGCTTTTGGCCGAGGAGCGGCAGCAGGCAGGGCTTGCGGCGGACCTCGCCCGTCGCGAGAAGGAGCTTGCAGCGCAAATCGCCGAGGAGCAGTGGCGGCTGCTCCTGGCGGGGGCGAAGGAGCTGATGCTGTTCCTGCGGGAGGAGTTCGTGATGCGCGCAAACCGAGCGGCGGCAAAGTTCCTAGGCTTCGAGCATCCTGGAAATTTCATTGGCCGCTGCTTCCTGGCCTTGGTAGCCGCCGAAGAGCAGGGGAGGGTGGCGAAGCTGCTGCTGGCGGCGGCCGTTTCCCTCGGCTCGTCCACCACCTACCTGCAGGGCGCAACGGCAAGCGCCGTACCGTGGAGATCCGTCCTTGGAAGCTGGAAGCCGGCGAGGGGGTGCGCTGCCGCCACCATGCCGTTGCGAGCCAGCGTCACCGAGCGGGTGGCAAACGCACGCCCTTGCGGCCGGTCCGCCGCCGCCACCAGCGTCCCCATCGCCACCAGCGTCGCCATCACCGCTAGTATTGAAACCAGAACCCACGACCGCGTTGCCGCACTTTCTCGCCAACCCTATCTTACCCCCTGGCGTTTTCCAAGCCGCCAGGGGAAAGCGACGCGGGTAGCTTGCCGCGAGTTCCAGCTGGCACCGGCCTAGGTGGCCATCCCCGCTGCCAACACGCACCCGAGCAACCAACTTGCACGCACGAAAGCCTCTTCTTGCAGCAACTTGGTGCCTTGCGCCCGAATTCCCCGCTGCAACTCCTTTGCCATGCGGAAGTTCGGCATCGGCAATATGTTGCAGTCGACAACCGGCACCAGACGAAAACGCCTGTGCAACGAGTTTGCGCTGGCTCAGATTGTCGCACTGGGCTGGCCGCCGGCTGGGTTCCCGGTCGTTCCCAGGCCGCCTTCCTCCCGGGCGATGGCTCATCCCGCTAGCCCGCCACCTTCCGTGTGCACAACCATATCACAGCCAAAAATTTCTCGCAGCTCGGCATGGCAGCGGCTCGACTGCCCCGCCAACAGCCCTTCGCCCCCACACAGCTCCCAGCGAACCTCACCCCCAGCTTGGCAAGCCTCTTGCTTCCTGCCCACGCCGAAAGGAGGTGGCCATGACCCGACGCACAACGTTTTTGGCCTTGGCGATGGTGGCGGTTTTCGTTTCGCCGGCGGCATTGCTGGCCCAAGAAACAAAGCCCTTGACCAACGACGATGTGGTGAAGCTTTCCAAGGCAGGACTTGGGGACGACGTGGTCATCGCCAAAATCAACCAGGCCCCCCAGGTTGACTTCAAGCTCGATACGGACTCCCTTATCGCTCTCAACCAGCAGGGGGTAAGCAAGGCGGTGATCGAGGCCATGCTCAGAAAAGCCACGGCGCCAGCTGCTGCGGGCTCTCCCCAAGCCCCGCCGACTAGTACTGGCCCGTTTGGTGCCCCGGGCGGAGCTCCTGCCTCTGCGAGTTTCCAAACTCAGGACGAAGAAGAGGTTATTCTGCGGACTGCCGATAAAACCTTCAAACTGCAATCTGTTCAGGGCGACCTGAGCACGGTTTACGCCTACGCCGTTTACCTGCTCTTCTTGGACTTTCCCGGCCTTCAGGCCGACGTGCGAATCGCCGACAGGCGCCCAACGATTGTTGTTCGGTCGAAGAAAAGCCCCCGCGGCCGCCTTTTCTTGGTTCGCGCAAAGCAAGACAAGGACGACAATGTCCGTTCGGTTAAAGTCGGTAAGGCAGGACTGTTTGGGGCAAAAAGCTGGAATTCTCCTGACTCCGACTGGGTAGTCGCGTGTGACGTGAAAGATCTGGGCAACGGTACCTGGGAACTAGTGCCCAAGGGCGCTCTTGCTCCGGGTGAATATGGCGTTCTCTTCCGTGGAGGCATCACAGGAGAGTTGGGACAAGCAGCAGAACTCTACGACTTCGGCGTCGATTGAGTGAAGTGAGACTGCGCTCAAAGGTTCGCAAAGTACTGTGGAAATCCGGGTCGAGCGGCGGCCTCTTGAGTTGGTTTGATGCCGTCCACAAAGCGCCCGCCCGCCAGAACCTTGGTGGGCGGGCGCGGTGCGTTGCAGGGTTGGAAGCTAGTCTGGGCCGCAATGAGCGTCTTCCAGATGATCGCGGGGGTACGGTAACAGTTCCTGGAGCGCGTCGCGGCCCCGGGTCGCGAGCGGAAGTTCGCAGGCTGGGACTCCAGCGTTGGCAGTGCTGAGGTTCACCAGGTACTTCGGGGCAACCGAGAAGTGCTCCCCATCCCCTTCCAATCCCCACCCAAGGCTTCCGGGCCTACCGCTGAGGGCGCCTTGGGCGTCACGTTTCGAACGTGCTTCGCTGCCGGTTCGCTCACCTTCGGGAGGGGCCGTGAGCCATCGCCCTGAAAACTAGCCGGGCAGCTCGGTGCCGGGCCGTAGGGCGCCGATCCCTGAGGCGAAGCATCCTCCCCTTCCAGCCCCGCCGCCCTGTGGCCCCGGGCCCGACGTTTCGCACCGCCCATCGGATTGCCCGGTGGTGATCCACCACCAGCCGCCCCTCAGCACCTGGAGCACCCGCGTCCAAACTCTCCAGCGCAAACCACACCTCCTCGTCAACGCAACCCCACTCCGTGGCGTTTTCCAAGCCGCCAGGGAAAAGCGACCCCGGTTGCCTGCCGCGAGTTCCGGTTCTCGCCGGCCTAGCTGGCCATCCCCGCTGCCAGCAAGCGCCCGAGCAACCAACTTGCACGCATGAAGACATTTGGTTGCAGCAGCTTGCTACCTTGTACCGATTTAACCATGCGTAAGTCCGTTGCAAAGTAGAACATCACTCTGTGCAGGAGCTTACCTATCGGCGCGATAATGGCTGCGAAAAACCGCGCAACGCTTTTGCTTTCGCCCACGCTCCCTCAGCCAGCCGGAAGCCGGCAGAATCTGCCTCCGCAGAGTAGTGCGTCTCTTCGACACCGTGGCACGGTTGTTGCTAAGAAATCTGTATGGGAGGTGCGTACAAAGTAAACTACCTTAAGGAACGCCGGGCTTCGTTTCGCGGTGGCGCCGCCCTCGTCGTCCTCGGGGTTCTCGCTTTCCCAGGAACGGCGCGGGGCCAGTTCTTCGACTCTTTCAACCCTAAGGTCAGTACTGAGGTACTGCACCCGCCGGGTTTCGGAATAACCGGGTTCAAGCGGGTGGCCCTGTTACAGTCCTCGCAACGCGGATCGGAATGCCTGGATCTCTTGTTCGATCGGCTCGTGCAGCTGTTTGTAAACCACCATATCGAAACCATTGATCGGCGGCACCTCCATGCCATTCTTGCCGAGAGGAACATGTCCCTGGGAAGTAGCATCGACCGAGAAACCGCGAGCAAGCTCGGGGCGTGTTGGCAACGGTCGGACATTGACCTAGGGCAACGTTTGGATATTGACCCACCCTGGCGGGTCGAAGTGTCCTTCAGTGGGGTTGGGGTCGTGGTGGTCTTTGCTCCTTTCTCTGTCCTTGTCGTTGCCTCTTCCTGCCTCCCCCCGAGGGGGGAGGCGCCCGGCGCGACAGCGTCGCATGTGCGACTCCTGGTCCGATGGGAGGGACCCTGCGTGGTCAGGATGGGACCCCGGCTGGCCAGGCGATCCAGCAGGGCCGTCGCGAGCTTCTCGTCGCCCAGCACCTGGACCCACTCCGAAAAGGCCAGGTTGGTGGTGATCATGGTCGCGGGTGTGCTGCTGGATGACGGCAGTGGATGGCGGCCAGGCGCGGCGGGACGGTGACCTGCGTGGGCGGCGTGTCGGATCGCGACGTCCCAGGGCGCTCCTCGGCCAGCGCTGCCGCGCGGGCCGCGCCGACGGCCTGCTCGCCGTGGCTGTGAGCGCAGCCGAGCAGCTTGGCCAGGACCTGGAAGGCAGCCTCCAGCTCCCCGTGCCTGGCGACGAGCATGGCGTGGAGCTTGCGGTAGGACTCGTCCATGTCGGCCAGCAGCTCGGGCGCCACCTGGCGGAGCGCCTGGGGCTTTTGGGCCAGCTCGCGCAGGTAGTCCGGATAGTGCACCTCGCGCCGCTTGCGGGTCCGCGTGCGGGTGCTCTCCCCGCCTGCACGCGTGGAGGAGCTCAGGCGCGAGACCTTGTCGTAGCTGTAGCTCTCGCTCCCCTTGGCGGTGATGTTCCCACCCCCTGGTAGAGGTAGGTGCCGGTGCTCTTATCTCCTACCCCGGCGGTGCCAGACAGCGTCACCCCCACCGTGCTCGCCGGCCACCCCATGGCGGTGGATGGGTTCATCGCCTGCTCCCACCGGGGGCCTGACTCGAGCTCCACTACCCGCTTGCCGGTGGTCACCCGATGGATCACGCCGTTGTAGTGGTACGCGATCCCGGTGGCGTAGTAGGTCAGCACGCTGGTCAGTCGCCCCTCCTCGTACCGCAAGTGCACCCGCCGGCGGGGGACGGCGGCGTTGAGGCTGTCGGCGGCCGGGAAGGACGGCGGTGGCGCAAGCCCCGCGGGGTGGGAGCGGGTTCGGCAGGTCAGTCACCCTCGCGGGGCGGGCCTCGAGGCCCGCGCCGCCTCCCCGGCGCTGCCGCGAGCGTGTCACCAGGAAGGGAGGCGGCGACGACCGGTGGAACGGTGGACGCAGCCTAAGGGTGCGCTATGATGCTCGTGAAAAACCGCGCCGTTGAAGGAGACGCCATGGCCTCGACACCTCCCCCTTTCGACCCCACGGGCGGTTCCCCTCCCGTTGTCCCGCCGCCTCCACCCCCATGGGAGCCGCCTTCAGGGGATGAGCCGCCGGTGGTGCCGCTGCCCTTCGAGCAGCCTAGTTTTCCGTTTCTCGAGGGGCTTTTCGAAACGGCCAAGCTCGTGGTGACGTCACCCGTGGAGGCCCTTGGCCGCGTCCGTGCCTCGGCGGACCTGGGGCGACCGCTGCTGTACGCGGTGATCTTCGGCTGGATCGGCATTATCGCCAGCCAGATCTACAACCTCGCCTTTCGCGGCGCGATGTGGAAGGTTTTGCCGGGTTTCGCCGGTCGCGAGGAGGTGTTTTTCTCCACCGGGGTGAGCATTGCCACGATGCTCCTGGCGCCGATTTTGGTGCTCATTGGGGTGTTCATCGGCGCTCTGATCTTTCACCTCTTTCTCCTGCTGGTGGGTGGGGCCGGGGGCGGACTGACCACCACGGTCAAAGTGATTTGCTACACCTCCACCGTGCAGATCGCCCAGGTGGTGCCTTTCTGCGGCGGCTTTGTGGGCAGCATCTGGGCGCTGGTGCTGTACATCATCGGTCTGGCAGCGGCCCACCGCACCAGTTACGGCAAGGCGGCCCTTGCCGTGTTTCTACCGTTGGTGCTGTGCTGCGTCTGCATCCTTGCGGCGGTGGCTATGTTTGGCGCGGCCATTTGGGCCGCCATCGCTGGCAGTCGGTGAGGCTCACCACCCCCACCAAGGAACTGCGCCAGTTGGCGCTGCTGTGGGGCGTGGCCGCGGTGGCGGCGGTGGCGCTGCGCCCCTTCTGGCTGGCGCTGGTGCCGTTCTTGCCGGGCTGCCCAATGCGGGCCGCCACCGGTGTACCGTGCCCCACCTGCGGCACCACCCGTGCCGCCGTCGCGCTCCTCCACGGCGATATGGCGGGGGCCGTCCTCGCCAACCCCCTGGCCGCCTTCGCCGCCGTTGCGTTCGTCGTGGGCGGGGTAGTGGCGACCATGTGGGCGCTGGTGCAGGCGCCTGCGCCGGTGCTCCCGCCGCGGCTCTCGCCGGCGCTGCGCATCGCCACCGTGGCGGCGCTGCTGGCCAACTGGGTGTGGGTGATCGCCCACCGGTGAACTCCTGATGAGCCTCGCCCACCAGTTCGGCCGCTGGGCACGCCGAATTTTCGAGGCGGTTCCGGCGCGGAGTCTTCCCCCGGTGCCGCCCTTGCTCATCCTCGGTCTGGCCCTCTCCGTGGTGCTGGCACTGCGCAGCCAGGTGGGGGGCGATCAGCTCAACATGCTGGCGCGGGGGTGGCTTTTCACCCAAGGCCAGTGGGTGCACATCGGCATGACCACGTCGGCCAACGGCAAGGCGCCGGGAGGCGCGCTGTCCTTGCTCGCCGGCTTACCTCTGCTGCTGTGGCGCGACCACCGGGCGGTGGCGCTGCTGGTGGCGGCGGCGCACCTGGCGGCGTTCCTCCTGTTGGACTGGCTGCTGCGCCGCCACCTCGGAGAGAGGGAACGTCGCCTGTTTGCCATCGTCTACTGGCTCAGCCCGTGGCGCCTGCTGTACTCCGCCCACGTGTGGAACGCCAACCTGCTCCCCGCCTTCGGCGCCATTCACCTGGCCACCAGCTTCGCCATGCGCCACCACCGCCGGCTGCTGGCCACCCTGATACACGTGGTGGCGGTGGGGATGTGTGCCCAGATCCACGCCTCGGCGGCCATGCTGGCGCTTTTGTCGGGGATTCTCGTCGTCACTGGCACGGTTCGCGTCCACTGGGGGGGCGCCGCCATCGGCGCCGCCCTGGTGGGGGCCTCCCTCGTCCCCTGGGTGGAGGAGGTGGTGGCCAACCCGCAGCTCCTCCCTGCCGGCAAGGGGTTTCCGCTGCGCGGTCTACTGCTGGTCTTTCCCCTGCTGCGCGGCCTGCTGCTGTGGGTGCGCTTGCCCTCGCTATTCGTCACGTCCCGCATGCAGAGGTACGACTTTGCCGGGTTGGTGGGAGAGCCGGCCAACGCCCTCGTCGCACCCCTGGCCACCGTGGTGGCCTGGCTAGTCGGCCTCGCCGCTCTCGTCGTGCCGGTCTTAGCCCTGGCCTGGCTGGTGCGGCGAAGCCGGCGGTTTCACCTGCGGCTGACCGCGGCGCTTGCGAACCGCCCCTGGCTGTTGCGCTACGTCCAGCTCACCCTCGCCGCCTCGCTTTTGGCTTTCGCCGTGTCGCCCACCACGCCCATGGTTTGGCAGGGTTTTGTCTTTCTGCCCGCGGCGGCGCTGGTGCTGGTGCTGTGGGGCAGCGTCGTCGCCCGCACGGGCATCGGGTCGCTCGTCCCTCGCCTGGCCGCGCTGTGGCTGGCGGGGGCGCTGCTGGTGTCCTGGCTCGCTGCCGCAGGCGCCCCCATGTACCGCCGCGGCGGCCGCCACCCCGTCACCGCCGTGCTCGCCCACGACCACCCCATGCTGCACGACCTCAACATCCTGGCCACCACCAGCGTGCGGGTGGGCGAAAACGGCTCCTTCACCCCAGACATCTTCCTGCCCAACCCCGCCGATGGCCGCTGAGCAGCTTAGCTCGGCGGCTGCGGCCGCGACCCTGGCTTGACCACAGGCACCCCTTGGGCGCAGAGGGGGCACGACGCCGGTTCGTAGGTGGGAATGGAAACCGTCAGCAGAGTGGTGAAGGGCAACGGGGCGAACGGGTTGTCCTGGCCTGAGCGATTGACGATGGCCCCCACCCCGGTGACCACGCCGCCGCGCTCCCTCACCACCTCGATGACCTCCCGGGTGGACTTGCCGGTGGTGACCACGTCCTCCACCACCAGGACGCGCACCCCCGGCTCGATGGAGAATCCCCGCCGCAGGGTCATGTGACCATCGGCGCGCTCGGTGAAGAAGAACGGCACGGCGAGGGCGCGGGCCACCTCGTGGCCGATCACCACGCCGCCCAACGCCGGCGCCACCACCAGCTTGGCGGCGCACGATTTCAGACGCGCCGCCAGTTGCCGCCCCGCCGCCTCGGCCCGCGCCGGTTCGGCGAGGTACAGGGCGCACTGTAGGTAGCGGGGCGAGTGCAACCCGGAGGAGAGTTGAAAGTGCCCCTCGAGAAAGGCCCCCGCCGCGGCGATGTCTTCAATGGTAATGCCGCCCATCACTCCTCCCGGCGAAGCCCGTAGGCCTCGATCTTCTTGTACAGGTTCGAGCGCGGCGTGTTGATGGCGCGCGCCGTGGCGGTGACGTTCCATCCGTGCCGCTCCAGTTGGTGGGCGATGTACAGACGTTCGGCGGCGCTCTGCAAGTCGGCCAGGGTCGGCGCCTCCAACAGTTCGTCCAGAGGGGAGCGCCCACCCGGTGGTGCGGGGAGCAGGTCCACCCGGTCAATGGTGTCCTCGATCTGCATGATCACCGCCCGTTCGACGATGTTTTTCAGCTCCCGCACGTTGCCCGGAAACGGGTAGTTGGCGAGCTGGCGCAGGGCCTGGGGACTCCAGGTTTTACAGCGCCGGTTGTACTCCTGGCAGGCGAGGCGGGTGTAGTGCTCCACCAGCAGCGGGATGTCCTCGGGGTGGGAGCGCAGCGGCGGGGTGCGCAGCACCACCACCGAGAGGCGAAAGTAGAGGTCCTCGCGAAACCGCCCCTCCCGCACCAAGGCCGGCAGATCCTTGTTGGTGGCGGCGATGACCCGCACGTCCACGTAGCGCACCGTCCCCGCCCCCACCGGCTCCACCTCCCCGTCCTGCAGCACCCGCAGCACCTTGGCCTGGGTACGCTCGGACATGTCCCCCACCTCGTCCAAAAAGATGGTGCCGCCGTCGGCCTGCACGAACTTGCCCAGCTGGCGCCGCACCGCGCCGGTGAAGGAGCCCTTCTCGTGGCCAAACAGCTCCGACTCGATGAGCTCTTCGGGGATGGCGGCGCTGTTCACGCGGATGAACGGGGCGCGAGCCCGGGGCGACAGCAGGTGAATGCGTCGGGCCACCAGCTCCTTGCCGGTGCCCGACTCACCGGTGATCAGGACCGTGGCGCGGGACGGGGCCACCCGCGCCACCTCGTCCCGCAGCTTGACCATCTCCGGCGATTCTCCCAGCAGCGGCGGAGGCTCGCCCTGGGGTTCCTTGAGGCGCCGATTCTCCTCCAAAAGCTGTCCGCGGGTCGCGGCGTTGCCGATGGCCAAAAGCAGCTCCGCCCGTTCGGGGGGTTTGTGCAGGAACGCCACCGCTCCGGCCTCCAGGCAGCGGGCGGCGGTGAACTGGTCGCCGTGCCCGGTGAGCACCACCACCGGCACCTCCACACCCCTCTGGCGCAGGTTGTCCAGAAGTCCCATGCCGTCCATGCCCGGCATCTTGAGGTCCAACAGCACGGCGTGCGGCTTCTCCCGGTCAATGCGGTCCAACCCCTCAAAGGCGTTGGCCGCTTCGCTGACTTCGTACCCGGCACCGGTTAACACCGCGCGCATCGCCAGCCGGTTGGCGCGATCGTCGTCAATGATGAGCACCCTGCCCGCGTCGTGCACGGAGCAAGTCTATAGGATCTTTTCGCCGCCGCCTGCAGCCAAAGAAGGCGGTACCGCCGGACCGTCAGTGGCTGCCCACCGTCACCACCACCTTACCCACGGTGTGGCGCCCCTGCAGCCTGGCGTGGGCGCGGGGCAGCTGGGCAAAGGGCAACACCTCGCCTACCACCGGGCGAAGCTCCCCCGCCGCCAGGAGTGACTCCAGCCGCCCGAAACGTTCTTGCAGTTCGCCGGCCAAGTGGGGCACCAGCGAGAGGTTGAAACCCGCCAAGGTGCGACAGGGCGCCACCAGCGCCTGGGGCAGTACCACGCCCATGCGCAGCAGCTCGCCGGCGGCGCGCAGCCAGCGCACCCGGCGCTCCCCCAACGCGGCGGCGAAACCGAACAGCACGTAGCGCCCGTCCGGACGCAGCGCCCGCCAGCCGGGCCGGAACAGCGCCCCCCCCACCGAGTCCAGCACCACGTCCACGCCAGCTGCCACGGCCTGGCGGTAGCGCTCGTACCCGAACACCTCATGGGCCCCCAGATCGGCGGCCAGGCGCCGCTTCGCCTCGGTGGAGGCCACCGCCACCACCTGGGCACCGGCGCGGCGGGCCAGCTGCACCGCCATACTCCCCACGCCGCCGGCAGCGGCGGTGATCACCACCCGTTCTCCGCGCCGCACCCGGCCGACGGTGTGCAGGGCGTGGTCGGCGGTGAGACCGGTGACCGCGAGGGCGGCGCCCTCCACGAACCCGACGGCGGGGGGCAGCGGCCGCACGTGGGTAGCCGGTACCCGCACCAGCTCCGCGTGCCCACCGAAGATGGGCACCGCCGCCACCGGCGTGCCCACCGCGGGGGCGGTCACCCCCTCCCCCAGGGCGGCCACCACGCCGCTCACCTCCATCCCCGGCACGAAGGGCGGGCGCGGCACGTTGGGGTAAACACCCAGCCGGGCCGCGCAATCCGCAAAGTTCAACCCCACCGCACGGACGGCCACGAGCACCTCGCCCGCCGCCGGGGACGGTGGCGGCAGGTCCCGCAGGCGCAACGCCTCCGGCGGTCCATAGCGCGCGGCGACCCAGGCCTTCACCGCGCCTCCCATTGGGGCTCGGCCCCCGCCGCCGGCCGAAGATCTCTACCCCCCTGTGGCGTCAGACGCTGCGTACTAATCCTCCCCCGGCGCAACCCGCACCAGTGACGGCAGCATGGCTCGCAGCTTGGCCTCCAGCTCCGCCGCCAGTTCAGGGTTTTCCCGCAGGTAGGCGCGGGCATTCTCACGCCCTTGTCCCAGCCGCGCCTCGCCGTAGGAGAACCACGTCCCCGACTTGGTAATGAGCCGGTGCTCCAACCCCAGGTCGATAAGTTCGCCCACCTTGGAGATCCCCTCGCCGTACAGGATGTCGAACTCCGCCACGCGGAACGGTGCGGCCACCTTGTTCTTTACCACCTTCACCTTGGTGCGGCTGCCCACCACTTCTTCGCCCGACTTGATGGCGCCGATGCGGCGGATGTCCAACCGCACGGAAGCGTAAAACTTCAGCGCCCGCCCGCCGGTGGTGGTCTCGGGGTTGCCGAACATGACCCCGATCTTCTCTCGGATTTGGTTGATAAAGATGACGCAGGTCTTGGACTTGGAGACAATGGCGGTGAGCTTGCGCATGGCCTGGGACATGAGCCGTGCTTGCAGCCCCACCGAGGCGTCGCCCATCTCCCCCTCCAGCTCGGCCCGAGGCACCAGCGCCGCTACCGAGTCCACCACCACCACGTCCACCGACGCGGAACGGATCAAGGTTTCGGCGATCTCCAGCGCCTGCTCACCGCTGTCCGGCTGCGCCACCAGCAGGTTCTCCACGTCCACCCCCAGCTTGCCGCAGTACTCGGGGTCGAGGGCGTGTTCGGCGTCGATGAAGGCGGCCAGGCCCCCCGCCTGCTGCGCCTGGGCGATGACGTGCAAAGCCAAGGTGGTCTTGCCCGAGGACTCCGGCCCGAAGATCTCCACCACCCGCCCCCGAGGAATACCGCCCACGCCCAAAGCAGCGTCGAGCCCCAGGGAGCCGGTGGGAATGACGTTGACCGCCACTGCCTCCTGCTGACCCAGACGCATGATGGCGCCCTTCCCGAACTGCCTTTCAATCTGAGAGATGGCAGTCTCCAACGCCTTGAGCTTGTCTTGATTCACCTCAGCCATGACTTCTCCTTATCTCGTGGGGAACGAGCGTAGACGGGATGGCCTAGAGGCCACGTACCCATGCTAGGGGTTCGCCGGTCCGCCGTCAAGTGCGCCGCCTTCACGGAACATCCCACTCGAGGCGTGACGGCCCGGGCGGCGGCCGGGAAAGTGACTACGCCTCACCCTCGGGGGTGAAGCGGTAGCCGACACCACGCACCGAGTGGATGAACTTGGGATTGCGGGGGTCCTGCTCGAAGTAACGGCGCAGGCGCACGATAAAGTTGTCGATGGTGCGCGAGGAGGAGCCGTACCGGTAGCCCCACACCCGCTCGAGGATGAGCTCCCGCGACACCACCTGCCCCTGCCTTTCCACCAGCAACTTGATCAGCATGCACTCCTTCTCGGTAAGCTGCACCTCACCGCGGGGGCCCTTGGCCTTGAAGGTGCGGAAGTTGACTTCGTTGTCACCGAACTTGAAGATCCCCCGCTCAGCCACCGGGGTCTGGTACCACTCCTGGCGCCGCAGGATGCCGCGGATGCGCAGCACCAGCTCCTCCAGCAGGAACGGTTTGGTCATGTAGTCGTCACCGCCGTGACGCAGACCCGCCAACCGGTCCGCATCGGTGTTGCGGGCGGTGAGGAAGAGCACCGGCACGCGGTTGCCAGACTCGCGAATGCGATTGCACACCTCAAAGCCGGAAATGCCGGGCAGCATGACATCCAGCACCACCAGATCGAACTCCTCGCCGGCCAGCTTTTCCAGCGCCGTTTCGCCGTCCCCGGCAACCACCGGGGTGTACCCTTCGAACTTGAGGTTGTGGGCCAGCGCTTCGGCCAAGTGCTTTTCGTCCTCCACGATCAGGATCCGACTCCCCATCTTTCACCTCGCCTTTCCTGCGTGATTCTACTCCGAAAACTCCTCGTCAGTGTAACGACTTGCCCCAGGCAGGGTGAGACGGAAGGTGGCCCCCTGCCCGCGGCCGCGGCTGGCCGCGGAAAGCTTGCCACCGTGGGCGGCCACGATCTCCCGCGCTACGTAGAGGCCGATGCCGGTCCCAGGCGTGCGCCGGGTTACCTCGTCGTTCGCCCGATAAAACGGTCGGAAAATCGCCTCCAGGTCCTTGCTGTCGATGCCCACCCCGTTGTCAGTGACCTGCAGCACCGCCTCGCCCCGTGCCAACGTCAGGCTGACCTGCACCCGCGGCGGGTGGCCGCGGGCGGCGTACTTGAGGGCGTTCTCCAGCAGGTTGGAGACCACGATGGCCATCGCCTCGTCGTCGAAGGGCGCTTGCACACCATCCTCGATATCTGCCTCCAGGACAACCTCCCGGGCCTCGGCGCGCCGCGCCGCCGCCGCCACCTCCTGGGCCACCAGCTCGGAGAAATCTCCCACCTCCACCGCCAGCCGGTGCGCACCGCCCGCATACCGGGTCACCTCCAGCACCTTCTGCACCAGCCCCGACAGCCTCTCGGCGTCGATCAGGGCGTTGCGCAGAAAGCGCTCCCGCCCTTCGTCGTCGACGCGGCCGGAAAGCACCGTCTCCAGGGCCAGGCGAATGCCGGCGAGGGGAGTCTTAAGTTCGTGGGTCACCGCCGAGACGAAGTTTTGATGCTGTCGCTCCCGTTCTCCCTCCCGCCGCACCGCCGTCCACACCAGCACGATGGCGACGATCATGGCCGCCACCAACAGCCCCCCTTGAGCCACCACCACCACCACGCGTTGCCGGTACCGAGACAGCGCCTCCTCCCACTTTGGACCCGCCAGGCTCACCGCCCAACGATCGAGGGGCGGGGCCAGTACTGCGGCGGGCATCCCCGCCGTGCGCTCCACCGCCAGAAGCCGCAACTCAGGATCGAACTCCTGGAGCCACCGCTGCGGCGCCTGGGGATCGAGGAGTGCCTGCACCTCCCCTCCGCCGGGCAGCGGCGCGTCATACCGCACCTCGTCCCCGCTGCGGCGAAACCCTGGCTCCACCGCCCCGGAGGAGGCGAGCACCTGTACCTCTCGCCACGGCCCCTCGGGTTGTCCCGTCCCTTGGTGGGCCCGGCGCTGCAGCGCCCAACCCTCCTCGGCCAGCCACCCCTGCAGGCGTAGCGCCGCGACGTGGGCCCTCATCTCCACCAGCTCCCGTTGCAGCGCCAGGCGCTCCTCGTTCTCCTCCAGGGAGCGCATCACCCACCAGGTGAACTGCACGTTCAACACCAGCGCCACGGCGACGAAGACGATCACCTGGCGGAGATTGATGCGACCTTCGGAGCGCACCGCGTGAGTATAAACGCCTTGCCAGCCAGCGCTCGTGTTGACAAGCCCCACCACTGGTTTGACAATCGAAGGGCGTGAAGGACGAGGGTTTGCTCATACGAGGTGGGACGCTGCTGCCGCTGACCGAACGGGCGCGCTTCTTCGCCGGCGATGTCCGGCTGGCCGGGAACCGCATCGCCGAGGTGGGGGAGCAGCTTTCCCCACGACCTGGGGAGGTGGTGCTGGATGCTCGCGACTGCTACGTCCTGCCTGGGTTCGTGCAGACCCACGTGCACGTGGTGCAAAGCCTAGCCAGGCATCGGGCCGACGGGCTGGAGCTGTTGGACTGGCTGACGCGGCGCATCTGGCCATACGAGGCGGCCCTGGAGTGGGACGATGTCGCCGCGGCGGCGCAGCTCGGTGTTACGGAACTTCTTACCGGTGGCACCACCAGCGCCCTGGACATGGGCACCACCCACTCCCAGGACGCCGTTTTCCAGGCAGCCCAGCAGCTGGGCATTCGCTTCATCTCGGGTAAGTGCCACATGGACGACGGCCTCGGCGCGCCGGAGAGACTGCGGGAGGAGACCGGAACCTCCCTGGCCGAAGCGGAGGCCCTGGGCCGGCGTTGGCACGGCGCCGGGGGCGGCCGGCTACGCTACGCCGTGGCCCCGCGCTTTGCCCTCTCATGCACGCCGGCACTGCTGGAGGGGGCGGTGGCGCTGGCCCGCCGGCACGGCTGGCTGTTGCACACCCACGCCTCGGAGAATCACCGCGAGACGGAGCTGGTCCGGCAGCGCACCGGGACAGGCAACGTGTCATACCTCAGCAGGTTCGGCATCAGGGGCCACGACACTGTTCTGGCCCACTGCATTCACCTGGACGCCGACGAGTATCCCCTGCTCGCCGCAGAGGGCACCGGTGTCGCCCACTGCCCGGGCGCCAACCTCAAGCTGGCCTCCGGCATCGCCGACCTGCCCCGTCTGCTCGCCGCTGGGATCCGCGTCGGGTTGGGGGCCGATGGCCCGCCGTGCAACAATCGCCTATCGATCTTCCACGAGATGGCCCTGGCCGGCACCTTACACAACCTGCGCCACGGTGCCACGGCGATTGACCCCTGGACGGTGCTGGAGTTGGCCACCTGGCGCGCAGCCCAGGTCATCGGGCTGGAGCAGGTGGGCCGGCTGGCGCCGGGATGGTTGGCGGACATCGTGGTGCTGGGGCGCGACGCCTGGGCCATGGAGCCCGGGGGCGACCCGGCCGCCGCCATCGTCTTCGGCGGCGGGCCCGAGGCGGTTCGCCACGTGATCGTCGATGGGCAGGTGGTGGTGCGGGAGCGCGTCCTGCTCACCGGCGACGCCGGCGACATCCGGCACCGCGCCCGCGCCAGCGCCCAGCGGGTGGCCGCCAAGTTGGGGTGGCTATGATCTTCCGCAGCAAGTCCAAGTTTGAGCAGCTGGACCAGTACCTGGCTCGCCGCGACTACCGCGGTGCCTTGCAAGCGATCTCCGAAGAGTTGCGCCGCCGGCCGGAGAACTTCAACGTGCTGCTGCGGCAGGCGGAAATCCTGGCCCTGGCGGGTGATCGCGACGAGGCCATCCAGGTATATGAAAAGCTGGCCCGACACTTCATCGCCCAGGGCTTTTACGCCCGCGCCATCGCCATCAACAGCAAAATCTTGCGACTGGATCCCTCACGCAGCGAGACGACCCGCCAGCTGGCCGAGGAGATCGCGCGCCGCCAGGAGGCCGAGGCTAAGCAGCGCCGCCCCCCCTTGGCTTCACCCGCACCCGGCGGGCGCCCACACCGCCCCACCGAGGAGGAAGCGCCTCCGCCGGCCCCGGCACAGTCACCCTCCAGCCGAAGCGAGGTGGCGTTCTTCGGGGCTTTCCCCCGCGAGGCGCTGGAGAAGCTGCTCTCCTCCACCTGCGTGTACACCTTCCAACCGGGCGTGGTGCTGGTGCGGGAGGGGGAGGAGGGACGCTCCATGTTCCTCATCGAGGACGGCACCGTGGAGGTCACCACCACCGATAGCAGCGGTGCTGCGATCCCGCTGGCGAGCCTGGGGCCTGGCGACTTTTTCGGGGAAGTGTCGGTGCTCACCGGGCGGCCGCGCACCGCCACCGTGGTAGCCAAGACTGTCGTCACCGTGATCGAAGTAGCCAAGGAAGATCTGGACGAGATCGCCGCCTCCTACCCGGAGGTGCGCCAAGTGGTACAGAAGTTCTACGAGGAGAGGGCGCACGCCACGGTAGAAGCCATCCTCTCCCGCATGCGGCAAGGGCGTGGGTAGTCCCTCCTGCCCCATCGTCAGGCGCTTTACTGCCCTCGCCCACCGCGACCCCACCGCGCCGGCCATCGTCGCTCCCGACGGCACACCCAGTATGGGGCGCGGCGAACTGCTGGCGCGCAGCCGGGCGCTGGCCGGCGCCTTTGCGGCCCACACCCGGCCCGGGGACGCCGTGGTGCTCTCGCTGCCCAACTCCTGGGAGTGCGTGGCTGCTTTCCTGGCGGCCCGCTGCGCCGGCCTCCGCGTCGCTCTGGTGGATGCCACCGCCCCTGCCGGGGAACTCCAGCGCTGCGCCGCCACGGTGGGTGCATGCGCCCTGGTGACCAGGCAGCAAAGGGTGGAGGGCAGTGCGGTGAGCATCCAACCGCGGGCGGTAACGCCGGTCCCCTTGCCGCCGGGCACGGCGGTGCTGAAGGTCACCTCGGGTTCCACCGGCGCGCCGCAGGCGGTGGCGCTGAGCGCCCGCCAAGTGGTGGCCGACGCCGTCCAAATCCTCCGTTCCATGGGGCTCGGCGCCAGTGATACGACCCTCGCGGCCATCCCCCTCACCCACTCCTACGGTTTCGGCTCCTGCCTGCTACCGCTGCTGCTCCTCGGCACGCCCCTCGTTTTCCCCGACTCCCATCTGCCGGCGGCACTGCTGGCGGCGCTGCGCGGCGCCACGGTGGCGCACTTCCCCGCCGTACCCGCGATGATCCGCGCCCTGGCGGCCCTGCCCGACCTTCCGCCGCTGCCTCACCTGCGCCTCTGCCTGTCCGCCGGCGCTCCTTTGGATCCCGCCGATGCCGCCGCCTTCCGCGCTCGCACGGGGGTCAAGGTGCACGTGTTCTACGGCTCTTCGGAGTGCGGCGGGATCACCTTCGACCGCACTGAGGGCGAAATCCTCGCCAAAGGGCGGGTGGGCACTCCCCTGTGGCGGGTTCACGTGGAGGTGGTCGGCGAGGACGACCGACCCTGCCCCCCGGGGAGGGAGGGCAGGGTGCGCGTCTCATCTCCCGCGGTGGCCCTTGGCATGGTGCCACCGCCGCCAGGTGACAACCCCATCGCCGGCCACGTGTTCACCACCGCCGATCTGGGTGTCTTCGACGAGGACGGCCAGCTTACGCTGACGGGCCGGGCCAGCGCCGCCCTCAACGTCGCTGGCAAGAAGGTCCATCCGGAAGAGATCCGCCGCGTCATCGAAGGCCTTGCCGGCGTGCGGGAAGCGGTGGTGGTGGGTCTGCCGGACCGCCGCCGGGGGGACCTGGTGGCGGCGCTAGTGGCGGTGGATCCTCAAGCCAACCTCAGCGAGGCGGCGATCCTCGCGCACTGCCGCGCCCACCTGGCCCCCTACAAGCTGCCGCACCGCCTCGTCTTGGTGGGGGAACTGCCGCGCAGCGAGCGAGGCAAGGTAAAGCGGGACGAGGTGGTGGCGATGCTGCGCGCCCCGCGGCGATGAATCGTCACGTAGCGGCGCCCGCGCCACTTCCTAGCCCCCACTCGCGCACTGAGTGGTACCCTTGCGGTGATGAACGCGGTACCAACCAAGACCGTGCGCTTCCTCTTGGTTCAAGCCGCCGGCATCGACTACCTCCTCCCCCTTGACCGGGTTCGCCGGGTGCACGCCGGGCTGCGGCTGCACCCCTTCCCCGGGGCTGCGCCGGTGGTGGCCGGACTCGCCGAGGTGGGCGGCGAACCGCTGGTGGTGCTGGACTTGGCTCGCCTGGCGGGGGCGGCAAACAGCTCCACGCCCGCTACCCCCCTGACGGTCATTGCCCACGTCGGGCCGCCCACAGCCCTAGAGCTGGCTGGCCTCGCCGTCGCTGACGTCCTGGACATCGTGGAGGTACCGGCCGAAGCCCTGGCCCGGGTGCGCGATGGAGTCGTCAGCGGTGAAGCGGTGGCCGCCGGTCGCACCGCGCGGGTGCTCGATCTGGAGGTGGTAGGGGCGGGACCTTGATGGTCATGGACGTTCTCCTCGTGCGCCGTGCCGGCCTCACCTGGGCGCTGAAGCGGGACGAGGTGGTGAGCATCGCCCGCCAGAGGGAGGGCGAGGAGGTGCTGTTGCGCTCCGGGAGCGTGCACGTCGACGCGGTCCTGGGTGTTCAGAGAGAGCTGCCGGTGCACGGCGCCGGGCCGATACTGCGGCGGCTGCTGCCGCCCGCCTGCCTCGGCGTAGCGGTGGTGTCCGGGGAGCCGGTGGCCGTCTTGGCCTCGCCAATCACCCTTACTGCAGTAACCACTGGGGAAGGAGGTTGACAGCATGGCTGCGGAGAGTCAGCGGGGAGCCAACGGGGCCTCGAGAGGAGCTTTTCTGGTCGGCGCCACGGCCGTCCTGGGGGCCGCGCTCCTGGCAGTGCTGCTGGCGTACGGTGTCCCACCGTGGATAGTGGCAGCGGCCGGGGCCGTGGGTGCGGCGCTGGTGGCACTGCTCATCGTGCACCTCCTCTTGCCCTATCGCGCTGCCCTCGCCGCACGTCGCTCCCTGGAGGTGCACGTCCGGCGTCTGGAAGAGGTCACCGCCGCCACCATGCGCAGCCTGCAAGGGGGAGACCTAAGCGGCGACCCATCGGCGCACGGCGATCTCCCGCACCCTTTGGCCGACGCCATGGCCGCTGCCAAGGCCGCCATTGCCGCGCTGGTGCAGCAGATCCAAGCGGCCTCCGTGGAGGTGGCGGCCGCCGCCGGCACCGTGCAGGGCAACGCCGGCGAGCTGGCCTCCGCCTCGACGGAACAGGCCGCCGCCGTGGTGGAGCTCACCGCCACCACGGAGGAACTCGCCCGCACCGCGGCGCAGATCGCCGCCAACGCTGCCATGCAGGCGGAGGCGGCCGCCCATGCCGAGGAGAGCGGTGATGCGGGCGCCGTTGCCGTGGGCGAAGCGGTGGCCGGCGTGGAAGCAGTGATCGCCCGCATCGACGCCATCGCCGGCCGCACCGACGCGCTTTCGACGCGCTCCCGCGAGATCTACAAGGTCCTCGACCTGATCACCGAGATCGCCCGGGAAACGCACATCCTTTCTTTAAACGCCGCCATTGAAGCGGCAACCGCCGGCGAACACGGCCGCCGCTTCGCCGTGGTGGCCGACGAGGTCCGGCGTCTGGCGCAGCGCTCCCGCGAGTCGGTGGATTCGGTGCGGGCCATGCTGGAGGAGTTCGTCGCCTCCACTCGGGCTACCGCCGTGGCCACCGAGGAGGGTAGCAAGGAGGGCGCCCGTGTCCTGGAGCGGGCCCGCGCCGCCGCCGCTGCCATTGGGGAACTGCGCGGCGCCCTCGCCCACACGGCGCGCGCGGCGCGGGAGATTTCCCTGGCCACCGAGCAGCAGCGCACCGCCTCCGACCAGGTAGCGGTCACTTTGAAGGAGGTGTCTCAAGTGGTGCAGCGCATGGCGGAGGGGCTGCGCACTTTCTCCGACACCGCCGAACGCCTCAATCAGCTGGCCCTCACCATTCAGCTGCTCACCCAGGCGTTCCGCACCTCCTCGTCCCACTCCCTCAAGCACCTGGCCGCCGGTTGGGCACACCAGCTGGAGCAGCGCGGCGGCCACTGGGAGGCCATCGACGCGCACCTCGCAGGGCTGCTGCGGGGCCACCCGTGGATCGAGCTCGCCTACCTCGTGGATGGCGACGGCATCATGGTGGCTTTCGCAGCACCCGGCGATGCCACCGACGGGCAACGCGACGTTGGCATCGCCATCGGCGCTTCCTACGCCGAGCGCCCGTGGTTTAAGGCGGTGCAGCGCGATCGCCGAACCATACTGACGCCGTTGTACGAGTCGATTCTGACTGGCCAACCCTGCTTCACCATTGCGGTACCGGTGTGGGGGGCGGGCGAGCGTCTGGACGGCGTGCTGGGCGTCGACGTCAGCGCGCGCGACTGGACGCGCATCTGAAGGCGAACCCCACGGTGGCCAGCGGACGCGACGATTTGCTGCCGATGTTCGTGGCCGAGGCACGGGAGCGGTTGCATCACCTCGTCTCGCTAGCCGGCGCCGTGGCCGGCGATGCCGGCGCCGCCGGCGAAGCACGGCGGGAGCTGCACACCATCAAAGGCGCGGCGCGCATGCTGGGGTTGGGGGCCATTGCCGAACTCTGCCACCGCGCCGAGGAGGAGCTGCAGTTTTTGGGTCCCGATTCCGGGCACTACCTCCTCCAGCAGGCGGACGCCCTCGCCGCCCTCCTTGACGCCCTCGAGGGAGGTGGCACCTCGGCCGCGCCCCCCGACGAGGGCGGCCCAGACCCCCCTTCCGCGGTGGTCCTCCCAACGCGCGAAAAAACGCCCTCCGAGCCTCGCCGGGAGCAGGGGGAGCTGGAGGTGGTCGCCGAGCGCGCGGCGCGCCTGCGCATTCTGGCGGTGGCGGCGGGGCAACTGGTGGCCCGCTTGGAGGGGCTCGTCCGCGCGGCCTCCCAGGCGGTCAGCGAACCGCACCCCGAGCACGCCTTGGCCCTCTTGGCCACCTCGTTGCGGGCCCTGGCGGCGGAGATGGACGCCGGGCAGCGGCGCCTGCGGCGCGTCGCCGACGCCCAGCTGGAGGCCCTGCTGGAACTGCAGTTGCAACCGCTGCGCCCGTTTTTGCAACGGCTGGCCAGGCACGGTCGCGAGTTGGCCCGCTCCCTGGGAAAAGACGTGGAGATCCGCATCGCCGGCGAGGACACCCGCCTCGACCGGCGCATCGTCCGTGATCTGGAAGAAGCGCTGCTGCATTTGGTGCGCAACGCCGTGGACCACGGCGCCGAGCCCCCCTCCACGCGGCGGCAACGGGGCAAGCCGCCCTCCACCTCCATTCAGATCCAGGCGCAGCCGGTGGGTCGCCGCGTGCGGCTGGTGGTGAGTGACGACGGCGCCGGCATCGACGGGCGCCAGGTGCGCGAGGCGGCTCTGCGGCGCGGCCTCCTCGACCCGGCGCAGGCCGCCGGGATGGACGACCAGCAGGCGCTCCGCTTGCTTTTCTTGCCCGGCCTGTCCACCCGCGAAGAGGCCAGCGAGGTTTCCGGGCGGGGCGTGGGGCTCGACGTGGTGAGTGCCGTGGTCAGCCATCTCGGGGGCGAGGTCACCGTCGCCTCCACGCCGGGGGGAGGCACCGCGTTCACCGTCGAGGTGCCAGTGGCGCGCCGCGGCGAAATGGTGGCGGTGCTGCGGGTCGCCCACGTCAGGTTCGCCCTTCCGGCCGCCGCAGTGCGGGAATGCCACCTGCTCGAGGAGCGCCAGGTGGTGGAACGCGGTGGCCATCTCTTGGCGCTGCTGGGCGGGGCGCCGCTGCCCTTCGTCTCCGTGGCACGACTATTCGCCTTGCCCGGGGCGGAACCACAAGTGCTCCTGCGCGGCTCGGTGGCGGGGGAGGAGGTGGCCATTGCTGTAGACGCCCAGGAGGCAGAAGCGGAGGTGCTGGTGCGACCCCTACCGCGCTACGCCGGCGGCCTGGCTGGCCCGGTGGAGGGCATAGCCTTGCTCCCCACCGGCGAGCCGGTGGTGGTCCTCTCCCCCCTGCGCCTGATGCACACAGCCTACAGCCGAGGATCACCTCCCGCCACGCCTGTCGCTGCCGCCGTGCGGGTCCTGCTGGTCGATGACTCCTTCGTCACCCGCGAGATGGAACGGCGGGTACTGGAGGACGCGGGGTTGGAGGTGACCACTGCCGCCGACGCCGAGGAGGCACTGGCCTACCTGGGTGAGGGGACCTTCGATTGTCTGGTGACGGACGTGGAGATGCCAGGGATGGACGGGTTCGAGCTGACCCGCCAGGTTCGTCGCATGCCCGCCCTTGCCCACCTGCCCATCGTCGTGGTGACCACCCGCGATCGCCCCGAGGACCGCTTGCAGGGTCTCCAGGCGGGGGCGGACGCCTACCTCACCAAGCAGCGCCTGGACGCCGGCGAGCTGGTTAAACTGGTGCGCCGCCTGGGACGGCCATGAACCCCGCCGGTGCTCCCATTGGGGTCCTCATCGTGGATGACTCGGCCACCGTACGGGCGGTGTTGCGCCGGCTGCTGGCGCCCTGCGACGACATCGTCGTGGTCGGCGAAGCGGGCAACGGACGCGAGGCCGTGGCAGCGGCGGCGGCGCTCGCCCCCCACGTCATCCTCATGGACGTGGAGATGCCCCACATGGACGGGGTGGAGGCGACGCAGGCCATCATGGGGGCGCGACCCACGCCGATTCTGGTGATCACCTCCCGGTCGGCACGGCGCGAGGTGCGTGCGGCCTTTCAGTGTTTCTCCCAGGGGGCGCTGGAGGTGCTGGCCAAGCCCGAACACCCGGCGGCGTGGGAGGCCATGGCGCAGGCGCTGCCGGAGAAGATTCGCGCCCTGGCCGGCGCCGCCCCACCACCGAGGACGCGGATCGCCTCTCCTGCTCCCGCCTGCCCCCCACCCCGGGGGACGCTACGCTGTATCGCCGTCGCCGCCTCCACTGGCGGCCCCCCAGCGCTGGCCGCCTTCCTAGCCGCCTTCGCCCGACCGCTGCCCGCGCCGGTGTTGATCGTGCAGCACATCTCGCCCGGGTTCGAAGCGGGCCTGGCCGAGTGGCTGGCCACCGTAACCGGCCTGGAGGTGGCTCTGGCCACCCACGGCGAAGTACTGGGCCAAGGACAGGTACGCGTGGCGCCGGGCGACCACCACCTGCGGGTCACCCCCCGGGGAACTTTGGAGCTGGACGGGCGCACCCCGCCGCTAGGAGGTCACCGCCCGTCCGCCGACCAACTGTTTACCTCCTGCGCCGAAGCCATGCCGACGCACACGGCAGGTATCTTACTCACCGGTATGGGACGCGACGGCGCCGAGGGGCTCCTGCGGCTGCGTCGCGCCGGTGGCTTGGCGCTGGTCCAGGACGAGGCGTCGTGTGCGGTCTTTGGCATGCCCCGGGCGGCACTGGAGCTGGATCCCACCCTGCCGGCCATGCCCCCAGCGGCCTTGGCTGCGGCGGTGGAGGCCTACGCCGGGGGAGGCCGGCGATGAGCCGCCGCGTGCTGGTGGTGGACGACAGCCCCCTGGCCCGCACCCTGCTGGCCCGCACCCTGGCCCAGGCCGGCTGGGAGGTGCTGCAGGCCGCCAACGGTGCGGAGGGCGCCATGCTGGCGTTACGCGAGTCCCCCACGGCGGTGGTCACCGATCTGGAGATGCCGGTGATGGACGGTTCCCAGCTGCTCCACCTGCTCAAGGCCGACCCCGCCACCCGCCACATCCCGGTGATCGTGCTGACGTCCCACGACGAAGCGGTGGCACGCTTCTGGGGGCTTTCCTCCGGCGCCGACGCCTACCTCACCAAGGACGAGGTGGGGTCGGCCTTGCTCGACACCCTCGGACGACTGCACGACCACTCAACCAGCGGCGAGGAGGTTCCTGCAAGGACCGAGCTGCGCACGGCCGAGGAGGTCCTCGCCCAGGTGGCGCGTCACTTGGACACTAGCCTCATGCACGCGACGCTGACCCGCGCCCTGCTGGAGAGGGGGATGGCCGCTTCCGGCCTCCATGAAGCCTGCCGCGCCTGCTTGGAGCTGCTCAACCAAGTGGTCGACGCCCATCTGCTGGCAGTGGCGATGGCCGAAGCGGACACGGTGATCGCTCATCTGCTCCTCGCCTCGCCGCTGTCGCTGCGGTCCACCGATCGGTGCACCTCCGCCCTGCTCGCCCACTTGCCTATCACCGCCGGATCGGTGCTGGACGTCGTCATCTCCGGCGAGACGACGGGGGGGGACGAGGTAGACCCCAATCAGCTGCTGTTCTCGCCCCTGCCCATGCGCGACGTCAGCGCGTGCCTGGCGTTGCTTCCTCGCCGTCCCGACCGCCACCTGGAGGTGGCCCGTCCGTTGGTGGCCGGCGCCCTCGGGCACCTGGCCCTGGTCCTCGACAACGCCCGCCTGGCCCAGCGCCTGCGGGAGTTATCCACCCTCGACAGCCTGACTAAGCAGCTCAACCGAGGCACGATCCTGCACCGCCTGATGGAGGAGCTAGAGCGCGCCTCCCGCTACGGGCACTCCCTGGCGGTTATCCTCTGCGATTTGGATCACTTCAAAGCGGTCAACGACACCCACGGCCACCTCGCCGGCGACGCCGTGCTGCGCGGCGCCGCTAGCAGCCTCCGTGCCACCCTGCGTATCGGTGATGCCCTCGGCCGTTACGGCGGCGAGGAGTTCCTCGCCATCCTGCCCGCCGCCTCCCTGGAGGCGGCCCGGGTAGCTGCCGAGCGGGCACGACGCAACCTGGCGCAAACCCCTATCCCCCTCCCCGGCGGGGGCGCCCTCAAGATCACGGCGTCGTTCGGGGTGGCAGCGCTGGACGAGCTGCCCCCCAGACCCACTCCGGAAGCCCTTATCGACCTCGCCGACCAGCGCGTGTACGAGGCCAAGTCGGCGGGCCGCAACTGTGTGCGCCCGTGACCCCGCCGACCCCCGAGGAGCGCCTCGCCCGGCTCATCGAGGGCGTCAGCGGCCACGTCGTCCCTCCCGGCCACCACCCCTTCCTGGCCGGCCTGGCGCAGCAGCGGGCACGCTCCCACGGCCTGCCCTCCGCCGAGGCGTACGTGGCCGCGCTGGAGCGCGGCGCCCTCCCCGACGAGTGGCGGGAGCTGCTGCCGCGCATCACCGTGAAGGAGTCGTACCTCTTCCGCACCCCTCAACACTTCGAGGCCATCTCCCGGCTCATCGTGCCGGCGCTGGTGCAGCGGCGAGCCGCCACCAGGCGACTGCGCGCCTGGTCGGCGGGGTGCGCCCGCGGCGAGGAACCGGCCACGTTGGCCATGGTCCTGGCTGAACACCCCGCCCTCGCCGGGTGGGACTGGCGCATCACCGCCACCGACATCGACCCCGAGGCCATCGCTGCGGCCCAACGCGGCGTCTTCAACGAGCGGGCGGTGGCGCAGGTGCCCGCGGCGCTGCGCCAGCGCTACCTGGCGCCGGGCGCCGGGGGTTGGCAGTTGGCCGCGAATCTGCAGCAGCGCATCGAGTATGCGGTAGTGAACCTGGTACAAGAACCGCTGCACCTGGACGCGGCGCCCTTCGATCTGATCCTACTGCGCAACGTCCTCATCTATTTCCATCCCGCCTCTCAGCGGCGCGTGGCCGGCGCCGTGGCCGCCCTGTTGGCGGCGGACGGCGCTCTCTTCGTGGGCCCCGCTGAAACCCTGTGGCAACTCACCAGTACCCTCGTGCCGGTGGACGCCGGTGGGTGCTTTTTTTATCAGCGGCAGAGCAACGCCCCGCCCACCCCTGCGGCGCCACAACCCGCCCGGCTCGCCGCGGCCCGGTGGAGAACCCCGGCGAAGCTTCCCGCCCCCCCTCCCCAGCTGGCCACTTCGCCACCGGCGCCGCCGGCGGCCAACCCACCGTCCAACCCCGAGCGGCTCCACCGCGCCACTGCTGCCGCCGCCGCCAACCGGCTCGAGGAAGCCGCCGCCCTGGTGGAGGAGGCGCTGCTCGCCGACCCCTGCGACCCTCTGGCCCACTCCCTGGAGGGGCTCTTGCACGACCTGGCGGGCCGCTGGCAGCTGGCCGTCGCCTCCTACCGCGCTGCCCTGTTCCTGGAGCCGCAGCTGGTGCAGGTTCGCCTCTTGCTGGCCCAGTGCCTGCGCCGTCTGGGCTGGCAGCAGCGTGGTCGCCGCGAGGTGCAGCAGGCCCTCGCCAGCCTCGCCCAGGGAGGCGCCCGGGAGGTTGAGGAGTTGACCTTCCTGGGAGTACCCGCTGGCGAGGCATTGCAGCGGCGCCTTGGTGAGGCCCTGTTGCACGGGACACGGGCGCCGTAGGGCGCTACACTTTTCCTTGGCATGCCTCCCGAACGTCTCGGCCGCTACCGCGTCGTGCGTACCATTGGCCGTGGCGGTATGGGCGAGGTGTTCGAGGGGCTGGATGAGCGCCTCCAGCGTCCCGTGGCCATCAAGGGGGTGCTACAGGACAGGCCCACCCCCGACCGGCGCAGCCGGCTGGAACGTGAGGCCATGGCGGTGGCCTCCCTCTCCCACCCGGCGGTGACCCACATCTACGAGATCATTAGCGAGGACGAGCGGGATTGGGTGGTCATGGAGTACGTGGACGGCCGCTCCCTGGCCGACATCGTCGACAGCGGCCCTCTCCCGCCAGCGGAAGTGGCTCGTATTGGCGCCGAGGTGGCCGACGCCCTCGCCGAAGCCCACGCCAAAGGGATCATCCACCGCGACATCAAGACCGAAAACGTGATGATCACCGCCACCGGCCGGGTGAAAGTGCTGGATTTTGGTCTCGCCCTCTGGAGCAAGCCGCTGGGGCTCCCGCAGGACCAGCGCATCACCGGCGCGGGGATGGTGGTGGGAACCGCCAAGGCGATGTCCCCCGAGCAGGCCGCCGACCGTCCGCTCGACGGGCGATCGGACATTTTCTCTCTCGGGTCGATGCTCTACGAGTGCGCCACCGGGCGACCCGCCTTTCAAGGGGATTCGCCGGTGGACACCATGCTCAAGGTGGCCCGCGCCGAGTACCCCCCCCTGGCCGAGACGGCGCCGCACCTGCCTGCTGAACTCGCCAGGATCATCGAACGCTGTCTTGCCCTCAAGCCCGAGGACCGTTTCCCTTCGGCCCAGGCGCTGGCTGCGGCGCTGCGTCCCATCGCCGCCGGCTCGCTCACCGGCGTCCTCGAGCCGGCAGGGATGACCGCCACGTACCGGCGCCCGCTGCGGCCCTGGGTAGTCGGGGCGGCGATCATCGCCACCATGGCGGTGGCAGCGGTGGGCGCCATCTGGTCCGGAGTGTTCACCCCTCGCCGCTCCCTCACCGTGGCGGTACTCCCCCCACAAGTTGTCGGCTCCGCCGGGCTGGAGGTGGCCGCCGCTGCGGTGCACGATGCCATCGTCGCCCGGCTAGCCAGCGTCCCACGGCTGGAAGTGGTCACCGGCCGCGAGGCGCGCCTGGCGGCCCGGGAGCACGAGGGCATCACCGCCATTGCCCAGGCTTTGGGCGTCCAGGAGGTGATCGAGGCTACCTTCACTCAGACCGACCCCGAAACACCAGCCAGGGTCGCGCTCAGCCGCGCCGCCGGCGCCACCGGGCGGGTGGTGTGGAGCGCCACCCTGGAGGTGGGGACCTCCGATTTACTGCTGCTCCAGGACCGCATCGCCACGGCCCTCGCCGACGCCTACCAGGGCTTTGGCCTCACCGGCGACATGCCCCCCCGCCACGTCAGCGAGGAGGCCCTGCGTGTCTTCCTGCAGTACAGAGCCCGCCTCGACGCCGGCACAGTGTCGCGGGCCATGGAAGAGGAGGTGGCCCTGTTGGAGGAGGCAGTTCGCCTGGCGCCGCGCTTTGCCGAGGCGTACCTGGCGTTGGCGGACCTGCACCGCTACCTGTTCGAGGTGACTCGCCGCGCCGCCCACCGAGAGGCCGCGCAACAGGCTCTGGAGCGCGCCGCCCGCCTGCGCGCCGATGACCCTGACATCACGCGCAGCCGCGCCCGCCTGGCGCTGGCCAACGGTGACAGCGCCGCAGCCCTGGAGGCAGCGCGCGCCTTGGTGACGGCGCGGGCCGGCGATAGCTCCGCCTGGTACCTCCTCGCCCTGGCGCTGAACGGTGTGCAGCGCTACGCCGAGGCGGAGCGGGCCTTCGCGCGCTCGCTAGCCCTGCGCCCCAGCCGCGCAACCGAGCGCGCCCGTATTTCCGCCCGCGTCAACCGCGGCGACTACCAGGGTGCGCGGGAGCTGCTGCAGCCGTTGCTGGTGGCTCACCCCGACGACCTGCTGGCCCTCGCCCGCCTGGCCGAGGTGGAGATGTACAGCGGCCGGCACGCCGAGGCGGAGCAGCTGTATCGCCAGCTCACCGAGCGGCGGGGGACCGCCGGGGACTTCATCAACCTCGGGGTGTGCGCGTTCTTCCAGAAACGCTACGACGAGGCCCGCCAGGCGTGGGAGCGCGCCGCCGCCCTGGCCCCGGAGTTCGCCCTGGCCCGCGCCAATCTGGGCGACGCCTTGTTATGGTCCGGCGACGCCGTGGGCGCCCAGGCCGCCTACCTCAGCGCCCTGGAACTGGCCGAGGCGGAGATCGCCGCTGGCATCCGCCGCCACGACGTGCTGGAAACCCGCGCCCGCTGCCTCGCCCATCTGGGGCGCGGCCCTGAGGCGGTGCTGGCGGTCAACGAGGCGTTGGCGGAGCATCCCGACCACCCGCAGACTCGCTATGTGGCCGCCTTGGTCTTCGCCCTCACCGGCGATACCACCTCGGCCCTGGTGTGGACCCAGAAGGCCCGGGAACTGCACGTGCCGGCCATCTGGTTTTCGGGCCCCGAATTCGCCTCGCTGCGAAACGATCCCAGGTTCCAATCACTTTTACAAGACCGCCATTGAGTGCCGCCATCGCCGGCACGAGGTTGTGTTGCCGGTAGATTTAGGGGTGTTCGCTACCTGGAGGAATAGGATCGCTCGTGCCCCCCGGGTCGAGGGAGTACTGCTGCACCATGTTGGCGTCGAAGAACTGCAGCGAGTAACAGAAGTACCCCTTCTTACGCAAATTTCCGTAGGTTTCCAGGTCCGGCAAACCAGCCTGAGCCGAACCGCTGACCACCCCTACGCCGAGGAACGGTGGGCTATTCACGAAGCCGGGCACTCCCTGCCGGTATTTGGCTGGTACGAAGTCCAGGAAGCTCACCCCTACGTACTTAATGTCAGCGGGAAACCCCTTGAATACCCACCTGATGTCCTCTCTCCCAGGAATCTCCCAAAAGCAATTGACCCACTCCCGGTCGCATGAAATCTTGCCGTTGTCGTACGTCACCCTCACCGTGTTTTCTGGACCTGCAGCCATGCGCGATCCTCCTTTGCTTCGCTCGTCTCGAGCGCCGGTTGTTGTCACCAAGGGTACGCCCTCCATCGGCCCGTGACAAGCCCCGCCCAGGGAGACCACGTACAATCGCGGCGTGCGCCTCCTCCCCACCGCCCGCACCGTCGCTGGCCTCCTGATGGTCTTCTACCTGTGCGCGGCCGGGTGGTTCTTCATCCTGGTGCCGTGGAGCGCCCTATGGACCGACGTGGTGGTGCCCGCCGCGCCGTGGCCGCTGATGCGCTGGCTGTCGCGGGGGGCGGTGCGTGGCGCGCTGTCGGGGTTCGGGGTGCTGCACTTCGCGGTAGCGGCGGGGTGGCTGCGGGTGGCCGGGAGCTCGCGGTGATTGCCGGTCTCGGGGTGGACGTGGTGGCGGTGGCGCGGGTCGCGGCTATGCTGGCGCGCCACGGTCAGCGCTTCACCCGCCGCTGCTTTCGCCCCGGGGAGATCCGCCGCGCCGGGGACGCCGAGCACGTCGCTGGAGTGCTGGCCGCCAAAGAAGCGGCGTTCAAAGCGCTGGGCACCGGCTGGAGCGGTGGGGTAGGGTGGCACAGCGTGGAGGTGACCCGTACCGCCACCGGCGAACCGGCCCTGCGCCTGCACGGGGCGGCGGCGGCGCACGCCGCCGCCCGGGGCGGGCGACGTATGCACCTGAGCATCTCCCACGCCGCCGGCGTGGCGGTGGCGGTGGTGGTCCTGGAGGGGTGACCACCTCGCCTTGGCTATACTCCCAGCATGGCCACCCGGCGCGTCCTCATCGTCGACGACGAGCCGTACATCTTGCACATCCTGGCGTTCAAGCTGCGCCGCGCCGGCTACACGGCGCTGGAGGCCACCTCCAGCGAGCAAGCCCTCGCCATCCTCGCCGAGACCACGGTGCACTGCATCGTCCTCGACGTCTCCCTGGCCACCCCCACCAGCGGTTTCCAATTGGCCGAGCGGCTTGCCGCTGACCCGCGCACCTGCCGCATCCCCATCATCTTCCTCACCGCCCGCTCCCTCCCCCAGGACGTGCGGCGCGGGCGGGAGCTGCAGGCCCGCGCCTACATCACCAAACCGTTCTCCCTGCAGGCGGTGCTGGAGGAGGTGGCGCGGCAGCTTGACGCCGCCGGCCAGGGTGCCTAGCCTAGCCAGAATTGTCTCGGCGGTCTCCTCCGCGGGGCGCCGAGGAGAGAGGTTTTGAAACCATGTACAAGGACACGCTCAACCTCCCCCGCACCCAGTTTCCCATGCGGGCGGATGCCGCCCGCCGCGAAGTGGAGCGCCTGCAACGCTGGCAGGCTGAGGGGATGTACGAGCGCCTCCGCGCCGCCCGCGCCGGCCGCCCCCGCTGGGTGCTGCACGACGGTCCCCCCTACGCCAACGACCACATCCACATGGGCACCGCCCTCAACAAGATCCTCAAGGACTTCGTGGTGCGTTCGCGCACCATGATGGGCTTCGACGCCCCTTACGTGCCCGGCTGGGACTGCCACGGGCTGCCCATCGAGCAAAAGGTGGACCGCGAGCTGGGGCCGGCCAAGTCGGGCATGTCGCCGCTGGAGATCCGCGCCGCCTGTCGGGCCTACGCCGAGCGCTTCGTCGGCGTGCAGCGGGAGGAGTTTCGGCGCCTGGGGGGCTTTGCCGCCTGGGACGCCCCCTACCTGACCATGAGCCCGCGCTACGAGGCCGACATTGCCGTCGCCTTGGGCAAGGTGGTGGAGGCGGGCCTGCTCTACCGGGAGCGCAAGGCGATCCGCTGGTGCTGGCATTGTCGGACAGCCCTCGCCGAAGCCGAACTGGAGTACCACGAGCGGGTTGATCCGGAGATCTGGGTGGCGTTCCCCGCCGCCGACCCGGCCGCCGTGCGCCGAGCCTTCGGGGAGGACGGCGATCGCCCGGTGGCGTTCGTCATCTGGACTACCACCCCGTGGACCATCCCCGCGAATTTGGCCATCGCCGTACACCCGGACGCCGACTATCAACTCTTGGAGGGGGAAGCTGGCACCTTCGTGGTGGCGGCCAAGCTGGCGGACGCCTTCCGCACAGCCACCGGGCGTGCCGTTACGGCCCGCGCCACGGCCACAGGGCAGGCGCTGGTCGGGCAACGCTACCGGCATCCCCTGAGGGCGGGGCTGCGCGCCGCCCTCCCCGAGGCCGCCGACGCGTATCGCCTGGTGCCCGCCGCCTACGTCACCCTGGACACCGGCACCGGCCTGGTGCACACCGCCCCCGGCCACGGCGAGGAGGACTTCCGTACCGGCAAACTGGAGGGGCTTCCCATCGTCTCGCCGCTGGACGACGGCGGGCGCTACACCCCCGAGGTGGCCGAGCTGACCGGGATGCTGGTCTTCGACGCCAACCCCCGGGTCACCGAGGCGCTGGCCAGCGCCGGCGCCCTGCTGGCCCACGGCCAAGCCGCCCACGACTACCCCCACTGCTGGCGCTGCCGAGAGCCGGTGATCTTCCGCGCCACCGAGCAGTACTTCATCGCCCTCACCCCGGACGCCACCCCCACCGCGCGGTTGGACTTACGCGCCGCCGCCCTGGAACAGATCGGCCAGGTCACCTGGGTCCCCCACTGGGGCCAGCCACGCATCACCGGCATGGTGGAAGGGCGTTTCGAGTGGTGCGTGTCGCGACAGCGCCGTTGGGGTTCGCCAATCACCGTGCTGGTGTGCGCCAACCCCAACTGCCGCGCCGTGTGGCCGGACGGGAGTACTCAAGAGGCGACGAGGGAGTTCTTTGCCCGCGTGGAGGAACACTTCGCCCAAGAAGGCGCCGATGCCTGGTACGCCCGGCCGGTGAGCGACTTCGCGCCCGCCGGCCTGGCCTGCCCACGGTGCGGTGGCACAGCATGGGAGAAGGAAGGCGACATCCTCGACGTGTGGTTCGACTCCGGCGCCTCTCACCTGGCGGTGTGCGACCGCAACCGCTTCCCCGGCCTCACCTGGCCCGCCGACCTCTACCTGGAAGGCCACGACCAGTATCGCGGCTGGTTCCAGTCATCGTTGCTGGTGGGCGTGATCACCCACGGGGCGGCGCCTTACCGCGCCGTGGTCACCCATGGGCACGTGCTGGACGCGGCGGGCAAGAAGATGTCCAAGTCGCTGGGCAACGCCGTCTCCCCCATGGAGGTCATTAAGACCTACGGAGCGGACGTGCTGCGCCTGTGGGCCGCTTCGGTGGATTTCCGGGAAGACATGCCGTTTTCCGACGAGAGCATGACGCGCATCGCCGACACCTACCGCAAGATCCGCAACACCGTGCGCTTCCTGCTCTCCGGTCTGGCAGACTCCCTACCCCCTGGGGCCTTCAATCCCCAGCGGGACGCGGTGCCGCTGGCCGAGTTGGAACCCTTCGACGCCTTCATCCTGCGGCGCGCCCGCCGGCTCGCCCAGCGCATCGAAAAGGCCTACGCGGACTACGAGTTTCACACCGTCTCCCACGCCCTCAACAGCTTTTGCGCGGTGGACCTCTCCGCTCTCTACCTGGACATCCTGAAGGATCGCCTGTACTGCGACGCCACCACCTCCCGCCGCCGGCGCTCGGCGCAGACCACCCTGTACCGGCTTGCCCGCTGTCTCATCACGCTCTCGGCGCCAGTTCTGCCGTTTACCGCCGAGGAGGCGTGGGAGCACCTGCCAGGCACCACCAATTCGGTGCACCTCGAGGAATTTGACCGTCTCGCCGACGTACCCGACGACGCCCCTGCCGACCAGGCTTTCCAGCGGCTGTTGGCGCTGCGCGACGAGGTCTACCCGGCGCTGGAGAGCATCCGCCGTGACGGCGTCATCGGCAAGTCGCTGGAGGCCGCCCTGGTACTGGCGGGCGATGACAGCGCCTTGAACGCCGACCTGGCCACCACGGGCACCACCCTGGAAGAGCTCTGCATCGTCTCCCAGGTGCGGGAGGGAACCGCCGAGCTGCCCTCCACCACCTACCCGGGGCTGCGCTTCGCCGTGCAGCGCGCCACCGGTACCCCCTGCCCGCGCTGCTGGCAAGTGGCCGCCGAACCCACCGGCGACCCCACCCACCCCGCCCTGTGCCGGCGCTGTCTAGCAGTGGTCAAGGCCCTGGAGTCGGCATGACCGCGAGGCGGGCGCTGCTGCTGGCCGCCGCCGTGTGGATGGCCGACCAGCTCACCAAGGCGTGGGTCGTCACGGCGCTGCCTTTGGGCTACTCCAGCGGCGCAGTCGCCGGCGTCTTTCGCCTGGTGCACGTGCGCAACCGCGGCATTGCCTTCTCCCTCCTCCACGACGGCGGGCCACTGGTGCACATCGCCTTGCAGCTGGTGGTGGCGGGGGTCGTGGTGGTGCTGCTGGTGCACCTCTGCCGCGGCACCCACGACCGCTGGGTGGGCAGCGGTCTGGCCCTGGTGCTGGGGGGGGCGGTGGGCAATCTCACCGACCGCCTGCTGCGCGGCGAGGTGGTGGACTTCCTCTACTTCTTCGTCACCACCGCTAGCGGTGAGCTCTCTTGGCCCGCCTTCAACGTCGCCGACAGCGCCATCACCACCGGCGCCGGCCTGATCATCCTGGGGGAGCTGCGGCGCTCCCGGAGGACGACGCGTGCATCCGCTGCTCATTGAACTGGGGCCCTTGCAACTGCCCACCTACGGGGTGATGCTGCTCATCGGCCTCGGCCTCGGCCTCTTCCTGGCCCGCCGGCGGGCCCTACGAGTGGGACTGGATGGCGACCGCGTGGTGGACCTGGGGCTGTGGCTGGTCCTTGGGGGCCTCGCCGGCGCCAAGCTGCTCCTGGTGATCACCGAACCGTCGTACGTTACCTCGCTGCGGGGGCTGTGGGCGCTGGCCCGCGCCGGCGGGGTGTTTTACGGCGGTTTGCTGGGCGCCCTCCTCGCCCTGGTGATCCTGCTGCGCCGCCACCGCTTGAACTTCTTTGCCGTGGCCGACGTGCTGGCGCCGTCGGTGGCGCTGGGGCACTTCTTCGGTCGCCTGGGGTGCTTTGCCGCCGGCTGCTGCTATGGCGGCCCATGCCAACGTCCCTGGGCAGTGGTGTTCAGCGACCCCCACGCCGCCGAGATCTCGGGCACCCCCCTGGGGGTGCCGCTGCACCCGGTGCAGCTCTACGAAGCCGCCTTCAACCTGGCCAACTACGCCTTCCTGTCCTGGGTGTTTGCCCGCCGGCCGCGGGGCGCCGAAGGGTTGGTGTTCGGCGCCTATCTCGCCGTCTACGGGGCGGCCCGGTTCGTGCTGGAGTACTTCCGCGGCGATCCCGACCGGCGCTTCCTCTTCGACGGCCTCCTCTCCACCAGCCAAGCGATCGCATTGGTGGCCGTGCCGGCCGGCTTGGCGCTGGCCCTCTGGGCGTGGCGCCGGCGCACATGAGCGAGCCAGCACGGTTGGTGGTGCCTCCTCAGCAGGAAGGACTGCGCCTAGACCGCTTCGTGGCCGAGGCGCGGCGGGAGTGGTCGCGCTCTCAGATCGCCCGCTGGATCCGCGATGGCCTGGTGACGCGCAACGGCGCCGCCGCCAAACCCGGAACCCTGCTGCACGCCGGCGATGTGATCGAAATCACCCCCCCTGCCCCGGCGCCCTCGCCCCTGGCGCCCCAGGCTATCCCCCTGGAAGTGCTCTACGAGGACGAGTACGTGATCGCCGTCAACAAGCCCCCCGGACTGGTCATCCACCCCGCCGCCGGCAACCCCGACGGCACCCTGGTCAACGCCCTCCTCGCCCACTGCCGCGACCTCGCCGGGGTGGGCGGCGTGGAGCGCCCCGGCATCGTCCATCGCCTGGACAAGGACACCTCCGGCGTGCTCGTGGCCGCCAAGTCCGACGCCGCCCACCGCGCCCTCGCCCTGGCCTTCCGCTGGCGCACCGCCGACAAGCGCTACCTGGCGGTGGTGTATGGGGCCATGGGCGCCCCCGAGGGGGTGGTGGACCGCCCCATCGCCCGCCACCCCAGCCAGCGAAAGCGCATGGCGGTGGTGCCGGGGGGCCGCCCCGCCCGCACCCTGTGGACGCTGCGCGAGGCGCTGGCCGGCACCTCCCTGCTGGAGTGCCGTCCCATTACCGGGCGCACCCATCAGATCCGCGTCCACCTGGCGCACATCGGCCACGCCGTGGTGGGCGACCCTGTCTACGCTGGCCGCCAGTGGCGCAGCGTGCAACCGGAGGCCGCGGCCGCGGCCTGCCGCGCCTTCCCCCGCCAGGCGCTGCACGCCTGGCGCCTGACCATCGTCCATCCGGGAAGCGGCCAGCCCATCACCTTCGAAGCCCCCCTGCCCGAGGACCTGGCGGTGCTGCTGGAAGAGCTCCGCCGCCAGACCGGATAGCCCCGCACCTGGGCTCTTGCGGCGGCGCTGGCAGGCAGGTTTGGGTCTTCCAACGCCGGTGACTTGCCCTACTCTCTGGTGCGCAAACCGTGAGGAAATGATGTATCCGAGCCAGCTACGGCGCTGCGTCACCCGGGGAGTTGGCACACGGCCCTGCCCCTCAGCGCCTTAAAACACTCGTCACCACTGCAGCAGCGACCACAGCTCGCTGCGGAGTTCATTCGCCAGGAACGACCATCGCGCCGCGTCCTCGCCTCGCCCCAGCGCAGCGTACCCTCGCGATAGCTGCCACGCCACCGAGTACTTCGCCTTGAGCAGATCCACGCCGCCCCCTTGGCGATGGTCGAGCGGTCCCAGACGAGCTTGTTCCTCCTCAAGAAACGCGAGCACGGGAAGAGTCTCCAATTCTCCCCGTGCGGCGACCGCCGCCAGTGCCCAGTACACACCGATGGTCGGCATCTCCCGCGCCGCGCTGGTGAGCGCCGCGACGCGCTCCGCCGGACTGGCACCACTCGTTGGACAGGCAAGGAAGAGAGCACGACTCACAGCGGCGATCGCCGGGTTGGGATAACGGAGGCCGCCCTGGCGCAAGCGGTCCACCAGCACCCTGTGCACTGTGGCCTGAGAGTCGACGAGCACCGCGTCCCGGCCGTCGTAGTAGACGATCAGCCAGCGGGCGCTCTCCCGTAGCGCTAGTCTTTCAACCATGTGGTCGTACGTCAGGTGCATCGGCACGACCACCACCTCGACACCCAGCTTCGCGAGGTCCGTGGCGGGGGCAGGACTTGACGGCACCGCCAGAGCCCGCTCCACCGTCGGCCAATCGTAGATCTGCTGCGCCCTCCCACCAACGAACAGGCGCAACCGCGGGACCACCCAGCGCAGATAGCCCTCCCAGCGCCACTCGTTGTACACCCGACCGCGAACGTCGTTGCCCGCCAAGAACTCCGCGGCCTTTCGGGGAAAGGCGTCCAACTCCAACATGCGGTAAAAAAAGCTCTCTTTGCCAAAACGCGGGTGGTCGGGCCGGTAATGGCGCAGTACTCGGCCCGCGAAAGGCCAAGCAACCATCACCAGAACCCCCACCGCCACCAGGGTCGGCCACCCGCGCCGAGCCGGTTGCAGCACCCGGTCCACAACAGGTGCCACTAGTGGCGTCAGAACCACCAGGGCAACCCCCACGAAGCGCCAGGCTGACAAGGCCATCGCGATTGCCGCCACGGCCACTGCCAGATCGAACCAAGCGGCAGCCTGCTGCGCCTCGTTGGGTCCGCTGGCGGCGCGCAGGGCCTGCACCAGACGCCCGGTAACCACGGCAAGGGAGGTCATGGCGATGGCCAGGAACTCCCAGGGCGAGCCGAACAGCTCGTGGGGGGTGAAGGACATGGGTACCCACTCCCGAACCGTTCGCCACGCCGGATCGGCGAGACGCAGGGAGAAGGTAAGGTTGGTCCAGCCGAAGGGGGTGGCCAACCCAGCGAGCAAGACCCCAACAAGGCACGCTCCAACCGCTGGGCCGCCCCCCTTAAGCGTCGATCGCAGGCCGCCGCAGCGGGCGGCGGCCGCCCCGCTGGCCACCGCCCACAGAGCCAGGACCAGCAGACCAAACAGGAAGCCACCGTGCATGTTAGCCCACACCGTGACGAGCCCAACTGCGGCCACCAGTCGCCACGTTTTCCGTAGGCTTGACCTGAGGAGCCACACCAGAACGGGAGCTAAAATCAACGTCAGTAGATTGGGGCGCAACTCCGGAAAACGCCGTGCCGCCCACAGGCCAGCCGAGGCGACCAGCAGGGCGGCCGCCCAGCTGGCACCGGTGGAACGGGCGAGAGCCACCATTCCTGCCAGCACCGCCAGAGTGAGTGCCGCCTTGAGTGCCAGCAGGGCCTCCTCGCCTCCAAGGGAATGGGTGAGGTAGAAAAGCACGCCGCTGCCCCAGTTCTGGTTGACCCACACGCGGCCCGCGGTGGAAAACGACCAATCGTCAGGCTTTCCGAGACGCCCGGCGAGAGCATCACGGCCGCCGGCTAACGCCACGTAAAGGTCACCCGTCGGCACCGGCACCGCGGTGACCAGAAGCCAGCACCCCACAGCGAGGACCGATGCGGCTATCCAGGGCAGCTGGGAGCGCAGCGACCCCGCCACCGGCTGGGGTGTGTGCGCCGTCCGCCGATGGGCCAATCTGGTGCGGGGAGAGGTCACGACAGCCTCGCCGGGCTGCCGAACGCGCGGCGAAACCTCCACTGCACTGCCGGCCACTGCCCCACTGAAGGAGCAAGCGCTACCAACGCTGGCCGGCATGCCAGTCCTCCACGTCCCGGCGACGACCAGAGCGGAGGGGTAAACCCTGAGCCCATCATGCGCATGCCCTACGTGAGGGTAGTGGTGAAAGACGGCGTCAAGGCGGGAGTTCACCTTGTGTCGCGACTCCATGAGAATGTCCCCATGAGGACTCGATAAAACTGTCCCCTATGAGGTACAAGCGCTGGTGAGGAGGCGCGGAAGTGGGGGACATTGTGGCGATGACGAGGAGAGAGCGGTTGAGGTTGATGGTGATGGAGTTGGTGGCGGAAGGGAGAGAGTTCCCATGCGCGGGCGCACCCGGATAGATGAAACCGACGTAGACTCGGCGACGCGCTGTCGGCACGTAGGTCGGTGTGTCCCTGGTCCGGGCGAGCCTGTGAGAGTGCACATCCAGCAGAAGGCGGCCTGATCGCCGTCACCAATCCGCTCGGGCGGGCGGAGTTTCTTGAGAGAGTTTGGTGGAGGTGGGCGGCGGTTGGGGTTGAGTTATCGGCAGGTGAAGAGGGTGTGGGCGAGATTTCGGGCAGAGGGAGCTGAGGGGTTGGTACACCGGGGTCGGGGGCGAGTGTCGAACCGGGCCAAGCCGGAGGCAGAGCGAGAGGCGTGTTTGGCGGCCTATCGGGAGGAGTTGGGTGGGCTTGGGCCGACGCTGGCGGCGGAGAAGCTCGTTGAGCGGGGACATAAGGTGGATCACGAGACGTTGCCTTGGTGGCTGCTGCGGGATGGGCAGTGGAAAGTGCGCAGGCGGCGGGTCAGGCACCGGCGGTGGCGGGGAGAAAGGGGCACTTTGGGGAGCTGGTGCAGTTGGACGGCAGCTTTCATCCGTGGTTTGGGGACGAGCGATACCCGTGCCTGAGGAACATGGTGGACGATACGACCGGGACGACCTGGGCGTACTTCAGTGGTGAAGAGACCACCGAGGCGGCGATGCGGCTGTTGTGGGGCTGGATTAAGCGCTACGGCGTGCCGCGGGCGCTGTACACCGATCGCAAGAGCGTCTACGTCACGAGCCGAGAGGCGACGCGGGAAGAGGAGCTGGCTGGGCGAGAGCCGATGACCGCCTTTGGGTTGGCGTGTCATCGGTTGGGGATCGAGATCATCACGGCCACGTCGCCGCAGGCCAAGGGGCGGATGGGGCGCAGCCACGGGGTTTACCAGGACAGGTTGGTCAAGGAGTTGGGCCTGCGCAGGGTGACCAGCCTGGAGGGTGCCAGTCAGCTCTTGCGGGAGGGTTTCATTGACGGAGTGAACCGGCGATTTGCCAAGCCTGCGGCGAGCGCGTGTGACTTTCACCGGCCAGTGCCTTCAAGGAGTCGCGCTGGAGGACATCTTCGTTATCGAGGAGACGAGGCAGGTCAACAACGACTGGGCGGTCAAATGGGAAGGTCGTTGGTACCAGCTCCAGCGCGGCGAGAGCGTGGACTTCGAGGAGGTGGGCACGCAGCAGCGTTCGAGGCCACCGTCCTCGCCGGCGCCGCAGGTGAGGGTCAGCGCCTCGCCAGCTACGGATCACCCGTGGCGGCGGCCGTGGTCGGTTGGGACTTCGCGATCATCTTCTCAAGAG
>Ga0308417_1000164_pt1 | contig 50229 bp, 43 predicted proteins | sample HotsprSampleOS65_FD_203528 | JGI IMG/M metagenome (GOLD analysis project Ga0308417, IMG submission 203528) | Hot spring phototrophic mat microbial communities from Octopus Spring, Yellowstone National Park, Wyoming, United States - 20090730_OS65 ... | reverse complement strand
GCAGAAACGGTGACTCATCGCCACCATCAGAACCACGCCGTGGCGCCTGGCCGCATCGATAACCCGCCGCGCCTGGCGCAGGCTCAGACCCAGGGGCTTCTGCACCAGCACGTGCAGTCCCGCCTCGCCCGCCGCCACCGCCAGCGGGGCATGAGTGTCGGGCGGCGTGCAGATGTCAACGGCGTCGATCGCCCCACTGCGGATCAGCTCCAGGGGATCGCCCCACGCTTTCACGCCCAGAGTCGTCGCCAGCCGCCCGGCGGCCCCCCGCTCCGTATCGCACACGGCCGCCAGTTCGGCAAAGCCGGCGCCAAAGAGCACATGCCCATGACGCGTGCCGATGCGCCCGGCGCCGATGATGCCTATGCGCAGCACCCGCTCGCACCCGCGCGCCGCGGCCTGGGACTCAGGGAAGCCTGGCGTCCGGCTCATCCGACACTCCCCAGATGAACAGCGGCTGATACGCCAGCCGCACCGTGGCACGCCCGCCGGAAACCTCAACGCGCGCCGCATTGCCCATCACATCGACCACGCGCAGCGCCTCGCCGGCGGACACCGACAGATCGCTGCTCAGCCCGGCCTGGTCGGTCCAGGCCACCAGCAGGTTGCGGCCGTCGCGCCGGAACAGGAAGGCGCTGAGGTTGTCGCCCAGCTTCAGTTCGCGCACAAAGGTCGAGCCTTCGATCTGATCGGTCATGGTGCGGTACTCGACCGTGTTCCATTGCGGCGAGTAGTCACGATGCACCATCGCCGGGCCTTCCTCCATGTTCCAACTGAAAACGAACACCTTGGGAATGCCCATGGCGAAGTTTCGCACGTACGCCTTGGTTGGCGACTGATTGTCTGCGCCCTTGCCGCCCATGGCCGAACTCTCGCCGGGGCTGGGCGGACCCGCACCGCCGCGGCCGCGCGACTCGGTGTTCCACACCACCTTGCTGATGCCCGCCTCGCGCATGGCGTCCAGATATCGCGACAAAGGCGCGATGTCGCCCCAGGGACCGGTCAGGTAGTGAACCGACATGATGTCGAAGAGGTCCGGCCGTTTCACCAGCCGCGGCAGCACCCCGCCGCCGTTGTACATGCTGGCGGCAACGATCGTGGCATTGGGCTGGGCGGCGCGGATGGCGCCGGCGGTCACCTCCAGATACTTCATGTACTCATCGTCGGTGCCCTTGAAGTAGCCGTGGCCCTCCGGCTCGTTGCCGATCTCCCAGTGGGTGCAGATGTCGCCGAATCGCCGCACCGTCGCGGTGATGACCTGCGCCCATTTGGCATAATCCGAAGGCGGACTGAGGTTGATCGCCGGATCCCAGTAGGCGTGGACGTTGCCGGTGGTGCGGGCGGAAATCCAGTCGGCCTGCCCGATCGTCTTGAACATCAGTTGCACGCCCCGCGCGTGCAGGGCGCGGGCCATCAGTTCAAAAGGCTCGCGGCCGTTCAGACCCGCGCTGCCCCAGTCGTAAACCCCCTCTCGCGGGTTCAGGTGCGCCAGGGGAATGTCCATCATCACCCAGCGCACTCCGGCCAGACGCACGCTGGCGGCGATGTCGGGAATCTGATCCGGCCGGCCAATCGGCGCAAAGTCAGCCCCGAAGCGGGATTCGGCCGGGGGCACGGCGTCGCGCAGCGGCGGCACGATGGCGAAGGTGCTCTGAGCGGCAAGTTCGCCGCGCCGGACGGTAAGCTGGTGCCATCCGAGTCGCGGCAGCCGCGAGGAGTCCAGCGAGATCGTCGCCGGCCGCTCTGCCGGCGCAGCCAGTCGCTGGTCGGCAACAACGACATTCCCGTAGTAGTCGCTGACCGACCACACGATCGGCCCGCCGCCTTCCACCGTGAACGAAAGCTTCTCGCCCGGCGTAAACAGCGCCCCGGTGCGAGTGCAGCTCACCGTCAGCGCCGGCTGCGTGGCCGGCTGCGCCCCCTTGGCGGCCAGCGCCGGCATAAGCGACGGGACGAACATGAAAAGGGCAACGGCAGACCAGACGATGGGTTTCATGAGGCTTCTCCAGACAGGATTGTAGCCAAAGGCAGCCCGGACGCGAAGCCATCGCCGTATATCCCCGCCTCACCTCATGCGCCGCCGGCGTGTGGTCAGTCCCCTGCGGGCCGCTCCTGTTCAGTTGAAGCGCAGCGTCCCGATCTGCCGATGAATCAAGCCGGGAGCGCATTGCCTTGAGCCAGACCCCTTCCTCCGCCGTGCCCATCGAGCAGTCGCTCGCCGAGCAGCTTGCCCACATGCAGCGGCAGCTCGACTCGCTGCGCGCCCAGCTCACCGAGTCGCAGCGACTGGCCACCATCGGCACTCTCAGCGCCGTCATCGCCCACGAGTTCAACAATTTGCTGACCCCCATCGTCAGCTACTCCCAGTATGCGCTTCAGGGTCTGGACAAAGGCGAGCCGGACATGGAGCTGCTGCGCAAGGCCCTGAGCAAATCAATCCAGAGCGCCGAAAAGGCCGCGCGCATCTGCCAGTCGCTGCTGGGGCTGGCCCGCGGCCAGAGCGCCGTCGACACCGTCAGCGTGCGGAAGCTGGTCGACGAGACCCTCCTGGTCATGGCCCGCGACCCCCGCAAGGACGGCATCGCCCTGCGCGTCCAGGTGGAGGAGGATCTGGCCGTCCTGGGCGATCCCGTCCAGCTCGAACAGGTCCTGCTCAATCTGCTCATCAACGCCCGCCAGGCCATGCTCGGCCGCGGCGGCGCGCTCACCATCAAGGCCTCGCGTGTCAGCCCCGGCGAGGTGCGTCTTCAGGTCATCGACACCGGGCCGGGCATCCCCGAGAAACTTCTCGGCCGCATCTTCGAACCCTTCTTCACCACCAAGGGCACTGCGCGCAAGGGTGAGGCCAGGGGCACCGGCCTGGGGCTGTCCATCTGCCGCGAAATCGTCGAGCAGCACAAGGGCCGCATCGAAGTCGCCTCGGAAGTCGGCCGCGGCACGACCTTCAGCGTCTACCTTCCCTCGCCGCCATAGACCGCCAGTCATCCAGTTCATCGCACACGCCGTCGCGCAACCGGTCAAAGAGGTAATAGACCGGGCGCAGTTCGCCGGCCACCCCGCTGCTTCGATAGGCGGTCATGCCGGCGTGCTCGAACAGCGGATGGGCGTGGTCCATCAGCGCCGCGGCCTCCACGTAGCGCGTGGGGCAATGATGGATCAGGCACCGCACCAGCGCCCTGGCCACTCCCAGCGAGCGGAAGGTCGGATGAACGGCGATGCGCGAGATGGTGCGCACGTTGCGATTGACGAAGCGGAAGCGCTGCCGCGGGGGCATGGCCGTGATGCCCAGCACCTGCTCCCGCGCGGCAAAGGCCAGCGTCGGATGCGACAGCACGCCCACGGCCGCCAGCACCGCACCTGCGTGCGGCGCCGGCGGCGTCGCGGGAACATAGTAGACGACCCAGACGTCCGCGAACGTCGCCGGTCGCCCGCACAAGTAATGGAACCTCGACAGCGCGGTGTAGTGCTCGGCCCGTCCGCGCTGCATCAGCAGTCTTCCCGGCAGCACGGAGGGCAGTTCGTACACAGCCGCCGGTCCTGAGGTGTGGGTCCGTATCGGTCGGCCTCCTTCAGGCGCCCGGGGCGCCTCGACCATGATGGCCTGTGTGGTCGATTGCATTTTCTCTCCTGTTCCAGTGTGTTCTACGCGCTGTCCTGTGACCGCCGGCACACCGCCCCGGCGGCCGGCGCAACAATCGCCTGGCCGTCGAAATCACAAGTGACGATGACGTCCGGCCGAAGCGCCCCCGCCAGATGGCGGCTGCCGGCCACGACGGCACCGCAGCAGGCCTCATCCACAAACCGCCGCAGTGCGTGGCACACCACGGCGGCCGTCACCTCATCCAGGCACGAGCAGAACTCGTCGCAGACGAGCACGGCCGCCTTGTCGCGCGGGGCACGGCCCATGTGCGACATCCGCTGCATGGCCAGCGCCAGTTTCAGCCGCCAGCGCTGGCCGGCCGAGAGGCGTCGCGGGTTGAGCAGATACGTGTGCGCCTCGGCCAGCCCCACTCGCGCCAGCAGTTGCAGGGCGCACGAGAGCGGCAGGTCGGGAAACTGGTCGATGACCGAGCCCGGCGCGGTCCTCAGCCGAGCCAGATCGATGCAGCGCCCGCGCAGCCTGCGGCGGTATTGCCGCAGAAGCGTGCTCTTGCCCGAACCGGATGCCCCGTCGATCAGCACAATCCGCCCTGGCCACGGTTCGGGCGGCTGAAACCTCGGCCGGGCCACTGGCGGCGCATGCGGATTCAGGCCGAACATACGGGCAACCCGCGCGGTCCGCGCCGAGACCCTCGCGCCCGCCGGCGCGCGGCGAGAGTACCCTACCGCGTGCGTGTGCCGATGTAATCGTCTTCTGGCTCTCACGCTCCCAACTCCCGCTTCACAAGCATCCACTGACGCCTGAACTGGTCATTCGAACTTGGCCATTCGTCATTGATTGGGGCTTCGGCCTTGTGGTTTCGTCTTTCGCCTCCCGACTGAACCCTGAACCCTGAACCCTGAACCCTGATTCACTCCTCATCGCCATCCTCTTGCCGTCGCCCGGCCGACACATCGCCCCGCACGCTGGCCGCCATGACCAGGGCCGCCCAGCCCTGGAGATAGGCCAGGATCGCCTCGGCTTCGTGCCGCGTCAGGTCCAGTTCGCGCTCCAGGCGGCGCAGCGGCCGCCGCAGCAGCAGACGTCCAATGCCCAGGTTGCGGTGCAGTTGAGGCAGGCAGTGGCCGTGTTCGATCAGCGCGCTGACGACAGGATCGCGCAGGCGAGCCATCAGCGCACGTACTCGGCGGCAGGCCGCACCGGCCGACATCCCCGCCGCCATCGCCAATTCGCGCATGGTGTGCCCGGCCAGCGCCAGGCTCACGAGCTGTGCATCGCGTGGTGGAAGGAATCGTGCCCGCTGGAGGATTGCGTGGTTGGCCGGGCGGGGCAGGTGCTGTGCGCGTTGGAGGAAAGGCTCGTTGTGCGGGTTGATGCGGGCGTTGGACTGAAGGTGCATCGGGTGACCTCCCGGCGCGGCCCGGTGCCCCGAGGCCCCTCCGCGCCATATGTTTTACACTCATCAAACACGCGCATTATCGCCCATTGTTAGGTGTTTGTCAAGTGCACAAGTCCGCGCCACAATGATGACATAAGATATTATAGGTAAATATTTTATGGATGATAGCTTTCCCACGAAAACCAATCATGAAAGCCTCGCCCCGCCAACCCTCTTCGCCATTCGCGCTTCGTCATTCGTCATTGATTCGGACTTCGGGCTTCTGGTTTTGCCCTTCCTCCACTGAACCCTGAACCCCGAACCCTCATTCGCACTTCGTCATTCGTCATTGATTCGGACTTCGGGCTTCGGCCTTCTGGTTTGGCCGTTCCTCCACTGAACCCCGAACCCTGAACCCCGAACCCTCCTCCCCCCTATACTCCAGCGTACGCGGCTCGGCCGCGAAAAAGGCTCCATGGCCTTCGCCCGCACCATCCTCGTCATCAGCGGCACCAACCGCCCCGGCTCCAATGCCCTGCGCCTGGCGCGCATCGTCCTGGGCCATTACCACAACGCCAACGCCGCGGCCGAGCTCTTCAGCCTCGCCGAGCTTCCGCCCGAAATCTTCCACCCCTCCTCCTACGCGGCCAGGCCCGATGCCTTTGCCCCCATCCAGCGCCGCGTGCTCGACGCGGCCGGCCTTCACCTGATCGTCCCCGAATACAACGGCTCCTTCCCCGGCGTGCTCAAATACTTCATCGACATGCTCAAGTTCCCCGAGAGCTTCGAGCGCCGGCCGGTGGCCTTCGTCGGCGAGGCCAACGGCGTCAACGGCGCCCTGCGCGCCGTGGAGCAGTTGCAGCTCGTCTTCGCATACCGCAACGCGTTTGTTTATCCCCAGCGCGTCTTCATCCCGCAGGTCAAAACCCGCTTCGACGCCGACGGCCGCCTCACCGACCCCGACATCGACCAGCGCCTCGCCCGCCAGGTGGCCGAGTTTGTGGAGTTTGTCGGGAAGCTGAGGGCTGAGTCCTGAGTGCTGAGTGCTGAGGGCTGAGTGCTGAGTGCTGAGCGCTGAGTGCTGAGTGTGGCACGGGCGGCTCGCGCGGCTCGCCCGTGCTCGTTAATCTGTGCGCACCTGTGGCCTCCGCTGAATGCTCGGCGCGGCGTGCTGAGGCACCCAGGCACGGAGGGATGACCTCCCCCCTTCGTCATTCGCACTTCGTCATTCGGATTTCGCCGCCACTGAAGCAGCCCAATCGATCCCGCTGTGGACGACGATGGCGGCGGCGGCAGAGATGGCAAAGCACGAAAGTCCGGCAAACGAGGGCATCAGCCCGAATCGTGCGCAGGGAGTCCGAAGGCGCTGAAGATGCCGCGCGCCGTCCCGGTGCCGGGTATTGGTCCCGTCCATCTCGGTCGGCGTGGCGGCCGCTATTGGACGCTGGAGCCATGCCTCAGAGAATGTCGGGGTCTGCGGCAGAGCCCCAGTTGGTGCTTTTCAACCCACAGATTCTGTGGACGAATCTCCCGATCTTATGGCATTGTTCCCTATGGTCCCTTAAGATGTGACGCGGCATCACGGAAACGGCCATGGGCTGCGAGAACCACTCATACACGTATCGTGCCCCCGTAGCCATGCGTATCCAGAATTCCTGTCAGAGATTCAATCTCCACTGTGCAGCCGCCAGTCTGGTCGCCATTGCCACAGCGCTGAGCGCAAGTCTGTGGCTGCAACCCAGCCTCGTCGACTTCGGTCAGTTCTATATGGGGGGCACCGTCGCCCGACTAGGTGAGTGGGAGGCCCTCTATCCGCGATCGCTACCCGACAGCACTGTCAACGCTGGCTACCCCACCGGGTCGCAGATGAAACCGCGCTATCAGGAATTGGCTGAGCGGACTGGAGTCGGTCACACCTTCCGCTACATCCTGCCTCCGCCGACGGCCATCCTTTTCGTTCCACTGACAGCGCTGCCGTTTCCCGCCGCCAAATGGGCATGGGCTGCGCTGCTGGTCCTATGCGGATGGGGCACCGCGCTACTCACGGGGCGGCTCTATCGCCGGCTTGACGGCGGATCGAATCGATGGGAGGGCCTGCTGGTGTTCGCAATCGCCCTCGCCCCGACTATGGTCAGCGGCCTTCGCGCGGGGAACGTCTCTCCCATCCTCGCAGCGTGCATTGCATCCGCGCTGCTGGTGATGATCGACCCCAGCCAGCCGCCGCGTCGTGGCGAGCGATTCGCTGCCGCTGCGATCGTGCTGGGCGCGCTGCTCAAGTATGCAACACTCGCGCTGGTCCCATTGCTACTGGCAATGCGGCGATGGCGACTGATTGCGTGGGGCCTCGGCTTCGGTGCCATGGGCGTCACCCTGACGCTCCCGCTAACCGGCCTGGCACCTTGGCGCGAATTCGTCACCGAGATCGCCCCCACACTGGGACGGCCCGCAGCAGCGCACAACAATCAATCTCTGCCCGCGCTGCTTCTGCGCTCCAGCGGCGGCGAGACCGTCCCTCCCGTCCTGCGGCGACTTACATCCCTTGGGCAGTGGGTCTCGTTGGCGCTAATTCTGCTCCTGGTCTTCACGAGAGAATCATTCGTCTGGCGTACTCCCGCCAACATCATGGCCGCCGCCGGTGCCCTCTTGTTGTGGCTTTGTGTCTTCAGCCCGATCTTCTGGCAGCACTACTACCTGTACCTGTGCCCCTTCTGGGCCTGGCTCCTGTGGGAATCGCGCCGCTGCACGCGCTGGGCCATCGCGGCCGCAATCGTGGTGCTGCTGGCAATCGTCCCTGCCTGGATGGTCCTCCCGCGCATCGGTATACAATCGGCATTGCTCAACTCGCAGATGCTGTGGTCAATGCTGTTGATGCTCGGCATGGCGATGATGCGACTGCTGCGCCCGGTAAGAATGCAGCCGAGTTTGAGCCAATAGCAGACGATCGCTCCCGTGCATATCCTCCGAGCCTGCGCCGCTGGCGCCCAGCGCTGAAGTGCATCAAGACCTCCCGTCGGCGCCCGGGGCTCGATCACGAAACGTCCCGGAGCCGCCCGAAGATCGCCACCGACTCCATTCGGCCCCCTTCGTCATTCGCACTTCGTCATTCGTCATTGATTCGGGCTTCGGGTTTCGTCATTCGGATTTCTCCTCCCCTGAACCCTGAACCCCGAACCCCGAACCCTGAACCCTCCGCCCCTTGCCTCCCACCCCCCTTGCCCTTAGCCTCAACCTTCCACAGCCATGAGCGAAACCGCGCCCGAACTCGTCATCGGCATCGACATTGGCACCGGCGGCGTGCGCGCGCTGGCGGCGGATGCTTCCGGCAACATCGTCGCCCAGGCCCAACAGCCTCTGGAAGCGCGCGCCCGCCGCGAAGGTCTCGTTCACGAACAGGACGCCGACTCGTGGTGGGCTGCCACCTGCGCTGTCTGCCACATCCTCATGGCCGAGCTCAACCGCCGCGGCCGATCCCATCACCTCCGCGCCGTCTGCGTCGATGGCACCTCCGGCACGCTCCTCTGCCTCGATGCCCAGCACCGGCCCCTGCGGCCGGCCATCATGTACAACGACGGCCGGGCCACCGCCGAGGCCACCCGCCTCAACGAGCTGGCCGGCGACTTCTGCTCGCGCATGGGCTACAGTTTCGCCGCATCCTTCGCGCTGGCCAAAGCCCTGTGGGTCAAGCACAACGAGCCGGAGGTCTTCGCCCGCACGGCGCGGTTCCTCCACCAGGGCGACTACCTCGCCGCCCGGCTTTGTGGCCGATTCGACACCAGCGACTACAGCAATGCGCTGAAGGGCGGCTACGACCTGCTCGACGACCGCTGGCCCGACTGGCTGGCGCGCGAAGACGGCCTGCGCGAGCGCCTGCCCGACGTCGTCGCCCCCGGCACGCCTATCGGCCAGCTTGCGCCCGCGGCCGCCGAAGACACCGCACTTCCGGCCGGCCTGGCGGTCGTCGCCGGAGTCACCGACGGCACCGCGGGTTTTCTGGCCTCGGGCGTGCGCCGGCCGGGCGACTACAACACCACACTCGGCACGACACTCGTCTTCAAAGGGCTTGCCACCGCCCTCTGTCGCCATCCGCGCGGGCTGATCTACTGCCACAAGCTCCCCGGCGCTTCGCCCGGCACCGCCATGTGGCTGCCCGGCGCGGCCAGCAACACCGGAGCCGAGTGGATCGCGCGCCAGTTCCCCGGCGCCGACCCCGCCGCGCTGGACGCCGCCGCCGCGTCTCGCCTTCCAACCCACCACATCGCCTATCCGCTGGCGGGCGAGGGCGAGCGGTTTCCGTTCCTGTGGCCCCAGGCCCGAGGCTTCTGCATTCCGCCAGCCGATGGCGCTGAGCTTTACGCGGCGCAGCTTCAGGGCACCGCTCTGCTGGAGCGCCTGGGGTATGATGTGCTCGACCAGACGTGCTCGGTCAGCGGCGGGGATGTCTACGCCACCGGCGGCGGCAGCCGCAGCGATGTCTGGATGCAATGCCGCGCCGACGTCACCGCGCGCAGCTTCCATCGCCCCGCCTGCGCCGAGGCCGCCTTCGGCGCCGCCGTCCTGGCCGCGGCCGGCTGCATCTTCCCCAACCTCTGGGAGGCCATGGCCCGCATGGTCCGCATCGAGCGATCCTTCGCGCCCAACCCCGGCCGCGCCGGCGCGTTCGACGCCGCCTATGAACAGTTCAAGCACGAGCTGCACCAGCGAGGCTATCTGTGAGCGTCTATCAACCTTGTGACATCCGCGGCGAGGTCGACGAGCTGTCGCCCGAACTTTACGCCAAATGGGGCCTGCTCCTGGCGCGCAACGCGACCGCGAGACGCCCCGCCACCGGCGGCCGCCCGCAATTCGTCATCGGCGGCGACGTCCGCACCCACACGCCGGAGTTCCTGGCCGCGCTGGCCGCGGGTCTGGCGGCCGGTGGAGCACAGGTGCATTCGCTGGGCATCGTGCCCACGCCGCTTATCTATTTCGCCAAACGTCATCTGGATTTGGACGCCTGCGCCATCGTCACCGCCTCGCATAACCCGCCGCGATACAACGGCCTGAAGTGGATGATCGGCCAGTTCCCGCCCACCGAGAACGACGTGCTGGAACTCCGCAGCGACACCGAGCGGCTTACGGACCGTCCCCTGGCGCCGGCAGGCTTCAAGGCGACGGAACTCAACATCTGGCCGGAGTATCTCCAGTGGCTGCGCCAACAGTGGGGATCAGGTCCGCTGGCCCAACACCCGTTGCGCGTGGTGCTCGACCCTGGCCACGGCTGCTGGGCGCGCCACGCCCTGGCCTGCATTCATCGTCTGTTCCCCGGCGTGCAGGCTTCGGCCATCTTCGACACGCCCGACGGCACCTTCCCCGGCCGCGACCCCGACTGCGCCAGGCCGCGCGAGCTGGGCGCCCTGTGCGCCGAGGTGCGGGCACAGCGGGCTGATCTGGGCATCGCCTTCGACGGCGACGGCGATCGCGTCGCCTTCGTCGATGACCAGGGCGCGGCCCTCTCCGCCGAACAGGCCACCTGGGTGCTCCTGCACAGCATGGCCGGCGAGCTTCCCGGCCGCGTTTTCGTCTATGACCTGAAGTTCTCCGACCTGCTGAAGCGCACGGCCGCCGCCATGGGTGCCACGCCGCGGGCCGAGCGCAGCGGCCACGCCTTCATCCGCGCCACCATGCTCGGCTGCGACGCGGCCTTCGGCGCCGAGATCAGCGGCCACTATTTTTACGGCGCGCTGCGCAGCCTCGACGACGGGTTGTACTCAGCGCTGCGCATGATGTCCCACTTGGCCGGCGGCGAGCGTTCGCTGTCGCAGTGGCGCAACGCCTGTCCGCCGGTTTACATGACCGCCGACCTGCGTCTGCGCGTTGCGCCCGAGCAGCGCGGCCAGATCATCGAGCGCGCGCGGCAGACGTTCGCCGATCTGCCGCAGACCCACATCGACGGCACGCGCATCGACTTCGCCGACGGCTGGGCTTTGGTCCGCGCCTCCGTCACCGAGCCCAGCCTCACCTTCCGCTTCGAGGGCCGCGACGGGCCCTCGCTGGCCCGCGTCGTCGACCAGTTCTGCGACGCCCTGGGCGACATCGGCCAGCGCGTGCGCCACCTGGTCCAACAGAGCGCAAGGGGCCCGTAGGTGCGGCACCGCCGCACACGCCCGTACGTGCGGCACCGCCGCACACGCCCGTACGTGCGGCACCGCCGCACACGCCCGTAGGTGCGGCACCGCCGCACACCGCGGCTCGTTATCCATCAGAAGGTCGTGTTCCGCGGTGCGGAACCTACGGGGTCGGGGCGGATCGCCATGGCGCTGGTGCGGCACCGCCGCACACCCCGTCTTCGACACGGTCTCCGTTGCCGATTACCAGCTCCCGCCGGCCCTGACATGCACGCTCGAGAGAGCGGTCCGGCCATCAGATGCTGAACACGTCGGCCACGGGCAGGCGGAAGCCGGGGAGCAGGTCGGGGGCTTCGAGGATGTCGTCGACGGCCAGACGCGTGGTCTGGCCCCCGCTCCGGTGAACAGCGATAGTCTTGCGGCGCGGGTTCACGAGCCATACCACGCTGGTCCCGGCGGCGAGCCAGTCGGCCACCTTCTGGTCGACCTCTTCGTAGCTGTCGCCGGGCGAGATGACCTCCACCACAAGATCGGGCGCCATGGGCACGAATTTCTCGGGGATGCGGCCGCGGGGAAGGCGATCCGATCGCACAAACGCCGCATCGGGAGCGCGCACGGTGTCCGGGTCGCGACCGAGGATGAAGCCGGTGTCGGCGTTGAACACCGTGCCCAGCTTGCGATCGAGCACGAACTGGCCCAGTCGCACGGCCAGCGTCATCGAGATCGCCCCGTGTTCTCCGCCCGCCGGTGCCATGGTGGTCAGTTCTCCTCTGACAAGCTCATGGCGCATTCCGTCCGGCTTCATGCGCCAGAGGTCCTCGGCCGTCATCAGTTGGATCGTTGTGCCTGCCATGTACCTCACCTCGGACGATTCTATCGCAGAGGCGGCCGAAAGTCGTGGCCGTAGCACGTAGGTGCGGCACCGCCGCACACCCCGGCTCACCGTCCACAGGCCGTAGGTGCGGCACCGCCGCACACCCCGGCTCACCGTCCACAGGCCGTAGGTGCGGCACCGCCGCACACCCCGGCTTATACCCACCCGCCGATGGCCAGCCCCGCCCCGAGCCCGCCGCGACTCTGTAGCTTCCGCCGGCCCCGCCGCGGTTGCGCAAACCCGACCGCCGCCAGGTCCTGCTGTGCCCCTGTAGCCGGGAGGAACTGCTGGCGCCCGACCATCCGGCACGCATGGTCTGGGCCATCACCGAGCGTTTCGACCTGGATAAGTTGCAGACGCCCGTTCGTGCCCGCCAGGGGGCATGGGGAAGAGTGAGTCATGGTTTGTGGGCCAACAGCATCAGTTCGTACTCATCGGGGTCGATCGGACGGATGCCCCAGTTTCCGGCCGTGCCGCCGCCGATGTGGTCGACCGCCAGGCCAACGGTGCGGCACATCAGCTCGATTTCCGTCGCCACGTAGCCGCGCTCCCGGGTTTCGACACGCACCGGGCTCTGGGGGTTGCCAACCTCGTGGGTGCCGGTCTCGACGAGGGTGCGCAGATCGAACCGATTGGCGAAATCCGGCTTGTCATAGGCGCGGATCAGGCGCGCGGCGCTCAGCGCCGTCAGCATGAAGCGCCCGCCGGGCACGAGGGCCGCGGCCACCATGCGGAGGATATTCAGGTCGCGATCGATCGGATCATCGCCGCCGCCCAGGAGGCAGAAGGCGCCCTCGCACAGACAGATGACCGCATCGAACGATCCCTCCGGCCGATACCGCGCTGCGTCGGCCTCGACGAACCGGCAGGACACACCCGCGCTGGCGGCGGCCTTGTGGGCCTGGGCAAGCATCGCCGCCGAGAGGTCGATCCCCGTCACCTCCAGACCGCGCCGCGCCAACTCGACGCTGTGGCGGCCGGTGCCGCAGCCGACATCCAGCAGGCGCATGCCCGGGCACAGCCTGAGGTGCTCGAGGAGAAAGTCGACCTCCGGGAGGGTGTTGCGGGTGAAGACGTTGTTCATGTACACGGGCGCGTGGGCCTCGAAGAAGCGCGCCCATTCTGAGCTGGTGGTCACGGTTGCTCCAGATAAGGGTGAGGGAGGTACCGGGCATGGTACCGATGCCGCGGGGGCGGCTCAATCGGGTTTACCAAGGTTTGCCCCACGCGCGCCCCCCTGATAGACTCTGGGCAGGTCCCATGTCAACCACCGCGCCAATCCATTTTTCCGCCCGATGGCGGACGCGGCAGTGGTTGGCCCTGCGCCACTCATGGCTGGCCCTGGCCGCGGCTCCATGGATCATTGCCGGCTGCAACGTGGGCGGCCCGCGCCTCGTTGACCAGACTGATCCGGCCGTGCGGATACCGGCCATGAGACACGCGGTGCGCAGCGGCGACCTGTCGGCCACAGCGCGGTTGGTGGACGACCTGGAGAGCGACGACCCGGCGATCCGCCTGTACGCCATCCAGGCGCTGCACCGTCTGACCGGACATCGCTTTGGCTACGAGTATTATCTTGACGAGGAGCAGCGCAAAGGCCCCGTGGCCAAATGGCGGGCGTGGCTGCGTGGCGAGCAGGACGAGCATCGCGCCGACAGCACCGATCAGTCGGGCGGCCAGACCGGAGGCTGAGCATGGCAGGGTCCTCGCTTCCGTCCGACACGCGCCAGATGCAGTTGAACATCGCCAGCGATCCGGCTAGCGTTGCGGATGTCCGGCGCGCCATCGAGCAGTTCAGCGGCCGCCATGGCTTCGACCGGGCCAGCAGCGACGAGATCGGCCTGTGTGTGAACGAGGCGCTGGCCAACGTGATCCGCCACGCCTATGGGGGACGGACCGACCGGCCGATCGTGGTGCGGGCGGAGTACGGCGACGGAACGCTGCGGATCAGCATCCGCGACTGGGGCAGCGGCGTCGATCCGGGATGCACCCAGCCGCAACGGCGCGATCCGCTGGAGCCCGGCGGCCTGGGAATGCTGTGCCTGCGGGAGATGATGGACGACGTTCGGTTCGTGCCCCAGGCCGACGGCATGCTGCTGGTCCTGGTGCGCGGGCTGCACCGGCAGAGCGGCCGCGAGGCGCCAGGCGACGGGATGAAACAGTCATGACAGAACCAATGGTCAATACGCAGTTGGTGCCCAGCTACCGCAAGGAGGGCGAGGCGCTGGTGGCCACCGTCAGAGGCGAGATCGACCTGAACAACAGTCCTCTGTTGCGCTCGAGCCTGCTGCATCTGGTGGAGCGTCATGCGCCCAAGCAGCTCGTGTTGAACCTGGCGGGGGTGCCGTACATGGACAGCAGCGCCATTGCCGTGCTGGTGGAGCTGCTGCGCAAAGTCGGGGGAAGCGGTCGGATCGTCCTGACCGACCTTCAGCCGCGCGTGAAGGGGCTGCTGGAAATCGCCCGCCTGCACACCATCTTCCGCCTGGTGGGCAGCGAGCGGGAGGCCCTGGGACAGGCATCATGAGGCTCCTGATCGCGCCGGCAGCGGCTGTTCGCAGGTTCCTGGAGCTGGTGGGCGGCGTGGGCTGTCTGCTGTGGGACACGGCCGTCGCGGTCCGCCGCTGGCTGGCAGCTCCGCGGGGAAGGCGGCTGGGCTGGCAGAACCTCTGGGCGCAGATGGACCGGGTGGGCGTCAGGAGCATTCCCATCGTCAGCCTGGTGATGTTCTGCATCGGGGCGATCCTGGCGCTTCAGATGGCGCCGACGCTCGATGAGGTCGGCTTCCTCTCGCGCGTGCCCGACATCATCTCTATCGCCGTCTTCCGCGAGCTGGGGCCCCTGGTCAGCGCCATCGTCCTGACCGGTTTCGCCGGCGCCTCGATCGCGGCCGAAATGGGCACCATGGTCGTCTCCGAGGAGATCGAGGCGCTTGAGGCGTCGGCCATCAGCCCCATACGGTTCCTGGTGGTGCCGCGCATACTGGCAACGACGGTCATGATGGTCTGCCTCGCGGTGGTCGGCGATCTGATGGGGATCCTCGGCGGGCTGATCGTCTCGCAGGGCGCACTGGGCATCGGTTACAGCCAGTACCTGACGCACACGTTTGACATCCTCAAGCTGCGCGACTTTCTGACGGGACTGGTCAAGGCCGGCGTCTTCGGCATGCTCATCAGCGGCCTGGCGTGTTACCTGGGACTGGGCGTCAGCGGCGGCGCTCAGGGCGTGGGCGTCGCCACCACGCGCACCGTCGTGCTCACCATTGTCGCACTGATCGCCACCGATCTGCTGTTCACCGCCGCCTTTTTCGCCCTTGGATTGTGATGCCATATGCCCCAGACCGCCATCGAGGTCATCGACGTCACCAAGAGCTTCGGCGGACGGGTGGTGCTGGATGCCATCCGTCTTGAGGTCTATCAGGGCGAGACGCTGGTGATCCTGGGAGGCTCCGGATCGGGCAAGTCAACGCTGCTGCGCCTCATGATCGGCAACGAACGCTGCGACAGCGGCCAGATCATTGCTTTTGGGCGCAGTCTGGGGCGGATGACCGAGGCCGAGCTGGAGGAGTACCGCCGCTCCATCGGCGTGCTCTTCCAGCGCGGGGCGCTGTTCAATTCGATGAGCGTAGCCGACAACGTGGCCCTGCCGCTGCGCATGCACACCGACCTGCCGGAGGCCACGATCGACATCATGGTGAAGATCAAGCTGGAGCTGGTCGGGCTCCGCGAACATGCCGACAAGATGCCGGCCCAGCTCTCGGGAGGAATGAAGAAGCGCGCCGGTCTGGCTCGCGCCATCGCCCTGGACCCGCGCGTGCTGTTCTACGACGAGCCGTCGGCCGGGCTGGACCCGGTCACCAGCGCCGAGATCGACCAGCTCATCATCGACCTCAACCGCAAGCTGGGCGTCACCAGCGTGGTGGTCACGCACGAGATGGATTCGGCCTTCCGCATCGCCGATCGGATGGTGCTGCTGGACCGCGGCAAGTTCATCGTCTCCGGCACGCCCGCCCAGATGAGAGACTCGACCGATCCGCTGGTCAGGCAGTTTGTACACGGCCTCACCGAGGGCCCTCTGACCGATCGTCGCCGCGCCGGCGGCTACGAAACCGATCTTCTGAACACCGCTCCGTAGGATCCGCCTCATGAATCATCAACGCAACAGCCTCAAGGCCGGCATCTTCATCTCCGTCAGCATCCTCCTCATCTTCGCTGTCGTCGTCAGCATCCGCGGCCTGGGACATTTCATCGAGCCGCGGCAGCAGCGCGCCGTCCACTTCGCGCTCAAGGACGACGTGGGCGGTCTGCGCATCGGCGATGACGTGCGCGTGGGCGGCTTCAAGGTGGGCGAGGTGCGCGACATCGCCGTGGTTCCGCCCGATCGCATCGTGGTGCGATTCACCATGCCCCGCCGCTTCGAGCTCCGCGACAAGTACGTCATCAGCATCCAGAGCACCGTGACCGGCCAGAGCTGGCTCAACTTTGAGAGCCTGGGCGAGCCGACAGGGGCGATGGTCCCCGCCGACCAGCCGCTGACGGGGCAGGCGGGCGCCATGAATCGGGTGATAAGCGGCCTGGCCGGCATCGTGACGGAACTGCACGACAAGACCATGCCGGCGGTCACGCAGGCCGCGCTCGACCTGCAAACGCGCGCTGTGCCCGGCATGAACCAGATCATCGAGGACGTGCGCCAACAAACCATCCCTCAGGTCCACCAGACCGTCGCCAGCTACAAGGCCGCCGCCGACACCGCCACCGCTTTCATCACCGAGCTGCGCGGATATATGGCGCCGGTCGTCGAGCGCTATTACGCCGTGGCCGACAGCGCCAAGGCGATGATGGACGAGGTCCGCTCGTTGTTCGGCGATACGAAGAGCGACTTCCGCACGACGGTGGCCAACCTCAGCGCCGCCACAGGCACGGTGAAGCAGAGCCTTCCGGAGATCATGCAGCGCGTCAGCGATGTGCTGGTGAAAGTGGACGGTGCCGTGACCAGCGCCGGCGAGGCCATGGAGGACGTCAAGCAGACGGCTGAGAACGCGCGCGATATCACGGCCTCGGCGCGTTCGCTGGTGGTGGGGAACAAGAGCAAGCTGGACAGTATGATCGCCTCTCTGAAGACGACGGGCGACAACCTCAAGGCCGCCAGCGCGGAAATCCGCCGCAGCCCCTGGCGGCTGCTTTATAAGCCCTCGCCCGGCGAGCTGGCCAATCTCAACCTGTACGACTCGGCGCGGCAGTTTGCGGAGGGCGCCACGGGCCTGAACGACGCCGCCCAGGCGCTGCGGGATGCCCTTCAGGACCGCCAGGCCGACGCCCAGCACATCCAGCGGCTGCTGGACAGGCTGGTCAAGAGCTTCGAGAACTTCATCGCCGTGGAGGAAAAGCTGTGGGAGCAGGTGAAGGACTGAAGAGGATTTGCAATTTTTGATTTTTGATTTGCGATTGGGGAGCAGTTGCCAGTTGCCCGTCGGCCCACCCTGGCCGCCTGCGTGCCTCTGTGCCTTCCGTAGTGCTGAGTGCTGAGTCCTGAGTGCTGAGTGAAAGGAACCGGCCGGAGCGACGCGGTACCAAGACGGAACAGTGCGAGCGACCCCTGAACCCTGAACCCTGAACCCTCTTCCGCCCTCCTACGCCCTGCCCATGAGCACGGCCAGCAGGCCCTTCTGAAAGTGCAGCCGGTTTTCCGCCTGCGGGAACACCAGCGAGCGAGGACATTCGATCACCGCCTCGCTGATCTCCAGACCGCGATACGCCGGCAGGCAGTGCAGCACGATGGCATGCTCGGGAGCGGCCGCCAGCAGCCGCGTGTTGACCTGGAACCCGGCAAAGTCGCGCAGCCTCTGAGCCTTTTCCGCCTCCTGTCCCATGCTCACCCACGTGTCGGTATAGATCACGTCGGCGTTGCGGACGGCGGCCAGCGGGTCGTCGAGCATGACAAACTCGAGGCCGGGCACCTCGGCGCGGATGCGATCCACGTCCGCGGGCGCCAGACGATAGTCGGGCGGCGAGGCGATCACGAACCGCATGTCGAAGCGCCCGCACGCGGCGGCCAGCGACCGGGCGACGTTGTTGCCGTCGCCGATGAAAGCCAGAGTGCGGCCGGCCAAATCGCCGAAGTGCTCCTCGATGGTGAGCAGGTCCGCCATGGCCTGGCAGGGATGGCTGTAGTCGGTCAGGCCGTTGATGACGGGCACGCTCGACCATCGCGCCAACTCGACGACCTTCTCATGCTCGAACGTGCGGGCCATGATGCAGTCGCACATACCCGACAGGACTCGCGCCACATCGCGGACCGGCTCGCGCACGCCCAGCCCCACCTCCTCCTGGCGGAGCATCATCGCCGAGCCGCCCAGATGGTTCATGGCCACGTTGAAGCTGACCCGCGTGCGCAGGCTGGGTTTCTCAAAGATCATGGCCAGCGTCCGGCCGGCCAGAAGCGGGTCGTTGCGGCCCGTGGACTTGAGCTGGTGCTTGAGGCGGCGCGAGACGTCCAGCAGATGTCTGAGCTGTTCACGCGTACAGTCGGCGATGGAAATGAAATGAGTCATGGCATTTTTGATTTTCGATTTTCGATTTTCGATTGGTGCTTCGCATTGGGGCCGGGCCGTCGAGCGCCCATGGCGACGCAAGTCAGAAGTCGACCATCACAGCACGATCTCGGTTCCGATGCCGGCCTCCGTGTAGATCTCCAGGAGCAGTGCATGGGGGATGCGGCCGTCGATGATGTGCGTCTTGGTGACGCCGCCGCGAAGGGCCTGGATGCAGGCCTCCACCTTGGGCAGCATTCCGCTGGAGATCGCGCCGCTGGCGATCATCTGCTCGATCTGGGAGAGGCTCAGGGAACGGCACAGTGAGGCCGGATCCTTCGGATCAGAGCGAATGCCGTGGGTGTCGGAGACGATGACCAGCTTTTCGGCCTTCATCGCCGCTGCGACGGCTCCGGCGGCGCTGTCGGCGTTGACGTTGAGTTTGCCGCCCGCCGCGTCACGGGCAATCGATGAGATGACCGGGATGGAGTCGGCCTGCACCAGCAGCCGCAGCAGACGCGCATTGACACTCTTGACCTCCCCCACCAGCCCCAGGTCGATGCGGCGGCCGTCCTCGCCGCGCAGGTACATCTTCTCGCCAAACAGCACCACGCTGGAAAGCGAGTGCAGCCCCATGGCCTCGCAACCCTGGCTCTGGATGAAGTTGACGATGAACCGGTTGATCTGGTTGCACAGAACGTGCTCGGCGATGGCCAGCGTCCGCTCGTCCGTGTAGCGGCGGCCCTGCACCCACTGGGGCTGAAGCCCGGCCGCCTCCATCGCCTGATTGATGGCCTTGCCGCCGCCATGGACGATGATCGGCTGCATGCCGACGTAGTTCATGAAGACCACGTCGGTCAGTATGGCCGCCAGCGCCTGCTCGTCATCCATGATCGAGCCGCCGATCTTGACCACCACGTCCTTGTCGTGGAAGCGCTGGATGTAGGAGAGGGCCTCGACCAGAGCGGCCGCCTTGCTGATTGCCACATCCATCATGGAACAGGAGCTCCGTGGAAAAACAACCAATCTAAAGCCCTCCGCAGCCGCTGTCAAAAGCCATGGAAATGCACCCCAAACCGGCGTGACACTTTCTGCGGGCGGGGCTGCGCGATCGCGCCGGCACGCAATGCAGCACAGGCGCCCTCGCCCCTGCCGACCGATGCACCGGCACCTCGTAGCACGCGTAGCACGGGTCTCGCCGGCGTCTCGCCCGTGCCCAACGGCGCCGCGCCCTCAACCCGCTGGGGCGGCCATCATCGCGCAGCCGTACCGGCGGGCTCAACGGCATTCAGAGCGGCCAGCACCGGCTCGATCTTCAGCGCCGTCCTGTACACGATCACGTCAGCCGGCAACCGGCCCGCCCCGCGCAGGATGCGCCGCGCTACCGCCAGCACAATCCGCTGCGACACGGCAAACCGGCGGATGGTCTGCCGCTTCTTCTCCAGATACTGCGGGGTCCAGAAACCCACGATCTCCATAAACACCTCGCGGCCATCGGCGTGCCGGAATACAAAGTCGGGCACGAACGTCGTTTGACCATCGTGGAGGATGGCCCCTTCGCGAATCAGTCGCCAGCCGTCCCGCTCGGGGCCGAATCGGCGGGCGAAGGATTCCTCAACCGAGGAGTCGAAATCCCCCGGCGGCGGCAGGTGGCTTGCCAGACCTTCCGCGCTGCTGCACTCCAGGACCGCTCCCGTGCCCCAGGGCGTCTGCACCTCGGCTCGCATTGTCCAGTCGCGGCAGGTCAGAAGGGCGGCCGCGAATCGGGCAAAATCCACGCCGTAGCGTCGGGTTTCCATCACGACCGACGCGGGGCCGGAGAGGTCGATGCGATACCGGTCCGGACCGAGGCGGCGGATTTCGTGAAGCAGGCGCGCCAGCTTGGCATAGCGAAGGATGGTCTTGAAATCGGCCGCCGCCCACACCGTCATGTGCCGGGCGCGGTACAGACACGCCTGAAGCTGGGCAACGTTGCAGCGCGCCAGAAGGGCCTCGGGACTCCGATAGCCCGTGAAGGACTTAAGGCGATGGAAATCGATCACGTCCGCATAGAGGTCCTGTTCAATTTCGCGCCAGGGACGGCCCAGTTCGCGGGCGATGCGCGCTTTCACATCGCTCTGCTGGTGGTCGAAGATGGCGTCGGCCGTCGTGACCAGCGGTTGATAGGGCGCCGCCATTGAGAAGACGCGCAACCGCAGCGCGGCCGCCTTGCCGCGTCGGTCGATGTCGAATTCCCCGGCGTCGTCCAGCAGCCTGCAAAACGAGGCGATCCGCCGCGTGTCGCAGTCCGGCTCGCTGGCCAGCAGGTTCTGAACGGAAAGGTGCAGCTCGCGCCGGGTGGAGCCGATGCCCGAGGCGTAGACGGCCAGCATGCGACGGGCGTGTTCCACGTAGTGAGCGTGCCGCCTGCGCGTCAGGCGATCGGGAATGGCCCGGCCGTTCTCGTAGCGCACGATGGCATGTTCGCCGCTGAGCATCGGCTCATTCCTCCGGCACCATCGCCCTGTTTCTGACGCGGTCGTAGGCATCGCTGCGTCGTCGTGCCCGCGACCGTTCGACGTCGCCCGTGTCGTCGCAGACGACCTCGTACAGCGTCGCCCTGACCTGCCCCGTCGGCCGCAGAATCCGGCCCAGCCGCTGCTTGGCCTGGCGCGTGGAGGCCTGGCCGCCCACGACGACGGCGACCTTGGCCTCGGGCACGTCCACGCCTTCGTCCAGCACGCGGTTGGCCACCAGAATGGGAAATCGCCCGGCCGCAAAGCCCTCGAGCACGACGCGGCGCTCTCCCTTGCGCGAGTGACTCAGCAGCGTGGGCACCAGAAACCGCGTGGAGATGTCAATGGCCATGCGGTTGGAGCCGGCGAAGACGATCGTGCGCTGGCCGGCGTGCAGGCGGAAGATGTCCTCCAGCACGCGCAGCTTCTCCTGGGCGCGGTCTTCGATCGACTTGCGAAGGCGGTAGGCGAGCTGAGCCTTGCGCGCATCGGGATCCCTGCCAACCTCGGAGCACAAGTCCTCCCAGCCGTAGCCCGACACCTCCTGGCGGTGCCTGATGATGAACGAGCGGATGAATCGACCGGCCGATTCGTACCGTCGCTGTTCCTCGGAACTCAGTTTCACGGGGATGCGAACCACCTCGTAGTCGGCCAGAGTCCTGCCTCTGGCCTGGGCAATCTCCTGGCGGTAGACGATCGGGCCGACCAGCAGCGGCAGGTCTGACTCGCGGCCGTCGGAGCGTTCGGGCGTGGCCGTCAGACCCATGCGCAGCGGAGCGGCGCACAGCATTGCCGCCTCGCGGTAGCAGCGGCCGGGCAGGTGGTGGACCTCATCGAAGATAATCAGGGCAAAACGTTCGCCCATCTCCGCCATGTGGAGGTAAGCGCTGTCGTAGGTGGTGACGGTGACGGGACGGATGTTGAAAAACGTGTCGCCCACGATGCCGGCGTCATACCCCAGGCCGCGGAGAATGCGCTGATGCCACTGGTGCATGAGGTCGCGGACCGGCGCGACAATAAGCGTCGCCGCGCGCAGGCGAGCCATGGCGGCCAGCGCCACCTGAGTCTTGCCCGTGCCGGTGGGCATGACGATGACGCCGCGATGGCCGGCCCCTTCCCATGCGGCCAGGGCCTCGCGCTGCTCCTTGCGAAGGGGCGGCAGGTCGCCACCGGCAAAGGCAACGCGGGGCGGCGGGGGCAGGTCATCGACAAAGCGGTCGCCCCGGCGATGAGGCAGTGCGCGGCGGATCGCCGCGTAGTGAATGGCCGGGCAACGCCAGGCGGCGACGCGGCCGTCCCACGTCCAGCCGGCGTGGGCGGCGCAGGGCAGTTCATTGCGCGAGGCATTGGTAAGCAGCAGGGTGCCCCGCTCGAGGGTCAGCCTGGTAACGGAACAGCCGTCGGACACGGCAACGTACAATACCCGGCCGCAGCCCCCTGCAACAGGCAGGCGCGCAGGGGCGCGCGGCGCCCGCCGCAAGCATTCGATTGGCCGAAGCCGCCGCCCTGCAGCTCCTTCACAGCTCCTTCCACTGGACCGTGCCGAACGCCTCGATCGTCTGCACCAGCCCCTCGATCCAGTAGCTGTCGCCGATGCCCAGCGGCGCGGAGCGCAGCCACAGGGCCAACTCCTCGGCCGTGGCGCCGCGCACCCAGCGCTCGACATTGAACACCATGCCGAACAGGTCGGGCGGCGTGCCCTTGCTCTCATCGCCCGTCCAGCGCGTCCCGTACGGCGCCTGATGCACCCACCACAGCGGATATCGCCGCTTCATCCGGTCAATCCGGTCCAGCGCCTGGTCCTTCACATGGTCGGCCACGAAGCGCATCACCTCCGGGCTGGCGTCGAGGAACATGAACGGCATGCCTGGAAACGCGGAGATGTTGCGGTTGCCATAAAACGGGGCGTAATGCGTCTTGCGCTGGCGCTGCTCGATGGCGTTGCTGTCGCGCCCCTCGTCAAAGTCGCGCTCCAGAGCCGCCTCGGCCGCCGCCTGCGTACCGGCGTCTCCGAAGCGCTTCGCCATGCGGGCGACCGCGATGTGCGCGCTCATCTGCCCGTAGAGGATCGGCTCGCGCGGCACGCCCTGGAGGTACCTCTCACGAATGCGCTGCCAGTTGCTCTGGATCGGCTCCCAGTCGCCGGTGCGGTCTCCGTAGAGCCACAGCCCGTAGAGCACATGGAGCGTCGGTACCGGCCGATTGACATGCGTAACGTAACGCCCCTCGCGCACGGGCGTCTTGTACAGCCGGCGCTCGGCGCCGTACTTCTGCGGCAGCAGACCCTCGTTGCAGGGGGCCTGTTCCTCGCTGGCCAGCAGGTTGCGGACGTAGGTGCGGATGCCCGCCTGCTGCTGTGGCGAGACGTGCGGGTAGGCATAAGCCAGAGTGGTGATGATGCGCCCGCGCTCGTAGTACAGCCAGTAGGCCTCGAAAGGAACATCGCCGTAGGCCACGCGAAGCGGTCCCAGCGGCGGCGCGTCGAGGATCTGCTGCACCTCGTAGGCCAGCTCCGCGCGCAGGGGCGCTGTCCTGGCCTCGTCGATGCCGGCGGTACGCGGCGTCTCCCAGATGTACTTGTCGTAGGGTCCACCCCCGGCACGCGAGGCGATCGCCAGCAGCGCGGCGGCCAGCATGATGGTCAGGTTCGTTCTCATGGTCTTGTCTCCAGATCGCGGAGCGGTCAGCGCGCGGTTTCGGCGCAGGTTACGGCGAAATCCTCGGTGAAATACAGCCGGTTGTCGGCTATGGCTGGCCCCACCCGTCCGAATGGGGGCGCCGGCACCGACGGCGGACGCACCATGTCGGGCGCCGTGTCGCTCGTGCGCGAGCCGTTGGCGTAGTTGATGGGGGCCGGCCAGCCGCCGCCGTCGCGGTAGCGGTAGACAGCGCTGATCCAGCCGCCCTCGCTGGTGCGCAGGTTGACCCACTGGGTGCCGCGGAAGTTCTGCCGCAGATACAGAATGTCACCGCCGATCGTCAGCCCGTAAAGGTTGTCGGTCTCCGTTGTGCCCACTCCGAAGCGGCCGTTGTCGATGAGGATGCGCCGCCCGGTGTTCAGGTCAAAAGCGCTGATGTCAACCGAGTAGCTTGAGCCGAAAGTGCCCCGCTTGGTGAAGGTGGGATAGGCCGTCGCCCACCAGATCAGCGGGCGGTCCTGCCAGTCGATCACCGGCGGCTCCGGCGAGGAACCGCAACCCTCGATGGCCCCGGCGGCCACGATGTAGTCCTTCTGAAGATTGTCGGCGCGCAGCGAATAGAACAGCTCCCAGTCGCTGCCATCACCCGCCAGCCACGCCCTCATCGCCTCTTCCTCGGCCTGCGGCGTGGGATGGCCCGGCTTGGCGTTGGGTACCCAACCCACCGCCTGGCCCGGTTTACCCGCCAGCACCGGGTCGTTCACGTACTCGCTGCCAGGCACGATGATGCCCACCGTCGTGAAAATCACCCGGTCCCTCACTGCCACCGGCCAGGTGAAGCGGAAGCTCTGGCCCGTCACTTTCCTGGCCACCACCTGCTGCCCGGTCTTTATGTCCAGCGCAACGGCGTACATGGTGTCCACACCCACGTAAACGCGGCCGTTGGCCACACACAGCCCGCCCTGGATGGGCCCGCCGAGGCGCTGCGAGGTCCACAGCAGCTTGCCATCGGCCAATTGGATGGCGAAGACCTGACCGCCGTGGTTGGCCACGTACAGAACCCCATCGAGCAGCGCCGGAGCGCAGGTGATGGTGCGGCCGGTGTCGATGCGCCAAAGCTGACGGCCGGTGGCGGCATCGTAACCGGTCACGTACCCGTAGACCGAAGGGAAGGCAACGACGCTGTCCGTGGCCACGCCGTTCCAGAGGGTGCCGCCGGGATTGGGCGCGGTCCAGAGCGTCGATCCATCATCACCGCTGATGGCATAGACGCTGCCCTGGGCATCGCCGACAAAGACGCGCCCGGCCGCTACGATCGGCTGCATGGAGCCGGCGAACGAAAACGGCAGGCTGCGGGGCATGCGATAGTTCTTGCCTTCGCCGCTGGTCAGGTCGTCGGTCCAGTTCGCATCGCCCGGCCTGCTCTCGCGATTGCGCAGGACATGATCCGGTCCCATCCAGATCCAGCGGGCGCGATAGGGCGCCAGCACCGTGTCCTTCGTCCGCCCCGTGCGAGCGGCGTCGTTCTGAAGCTGGGGCCAGTCGGCCGCTGGCGTCATGGCGGTGAACGTCAGCAATGCGGCCGCCATCGCCAAAGCCGACCGCCGGAAGAATCCGTTAAGCATGGGCTGCACTCCTGTTTCCAAGCCGCCATCGCCCCCGATGGGCGCTGCGCGGCACTTGGGCGCAGATATGTAGTGGCACAGGCAGCGGAACGTTGACGGCGCTTCGGGGGACAAGGCGCATCACGAGATCCTTCTCAGTCCGGAGGCCGAGGCTGATCCAGGCAAGCGCCGGGCCACGGACCGCCGCGCCGTAGCCCTCAGCGCGGGCGACAGGACCTTCCGCTCGCCAACGCATCGCCCCACCGTTCAAGACGGCAGAGGGTACAGCGCCGTTCCGGCGCCGAGTGCACGTGGTAGAATACCCCCATGCTTCACCTCACCATCACCCTTGTGGTTTTCGCTTTCATCATCGCCTTCGCCGCACCGACGGCGCGGGCGCAGGGGCTTGTCGACGAGCAACTCATCATGCTCTGGCCCCAGCGCGCCCCCGGCGCAACGGCCGATGCCCTGGCCGACGTACCGACGCTCCAGGTGTTCCTGCCGCCGCAGGGCACCGCCAGCGGTGCGGCGTTTGTCGTCTGCCCGGGCGGAGGCTACCAGAACCTGGCCCCCCATGAGACCAAACCAATCGGCCAGTGGCTGGCCCGCCACGGCATTACCGCATTTGTGCTGCGCTACCGCGTTGCACCCTACAAGCACCCGGCGCCGCTGGACGACGCCCAGCGGGCCATGCGGCACGTGCGCTACCACGCGCGCAGTTGGAAGCTCGACCCCGATCGCATCGGCATCCTCGGTTTCAGCGCCGGCGGGCACCTGGCGGCAACCGTCTGCACACTCTTCACCTCCGGCGACGCCAACGCGCCCGATCCCATCGAACGCGTCAGCTCGCGCCCCGATCTTCAGGTGCTGATCTACCCCGTCACGGTCATGGCCGGCCCCAACGCTTCCGAAGGCCTGCGCAAGCGTCTGCTGGGCGATGCTCCGCCCGAGGAGCTGGTTCAGCGTCTCAGCGCCGACCGGCAGGTGACCTCACAGACGCCCCCCGCGTTCCTGGTTCACTCCACAACCGACGGCGTGGTGCCCGTCGAGCATTGCGACATGTACGCGGCCGCTCTCAACGCCGCCGGTATCGAATACGAATACATCCGCGGCGACTACGGCAAGCATGGTTTTGGGCTTCAGGATTTCTGGACCGTCCCCTGCATGCGATGGCTCGCGAAACACGGCTTCACGGACGCCGCGGCGGCGCAACGCTGAGCGACGCGGAAACCGGCCGATCCGCCGATGCCACGGCCGCCTCGATCGCCCCATTGCCCAATGGCGCGCGGACCTCGTGGATCTCCTTCTGACAGGCCACTCCCACAAGCGCCAGCACGCACACCATCAGCAGTCGCATGGAAATCCTCCATCAGCAGATCCGGCCAGGATGCGCTCGATCCGTGCGCAGGCGATGGCCCGATCGTATCTGACCTCAAACGCCCGACGTGCCCGGTCGCCCATCTCGCGCCGCTCCGCCGCAGCATCACGAAGGCGGCGCAGGCATCTGGCCAACTCGGCCGCCTGCCCGTTGCCCACCACATGGCCGCAACCGGTCTCTGCGATCACCCGCGCGCATTCCGTATCGGCCGGGCCGATCATCACGACCGGTTTGCCCACGGCCATGATGCCATACAGTTTACTGGGCACGACCAGTCCGCCAAAAGCCGGCAACTGACTGACCAGGTGGACGTCCGCCAGGTTCAGCGACTGGATCAGGTCCTCGCGCTGCTGGTAGGGCAGAAATCGTACGTGCTGCCAGCCGGCCTCGGCGGCCCGACGCTTCAGGGCGTCGAAGCGCGCCCCCCCGCCGATGAACAGCCACCACATGCTCGCGTCGTCGCGCGTCAGCTCGATGGCCTGGGCGATGGTCTCCACGTCGTGCGCCATCCCCAGGTTTCCCGAATAGACCACGTTGAACGTCCCCTGCAGCCCCAGGGCTCGGGCCATGCCCACCTGCGCCTTTTCCAGCGGGCGCAGCTCGTATCCATCGGCCCACGGCGGCACCACGCAAATTCGCCGTCGCAGACGCGCATTGCCATATTCGGCCACGACCCGCTCCGCCATGTCGCGCCCCAGCACGATAACGGCGTCAGAAGCCTCCAGCGTCCGCCGGGTCAGTCGGGCCATCAGGCGATGCAGGACCGAGCCAACCCGCATCACGCCCATCGCAACCGCCGCATCCGGATACAGGTCCATGATGTGGTACGCCAGACGGATGCGGCGGCCGTCCGCTCTCAGGACAAACTGCCGCTCCAGGACCCCCAGCAGCGCGATCATCGGCGGACTGGTCAGCGCCAGAATCACATCCGGCGTGGCAATGCGCCGCAGTTGCGCGAAGGCGGCCACGTAGAAGCTCACAAAGTCGCTCATCCGGGCCAGAAGGCTGGCCTTGCCGCGTGCCGTGCCCCCGACACGATGAATGTGGATGTTGCCCACGCGCTGATGCCCAAGTTCGTGTCGACGGACAGTGCCGTAGACGTTGCGCGAGGTGATGACGCTGACGCGATGGCCGTTGCCGGCAAGGTGCCGGGCCAGGTCCCACATGAGCTGGGCCGTCGCAGCCACATCGGGATGAAAGGTCTGATTGAGGATCAGGACGTGCATCTTGGCGCTGGCAATCAACGTCGCCGATTGGCCTCGTACCATTCGATCGTGCGTCTGAGCCCCTCCTCCAGCGTGGTCTTCGCCGTGAAGCCCAGGATCTGCTTCGCCCGGCTCACGTCCAGGCAGCGGCGCGGCTGACCGTCGGGCTTGCTGCTGTCCCACTCAATTCGCCCCTTGAAGCCCGTCATCCGCGCGATCAGGTTGGTCAGATCGCGGATGGTGATCTCGCGGCCGCTTCCCAGGTTCATCGGTTCGGGCGAGTCGTACCGCTCCATGCACGCCACCAGGGCCTCGGCGCAGTCCTCCACGTAGAGGAACTCGCGGCTGGCGCTGCCCGTGCCCCAGGCAACGATCTTCTCATCGCCCCGGTCGCGGGCCTCGACGCACTTGCGGATCAGCGCCGGAATCACATGGCTGGAGTTCAGGTCGAAGTTGTCGCGCGGGCCATACATGTTCACCGGCAGCAGATAGATCGCGTTCAGCCCGTACTGCTGGCGATACGCCTGGCACATGACCAGCAGCGCCTTTTTGGCGATGCCGTAGGGGGCGTTGGTCTCCTCCGGGTAGCCGTTCCACAGATCCGCCTCCTTGAACGGCACCGGCGTGAACTTGGGATAGGCGCAGATCGTCCCCACCTGCACGAACTTCTTCACTCCGTGAATGCGAGCGTGCTCGATCAGATGCAGCCCCATCGCCATGTTGGCGTAGAAAAACCGCCCGGGGTTCTCGCGGTTGGCGCCGATCCCCCCCACCTGGGCGGCCAGGTGGATCACGACGTCCGGCTTCTGCTCTCGGTACATCCGCTGGACGTCGGCCTCGCGGGTGAGGTCGAACTCCTCGATGGTCACGATGAACAGGTTGTTGTACCCGGCGTCGCGCAGGCGCTGAGTCAGGAATCCGCCCAGAAAGCCCGCGCCGCCCGTGATCGCAATTCGGTCACTCTTGCTGATGCTCATCTCAATCCCTGCATGTGTGGCCGTTGCCGGCTCCGTGTTCGGCCAGCAGTTTCTCGCGCCTGGCCAGCGTCCAGTCCGCGTCGGTCATCATGCGGGCAAGGGCCTTGAATGTCACGCGCGGCCGCCAGCCCAGCTCACGGCGCGCCTTGCTGGCGTCGCCCAGCAGCAGGTCGACCTCGGCCGGCCGGAAGTAGCGCGGATCGACCTCAACGTACTTCTGCCAGTCCAGCCCCAGATAGCCGAACACCTCGGCCAGGAACTCCCTGACGCTGTGCGTCTCGCCGGTGGCGATGACGTAATCGTCGGGCTTGTCCTGCTGGAGCATCAGCCACATGGCTTCGACATAGTCGCCGGCAAAGCCCCAGTCGCGCTTGGCGTCGAGGTTGCCCAGGAAGAGTTTCTGCTGAAGCCCCTCCTTGATGCGCGTGGCCGCACGCGTGATCTTGCGCGTCACGAAGGTCTCGCCCCGGCGCGGGCTTTCGTGGTTGAACAGGATGCCGTTGCAGGCGAACATCCCGTAGGCCTCGCGATAGTTGACGGTCTGCCAGTAGCTGAAGACCTTGGCGCAGGCGTAGGGGCTGCGCGGATGAAACGGCGTCTTCTCCGTCTGCGGCGTTTCCGCGACCTTGCCGTACATCTCGCTGCTGCTGGCCTGATAAAAGCGGATCGGCAGGCCGGTGTCGCGGATCGCCTCCAGAAGGTTGATCGTCCCCAGCGCATCCGCCTGCACCGTGTACACCGGCTGGTCGAAGCTCACGCGCACGTGCGACTGCGCACCCAGGTTGTACACCTCGTCGGGCTTCACACGCGTGAGGATTTCGCGCAGTCCCGTGCCGTCGACCAGGTCGCCGTAGTGAAGAAAGAGCCTGGCGTTGGGGTCGTGGGGGTCGCGATACATGTGTTCGATGCGGTCCGTGTTGAACGAGCTGCTTCGCCGCACGATGCCGTGAACCGTGTAACCCTTGGCCATCAGAAACTCGGCCAGATACGAACCGTCCTGGCCGGTAATGCCGGTAATCAGCGCCTTCCTGCCGGTGCAATTGCTCATGACTTGACTGTCCGGATTTGTGGATTGCGATCGGTCCGCCGTCGGCACTATCGGCAGCTTCGCCTCTACCCTTCACTTGCGCCGCCGGGCGCGGACCTGATCGCCGCCCGACGGCTCTGTGCAAACGTCCACGGCCGACATGCGTATCATATGCCACAGGAGGTTGCCGATGAATCGCCTCACCGCAGCGCTAATCGTTGCCGTGGTCGCCCTGGGCTGGTTGTGGCCGGCCGAGCAGGCCCAGGCCCAGGCGCCCTTTTTCAGCAATGCCGGTGTTGCCCTGTACAACCCCATCATCAGCATTATCCCCAGCGGCACGCGCCTGGTGGTTGGTCCCACCGTGTCGGCCGACCGCAAGTACGTCACCATCGCCATGAATCCGCAGGTTCGACAGGTCATTACCATCACCAACCAGCCGATCTTCCTTGGCGCCGGTCCGGCGGGCGGCGCTGTCCCCGCGCCGATCGCGCCGGCCTTGGGCACCCCGCCGCGGATGCCGTCAATGGCAGGACCGCCGCCCGGCGGCGCTGTGCTTAACGCCTCCGGCATGATCTGGATCGCGCCTCCATGAGCCGCCCTCCACCACCGGGACGTTGCGGGCGCTGCTTTGTGGGTGTTCCGCGCAGTAAACTGGATCGCCTATGTCCAACGCCAATACGCCAACTCCCCCGCCTGACATGCCCTCCTGGGAACCGAAGCCCAAGCCCCCTGCGCCTCAGCGCCGCCGCCGACGCTGGCTCATCATCTGCGGCGCCGTGCTTGGCGTGATCGTGTTGTTGATCGCCCTGCTGCCCTCCATTGCCAGCATGGGCTGGGTCCGCTCTATCGTCGTCAACAAGATCAACCAGCAGCTTAACGGCCGCGTCCAAATCCGCGACTGGTCGCTGGGCTGGACCCACGGCGCGATCATCAGGGGCATCACAATCCAACAGAACGAGCGCCAGATCCTAGAGCTGCGCGAGCTGCGCACGGGCCTGAGCGTCACCGACGTCGTCACCGGCAACTACCTCAACTTCGGCGACGTTGACGTCGAGGGACTCGACTTCGTCCTCATCATCTACCCCGACGGCTCCACCAACTTCGAGAAGCTCGCCAAAACAACCGCGCCCTCCGAAGAACCGGCAGTCATTCCGGCCATCTCCGGCAACTTCAACGTCGACTTTCGCGGAACCATCGAGCGTCAGCAGAAGGATGGGCCCACCCAGGTCGTCCACATCGACCGCAGCGTCATCCGAGCGACCGTCACCGACATCAACCAGCCCATCCGTCATTCCCTCGAAATCAACGCCCGCACCGGCACCGGAGAGGGCGGACGAATGGTCGTCTCCGGTCAGGTCAGGCTGTTCGACGGCGGCCAGTTTGTGCTCCCGCGCCTTGCCGTCAACGACACCATCGAACTTCAGAGCCTCGACCTGCGCGCGCTGGGCATAGCCCTGGGACCCGGCGATCCCATCAACCAGGTGGCCGGCATCGCTAGCGGCCGGCTCGCCGTCAAATTGCAGCCGGGCGATGATCCCACCGTCAACGGCACGATTAACGTGGCCAACCTGCTGGTGAGCGGCCCGGCGCTGATGGGCGATCGCTTCACGCGCGACCGGCTCTCCATCGAAATCCCGATCGCCACCTACGTGCTCGCCGAGAACCGCGTGCGCCTCGGCAACGGTCAGAACCTTCCCGCGGCAATCCGCCTCGATCAGGACCAGATCACACTGGCGGCCGACGCGCGCATTGACGCGCTTCTGAACCTCGCGCGGGGTGCTGCACCCGGCTCGGCGGGAAGCGTTCACCTGAGCACCAACATCGACCTCAAGCCCCTTGCCGACCAGTTGCCCAATACGCTGCGCCTCGTGAAGGGAATCCAGGTAGATTCCGGCAGGCTCACGCAGACCGCTGCCGTCACCTTCACCGACAACAGCGGCACCGCCAGATTCGATCTGTCGCTGAGCGACCTGGCCGGCCGTGATGCCCAGAAGAAGCGCATCGCCATCCGGCCGATCCAGATCGGCGCCGGCGGAGAGATGGTCATCACCAAAGAGGCGACCGACTGGCGCAACCCAGCCCTTTCGTTCACCAGCGGCTTTGGCCAGATCAGCGGCGGAGGTCCTTCCATCGCCCAGCTCCAGGCCAAAGGCGAGGTGCGCCTGGCCGACCTGCGCCAGGAGCTTGCCCCGTTCGTTGACCTGGAGGGCGTCGAAATGGGCGGAGTGGCGCAGTTCGATCTTTCGACGAAAGGCGACCTGCTGCGCAATGACGAACCGGTACAGGTGACGGGCGGCCTGGCGCTCAGCAAAGTTGTGCTCAGGGGACTGGCCGGACTGCCCAAGGAGGGCATCGTTCAGGATGAGCTTGACTGGCGCATCGGAGCGAAGGTGTTTCGCGACGCCCAGGGTGCCCTGCAAGTCGTGCGGGATATCACCCTGGCCGGACGTATCGGGCCGGCGAATTCGCCCACCGCCATTGTCGAGGCCGGTGGCGAACTCGCCCTGGCGAAGCCCACTTCATCCGCCGGCGCTTCGGCCGAGCCAGCATGGACGCTGCCGCGATGGACCATCACCAGGCTCCAGGCTGACATTGGCCGCCTCCAGCGCGAGCTGGCGCCGGTTCTGTCCGAGCTGGCCGCCAGTGGTTACAGCTTCCCCGCCGGAACCCTCACGCTCAGCGGCGAGGGTTCGTTCACCGGTTCGACCGCGACGCTGGGCAATCTGAACCTCACTCTGGCCGGCCTCGTCGTCGAACAGACGGATGCCCAGAAGACACCGCATCAGCGCATCGACCGCCTGGGCGTGACCCTGCGCAGCGCCGGCGACGTTCGCCTTGAACCGAATCGCATGACCGTGCGCCTGACGGACCTGCATCTGGTCGAGGCCAATCAGATGTTCAGCCTCAAGAAGGGAGGGACGGACCTGATCTGGCTGATTCTTCCCGGCGAACCCGGCGCACTGCCCATCTTCAACGGCAGGCTCGAGTTTGCGGCCGATGCGCGCCCACTCCTGGAGACCATCCTCAAGGCTGCGGGCCAGCCGCCACTCCCGCCGCCGAAGCAGGCGCAGCCGGGCGATTTGCTTGCCGCGAAGGTAAATGGCTTCATCGAGGTCCTGCGGGCCGAAAACAACCGCAATCTGCTGCTGGCTGAGGCCAATGTCAGCGAATTGACCGTGGCACCGGCCAACGGGCCCATTCGTAACGAAAAGCTCACGCTGATGGCACGCGCTTCGACCGATGAGAAGTTCACCAGCGTCGACGCACAAAGGGTCGCCCTCACCAGCGCATTCGCCAATCTCGTGGCCAACGCCCAGGTGACATTGCCGGGCCGCGAGGCCGGTGCGCCGCCTGTGTCGGTCCTGGACATCGTGCGCGGGGCCAACGTCTCCATCGACATGCCCGAACTCCAGAAGGTCTTCGCCGTTGTGCTGGCCTTCATGCCCCAGGCCCAACCTGCGGCAAGCTCCCCTGCCGCGCCCGCCGCGGCTGAGCAAGCGCCCGCCGCCCCCAGCCAGCCTCTGACCGTGGGCGGCGGCTCGTTCAAGGGCGCCTTGAGCCTCTCGCGCACCGGCAACTCCATCCAACTGCGCACCGACGAATGGGTCGGCCGCGGCATCGAGCTGCGCCGCGGCGAGCGCAGGGCGGCGCCCCTCAGCTTTAACCTGTCGCTGGGAGGTCAGCTTGCCGTGAGCACGGCCGACGCGTCCAAGCCGCTGCTGGAGCAGCTTCAGAACATTCAGCTCGCTCAGCTTGCCGCGCGACTGGAAACTCCAGACGTCAAGGACATGGCCGAGGTCGCGCTGGCCCAGCCCATCAAGATCACCCGGAGCGCCGCCGGCTTCGACGCGGCCGGGTCATTGCGCATTGCCGGTCGTCTGCCGCCCGCCATGCGCCTTGCCGAGGTGGTGGCCGATCTGCCGAATGAGAGCCTCGAATACGCCGGCGCCTACGACTTCCTGACCGAGATGCGCACCGACGGTCCGGTTGTCACACTTGTCTCCGACGGTCAGGTACGCAATCTCACGTTTGGCCAGGGACGCGATAGGGTCCGCGAGCCGATGGCCAGGCTCGCCGTCGATCTGATTCTTGACCAGCAGCGCAAGGACCTGACCATCCGCAATCTCCGCGCCCACATGGAGGGCACCGGGGCGCTGGCCTTCAGCGTCACCGGGGCCATACGCGACTACGAGCGCAAACGCACGCTCGACAAGGTCGAGATGCTCCTCAGCTACGACGCCGCCGCCCTGCTTAAGCTCGCCGGCCCTATGCTGCCGGCGGACCTGCGAACGCTCCGTGCCAGCGGCGTCGTGAAGGACACCAGCTTCGTATTTGGCGGCAGCTATCCCGCGCCCGCCGCCATCGCCCCCAAAGCTCCCATCGATCCCTTGACCTATCTCACCGCGCGGGGCCAGCTCGCCCTGGAGCGGATCGAATACGAGGGTCTGGTGGCCACGGACATCGTCCTGCCTGTGTTGCTCAGGGACGGGACGCTGCGCTTCAGCGACCCCCAGCCGCGGGCGCAACGGCCGCCGCCCATTCGCGTCAACGGCGGCACGCTGGATTTGGCGCCGATCGAAGTGCACCTGGCCGGCGACCTGCGCCTCTCCTCCGCCGCCACGAACCACAGGCTTCTGGACAAGGTCACCATCAACCGGCAGTTCGTCGACAGGTTTCTCTCCTCGATGAGTCCGTTTTTCACCGGCGCGCAGGATGCGCGCGGCGTCATCAACGTTCAGATCAATCAGATGCAGAACCTGGCCCTGGGCGAGAAACTCAGCGACCCGCGCGGCAGCGGACGCGCCAGGATCACGTTCTCCATCAATAATCTGGCCATCAAGACCCCGTTCGTGGACGGTCTGGCCGGTTCCGGCGGCTCGCAGCTTCTGGGGGGAATTCTCGGCGCCGCGGCCAACGCCGCGAAGATGGACCTGAAGTTCAACTCCGACGGCACCCTCTCCTGCGCCGTCCGTGAGGCCGTGGTGGACATCGACAAAGGCGTGGTCCGCAGCGAGATGAAGCTCGACATCGGCCAGAACACTCTGTCGCTGAGCGACACGGCCATCCGGCTGCGGGACCAGTCGATCCTGAGCATGAACATGGGCATCCCGCGGGGCCTGCTGCCCTACGCGCGGGACCTTCCGCTGCCGGAGGTGCTCAACGTGCCCGTCACCGGCACGCTGACGAAGTTCAAGTTCGACATCGGCCGGGCGATCATGGACAACACCCGCTCGATCATCCCCGGCCTGGGTCCGAGGAGGTGAGGGTGGATTTTTGATTTTTTGTTTTTGATTTTTGATTTGCGTCGGGACCGGCGTCGCCACCGGTGGTGCCGAGTTCGTGGGGGTGGCCGAGTATCGACGGCGCGAGCATACCGCCGGCGTGGAGGAGACGCCCGATACCTGCGCGGGGCTACGCGTCTGGATGAGTTTCGATTTGCGATGCGTGTCCGTCCGGAGCAGGCCCGAGGCGCCTTTCGTCATTCGCCATTCGTCATTCTTTCGGACTTCTGGCTTGGAGTTTCATCATTACCCCTCGCCCCCTCCGTCGCACCGCCGCTCGCCCCCCTACCTGTTCTCGTCCAGCTCCTTGAGTTCCTCCTCGCTGAGCTGTTCCATGACGGGCTGATCCGGCGGCGCCATCTGTTTGAGAAGGACCAGCCTGGAAAGCTCCAGGCGCTGAATCACCTGGTCCATTCCCGCCGGGCGCTTTTCCGGCCGGTTGGCGATGCATTCCATAATGAGGTTGGACAGAGCCAGCGGCACGTTGGGGTTCAACTGACGCGGCGTCGGGATTTCCGTGTCCACCAGAAAGCTGTGGCTGCTGCTCTGCTGAACGGTGTAGAGCGTCGGGCTGTTGCGGCCGGTGGTCGCCCAGTAGAGGGTGGCGCCCAGGTTGTAGATGTCGGTCTTGTGGCTGACGGGCTTGCGCTTGACCTGCTCCGGGGCGATGTAGTCGGGCGTGCCCTGGATGCGCTCCTTCACCGTGCCGATCTGGCAGCTCTGACCGAAGTCTATCACCTTCACCAGGCCGTTGCCCACCAGGATGTTGTTGGGCTTGATGTCGCAGTGGACGTACCCCATGCTGTGCATCGCCTGAAGCCCCTGCGCCGCCTTGATGAAAATGTCGACCGTCTGCACCAGGTCGGTTGGCGGCTGCTCGTCCAGGGGCCGACCGTCGACCAGTTCCATCAGCAGGAAGGCCTCGGTGACCTTCACCAGCATCGTTCGGTTGATTTTCAGGTCATAACTGCGGCGCAGGTTGGGATGGACGAACTGGCGGCTCAGGGCGAACTCCGCCTCCATCTGCTCCACAAAGCGAATGTCCTTGGGTTCGTTGCGCACCACGTGCTTCAGCGCGTAGTACTGCCCCGTCGTTGGATCCAGGACGCGGTAGATAACGCTGCCGGCGCCTTGTCCCAGACGCTCCAACACGTCGTAGTGGAGTAGTTTCTGAGCCATGGAAACAGTCGCATGCCTGGCTGCCCGCCAGACCGCGCGGCGAGGCAGAATCCATCAGCCGGTCCGATATCCAGCAAGCCTTTCCCTTCCCAACGGCAGACGATCCGGCCGACGGTCCGCCGCGCCGTCGTATCATCCTTCTATCGGCGCGGCACAAGGCCCTCTTCTCTGTGTCAGTACAATCCGTTGATTCAGGGAGATATCGGTCTCTCCATCACACGTGCATACATTAGGCGAAACCGCCCTGCCTATCAAGCACTGTGTCCCTATGCTCAAGTCGGCCGCAGGAGGCGAATGCCGGACTTCCGTAACGCCCCTAACTCCCGCCCTTACGGCAGCAGCCGGGATGCAAAGCTGGTAGCCGGAAACTGTCGCCCGATGCCCTCCGGCCCCGGTCGCTGCTGGGCGACCACCGCCCCGCCCGGTATGCCGTACTGCCGCTGTAGTGCATGGATAAGCTGTTCCAGCCGCTGGACTTGCAGCGCCGTCGGCGCGGACTTGTCAAAGTCGCCCACCAGGCAGATCGAAATGGTAGCAGAGTCGATCCCCCTCCAGGGAAGCCCTGCCGGCAGTTGGCGGTCCCAGCGCAGGCCGATCTGAATCGCCCCATCGGGAAGCCCATCGCCGTTGCCGATCAGGAAATGGTCGCCCATGTCCCCACTGTGGCCTCCCAGCGACTGGGCATTGCCTCGCCGCGTTGCGCTGTGGCGAATGTGAATGCGAGTCCAGCGTGCCGGCTCCGACGCCAACGTCCGGAAAATCCACTGCATCTGGTCGCGCGGTTCGGCCACATCCACGGCAAACAGGCTGCGGGCGCCGGGGCTCAGCGGCTGCGGCCGCATCACCAGCAGGAAGACACTGGTGAGCACCAGCGAACTCAGCAGTCCAGCCACTACCAGCACCCGGCGACGGCCCTGAGACTCCTCCCCCAGACGTTGTCGGCGATTCGTTCTGGCCACTTGTTTGCCTTAAGCTGCTTCCCGACGACGATGCAGCATGTCCGATAACGCCGCGACGCCGCTAAATCAGCATCGGCCAACGGCCCGGCTCGCCTGTAATATTCGCGCCAATGAGCCCGCGGTACCACAGCCATCCGGCCGCCAGGGCGGCCAGCACGATCGCCAGCAACAACCAAAACAGCGGCCGACGGGGCCGCGCGGTCTCGCGCGAACGCGGCTCGTCGCAAGCCGGCTCCGACTGGAGCACGGCGTCGACCGGGCTGGGGGGGCGAACGGGCGGTTGCCCCTGGCTCCTCCCGCCGGCTGGGTCTGGTCGCCCCGGCACCGTCTGGATCACCCCGCAATACTGGCAGCGGCAGACTCCACCGGCAAAAGCGTCGTTGATCGTCAGCATCCGCCGACATCGGGCACAGCGGATTTCGATCATGGCGGGTCCCACAGATAGTAGAAACCGGCCGGCAGCAAAGCCCGCTCCGGCAGCAGGTTCAACACAACGTTCTGCGCACGAGGCTCTGGCGCGGCGCCACCGGCATAGATCGAACCGCCATAGCCATATGGACGGCGGTACATCACCACGCGCGCCCCGCGCGCGCCGCTCAGTTCCCCGGCCAGATTGATCGCATCCGTCAGCGAGCCGGTGGCATCGGCCAGTCCCAACTTCACCGCCTGTTCGCCGGTGAAGATCCGTCCATCGGCCAGCTCGCCCAGACGCTGACTGTCGAGCTTGCGTCCGCTCATCACCACGGCGGCGAATCGACCGTGAAACTCATCCACCATCTCCTGCATGAGCTTGCGCTCGGCCGGATCCATCTGCCGGAGGGGCGAGGCCATGTCCTTGAACGGCCCGCTCTTGATCGCCTCGGAGCGGATGCCGATCAGGCCCAGCGTGCCGCTGATGTCGAAGGTGTTGAAGATGACCCCGATGCTGCCCACCACGCTGGTCGGCTGGACGACGATGCGATCGGCGGCGCAGGAGACGTAATACGCGCCGCTGGCCGCCAGATCCTGCGCCGAGGCCACAACCGGGATTCCCCTCTTGCTCTTGAAGCGCAGCAGCGCATCGTACATCGCATCCGAAGCGGCGACCGTTCCCCCCGGCGAGTTGACGCGGAGGACCACCGCGACCACGGACTGGTCGCGCGCCGCCTTCTCCAACTGCTGCACGAACAGGCTCACGGCGTTTTCCTGGGGCTGCAGCAGACCGCCCGTGCGGGCGTTGAGCAGCAGGCCCTCGACCTCGATAATAACAATCTTGGGCGGCGACCAGCCGCTGCCGGCCCGCACGGTCTCTTCGCGCAGAGCGGTGGAACTGGAAACCGGCGTCACCAGGAAGCTGGGGGCGCAGCCGGCGAGGGCGGCTACAATCACGGCGAGTATGGCTATGACAGGTCGTTGCAGCATGGCACGTGTCCTGCAAGGATTATTACCGTGGCGTATCATGTGAGCAAACAGCGCTTTGGCCAGCTCGTTCAGCAGGCCTTGGCCGAAATACCCCAGCCCTTCGCCGCTCACCTGGAGGAAGTGCCCGTCGAGGTGCGTGATCGGCCCACGCCCAGGCAGCTCAAGGAGGCCGGGCTGAAGGAAGATGACCTGCTGCTGGGGCTGTACGTGGGCCATCCGCTCACCGAGCGGAGCGTGCAGACGGCCGCCCGTCTGCCGGACGTGATTTACATCTTTCAGGAGGACATTGAGCTGGTCAGCGACAGCGAGGAGGATCTGGTCCGCGAAATCCGCACCACGGTTCTCCACGAGATCGGCCACCATTTCGGCATGGATGAGGACGATCTGGACGATCTGGGATACGGCTGAGATTTCGTTACATGAGGCTTTCGGCGTCGTCCGATATCGTAGTCGGGACCGCGAAAATGCGCCGCCATCTGCCAGTTGTCTTGAACGCGGCGCCGAACCGGGTAACCTATACTGCTGGTTCCGGCTGGCCAGGTGAGGGATTTCTCCGGCCGACCCGCTGACCAAGGATGTCCCCGACCCAGGGGATGAAGAGCTATGCCTGTTATGCCCACAGTTCGACTTGCACTGCTGACCGTCCTGACGGGCGTTCTAGCGATGCAAACCGTCCGCGCCGCGCAGGCCCCCACCGCCGCGGAAGCGACTTTCGACGGTCTGACACAGCCCTCCGCCATCCACAAACAGTCGTTCAGGGTGCCGGGGCTCGTCTGGACCGTCAACGTCAAGCCCAACGACACTGTTCGCAAAGGAGATGAGCTGCTGGTTTTGGACGATCGCGAGGAACAGCAGCGGCTGAAGATTCTCGAGCACGAGGCCCGCTCCACCGTCGCCATCGACATCGCCAACGCCCGCGTGCGCTTCGCCGAAAACGAGCTGGCTCGCAAACGGGCAATTCACGAACGCGGGGCGCTTTCGCTCAATGAGCTGGAGCAGGCGGAAGTGGAGCTGGAACTGGCCCGCCTCGAGCTGGTCAAGGCCCGTGAGGAGCATGAAAAGGCCCAGCTCGTCGTCGAGCTTCAGCGCAAGCTGCTGGAGCAGATGCGGCTGGTGAGCATGGTCGACGGCCAGGTCGAGCAGATACTGGCCAAGGAGGGCGAAGTGGCCGACAACAACAACCCGGCCATCGTGATCGCGCGCATCGACCCGCTGTGGGTCGAGGTTCACCTGCCCACCCGGATCGCGCGGAATCTCAGGCACAAGGACGAGCTGATCGTCCGCTTTCCCAACGAACCGCAATCGTACAGCGCTTCGGTGATCTTCATCAGTCAGGTGTCCCTCGGTTATGACACGCAACTGGTTCGGCTTCAGATGCCGAATCCCGATCGTCGGGCCGGCGGCTTGAAGGTCCAGGTGTCGGTGCCGCTTTCGTTGACGGCGGCGGCCCGTTAGCCTGCCCTCATGGGCCGGGCGCGGAGGCGACATTGAGTCCCAGGAAAAACACTGGATGATACCGTGAGTCGAATTGTCGAACCTTCCATACCGGGATCGCAGCAGCAACAGGCGCCCGCGCCGGCGCGCTCCAGGCTCGTGCAGCGCCTGCTCGATGCCTCGGCGAGCCTGCCCGCATTCCTCAACGACCTGCTGACGACGCAGGCCGTGCTGGTTGCCGGCACCGAGGCCGCCGCCTTTCTCGTCGAGCGTCAGGGTGAGGAGCTGGCCCTGCGCGTCGTGGCCCACATCCGTCCCGACGACAGCGACGCCGAGACCCGTGCCCAGGCGGTGCGCGCTTTCCAGAACATCATTCAGCCCTGCGTAGTACAGTCCAAGGACGGGGCCATCGAGGTCGGCTCTCCCGACGGCGGCGACGCCCAGTACTGTCTGGTCACCGTCCTCCGCAACGAGGGCGTGGTCGTCGCCGTTTCCGCCGTCGTTACCCGCTGCCGCGACATGGAGCGGGCTAAACAGCGCCTCACCTCCATGCAGCTCGTGGCCGGCTACTTCGAGCTGTTCTCCCTGCGACGCTATACCGACCAGGCCCGCGCCCTGGCCGACCGCCACCAGAACGTCCTCCAGTGCGTCGGCGCCCTGGCCAACGCCGAGGGCTTTAAGTCCGGCGCCATGGCTTTGTGCAACGAGCTGGCCACGCGTACGGGCGCGGTCCGCGTGTCTCTCGGCTGGCTCAAGGGCGTGAACGTCAAGGTCATGGCCCTGTCCCACACGGAGAAGTTCGACAAGAAACAGGAACTGGTGGTGCAGATACAGCGCGTGATGGAGGAGTGTCTCGACCAGGAGGAACCGGTTCGCTTCGATCCGGGCGGCAACTGCTCGCCCAATGTCACCCGCGCCGCCCGCGAGCTGTCGGAAAAGCACGGCGGTAATTTGGTCCTGTCCCTGCCTCTGCGGCGACGCGACGACATTGTCGGCGTCCTGACGCTGGAGTTCCCTGCCTCCCAGCCGTTCACCGCCGAGCAGGAGGCCGCCGCGGGCGTGGCGGCCGAGGTGCTGGCCCCGCAGCTCTACGACCGCTACGAGAACGATCGGCTCCTCATCACCAAGATCGCCAAGAGCTTCAAAGACCTGGGCAAACACGCCCGCTCGCCCCGGTACATGGGCATCAAGCTGCTGATCCTGACGCTCATCGCCTCGGTCCTGTTCATCAGCTTCTTCAAGATCAACTACACCGTTCGCGCCCCCTTCCAGTTTGTGGCCATGGAGCGGCGAACCCTCTGTGCACCCTTCGAGGGGCGACTCGACGAGGTCTACCTGCGACCTGGCCTTCCCGTGCGCGAGGGTCAGGTGTTGGCCCGCATGAACACCGACCAGATCAGACTGGAGCTGGCGCGGGCCGAGAGCGACGCTGCCAAACTTCGCCTTCAGGCCGACCGGGCGCGCCAGGAAAACCGCATTAACGAGGTCGAGGCCGCCCTGGCCGAAGCCGAGGCCCGCATGGCCGAGGCCGCCATCTTCCGCCTGCACCTGGAGCGCGCCGAAATCCGGGCGCCCATCTCCGGCGTGCTTCAGGAGGGAGACCTGCGCGACCGCATCGGTATGCCGGTGCGACAGGGTGATCCGCTGTTTGTCATCGCTCTGGCCGATGTCAATCAGCCCGGGCACATCGCCGTCGAAGTCGAGGCCAGGGTCTCCGAACGGGACATCGAGGAGGTCCGGGCCGCATTTAGCAGGGGCCGCCCCATCGACGGCGAGCTGGCCACCACCGCCTTCCCCCGGGACAAGCTTGGCTTCAAGATCACGCGCATCGTCCCCCTGGGCGAGCCCGACAGCGGCGAGAATCGTTTCCGCGTCTACGGCACCATCCCCGAACCGGACTACAACCTGATCCGGCCCGGTCTGGCGGGCGAGGCGCGCGTGAACATCGACAAGCGCACCATCCTCTGGGTATACGGGCACCGCGTCTGGGACTGGCTGAAGCTCAAAGCCTGGGGCTATGGATGGTATTAGGAGGGTTGCGGGTTCGGGGTTCAGGTTCGGTGCTGAATGCCCTGCTTTGAGGCAAGGGCGTTGGACGGATGCAGGTTATGGCGCAGCTTCGACCGACTTTTTCCGAATCGTGGTACCGGGTGGCGGACCTGAAGGTGCGCCTGCGCCCCAGCGCCCAGATTTCGCGGCAGTTCTACCGCGGCGAACGCTGGTACGTGGTGCGCGACCCGGCCGGAAACCAGTATCACCGCCTCAGCGCCGCCGCCTACAGCTTTGTCGGGTTGCTTGACGGCACCCGCACTGTCGCCGAGGCCTGGGAGCTTGTCGGCGGCCAGCTCGCCGACAGCGCTCCCACCCAGAACGAGGTCATCCAGATCCTCTCGCAGCTCCACTCGGCCAATCTGATCGAAAGCAACGTGACGCCCGACGCGGCCGTCCTGCTGCGCCGACACAAAAAGATGGTCCAGCGGCAGTGGAAGGGGCGGCTGATGAACGTGCTGTTCCCGCGCATTCCGCTATGGGACCCCGATCGCTTCCTGGTCCGCTGGATGCCCATCGCCCGAGTCCTCTTCAGCCGCATCGGCGCGATCATCTGGCTGCTGGTCGTGGGGGCGGCCATCGTCTCGCTGGTCCCCGAGTGGCCGCGCCTGGCCCAGTCCGCCCGCGGCGCCATCGCCCCCGACAACTGGTTCTATCTCTACGTGGTCTTCGTGATCACCAAGGTCCTGCACGAGCTGGGGCATGCCTTCGCCTGCCGTCGCTTTGGCGGGGAGGTCCACGAGCTGGGCATCATGTTCCTGGTGCTCTTCCCCTGCCCCTATGTTGACGCCTCCACGGCCTGGTCCTTCCCCAGCAAGTGGCAGCGCATCTTCGTGGGGCTGGCCGGCATGATCGTCGAGCTGTTCGTCGCGGCCCTGGCCGCCTTTGTTTGGCTGATGGTGCGCCCCGACAGCCTCGGCAGCACCCTGGCCTACAACGCCATGCTCATCGCCAGCGTCTCCACCATCCTCTTCAACGCCAACCCCCTGCTCCGCTTCGACGGCTACTACATCCTCAGCGACTGGCTGGAAATCCCCAACCTCCGCCAGAAGGCCAGCGAATACACCCTGGGACTGGTCAAACGACATCTCTTCAAGGTCAAGCTTCCCAATCCACTGCCTCCGGTCGGGCAGCGCATCTGGCTGGTCCTGTTTGGCGTCCTCAGCACGATCTACCGCACCTGGATCGGACTGATGATCATCCTGATGGTCTGGCATAATGTGCCCATCCTGGGCGCCCTCATGGCCCTCGGTGGCATCATCACTTGGCTGGTCGTCCCCATCGTCAAACTCTTCAAGTACCTGCTGATCGAGCCCGAGCTGCATCGCAAACGCGTGCGCGCCAGCCTCTGGACCGCCTCCATCGCCGCCGCCATCATCATCCTCATCGGCGGCATCCCCTTCACCGTCGAATACCTGGCCACCGCATACGTCGCGCCGGCCGAGCAGAGCATCCTCTACGCCCAGGCATCGGGCCGCGTGGAGCAGATCGTGGCCAGGGACGGTCAGACGTTGAAGGAGGGCGACGTCATCCTCATATGCCGCAACGAAGAGACCGAGGCCCAGATCGCCCGCCTCCAGGCGCTGATCCGCGCTCTGGAAGCCCGGCTGCGCCAGGCCGAGGGCAACCCCATCGAACAGGGCCAGATTCGCGACGAGATCGCCATCCACCAGCGGCAGCTTGACCAGGCCGAACTCGACTTCGCCCGCCTCACCGTCCGTGCCCCCATGTCCGGCGTGCTCATTGCCCCCGAGCTGCATCATCTGGCCGGCCGCTTTGTCCATCGGGGCGATGAACTGCTGACGGTGGCGCGTGCGGAGGATCTGCGCGTGTATGTCGTCGTGCCCCAGACGGATGCCGTGCTGCCCTATCGACGGATCAGCCGGGCCGCCGTCATGCTGGCCGGAAACCGCCAGCCCCTTGAGGGGCAGCTCGAAGGGCGCAGTCCCACGCCCATCTGGGATTTGCCCTACCGGGCTTTAGGGTACGCCGGCGGCGGCGACGTGGAGACCGATCCAGCCGACCCCAAGGGCCTGCGGCTGCTGCGTCCACACATCCAGTTGTGGGTGACACTGCCCAACGCCCAGTCGGCGATTTTCCCCGGACAGCGCGCCCGCGTGAAGTTCACCCTCGACCACAAGGAGCCGCTGATCTGGAACTGGAGCCGCCGCTTCTGGCAGTTGATCCAGACCTACGGCTCCGGGAGCAGATGGATCTAGCATTTTCGATTTTCGATTTTCGATTCGCGATGGAGGGTCGAGCATAAGTGAGCGAAATCTGAGACCTGAAATCCGGAGTCATGCATACAAAATCTAAAATCTAAAATTGAGAATCTAAAATGTCTCAAGTCGCCACCCACGAATTCTGGTCCGTCTTCAACGCCCGGCGCGTCAAGGCGCCCGAGCTGCGCGGGCCTGATCATCTGGTCAGCGCCATGGTCGGGTGGTATCAGAACCGCAAGCCCCTGCTGCGGCGTCTTGAGAAACAGGCCCGGCGTATCGAGGCCTTGGAAAGCGAAATCCACAACCTCTCCTCAGCCCGCTTCAAGGAGGCCGTCGAGGAATGCCAGGTGCTGGCCCGCCTCAACAGGCTCAAGGGCCCGGCCCTGGACCGCGGCATGGCCATCGTCCGCGAGGGCGTCGTCCGCGCCATCGAAAAACGCCCGTTCCTCGTGCAGATCATCGGCGCGCTGGCTATGTATGAGGGCCTCATTGCCGAAATGGCCACCGGCGAGGGCAAGACCATCGCCGCCTCCCTGGTGGCCAGCCTGTGGGGATGGGCCGGCAAACCCGTGCACATCATCACCGTCAACGACTATCTGGTCGAACGCGACGCCGAGGAGATGGGCCCGACCTATCGGCTGCTCGGTCTGCGCGTCGGCCACATCATCCACGAGACGCCGCCCCAGGAGCGCATCGACCACTACCGCCGCAACGTCGTCTACGTGACCCAGAAGGAGCTGGTGGCCGACTTCCTGCGCGACCAGATCGCTCTGGGCACCCTTCGCAACGCCGCCCAGACCTCGGTGGCGCTGCTCCGCGGCATCAACGCCAACCGCCTCCTGGTCCCGGGGCTGTTCCGCGTGATCGTCGACGAGGCCGACAACGTCCTCATCGACGAGGCCGTCACGCCCCTGATCATCTCCAACAGCCCCGACGACGAGCCCAACGCCGACCGCTACCGCAAGGCCGACGAGCTGGCCCGCCAGCTCCAGGAACACCGCGACTTCAAGATCGACTGGACCGTCCGCAACGTCGAGCTTACGCCCCGCGGCCAGCAGCGACTGGAGGAGCTGGCCAGCGGCGATGGCTTCTGGCGCGGCAAGCGTCGCCGCGAGGAGCTGGTCACGCAGGCCCTCATCGCCCGTTACTGCTTCATTCGCGATGAGCAGTACCTGGTCGATTCCGAGGGGAAGGTCATGATCATCGACGAGTTCACCGGTCGAATCATGAAGGATCGGAGCTGGCGCCACGGCCTGCACCAGGCGATCGAAGTCAAGGAAGGCGTGAAGGTGACGGCCGACAAGGAGAATCTGGCGCGTCTGAGCTTTCAGCGGTTTTTCCGGCAGTACCCGTTCCTGGCCGGCATGACCGGCACCGCCTGGGAGGCGCGCGGCGAGCTGTGGCAGATCTACCGGCGGGCCGTCCTGCGCATCCCCACCAACCGGCCCTGTATTCGCATCCACCTCCGCCCCAGGATGTTCGACACCATGGAGCAGAAGTGGCAGGCCGTGGTGGAGCGCGTCGTCGAGCTGCACCGCAAAGGCATCCCCGTCCTGGTCGGCACCCGCAGTGTCCTGGCCTCTGAGGAGGTCTCCCGCCGCCTCACCGAGCTGGGACTGCCCCATCGTGTCCTGAACGCCACGCAGACCAAGGCCGAGGCAGAGATCGTCGCCCAGGCCGGCCAGCGGGGACAGATCACCGTCGCCACCAACATGGCCGGCCGCGGCACCGACATCAAACTGGCCCGGGGCGTGGCCGAGCTTGGCGGGCTGCACGTGATCGCCACCGAGCCGCACGGCTCGGAGCGCGTTGACCGCCAGCTTTTCGGCCGAGCCGCCCGCCAGGGCGACCCCGGCCTGGCCCAGATGTTCTGCTGCGCCGAGGACGACCTGTTCGTGCGCCACGCCAGACACCTGCGCCGCTTCTGGCGCCTGATCGGCGCAGAGCGGCTCATCCGGATCGCGCAATGGCGTGCCGAGATGCTGGCCCGCTTCAACCGCCGCCAGGTCCTCCGCGCCGACGACTGGATGGACGAGACGATGCCGTTCTAAGAGCCGCGGTGCCGGGGCCGGACGCTGCATGTGGCTTTGACAGAGCGGCTTGCGATCACTATCTCATCGGACCATGACCTCCTCAATCCGACGCATCGGTGTGCTCACCGGCGGGGGCGACTGTCCGGGTCTCAATGCCGTCATCCGCGCCGTCACCAAGTCCGCCATCCACCGCCACAAGATCGAGGTCTTCGGCGTCGAGGACGGCTTCCTCGGACTCATCCAGAACCGCATGCGCCCGCTGGCATGGGCCGACGTCTCCAACATCCTCACACTGGGCGGCACCATCCTCGGCACCAGCAATCAGGCCAACCCCGAACATTATGCCGTCCAGCGCGGCGACAAGACCGAGTTCATCAACGTCACCGACCGCGTCGTCGAGCACGTCCGGGCCAATCACCTAGACGCCCTGGTCTGCATCGGCGGCGACGGCACCATGACCGGGGCGGCCAACCTCATCCGCAACGGCATCAACTGCATCGGCGTCCCCAAGACCATCGACAACGACCTGGAGGGCTGCGACCAGACCTTCGGCTTCGACACCGCCGTCACCACGGCCGCCGAGTGCCTCGACAAGATCCATACCACGGCCATGAGCCACCACCGGGTGATGGTGGTCGAGGTCATGGGGCGCAACGCCGGCTGGCTGGCCCTGCACGCCGGCATCGCCAGCGGCAGCGATATCATCCTCATCCCCGAAATCCCCTACGACCTTGGAAGCATCTGTCAGACGCTGGCCTTCCGCAGCCGCACCGGCAAGCGTTTCAGCATCATCTGCGTCAGCGAGGGCGCGCGGCCGAAGGATGGCCAGGTCGTGGTTCAGCGGCGCGTGGAAACCAGCCCCGACCCCATCCGTCTGGGCGGCATCGCCAACAAGCTCGCCGCCGACATCGAGGCCGCCTCCGGCCTGGAGGCCCGCGCCACCATCCTCGGGCACGTGCAGCGCGGCGGGACACCCTCCCCCGCCGATCGCGTGCTGGCGTCCGCTTTCGGCCACCACGCCATGGAACTGCTGGTGGCGGGCGCCAGCGGCAAACTGGTTGTGCTCAAAGATGGGCGGATCGGCGAGATCGACATCCAGTCTGTTGCCGGCAAACAGCGCAAGGTGCCGCCGGATCACCCGCTCATTCAGGTGGCGCGTGCGGTGGGGACGAGTTTCGGGGATTGAGGAGGGTTCAGGGTTCAGGGTTCGGAGTTCAGGGTTCAGCGGGACCGAGCCTGGGTCGTTGTGATGTCGCTCTCGAGCACCCGGACGCCGGCATGCTGCCCCCCGGCTCGCGGCAACGCCCGCTCCGTGTAGTCGTTGGATGTCCTCAGCCCTTCAGCTCGCGCAGCCTCAGGTTCCGCCAGCGAACATACAGCGGCTCCTGGCGGTCGCCCACGTCATGCACCTGAAGGCCGATGAACCCCCTGGCCGTCTCGCTGTCCCTGATGTCGCTCACCATCACGCCGTTCACCCATGTCTGGATCGAGTCGCCCAGACACCGCACGCGCATGTGGTTCCACTCATCGGCCTTCAGCAGCGTGCGGCTTTCCGGCGGCAGCGGCGGAGGGTTCAGGAACCGCGCCCGCCGGGCCTCGTCGTAGATGCACCCCGAGTAGCCGTTGATCGCGATCTCCACCTGATAGCCATGCACCCGGCCGTTGCGGTACTCGGGCGTGCTAAGGCTGCGGAACTGCACGCCGGAGTTGAGTCCCCGGTCGACCATCACCTCAAACTCCAGCTCGAAGTCGCCGTAGTCGCGCGTCGTGCACAGGAAGGAATTGGGGCTGTTCGGCACCGACGAGCCCACGATCATGCCGTCCTTTGCCTCGAACCTGGCCGTTCCGTTGATCTGCCGCCAGCCATCCAGGTCCTTGCCGTTGAAAAGCGAGATCCATTCCCCGACTGATGGTCCTTCGCCTGCTCTGGCCGAGGCGCATCCGAGGTTGATCATCACGATCGCCGCGATCAGAAATGCAGTCAGTCGCATTCGCATGAGAATCTCCGTGATCTGGACCCGGTCAGCGCGGTCGCCCGTTCGTTCAGGGCGGCGACGTAACCGGGTCCTCAAAGTCCATGTTTGCCAGTGAAGACTTGAGCTCCGCTGGCGCCAGCAGGAGCAGCGTCGACACCTCTCCCATCACGTCGTCCGAGACGCGCTCGCTCAGGAATCGCCAGACGGTGTCATGACGCCGCGATCGGGGCCTTCCGGCAAACCGCGTATCGATGATGCGCAGACACACAGCGCCGGGGTTCACGCGGTACAGCGACGCATGAGCCCCGGGAAACCGCTCTTCGTATTCGCCCAATGCGGCCGCCAGCGCTTCAACGGCGCTGTCTCGCGGCCCCCGGATTACCTTAGCCATGGCTCACATCCTTCCATCCGCCCACCGCAGCACCGCGCGGGCTGAGGCAATGAAGCGCTGTGCATCCTCACGGTCGCCGGGTCCTGGCTCATAGCGAAGATCCACCGACCAGCTCGCCACATAAGCCAACTCGCGGGCGACTGCCAGAGGAAACACGATGTGGCGATGGAGCAGCTGCGCGCGCAACCACAACAGATCATGCGCCAGAGCGCCTCGGAACGATTTTAGGATACCCGTGCGGGCATTGGAAGGCGTGATGACAAGAATCAAAGCCTTGAGGATGCACTCGACCGCATACCCCGTCAGGTAAACGGCGCCCTTGGGACGGTTGAGCTTGTCCAGCATCAGCCAGCCGTCCTCGAGCCGCTGATAGGCGACGCGGTAGTATCGGCGAGCGTCAATGTCGGCGGGAGTGCCCATCCGCAACGGACCGCTGCGAACCGGTCCGCTCCATTGCACAGATATACGCCCGAACCCAAAGGATCTCGACCAGCTTACGCGCCCCGCGCGCCCCACACAAGTCCCGCTCCCCACAACGCGGCGCGGGCTGGTCCGGTATCATGGGCGTCGGTTGTGTCGGGAATCAGATCGGCAACGTGCAACAACCAGACCCAGGAGCTTCCATGACCACCATCAATCGCCGGAGTTTCATCAAGGCCTCGACCGCCGCCGCCGTCGCGCTGGCCAGTGGCGCGGCCGCCGCGCTCGCGGCCGACGCGCCCGCGCGCAAGTATAAGTTCACCTTGTGCCTTCAGCCGGGCGTGATCGGCGTGCCCAGCGATGCCTCGCGCATCATCGGCTGGGCCGTCGAGTATGGCTTCGACGCCATCGAGCCGCAGACCGGCTTCCTCCAGAAGGCCTCCGACGCCGAACTGGCCGACTACCTGGGGCAAATGAAGCAGCACGGCCTGTCCTGGGGCGGCGCGGGGCTGCCGGTCGACTTCAAGGGCGCCGACACCGGCTTCGAGGGAAGCATGCGGACGTTACCGGCCTACTGCAAGTCGCTGCAGCGCGCCGGCGTGACGCGCGTGGTCACCTGGCTGACCCCATCGCACCGCACCCTCACCTACATCGCCAACTTCCGCCTCCATGCCAGGCGGCTCCGCGAGGTGGCCGGCGTGCTGGGCGATCACGGCATCCGCCTGGGTCTCGAATACGTCGGCCCCAAGACCTCACGCGTCAACGCACGCTATGAGTTCATCCACACCATGGCGGAGATGAAGGACCTGATCGCCGAGATCGGCCGCGACAACGTCGGCTTCCTGTTGGACAGTTGGCACTGGTACACTGCCCAGGAAACCGAGGCCGACCTGCTGAGCCTCAAGGGCAGCGACGTGGTCATGTGCCACCTCAACGATGCGCCGCTCGACGTTCCCGTCGATCAGCAGCGGGACGGTCGGCGGATGCTCCCCTGCACGACCGGCGTGATCGACATGAAGGCATTCATGAACGCGATGGTAAAGATCGGCTTTGACGGTCCGATGGTCGCCGA
>Ga0308417_1000163_pt1 | contig 50308 bp, 49 predicted proteins | sample HotsprSampleOS65_FD_203528 | JGI IMG/M metagenome (GOLD analysis project Ga0308417, IMG submission 203528) | Hot spring phototrophic mat microbial communities from Octopus Spring, Yellowstone National Park, Wyoming, United States - 20090730_OS65 ... | reverse complement strand
AAGGGATGCACGGACGGCAGGGCGATGGTATGCGCGCAGAGCGGCTTGAGGCGCTCGCAGCCAGCCCGGTCGGAGACGAGGATCACCCGCCCGCCGCGGGCATGCACCTCCTGGACGTTCGAGGCGGTCTTCTCGAATAGGGGACCAGCGGGCGCCATCACCACCACCGGGACGGTCTCGTCGACCAGCGCGATCGGCCCGTGCTTCATCTCCCCCGCGGCATAGCCTTCGGCGTGGATGTAGCTGATCTCCTTGAGCTTGAGCGCGCCCTCCATGGCGATGGTCCAGGCCGTGCCGCGGCCGAGATAGAGCACGTCGCGTGCCAGGGCGACCTCCTCGGCCACCGCCTTGAGCGCCGGGCCGATCTCCAGCACCTCCGCCGCATGCGCCGGCACCTCGATCAAGGCCGAGGTGAGCTCCGCCTCCTGTCCCGGGGCGAGGGTGCCGCGGGCGCGCGCGGCGGCGATGACGAGGCAGGCGAGAGCGGCGAGCTGGGTGGTGAAGGCCTTGGTCGAGGCGACGCCGATCTCTGGCCCCGCGAGGGTGTGCAGCACCCCGTCGCTCTCCCGCTCCATCGCACTCTCGCGGGCATTGACCACAGAGAGGATACGCTGGTCCTGAGTCTTCGCCCAGCGCAGAGCCGAGAGCGTGTCGATCGTCTCGCCCGACTGGGAAATGAACAGGGCGAGCGCGCCAGGGTCGAGCACCGGCTCGCGGTAGCGGAACTCGGAGGCGATATCGGCAACCGCGGGCAGCCGGGCGATCTGCTCGAACCAATCGCGCGCCACCTGGCCTGCGTAGAGCGAGGTGCCGCAGGCGACGATCGAGACACGAGGGACCCGCCCGAGATCGATGCCGAAGTCCGGCAGGGTGACAGACCGGGTCGCCGGGTCGATGTAGCTCTTCAGCGTATCGCCGATCACCGCTGGCTGTTCGTGGATCTCCTTCTCCATGAAGTGGCGATAGTTGCCCTTGCCGACCATCGCGCCGGAGAGAGCGGTGCGGCGTATTTCGCGCTCGACGCGCCTGCCTGAGGCGTCGAACAGCTCTGCCCCTGCGGCGGTCACGACCGCCCAGTCCCCCTCCTCGAGATAGGCGATCCGCTCGGTGAGCGGGGCGAGGGCGAGCGCGTCAGACCCGACGAACATCTCGCCGTCGCCATAGCCGATGGCGAGCGGCGAGCCGCGCCGGGCGGCCAGGATCAGGTCGTGGCGGCCGGCGACCAGGACGGCGAGGGCGAAGGCGCCGTGGATCCGCTTGAGCGTCGCCGCCATTGCCTCCTCCGGGGTCGCCCCCGCAGCGAGGTCGCGGTCGAGCAGTCGGGCGACCGTCTCGGTGTCGGTCTCGGTCTCGAAGGAAGCGCCCGCGGCGACGAGCTCCGCCTTCAGCGCGGCGTGGTTCTCGATGATGCCGTTGTGCACCACGGCGACCCGGTCGGTGGCGATCGGGTGGGCGTTCGCCTCCGACGGGCGGCCATGCGTCGCCCAGCGCGTGTGGCCGATCCCCGTGGTGCCGGGAAGCGGATGCTGCTCGATCAGCGCAGCGAGGCGGGCGATCTTGCCCTCAGCACGCCTGCGCTCGATGTGGCCGTTCACGAGCGTCGCGATGCCGGCGCTGTCATAGCCGCGATACTCGAGCCGCTTGAGCGCATCGAGCAGAAGCGGCGCGGCCGGCCCACGCCCGACGATGCCGACGATCCCGCACATCCCGCTCAGCCCTCCTTCGACGGCTTGGCCAGCGCCTCAGCCTTGCGCGCCCTCGCCGCAGCGCGGAAGGCCGGGGCGCGACCCGGCTTCTCCGTCTGCCGTGCGCGGCCGAAGGCGAGCGACTCGGGCGCCACGTCCTCCGTGATCGTCGACCCGGCAGCGATGATCGCCCCGGCACCGACCGTGACCGGGGCGACGAGAGCCGTGTTCGAGCCGATGAAGGCGCCGGCGCCGATCACCGTGCGGTACTTGCCAAACCCGTCATAGTTGCAGGTGATCGTTCCTGCCCCGACATTGGCGCCCGCCCCGACCTCGGCGTCGCCGAGATAGGCAAGGTGGTTCGCCTTGGCGCCGGGGCCGAGCCGCGTTGCCTTGAGCTCGACGAAGTTGCCGACATGCGCCCCCTCGCCCACCGCAGCGCCAGGCCGAAGCCGCGCGAAGGGGCCGACGATCGCGCCCGCCTCGACCGTGCAGCCCTCGAGGTGGCTGAAGCTCTGGATCACCGCGCCGACGCCCACACGCACGCCCGGGCCGAACACCACGTGCGGGTACACCGTCACATCGGGCGCAAGCTCCGTGTCTACGGCGAGGAAGACGGTCTCCGGAGCGATCAGAGTCGCGCCCGCCTCCATCGCGGCAGCCCGAAGCCGCCGCTGCAGGGCAGCCTCGGCTGCGGCGAGCTCGGCGCGGGAATTGACTCCGAGCACCTCCTCAGAAGGCGCCTCGGCCACCGCGACGCGCACGCCCTCGCCGCGGGCGATGGCGACGATGTCGGTGAGGTAGTATTCGCCCTTGGCGTTGTCGTTGCCCACGGCCTTGAGCCAGCGCAGCATCTCGCGCGCGGGGGCGGAGAACAGCCCGGCGTTGCAGAGGCGTATCGCCCGCTCCTTCGGGCCTGCATCCCGCCACTCGACGATCCGCGCGACCGACCCGTCGGGCTCGAGCACAACCCGGCCATACTGGGCAGGGTCTGCCGGCGTGAAGCCGAGCAGGGCAAGCCCTGCGCCTTGGGCAGAGCGCGTCTCCGCCATCCGTGCGAGTGTGGCGGCAGAGATCAGCGGGACATCCGCATAGAGGATCACCGCCTCGCCCTCGGTCTCTGCGAGTGCCTGCTCTGCCATGAGCGCCGCATGGGCGGTGCCGAGCCGCTCCGCCTGGACAAGCATCTCGTGCGGCGCGACAAGCTTGCGCATCGGCTCGAAGCCAGGTTCCGGGCCTCCGACCACGACGATCCGCCCGAACCCGGCCGCCTCGCAGGCGTCGAGCAGAAGGCGGACCATCGGCCGGCCGCCTAGCCGGTGCAGCGGCTTGGGCACAGCGCTCTTGAGCCGCGTGCCGAGGCCGGCGGCAAGAATGATGGCAATCGACGGCGACACGGCTCCGAGCTGACCTCCTGTGGCGCTACCCGAGCAAGGGTTCTGCCCCTCCTGGCCTGCCCCTGTCAAAACCCGCGACAGACAAGCATTGTGTCGCACCGCGACAGTGGACGAAGGGTAACGATGCCCGCCCAAGGCTCCGGCCGCGCCGTCTGCCTCGATCTCGACGGCACGCTGATCGACAGCGCACCCGATCTCGCCGCAGCACTGAACCGCAGGCTCGCGGCCAATGGGCTCGCGCCGCTGCCGCTCGACTCCGTAAAGCGCATGATCGGGGATGGGGCCCGAGCGCTCCTTTCGCGCGGCTTCGCCGCTGCCGGGCGGCCGCTCGATGACGATGCTCTCTCGGCCGAGCTCGCCCGCTTCATCCCCGACTACGAGGCGCACGCGCTCGATTTCACCCGCCCCTTCCCGGGCGTCGAGGCGGCGCTCGATGCGCTTGCCGAGGCCGGGTTCGTGCTCGCGATCGTCACCAACAAACCCGAGGGGGCGACCCACGCCATCCTCGGCAGGCTCGGGCTTGATCGGCGCTTCGCCACCGTCGCCGGCGGCGACAGTTTCCCGGTGCGCAAGCCCGACCCGGGCCATCTGACCGGAACGCTCGCAAGGCTCGGCATCCCGCCCGGCGACGCGGTGATGGTGGGAGACCACCGCAACGACCTTCTCGCCGCTCGCGGCGCCGGGGTACGGGCGATCTACGCGGCCTTCGGCTACGGCGAGGAGGACCACCGCGCGCTCGGGGCAGACGCAGCGATCGACCGGTTCGACGCCCTGCCCGAGGCCGTCGCCGCGCTGTTCGCCGACCCCGCCTGATCAGCCCCGCGTGAGCACGCCCTTGAGCGGGCGCCGCAGCGGCGGCATCTCTCCAACGCGCACCACCCCGGGAGTGACCATGACCCCGACCATCCGGGTGCAACAGGCACCGTTCGACATCGCGGCCGAGACCGCGGCTCTGGCGTCGGGGCGCACCGATGTGGGCGGAATCGCGAGCTTCATCGGGATCACCCGGGCGGATGACGGGCTCGTGCGGATGGTGCTCGAGCACTATCCCGGGATGACGGAGCGGGCGATCGCGGCGATCGTGAGGGAGGCGGCCGCGCGCTGGCCACTGACCGGCTGCACCGTGATCCACCGCGTCGGCCCGCTCGTGCCGGGCGAGCCGATCGTGCTCGTGCTTGCCGCCTCCGCCCACCGCGCCGCGGCGCTCGAGGCCTGCGCCTTCCTGATCGACTGGCTGAAGACCAGGGCGCCCTTCTGGAAGCGGGAGGAGTTCGCCAACGGCGCGGCCCGCTGGGTCGAAGCCCGCGCCTGCGACGACGAGGCCGCCGCGCGCTGGGCCGCTTCGTGACCGGCACGCGCCTCCGCAACGCCGCCGCGGTGGTGGCGGCTGCGCCTCTGCTCGTCTGGCCCGCCTTCCTCAACGGCTACCCGATCCTGTTCAGCGACACCGGCGCCTTCCTGGCCCAGACGCTGGTGCCGCTGATGATCTGGGACAAGCCCTGGGTCTACGGGCCGTTCCTGCATCTCTTCCATTGGAGGGTGACGCTCTGGCTGCCGCTCGCCGCCCAAGCGCTGATCGTGTCGCACCTGCTGTGGCTGACGGGGCGGGTGATCTCGGGCCCTCGCCCGGCAGCCCATCTCCTCCTCTGCGCGGCCGTCGCCCTGTTCACCACCGCGCCCTTCACCGTCGCTCTGCTGATGCCAGATGTGTTGACCGCGCTCGTTGTGATCGCCCTGTTCCTGCTCGGCTTCGGCGAGGGCAGGCTGTCGCGGGCTGAGAGTCTCTGGGCCGGACTGGTCGCGACGGTCGGGATCGCTGCGCATCTGTCGCACCTGCCCGTGGCTGCCGCCGCCATCGCGCTCGGGGTGCTGCTCTCCCGCCGACTTGGCCCTGTGCTGCGCATGGCTGCGCCGCTTGCGGGCGCGCTCATCCTGCTTGTCGCGACCAACCTCGCAGGCCACGGCGTGCTGTCGCTCTCGCCGCATGGGGCGACCTTCCTGCTCGCGCGGCTTCAGGCGGACGGTCCCGCCGCCCGCACCATCCAGGCCCTCTGCCCCGAGCGGGGCTGGTATCTCTGCGCCTTCGCTGGCCGCCTGCCGATGGACAGCGACGCGTTCCTCTGGGAACCGGACAGCCCGATGAACCGGGACGCGGAGGGCAGGCAACGCTTCCTCGGCGGCGCGCTTCTCTCGGCCGAGGCGCGCGAGATCCTGCGCGAGACCCTCGCCCGCGAACCCTGGGCTGTGGCCCGTGCCATGGCGCTCAACACCGCGACCCAGCTCGTGAAGGCCGGTGCGTCGGACGTGATCGGCCAGCCCTTCGAGGACATAGAGAACGCAGCCGGTACACGGATCCGCGCGTTTTTCTCTCCCGCCGAGGTGGCGCGCTACGAGGCGTCCCTGCAGGCGCGGGGCGCCCTGCTTGACGCGGTCTCGCCCCTTCTGCCCCTCCACCCGGCGTTTCTCGCGCTTGCCTTCCCGCTCGCCGTCGCCGGCGCCTGGCGGTCCTTCCGACGCGGCGATGCGCGTGGCTTCGCGCTCGTCGTCATCGTGCTTGGCGCAGCGGCCGCGAACGCCTTCGCAACCGGTGCCCTCTCGAAACCGCATCACCGCTACCAGGCGCGGATCGCCTGGCTCATCCCTGTCGCTGCGGCGATCGCGCTTGCGCCGGCTCCACTGTCGGCGAGCCTCCGAGCGGAGGCGGCTCAAGCGCCGGCAGCGCGCTGAGCCGGCTTCAGCGACGGTCGCTCTGCTGCCGTGGCAGGTCGACCACGCCAATTGCCGCTCGCGTCATGAGGACATGGACGGTTCCCCAGGCGCTCTCCGCCTCGATCCTGACCGGGATCACCGGCAGCCCGGGGGCCGGGCTTGCGAGCCACGCAGTGCCACCGCGCGGCTTCGCCGCCTCCGCCCGGTCCTGCTCCTTCCAGAACCCGGCGATCTGGCGGCCCTCGAAGCGACAGCGCAGGGCGGGGCCTGCGAAGCCGCCGGAGCGGTTCGCCTCGAGCGTCTCGATACCCTCCGTCACCGCGGTGAAATCGCTGCGCCTGCGGCCATCGAACACCCGGGCTGCTCCGTCGCAGCGGTTCTCGCTCGCTGCAAGCCGCACGAGCGCCGCAAGCGCCGTCAGCGTATCGACCGTCCCGTGCTGGAGCTCTGGCGGAACCGGTTCGCGCTCTTCCTGGTTCGCTGGCTGGAGTGCAAGTATCTCCGGCTGCTGGCCGGACCAGACCATCGACACGCGCCGAAGCGTGTTCCGCCAGCGCCCCTCGGTCAGGAAGCGCTGCGGTTGCAAGGCAAGCGGAGCAGCGCCCGGCAGGACCCTGCCCTCGACGGTAACGACCTGCTCGCCGCGGACGAACACGGCGAGCAGCCCTGCCGTGCGCATGCTCGCAGAAACCCGATACACCTCCGCCCCGAGCTCAAGCGAGGCCTCCATCGTCGCTATGGAGAGGCCGGACCAGTAGGCGGCATAGCTCGCCTGCACCGGCCCGTGCCCCGGGCGTGGCGCCGCCCCTGCCGGCTGGGCGGCAAGAGGCAGGGCAAGCGCAGCCAGGGCGATCGTGCGCATTGACCCTCATATGCAGCCGGGCAAGGCGCGTGCAAGCCCGTAGCGGCCGGGTCGCATCACGCTGCGGAGACGTCCCCTGGGCGCGTTTCCGGACGCTGTCGCCGGGCCGCGGCGTCGGGTAGGATGAGGTTCATGCAGGACTCGCTCCACTTGCGGCAAGGCGCCGCACAGACCGCCCCCGCTTCCGGCGCGCCTATTGCGGCGGCCGGGGTGGCCGAGGTGTTCCTTGCCGTGCGACTGCCCGAGCCGGGGGGGCCGGTGCGCGTCGAGATCGCCGAGGAAGTGACGGTCGTCGAGGAGGAGTCGCGGCAGGGCGGGCGCGTCCTCCACCACGCCGCCGTTGCGCGCTCCGACGCCGAAGTTGTGGCGCGGCTCGGCGCCTTCGCAGCGGCTCCGGCTGCCGGTCATGCCAACATTTCGGGCAGCCTCGACCTGACGCTCTCGGTCACGAACACAGGCACCGAGGAGCAGGGGCTCGTGACGCTCTGCCTCGCCTTCAGCGCTGCGCTCCCCTGCCATGCGCCTGACGGGCCGTGGAGCTCGCTTTTCGCCGCAGGCGCACGCAGCGAGGATGGGCTTCGGCTCGCTGCGCGGTTCGAGTCGTCCGTGGCAGGGCCCGGGGTCGGCGACAGCAAGCGGGCGGCAACGGACGAGCCCTTGCCCTCCGACCTCGCCTGCGGCCACGTGGCGCTTCCCGGCGGGGGCCGCTCCTGCTTCGTCTGCAGCCCCGACGTCTCGGAGGCGACGCTCACGCTGCACGACCTGCGCCCCGGCGAGACCCGGCGTCTCTCCTGGAGGCTCCGCGCGAGCGCAACAGCAGGGCCGCTTGGTGGCTCGCCGGTCGCCTGAGCGTGCGGCGTCGGCATGCGCAGAGCGCTCTGTCAAGCACACCCCGCGGCCCCCGGAGCCTGCGCGAGAGGCCCTGCGCGAGAGGCTGAGACCGGGCTGATCGAGGCGCTACGTGCCGCGCCGTTGCTCCCCCAGCTCGCCGGGCGCCAGCCTGGCTTGACATGCTAGGCCCGGGGCACGTACCACCCCTGGCGTGCGGATGGGCGCGTAGCTCAGCGGGAGAGCATCGCCTTCACACGGCGGGGGTCGTAGGTTCAATCCCTACCGCGCCCACCATCCGTGTGCTCAACAAAGCGTATCTTCACTTCTTGCCGGTCGTAGGTTCAATCCCTACCGCGCCCACCATCCGTGTCGTGCCGCGCCGACCGCCCCTACCCTACCGCGCCCGCCAGTCCTGGCCTTAGGCGCCCGGCAGCCCCGCCTTACCTCGCCCACCAGCCCTGCCCTGCCGCGCTCACCAGCCCTGCGCCTCAGTCGTGCGCGGCGAAGAGCGGCGTCGAGAGATAGCGCTCTGCGAAGCTCGCGCAGATCACCACAACGCGCCTGCCCGCCATCTCCGGCCCGCGCGCCACCCGCAGCCCCGCCGCAAGCGCCGCGCCAGAGCTGATCCCGACAGGGATGCCATCGGTTCGCGCCACGCGCCGCGCGGTCGCGATCGCCTCCGCCTCTGCCACCCGCTCTATGCCGTCGAGCAGCCGAGGCTCGAGAACGGAGGGGACGAACCCCGCCCCGATGCCCTGGATACCGTGCGGCCCGGCGCGATCGCCCGAGAGCACGGCGCTCTCGTCCGGCTCGACGCCGATGATCCGAAGCCCAGGCCGCCGCGGCTTGAGCGCGCGCGCGATCCCGGTCAGCGTGCCTCCCGTGCCGACGCCGCCGATGATCGCGTCCACCTCCCCGGCAGTGTCTTCCCAGATCTCCTCTGCCGTCGTCGCCTCGTGTATGGCGGGGTTGGCCGGGTTGTCGAACTGCCGCAGCATGATCGCGCCGGGGGTGGCAGCCACGATCGCCTCCGCCCGCGCGATCGCCCCGGCCATGCCCTCGCGCGCTGGCGTCTCGACCACCTCTGCGCCGAGCAGTCTGAGCATGCGCCTGCGCGCTTCCGAGGCGCCCTCAGGCATGGTCACCACGAGCCGATAGCCGCGCGCGGCGGCGACGAAGGCGAGAGCGATCCCGGTATTGCCGGAGGTGGGCTCGACCAAGGTCCCTTGTCCTGGGCGTATCGTGCCGGCCTCCTCCGCCGCGCGGATCATCGCAAGCCCGATACGGTCCTTCACCGATCCGAGCGGATTGAAGAACTCGAGCTTGAGCACGAGGTCGGCAGCGAGGCCCTCGGCGGCGGCAAGACGCGGCGCGCGCACGAGCGGTGTGCGGCCGATCGTGTCGAGGATGCTGTCGCGGATCCGCGCTCGCGGTGGTGACAGGTCCATCGCTTTCGAATACCACGGTGCCGCATCGTAGTTCAGTCCCTCCCACCGTCGCTGGAGAGAACCATGCTGGACGGGTCAGGACGCGAGGCGGTCGCCGTGGCCGCCGTTGTCGACGTTGCGCTGCATGGCGGCTCCGCACCCGTCGGCGGCCCGGCCATCGCCGAGCGGCTCGGGCAGAACCCGCGCGGGCTCGAGCCCCTGTTGCAGGCACTGAGCCGCGCTGGAATCCTCGCCTCGAGCCGCGGCCGACGCGGCGGCTACCGGCTCGCCAAGGCGCGGCGGGAGATCACCGCGGGCGACATCCTCCGCGCCGTGGCCGAGGAGGAGGGAGAGGCAGACGCTGCGCCGATGCTCGCCGAGGTCGTCCTGCCCGTCTGGCGCGAGGCCCGGGCCAGGGCGCTCGCCGCGCTCGACGCCGTAACCGTCGAGGCGCTGGCCCGCAAGGCGGAAGCGGCTGGGCTTGCGCCAGAGCCGGACGCGCCGATCACCTATGCGATCTGACGGCGGCACGCCCTGCCGGGCGCGCAAGCCGCGCCGAGCTGGCTTCGTCGGCATGGCGCCTGCGGATCGCCTCGCGGCAGCGATCCGGCCGATCGAGCCCTCGCGCGGCCGACAAAACCCCCTTCCGCGCGGCCGCGCTTGCGGCAACACTCGAGCACGGAACCCGGGCACCGCCCCGGGAGGAACCGACCCGAGGGGAGAGAAACGAATGATCCGTCGCCGAACCATCCTCGCCGCAGGCACGCTGCTCGCGGCGCCAGCCGTGATCCGCCCTGCGGCGGCCCAGGGGCAGTGGAGCCCGAACCGCCCGATCACCTTCATCGTCCCCTGGGGCGCAGGCGGCGGCACCGACGCCACCGCGCGCGTCGTTGGCGCAGCGATGGAGAAGGAACTCGGCCAGCCCGTGAACGTGGTCAACCGGACCGGCGGATCTGGCGTGGTCGGTCATGCCGCGATCGCCTCCGCCCCGCCCGATGGCCACACGATCGGGATGATCACGGTCGAAATCGGCATGATGCACTGGCAGGGGCTGACCGAGCTCCGCGGCACGAGCTACACGCCGCTTGCGCTGATGAACACCGATCCGCCAGGCGTGCAGGTGAAGGCCGACAGCCCCTATCAGACGCTCAGGCAGCTCGCCGACGCGATCCGGGCAGCGCCGAACGGGCGCTTCACCGCTTCCGGCACAGGCCAGGGCGGCATCTGGCACCTCGCGCTCGCCGGCTGGATGCAGGCGATGGGCCTGCCCCCTGATCGGGTCCGCTGGGTGCCTTCGAACGGCGCCGCACCGGCGATGCAGGACCTCGCTGCGGGCGGCGTCGACATCGTCACTTGCTCCGTGCCGGAGGCGCGGGCGATGATCGAGGCAGGCAGGGCCCGAAGCCTCGCGGTGATGGCGCCGCAGCGCAACCCGCAGTTCCCGAACGTGCCGACACTCAAGGAGGAGCTCGGCATCGACTACACTCTCGCCGCCTGGCGCGGCGTCGCCGGCCCGCGCAACCTGCCCGCGAACGTCGTCGCACGCTACGTGGCGCTGCTCGAGAAGATCTGGAACAGCGACGAGTTCAAAACCTTCATGACCAGCCGCGGCTTCGGCATGACCTGGCTCGGGCCCGAAGCCTTCGCTCAGTACATGGCCGAGGACGACCGCAGGATGGGCGAGGTGATGAAGGCCGTGGGCCTCGCCCGATCGTGACGACGGTTGCGGCGCGCGTACGGGGGCTGTCCCCGTGCGCGTGAACGAGGCGGTGATCGGGGCGCTTCTGCTTGCGCTGATGGCGGCGGTGTTCTCCGCCACCGCCGCCTTCCCGCGCATGCCGGGGCAGCCCTACGGCCCCGACCTTTTCCCCCGAATGATCGCGGGCGGGCTCGGCCTCGCCGGCGCACTGATGGTGCTGCGCGGGCTTCTGTCGCGGCCCCGCCAGCCGCTCGCTGCGCTTGCGCCCTGGGCGAGGAGCGCCCGTTCCGCAGGCGCCGTGGCGCTCGCGCTTGCGGGCATCGTCTTCTACATCCTGGCAGCGGACACGCTCGGTTTCGTGGTCTCGGCCTTCGCGCTGCTTGCCGTGCTGATGCTCTATCTCGGAGTGCCACCGCTTGCGGCCGCGATCACTGCCGCGGCCAGCACGCTTGTCGTCGAATACACCTTCGCCAGCCTGATGCGCATTCCGCTGCCGCGCGGCCTTCTCGTCGTGCTCGCCTGATGGCAGCCGTCTCCGCGGCCTTCGGGCTGATCGCCGACATCGACGTCCTCCTCGTCATCCTCGGCAGCGCGGTGTTCGGCATCTTTGTCGGCGCCATCCCTGGGCTGACCGCGACGATGGCGACGGCACTTCTCGTTCCGGTGACGTTCTTCATGCCGCCCGTTCCCGCGCTCGCGGCGATCGTGACGACGACGGCGATGGCGATCTTCGCGGGCGACATTCCCTCGACGCTGCTCCGCATGCCCGGCACACCCGCTTCCGCCGCCTACACAGACGAGGCCTTCGCGATGACGCGGAACGGCCGGGCGGAACTCGCGCTTGGCGCGAACGTCGTCTACTCGGCGATCGGCGGCCTGTTCGGCACCGTGGTGCTGATGGTCGCCGCGCCGGCGCTTGCTGATCTCGCGCTCGGCTTCTCGAGCTTCGAGTATTTCTGGCTCGCCTGCCTCGGCCTTACCTGCGGCGTGTTCATCGCCTCGCTGACCCCGCTTGCGGCGGTGGTGTCGCTTCTCTTTGGCCTGCTTGTCTCAACCGTGGGGTTCGACGCGATCGCCGGCTACCCGCGCTTCACCTTCGGGGTGACGGAGATGATGCAGGGCGTCTCCTTCATCCCGGCGATGATCGGCCTGTTCGCCGTGAGCGAGGTGCTGCGCGGCATGGCCGACCCGGGCGGCCAGGCGGCCGCGCCGCAGAGCCGGATCGGCAACATCTTCCGTGGCCTTTGGCCGATCATGCTGCGCTATTGGCCAAACATGCTGCGCGGGAATACGCTCGGCACGGTGATCGGCGCCCTGCCCGGTGCCGGCGCCGACATCGCTGCCTGGGTCTCTTATGCGGTGTCGAAACGCTTCTCGCGCGAGCCCGCGAAGTTCGGCACCGGCCATGTCGAGGGCATCATCGACGCGACTTCAGCGAACAACGCAGCGCTCGGCGGCGCGTGGATCCCAGCGCTCGTGTTCGGCATCCCGGGCGATTCGATCACCGCGATCGTCATCGGCGTGCTCTACATGAAGGGCATGAACCCAGGCCCCACCGTGTTCGTGCAGAACCCGCAGCTCATCTATGCCGTGTTCATGGCCTTCATCGTCGCCAACGTGCTGATGGTGCCGCTCGGGCTCATCGCTATCCGCGGCGCGACCTACATCCTGCGCGTGCCGAGGCGAATTCTTTTGCCGATCATCCTGCTGTTCTGCATAGTCGGCAGCTTCGCCATAACCTCCTCGAGCTACGGCATCATCATCATGCTGGTCGCAGGGGTCGTCGGCTGGCTCATGGAGGAGAACGGCATCCCGATCGCGCCTGCGATCCTCGGCCTTGTGCTCGGCGAACTGCTCGAGCAGACCTTCATGACGAGCATGATCAAGGCGCAAGGCAACCTGCTCGCCTTCTTCGACCGGCCGCTTTCAGTGGTGCTCGGCGCACTCACACTGCTTGTCTGGGCCGGCGCCATCCTCGGCGCAGTGCTCAAGGCGGTTCGCGCACGACGCGCAGCCGCGGCCTGAAGGGAACGCAGGCGCCTTTGCGGCCTCCGCGCCATGGCAAGCGCTCGGCCTTGCCACGCCGCCTCGTCGCGCTTCCGGCTGCGCTCCCGCCTCGCACCGGTGCGCGCCCGGATCGACCGTGCCAGGTTCTTCGTGGTGCGGGCGAGCAACTGCGACGGTGAGGCGCTCTACCGCGACGGCCGCTTCACGCGCGTCGACCGCGACGCGGTGCTAAAGGCGCTGCACGAGGACCCGTCGCGCGCCCTGTCGGACGACGAGGTGGAGCGCCGGAAGCTCTCGAAGGCGTTGCTGCCGCACGTTAAGGCGTCCTTCGACGGCCATATCGACCCGGCGCGGCATGAGCCCTTCTACCGCCAGAGCTCGCGGGTCTGAAGGATCAGCGGGGCGAGCAGGGCACGCCGCCCTCGCGGGGCGCGCTGCCCTCGCCTAGGTCCCACCACAGACCTGCCATGAGCGCTATCCCCTCGCGCAGCGTCGAAGGCAGCGCGTGCTCGTCAGGCCCGTGCTGCCTGCAGCCCGTGTAGCTGTGGGGGATCCAGACGAGCGGCACGCCGAGCTCGTCGACGAACACGTCCCCTGGCAGGCCGCCGGAGCTGTTCGGGATCACCTGCGCCGGGCGGCCGAGTGTGCGCGCGATCGAGTCGGACACAAAACGAACCCAGGGATCGTCCGGGTCGGTCCGGGACGCCGGCATGCGGATGCCTGCGCGCTCAATGCTGACCTCTGGAAAGCCGCTTGCATCGAGGTAGCGCCTGAGCGCCGGCGCGAACGCGGCGGGGTCGGTGTCGACCGTGTAGCGGATCTGGCAGTGCGCCCAGGCATCGGGCGCGACAGCGTTCACCGGACCGTCCGGCTTGCCCGACAGCATTGCCAGCACGATGAAGCTGTTCCAGCCGTAAGCCTTCTCGGCAGGCGTCAGTCCCGGCTCGCCCCAGCGCTCGTCGATCGTCGCCGCATCGCCGCCGCCGCCCAAGGGGCAGCCGGCGAGCACGCGCCTGATCGCCTCAGGCATGCCGCCTGCGGGAGTCCAGCCGGGCACGCGAATCCGCCCGTTCCGGTCCATGATCGCGGCGAGCGCGTGCGCGAGGATAATCACTGGGTCGCGCGTGAGCCCTCCCCAGTGGCCCGAGTGCACGCCGCCCTGGCGCAGCCGCACCGCGAGATCGAAGTGGAAGGTGCCGCGCGTGCCGGTGCAGATCGTAGGCACCTCGGGCATCACGCGCGGCCCGTCTGACCCGATCAGCACATCGGCCGAAAGCAGCGCGCGGTTCTCGGCAACGAACGCGCGCAGGCCCTGCGAGCCGCGCTCCTCCGCCGTCTCGATCACCAGCTTGAGGTTGAAGCCGAGGCGCCCGCCGCGCTCGGCGAGCACCGCCTCGAGCGCAGCGAGGTTCAGGGCGTGCTGGCCCTTGTTGTCGGCCGTTCCGCGGCCGTACCAGCGGCCATCGCGCTCGATCAGCCGCCACGGCTCGAGCCCAGCGCTCCACTGCTCGGCAAGACCGCGCACCGTGTCGCCGTGGCCGTAGCTGATCACTGTCGGCAGCCCCTCGCCCTCGACCCGAATGCCGACGAGGATCGGACCCATCTCTGCGACTGGATTCGGGTGGATCTTCACGGCGAAGCCGAGGCGCAGGAGCCAGTCCTTCAGCGGGCCGCCGAGGTATCGCTCGAGGTCGGCCCGATGCGCCTCCTCCTGGCTCGTCGAGGGGATGGCGACAAGCCCAGCGAGAGTTGCGCGGAACGCCCCGCTGTCGAACGCCGCTCTCGCCCGCGCCACCGCCCCTTCCCGCGTGCCCGCCATCGCCCTCTCCATGCCCTGCGAGGCTGACGCTGGCACCGCGGCGGCGGAGCGTCTAGCCTCCCCAGCGCATGGCACGCTTCCTCGTTGGCAATGGCGCTGGGTTCTCCGGCGACCGGCTCGACGCTGCCCTTCCCGTCGTGCGCACCCTGATCGCGCGCGGCTGCCCCGCTGCGATGACTTTCGAGACGCTCGCGGAACGCACCCTCGCGCTCGGAGTGCTCGCGAGGCGCTCTCGCGAGGAGGCGGGCTTCGAGCCGATGCTCCTGCCTCTCCTGCGCCCGGTGCTCGGGCTCTGCCTCAGCCACCGAATCCCCATCATTGGCAATTTCGGCGCAGCGAATCCGCGCGGGGCTGCGGCAGCGATCCTCCGCCTCGCCGAGTCTCTCGGCCTTGCCACGCCGCGGATCGCCGTCGTCGAGGGCGATGACGTGCGCGGCGCGATCGACGACCCGGCGGTGATCTGGCCCGAAGGCCGCCCGGCAGCGCCGGTGATCGCCGCCAACGCCTATCTCGGCGCCGGGCCGATCGCCGAGGCGCTCGCGCTCGGCGCCGACATCGTCGTCACCGGCCGCGTGGCTGATCCTGCGTTGGCGCTTGGGCCCCTGATCCACGCCTTCGGCTGGAGCGCGCCGGACGAGCTTGCCGCAGGCACGCTCGTCGGACACCTCCTCGAATGCGGCGCTCAGGTCACGGGCGGCTACTTCGCCGACCCAGGGGTCAAGGACGTTCCGGACGTGGATCGGCTGGGCTTTCCCATCGCCGAGGTGGAACCGGGCGGGGCGATCGTCATCACCAAGGCGGATCACACAGGTGGCCTGGTCGATCGCCGCACGGTGACCGAGCAGCTCCTTTACGAGATCCACGACCCGGCTGCCTATCTTGCCCCTGACGTGACGCTCGACATCACCGGGGTGACGGTCGAGGAGATTGGGCGCGATCGCGTGCGCATCGCCGGCGCCCGCGGTCGGCCTCCGCCCGACACACTGAAGGCGACGGTCAGCATCGAGGGCGGCTTCCTCGGCGAGGGAGAGATCAGCTATGCCGGCCCGAACGCGCTCGCGCGCGCCCGCCTTGCTGCCGAAACGCTCCGGGCCCGCCTCGCTGCGTCGGCCGGCACGGTGCGGTTGCGCATCGACATACTCGGCCTGCAGGCGAGCTTCGACAGCGACGAGGGTGCGCGCGGCGGCGCGGCAAATCCGGACGGGGAGTTCCGCGTCCGGCTCGCCGCCGCCTCGGCTGACCGCGAGGCAGCGGAGGCGGCGGCACGGGAGGTGCTGCACCTCTACTGCTGCGGCCCGGCGGGCGGCGGGGGAGTGCGCACAGCGGTGACGCCGCGCGTGGCAACGCTCTCTGCCCTCCTGCCGCGCCGTCTCGTCTCCCCGCGCGTGAGCCTGGTCGGATGAGCGCCGTCATCGTGCCGCTGCATGCGATCGCCCATGCGCGTTCGGGCGACAAGGGCAACCGGCTGAACATCGCCGTCATCGCGCATGCCCCCGAGGCCTGGCCAGTGCTGCTCGACCAGGTGACGGAGGCGCGAATCGCCGCGCTGTTCGCACATCGCCGGCCCGCCTCGGTCACCCGCCACGCCCTGCCGAACCTGTTTGCCCTGAACCTCGTGCTCGATGGCGTGCTGGAGGGCGGCGTCAATGCCGCGCTCGGGCTCGACGGACACGGCAAGACCCTCTCGTTTCTCGCCCTCACCCTGCCGGTGACCGTGCCGAGGCACATACTTCAGGCGTGCGCGTCGGCCATTGGCGCGCGCCGCGGCAGCGTCTAGCCTCCGCGCGCCACCTTCAGGGAGCCTCTGCGTGCTCGAGATCCGCACCCCTTATCTCATCTTCCTCGGCGATGCCCATGACCAGCTCGCCGGCAAGACGGGCGTTGCGGTCGCGCAATGGCGTCGCGACCGCTGTGTCGGCCAGCTCCGCCTGCCTGGCTGCCAGGCGGACGCCGGCCTGCCCGACATGACGCTCGAGGAAGCCGCAGCAGCTGGGGCGCGCACGCTGCTGATCGGCACGACCGTGCGCGGCGGGCGGATCAATGAGGCGTGGCAGCAACTGATGCTGCGCGCGCTCGAGCTCGGCATGGACATCGCCTCCGGCCTGCATGACCGGGTGGCGGACCTGCCAGCGGTGCGGGAGGCGGCGGCCCGGTTCCGCCGCGCCATCCATGACGTGCGCGTGCCGCGGGAGAGCTTTCCTGTAGGAACGGGGCTCAGGCGGCCAGGCAAGCGCGTGCTCACCGTCGGCACCGACTGCTCGATCGGCAAGATGTACACAGCACTTGCGCTCGAGCGCGACATGAAGGCGGCCGGCATGAACGCGACCTTCCGCGCCACCGGCCAGACGGGGATCCTGATCGCTGGTGCGGGCGTGCCGCTCGATGCCGTTGTGGCGGACTTCATCGCCGGCGCCGCCGAGACGCTCTGCCCGGCGAACGCGCCGGACCATTGGGACGTGGTGGAGGGCCAGGCGAGCGTGCTTCACCCCTCCTATGCGGGCGTGACTGTGGGGCTCGTGATGGGCGCCCAGCCCGACGCGATGGTGATGGTGCACGATCCGACTCGCCGGACGATGCGCGGCCTGGGCGACAGGCCGGTGCCCGGAATTGCCGAGACGATCGCCGCGCACGAGGCCTGCGCGCGCGTCACCAACCCGGATGCTCGCGTCGTCGCCATCAGCCTCAACACCTCGCGGATGGACGAAACAGCGGCCATGGCAGAGATCGCACGCACCGCGGATCGTTTCGGCCTGCCTGTCGTCGATCCCGCCCGCACCGGCTGCGGCCCGATCGTCGACGTGCTGAGGAGCATGTAAGGGGTGCACCGGCTGCTCACCGTGCGCGAGGAGGTGTTTCCGCTGCGCGAAACCTTTCGCATCAGCCGTGGCGCGCGCACGGAGGCGCGCGTGCTCGTCTGCGAGATCGCCGAGGGTGAGGTGATCGGCCGCGGCGAGTGCACGCCCTATCCGCGCTACGGCGAGACGATGGACGATGTCGCCCGCGCCATCGCCGCGATCGGCCCCGCGATCGCTGGCGGGCTCGACCGCGAGGGCCTGCAGAGCGCGATGCGGCCGGGCGCTGCGCGCAATGCGGTCGATTGCGCGCTTTGGGACCTCGAGGCCAAGCGCGCTCGCAGGCGTGTGTGGGAACTCGCGGGCCTTCCCGAACCCGCCCCTGTGACGACCGCCTACACGCTCTCGGTCGATTCCCCGGAAGCGATGGGCAGGGCGGCGGCCGCGGCGGCCGCGCGCCCGCTGCTCAAGCTCAAGCTCGCCGGAGACGGCAAGGACGGCGCCCGCGTCGCTGCGGTGCGCAGGAACGCGCCCGCGGCGCGCATCATCGTCGATGCGAACGAGTCGCTGACGCTCGAGGAGGCGCGTGCTGTCGCCCCCATCCTCGCAGAGGCCGGCGTGGAGCTCCTCGAGCAGCCGCTGCACGCCGACGCCGACGAGGCGCTCAGGGGCGTTGCCTTGCCCGTTCCCCTCGGCGCGGACGAGAGCTGCCACGACACCGCCACGCTCTCCCGTCTCGTCGGCCTCTACCAGGTCGTCAACATCAAGCTCGACAAGACCGGCGGGTTGACCGAGGCGCTCAGGCTGCGCGCGGCGGCGCGCGCGGCCGGCTTGCGGGTGATGGTCGGCTGCATGCTCGCCTCCTCGCTGGCGATGGCTCCGGCCCACCTGGTCGCGCAGGGGGCGGACTTCGTCGACATCGACGGCCCGCTGCTCCTGGCGCGCGACCGGGCCCCGGGGCTCCGCTATGAGGGAAGCCTCGTCCATCCGCCCGAGGCCCTGCTCTGGGGATGATCGGAACCGACACGATCCGGAGACGAACCAGTGTCAACGACGCCGCGCGGCAGGCTCTTCTTCGCCAATCCCGGCCCGACCAACATCCCCGACAGCATCCTGCGCGCGATCGACCGCCCCTCGCAGGACTTCATGGACGAGGGCTTCGTCGCGCTGTTCGAGGAGTGCATCCGCCGGCTCAAGCCGATCATCGGCACCGAGGGGCACGTGTTCATGTACACCGCCTCAGGCCACGGCGCGTGGGAGGCGAGCCTCGTCAACCTGTTCTCGCCCGGCGACACGCTGCTGATGCTCGAGAGCGGCTACTTCAGCGAGAGCTGGACTGAGATGGCGAGGAAGTTCGGGCTCGCCGTCGAGACCGTCAGCGCGGATTGGCGTCGCGGCGTGCAGACGGAGGCCGTCAGGGCAGCGCTCGCTGGCGACACCGAGCGACGGATCAAGGCGGTGTGCGCCGTCCACAACGAGACCTCGACGGGCGTCACCCTGCCGATCGCCGAGATCCGCGCAGCGCTCGACGAGACGGGCCACCCGGCGCTCCTGCTCTCCGACACGATCTCCTCCCTCGCCTCGATTCCCTACGCGATGGACGCCTGGGGCATCGACCTGACCGTGGGAGGGAGCCAGAAGGGGCTCATGCTGCCTGCGGGGATGAGCTTCACCGCGGTCAGCGAGAAGGCGATGGCAGCGCACCGGGAGGCAAGGCTGCCGCGCCACTACCTCGACTGGACGGTGATGTTGTCGCGCCGGCACCGGAGCTTCGTTGGCACCATCCCGACGCAGATGTTTTACGGTCTTTCCGAAGCGCTGAGGCTGCTCGAGGAGGAAGGGCTTGAGGCGGTCCACGCCCGGCATCGCCGGCTTGCGGGCGCGGTGCGCGCCGCCGCGCGGGTCTGGTCCGGCAATGCTGGGCTGCAGATCTTCTGCGCCGACCCGGCGCGTTGTTCTGATAGCGTGACGGCGATCCTGATGCCGGGGGGGCATGATGCCGAGGCGGTTCGGCGCGCCGCGCTTGGCCGCTACAATGTCTCGCTTGGCGGCGGCCTCGGCAGGCTCGCCGGCAGGGTCTTCAGGATCGGCCATCTCGGCGACCTGAACGAGCCGATGATCCTCGGCACGCTCGCCGCCGTCGAGATGAGCCTTGCCGATGCCGGCGTGCCGCACGGCCGCGGCGGAGTCGCGGCGGCGATGGACGCGCTCAGGGCTTGAGCGGGCAGTGGGAGGGGCGACGATGGCGGAGTTCGATCTCGTGGTACGCGGCGGTACGGTGGTGACGGCGTCCGAGACGATGCGCGCGGATGTCGGGATCCGCGCCGGCAGGATGGTCGCGCTTGCGGAAAGCCTTCCTCCGGAGGGGCGCGTGATCGATGCGGGCGGGCTCCTCGTCATGCCGGGCGGTGTCGACACCCATTGCCACATCGAGCAGCTCGAGGCGAACGGCACAGTGCACGAAGAGAGCTTCGTCACCGCCTCAGCTTCCGCCTTCGCCGGCGGGACGACGAGCGCGATCTGCTTCGCAAGCCAGTTCCGGGGTCACCCAATCGGCCCGACGCTCGACGACTATCGCCGCCGCGCCAGTGCCGCGATGATCGATTACGCGTTCCATCAGATCATCACCGACCCGACCGATGAGGTGGTGGAGAAGGAGCTGCCCGCGATCGTCGCCGCCGGCATCCGCAGCTTCAAGATCTTCATGACCTACGACCCGCTGCATGTGGACGACGCGGCGATGCTGCGCGTGCTCGCCGCGGCCAAGCGGCTCGGCACGATGGTTGCCGTGCACTGCGAGAACCACGCCGCGATCAAGTTCATGACCGAGGCGCTGCTCCGCGCCGGACTGACGGCGCCGAAATATCACGCCTGGTCGCGCCCGCCGGTGGTCGAGCGCGAGGCGACCTGCCGCGCCATCGCGCTCGCCGAGCTTGTCGACACGCCCATCCAGGTGTTCCACATCTCCTGCGCGGAAGTGGCGGAGGAGATCGCGCGCGCAAAAGCGCGCGGCCTCAAGGTATGGGGAGAGACCTGCCCGCAATATCTCACCCTCACCGCGGATGACATGGACCGGCGGGGCTTCGAGGGCGCGAAGTTCATCTGCAGCCCGAGCCCCCGCGGGGCGGAGGAGCACGAGAGGATGTGGGCCATGATCCGCCGCGGCGTGCTCGACGTGATCAGCTCCGACCATTGCGGATACAGCTATGACGGCACGGCCGGCAAGGCCCAGAACGGGCGTGATGCCCCCTTCCGCGACATCCCCAACGGCATTCCCGGGCTTGCGGCGAGGCTGCCGCTCGTGTTCAGCGAGGGTGTGGCGAAGGGACGGATCTCGGTCAACGAGTTCGTGGGACTGACAGCGACCAACCCGGCGAGGCTCTACGGACTTTTCGGCAAGGGAACGATCGGTATCGGCGCCGATGCCGACCTCGTGCTCTGGGACCCGACCCGCAAGGTTACGCTCACCAACGCGCTGATGCACCACGCGATCGACTACACGCCCTACGAGGGGATGGAGATCACGGGCTGGCCGGTGGCAACGATACGCCGCGGCGAGGTGGTCATGCGCGACGGCACCGTCCAGGCGGAACCTGGCAGCGGGCGCTTCCTCCCCCGCGGCCCATATCCGCTCGCTGAGCCGCGCGGCGTCGTTGCCAACGGCTTCGACCCTGCGGCGCCGCGCTAGACCAACGCCCGATCTGGTGGACCCACACCGGGTCCATCGCGCAGGGCCCGCCTGATGCAACGACCGAGGTTTCGGCGCACGGCTCTCCGACCGGGCCGTTCCAACCGGTCGGAAACCGCGCCGGTCCCCGCGCCGAGAGAGGTGTTCACAGCGAGCGAAACCGTTTGCGATCGCGATCGTTCCGACGAGCAGATCGACGCCGAGCGAGGCAAGAGCGCCGCCCGCGAGCCTCGGGGCAAGGCGCCCGTGGAAGCCGGTGAGCGCAACCGCGAGCCCGCGGCCTGCGGCATGCAGAAGCGCGGTTGCGACGACGAACCCTGCCGCATAGGGGCTGAACAGGGTCTCCCCCGGCATCTCCGCGCCGTGCGCGATGCCGTGCGCGATGCCGAAGCCGGCGATCATGAGCCCGCCGGACGCGACGGCCGGAGTCCAGCCGAGGGCGATCGTGACGCCGAGGGCAAGCAGGCTCGCGGCGATGAGCGCCTCGACCCCGGCCAGAGGCAGGCTCGCCCAGCCGAGGGCTGCGCCCGCCACCATCGCGGCGACGAAGGCGGCGGGCCACAGCCAGCGCCTCGGCCCACCGACGAGCCCGGCCCAGAGGCCGACCGCGACCATCGCGGCCAGGTGGTCGACACCGCCGATCGGGTGCATCAGCCCGGCCCCGAGGCTGACGTCGCCCTGCCCCGGATGCGCGAGCGCAGGCAGGGCGAACAGCGTGGTGGCAACCGCTGCCGCGAAGCGTTTCATCCGCATCCCTCTCGCCCTCGCCTCAGGCGGCCAATCCGCCCTCCTTCTCGATCAAGCGCGCGACAGCCTCCACGCCCTCGCCGGCGCGGCTGTCGGTGAACACGAACGGCCTCTCCCCCCGCATCCTGCGCGCGTCTCGCTCCATCACCTCGAGCGAGGCGCCGACATAGAGCGCGAGGTCAATCTTGTTGCTCACGTGAAGGTCCGACCGTGTGATCCCTGGTCCGCCCTTGCGCGGGATCTTGTCTCCGGCGGAGACGTCGAGGACGTAGATCGTGCGGTCGGCGAGCTCGGGGCTAAAGGTGGCGGCGAGGTTGTCGCCACCGCTCTCGCTTAGAATCAGGTCGAGCCCGGGGAAGCGCCGGTTCATCTCCGCGACCCCCGCGAGGTTGATCGAGGCGTCCTCGCGCGGATCGCCGTGTGCCGGCAGCCACCTCTCTCGATGCCGAGGCTGCGCTCGGGCGGCAGCAAGCCGGCGCGTGAGGAACTCGGCATCCTCCCTGGTGTAGATGTCGCTGGTGATCGCGGCGATGTCGCAGATCGATCGGAAGCGCTTGCAGAGCGCGTCCATCAGCGCTGTCTTGCCGGTACCGACCGGACCGCCGACGCCGACGCGGAGGGGGCCTGAGCGCATGCGTGTCGTGTCCGGAACAGCCTCGTATGCTGGGTTTCGTGCAGCCTCGATGCGATATCGGCACGGAACGCAGCGCCGCCTGCCGCCTCGAGAGGCGCTCCCGCGGCCGGCTCGCCGAGCGCATGGGCGCGGCTCGAGTGCCGCGAGCACGCGCAAGGCCTCGCTCTGCCCGTGCGGGACGAGGCGCACGGCGGCCGAGACGACCGTTCCGGAGAAGGCTTGCAAGTAGCCGCGCAACGCCGAAGCGAGCGGCAGTCCGGCGGCTCGGCAGGCGGCGCCGACGGCCACCACATAGGGCAGCCGCTCGACGTCCGGCGGAACCGCGCCGATGTTCGGCCAGGCGGCGGCGAGGGCACGCCGCGCCCGTTCCCAGGGCGGCAGGGCGATGATGTCCTCCCCCAGCCAAGCGATCGTTCCTGAGCCGACTCTTTGCTGGACGACAGCGGCGTGCATCAGCGAGCTCTTTCCGGAACCGTATTGGCCGCGCACGTACGTGACCTCGCCGATCGGCACGGAGAGCGAGACCTTTCTCAGCGCCTGCGCCGCGCCGTAGAAGAGGTCTGTGCTGTTGAGGGCGAGCATCGCTCAGCGCCCGAGATAGACTTCGACAACGCGCGGATTCGCGCTCACGTGCTCGACCGAGCCCTCGGCGAGGACGCTGCCCCGTGCAGGCAGGTGACCTTCACGCCAAGCGCGCGGACGAACTCCAGTCGTGCTCGACCACGATGACGCTGTGGTTGCGGTTTATCTCGACGAGAAGCCGCGCCGTCTCCTCGGTCTCGGCATCGGTCATGCCAGCGACCGGCTCTTCCACAAGCAGCAGTGCTGGGTCCTGCGCGAGCAGCATGCCGATCTCGAACCACTGCTTCTGACCTTGCGAGAGGCTCCCGGCGAGGCGGTGCCGCAAGGGGGCGAGATGCACCGTCTCGACGATTCCGTCGAGCCGCGCGCGCCGCTCGCCGGCGAGCGCGAGCAGCAGGTTGTCCTCGTCGGTCTGCGTCTCGAATACCGTGGGCTTTCGGAACTTTCGCCCGATGCCGAGCGCTGCGACCGAAGGCTCATCAAGGCGGGTCAGGTCGTCGCTGCCGCGGAATGTCGCCACACCCCGGTCCGGCCGCGTCCTGCCGGTGATGACGTCCATCATCGTGGTCTTACCGGCACCGTTGGGGCAGATCACCGCGCGCATCCAGCCAGCCGCGAGGACGAGCGAGAGGTTGTTCAGCGCGCAGCAACCGTCGAAGCTCACGGTGATGCCGTCGAGGTAGAGCAGCGTCTCCCGCGCGCTCATGCGCTGCTGCCATAGGTGGCGGCGGCGCGGAGCGCGGCGGGCCCGCGCGCGGCGAGAGCGTCGAGGCTGCCGACGGTGCCGCGCGGCAGGAACAGCGTCACCAGCATGAAGAGCATGCCGGGAGCGAACAGCCAGAGCTCGCGAAGGTTCGCTGTGCAGTAGCTTTTCCGCAGGTTCACCGCCGCCGTGCCGACGACCGCTCCGGCGAGCGTTCTCCTCCCGCCGACGGCAACCCGGACGACCGCCTCCATGGAGTTCGTCGGTGGGACCTCGGAAGGATTGATTCTGCCGACCTGCGGCAGGTAGAGCGCGCCGCCGACACCGGCCATCACCGCCGAGACGACGAGCGCGACCAGCTTGGACGATTTCGCCCGGTTGCCCAGGAACCGCACCCGCGCCTCGGCGTCGCGGATCGCGACCAGCACCTTGCCGAGGCGGCTCGCCACCATCAGCCGGCAGTATGCAAGCGCTGCGATGAGCGCCACGGCGCTCGCCCACAAGAGCGCAACCCGCATCCCGTCGGAGCGGAGATTGAAGCCGAGGAGATCGCGAAAGTCCGTCAGCCCGTTGTTGCCGCCGAAGCCCAAGTCGTTGCGGAAGAAGGCGAGCATGGTGGCGTAGGTGAGGCCCTGCGCGATGATCGAGAGGTAGACGCCGGTGACGCGCGCGCGGAAGGCGAACCAGCCGAACACGAAGGCGACCCGCCCGGGCACGCCATCGCCATCAGCACAGCGAAGGGGAGGTGCGCGAAGCCCCGCCAGTACGGGGGAAGTTCGGTCCAGTTCAGCAACAGCATGGAGTCCGGCAGCACGGGCGGCCGCAGACGCCGCGCGGGCCGATCATCCGCATCAGGTGCATGCTCATGGCGTAGCCGCCGAGCCCGAAGAACACCGCGTGGCCGAGGCTCAGGATCCCGCCATAGCCCCACACGAGATCGGTGCCGAGCGCGAGGATCGCATAGCGGAGATATTTTCCAGCGAGGCTCACGACATAGGTTGGCGCGTGGAACGGCAAGCCGGGCGGGGCGACCAAGTTGCCGAGCCCGATCGCGAGCCCGGCGAGCGTCACGATCGCGGCGACAGCGACCACCAGCCGGTCGCCGAGGAGGGCGTGCTGCATCGCTCAGCTCTCCACCGCGCGTCCCTTGAGGGGAAGGAGACCGCGCGGCGCGCGCAGGATGAACAGCACAAGCAGCACGAGTACGACGATCTCGCCGAGCACGGCACCCGCCACAGGCTCGAGCAGCTTGTTGACGATACCGAGCGACAGCGCGGCGACGAGCGTGCCCCAGAGGTTGCCGACGCGGCCGAACACCACCATGAGACTGTCGATGATGTAGGACTGCCCGAAAGTTGGGCTGACGTTGTCGATCTGCCTGAGCGCCACGCCCGCAAGCCCGGCGACGCCCGAGCCGAGCGCGAAAGTTGCGCGAGCGATCCAAGGCGCGCCTATCCCCATCGAGACAGCTTTCCGCCGGTTCTGCGTCACCGCCCGGACGGCGAGGCCGAAGGCGGTGCGGCGCAGGACGAGCATGAGCCCGAACAGCATGAGCGCCGCGAAGACGATGATCCAGAGCCGTTTCCAGGTGATCAGGACGTCAGCCACCCGCAAGGCGCCGCTCAGCCACGACGGATTGCCGACCTCGCGCTTGTTCGGGCCGAAGATCGTCCGCACGGCCTGCTGAAGGATCAGCGACAGCCTGAAGGTGGCAAGCAGCGTCTCGAGCGGCCGGCCGTAGTGGAGGCGTATGATCGTGCGCTCGACCATGGCGCCCGCGAGGGCGGAGACGAGGAAGGCGAGCAGGATCGCGAAGGCGAGCGACCAGTCGAACAGATGCGGCGCGTTCTGACGGGTCACCTCCTCGACCACGAAGGTCGTGTAGGCGCCGAGCATCACCATCTCGCCATGCGCCCTGTTGATCACGCCCATTGTGCCAAAGGTCACGGCGAGACCGATGGCAGCGAGCAGCAGGACGGAGGCGAGGCTGACGCCGTAATCGACGGCCTGCACGATCCGGATGATCGCCTGACGGCGGTCGATCGCAGCGACGGCGGCCTCCGCAACCGCAGGGCTTGCGCCGGTGAGGCAGGCGAGCAGGCCGCGCGACTCGAGATCGCCACGGCGGGCGACGACGGCGATCACCTCGAGCTTCTCGGCGTTAGGGCGCTGCGAGGCGAACACCGCGGCCGCGCGGGCGGTCTCCATCGCCCGGCGGATGCGCGCGTCCGTCTCGCGCGTGAGCTGAGCATCGAGCGCCGGGATTGCTTCCGGACCGCGGGAGCGGAACACGCGCTCGGCCGCAGCGAGCGGAACCCTCGGATCTGGGTTCGACTGCGACAGCGCGCCGATCGCCGCGTCGATCGCGCGCCGCACGCGGTTGTTGCCCCGCACGGGCCTGAGCCCGCCCCTGTCCCAATCGTCAGGTCGTCACGACCCGCCGCAGCGGCCGGTGCGTGGGTTGAGGTTGGCGCACTTCATCGGCGCGCGCCACTCGGCGATCAGGTCCTTCGAGCCCTCGAGGTCGTCTGACCACACGTCGCCGACCACCGTTCCGGCGGTCTGCCAGACAGTGTTGGATTGCCCGTCTGCCTGCACCTCTCCGATCAGCACCGGCATGGTGATGTGGTGGTTGGGCATCATCGTCGAGATGCCGCCCGTCAGGTTGGGAACCGCGACGCCGATCAGCGCGTCGATCACCGGGTCGGCCACCGTCGTGCCGGCCTTCTTCACCGCCTCGACCCACATGTTGAAGACGATGAAATGCGCCTCCATCGGGTCGTTGGTCACCCGGCGCGGGTTGCGGAGGAAGGCGTGCCAGGTCCTGATGAACTCCTCGTCGATCGGCGTATCGAGCGACATGAAGTCGTTCCACGCAGCGAAGTGGCCGACGAGCGGGCCTCTGTCGATACCCGCAAGCTCCTCCTCGCCGACGGAGAAGGCGACGACGGGAATGTCGGTCGCCTTGATCCCCTGGTTGGCAAGCTCCTTGTCGAAGGGAACGTTGGCGTCGCCGTTGATGGTCGAGACGACCGCTGTCTTCTTGCCCGCTGAGCCGAACCGTTTCACCTGGGCGACGATGCTCTGCCAATCGGAGTGCCCGAACGGCATATGGCTCGCCATGATGTCCTCCGCCGCCACGCCCTTCTGCTTCAGGGAGGCGTCGAGGATGCGCGGTTGGTGGTGCCGGGATAGACGCAGTCGGTGCCGAGCAGCGCCCAGCGCTGCACGTTTCCGTCGTTCATCCGCCAGCCGAATGCCGGGATCGCCTGCTGTTCGGCGCCGCGCCGGTGGGAAGATGCTCTTGCTGCTCTCCTTGCCCTCGTACTGCACCGGGTAGAAGAGGATGTTGTTCAGCTCCTCGAACACAGGCAGCATCGACCCGCGGCTGACCGAGGTCCAGCAGCCGAACACCGCGGTGACGCGCTCGACGCTGATGAGCTCGCGCGCGCGCTCGGCGAACAGCGGCCAGTTCGAGGGGGGTCGACCACCACCGGCTCGATCCGCCGGCCGAGCACGCCGCGTATCTTGATCTGCTCCTCCACCAGCATGAGCCTGACGTCCTTCAGCGCCGTCTCGCTGATTGCCATCGTGCCCGAGAGGAAGTGAAGCACGCCGATCCGGATCGCCCCGGTCTGCGCACGCAGGATGGCCGGGGCCGTGAGCGTGCCCGCGGCCGTGAGGGCCGCACCACCAGCGAGGAGGCTGCGACGGGAAAGCGTCATCGTTTGTGTCTCGCTGAATGCGCGATGCGGTCCGTCCCGGTGCGCCGACCGGCCACGGACGTAGCCCCTCACCACGCTGATGGTCGGAGAACTAGGGCGCAACCGCGGCTCCGCCCCGAGGCGGCAGCAAGCGTCATGCCAGGGAATGCGCAAGCGTAACATGTGCACCCGAGTGCAGCTGGCTGGCAGCCTGCCGCCTCACGAGGTGCCAGTAGGCGACCGTGCCTCGGGGTTGCGCGGCGTTCGGTCGCCGCCCCGTGCAGGCTTGTGTCCTCGGTCAGACCGACGCAGACCCTGTCCCCCCGCCCTCACCGGCGAGATCAGTCCGTCGAGGAGGCCCGCAAGCGCAAGGCCCTGGTCGCGACGCAGCGGATCGCCATGGCCGTCACCATTGACGCCGTCGTGGCGCCGCCCTGGCGTCGCGTGTGCCGTACGCGCGTAAAGGACACAGCATGGACGAACATGCTGTCCCTCGATCGCGGGGCGGTCCGAAAGTGGTGCGCGGCGACGAGGTGCCCGTCTACCACCCGGCCAATCACGCCGCGACACGCAACCGCCGGCTCATCGGGCCGGACACCGTCGGCGCGCGCGGCCTCGAGGTCGTCCTCGGCGAGATCGACCCCGGCGGCTCGGCGCGCCGGCACCTGCATCCCGATCTGGAACAGGTGTGTTACGTTCTGGCGGGGCGGATCCGCATCGACACGCCGGACGGCATGACGGAGCTTGCGCCTGGCGATTGCTGCTATTTCGCTCCGGGAGAGGCGCATCGGGTCTTTGTGACGAGCCCCACACCGGCCCGGCTTCTGGTGATCTACGCACCCCCCTATGGCGAGGATCCAGGGCGGACGGTCGTGGTCGAGGGGGAGAACGAGGGGAGGGAGGCGCCCGGATGAGTTCCGCATATCGTCGCGAGGTGATCGCCGCTGGACTGGCAGCGCCATTCTTCGCAGCGGCGCGTCCGGAAGACGCACGTGCCGCCTGGCGGCCGACCCGGCCTGTGACGCTTGTCGTGCCTTTTGCTGCCGGGTCGGGCACCGATCAGGTTGCCCGCACACTGCAGCCGGCGGTCGAAGCCCTCTGGGACCAGCGAATCGTCGTGGATAATCGCCCCGGAGCCAACGGCACGCTTGCCGCCATGGCGGTCGCGCGTGCCGCGCCGGACGGACAGACGCTTCTGCTGACGACGAACACGCCCCAGGCGGCGGTGAAGGGGCTGATGAAGCGTATCGACTACGACCCGGCGAAGGATTTCACGCCGATCCTGCGGTGCGGCAACTACGTGTTCTGGCTCACCGTTGGGGCGGGCTTTCCGGGGCGAACCCTGGCCGAGTTCCTCGACGAGGCCAGGCGCCGACCGGGCAAGGTCACCTACGCCTCCGGCAACTCGACGGGAATCGTCGCGGGTGCGGCGATCGCCCGTCTCGCCGGGGTAGAGATGGTGCACGTTCCCTACCGGAGCACGCCGCCGGCGATGCTGGACGTGATCGCCGGCCGGGTGGATTGCATCGTCGTCGATGTCTCCGCCTCGCGTGGCCATGTCGAGTCCGGCCGGCTGCGGGCACTCGGCGTCACCTCGCGCGACCGCAGCGCGCTGGTGCCCGACCAGCCGACGCTGCACGAGCAGGGCCTCACAGGGCTCGACATCGTCGCGTGGGCCGGGCTGGTCGGACCGGCGCGGTTGCCGCCAGAGATCGTCGCGGCAGTGCACAGCGCCTTCGACAAGGCGCTCGGCGACTCAACGGTGATGGCGAAGCTGGCCGGGATAGGCTTCGAGGTCGTGCGGGACGGGCCGGCTCGCTTCGCCGACTTCATCGCGTCGGAGATCGAGAAATGGACGCGGCTGATCCGCGAGGCCGGGATCGAGCCTGAATAGAGCGCCCGCGGCAGGGACGGCTGACCAGGCGCGAGCGCGCGCCGCGCTCCTGCCGACGCACTCTCCGCGATCGGTTCATTCCCCACCGTCGACCAGGACCGCGCACCCTAAGATGCGCGATGGCTCCCTCGCGGGCTCGACCGCCCTTGGCAAGCGGCGCGCGAGCTTGGCCGCCGAGACGATTCGGCGCGCGACGATGGCGCGCGCGGGCGGGCACCCTTGATCGCGTTCGGAGACGTCGATCTCGAGGCTGCCGCGAAGATCGCCGTCGGCGGCCGAGCCTCGTGCCATCGCTCGCCCGAGGCCGAAGATGGGCGAGCGCCGGAAGCCGCGGAACGCCCAGATCCACGTGCTTGGCCCGGCCGGCAGGACACGCCAGGGCGCTGGCGCCGAAGCCGTAGCGGGAATGCCGCGATCGGGCAGCAGACGCGCCCGCGGCGCGTCAGGCGGAGAGGCGGTGCGGCGAGAGCTGCGGCTGCGCCCTTGCCTCGGGAACCAGCTGGATCACCATCGCGATTCCGGCAGGATCGACCTCCAGAAACTTGGCGCCCCGGCGCAACAGGGGGATGCCGAGCACCTTGTAGCACCGGATCGGCACAGCGCCGAGCTGCGGCGCCGAAACCTCTGCCTCCGCCGCCTCCGGCGCGCCCGGCGCACCACCCGCACGCGCAGCGACAGCGGTTCCGGAACAACCGCCGCACCGCGCACCTACGCCCCGCGCGGCACGGTTGTCAGGGCGATGTCTGGCATGTGCGCCTGCAATTCGTCCTTGAGCGACGCAAGCCCGAACACGATTCGCCTCTGCTCGTGGATGCTCATGGCAAGGCCCGTCGACACGACACGCGCCAAGCTTGCGCCGGGCGTGTTGCGCGAGCGTGAACAGTCAAGCATGGTCAGGCGACGAGGGCGTCGATCGCGCGCGCGAGCCTGATGTCGCGGGCCGAGAGCCCGCCCGCATCGTGCGTCGTGAGCACGATGTCCACCCTGTTCCAGACATTCGACCATTCCGGATGATGGTCCTGCGCCTCGGCGAGCAGCGCCACCCGGCTCATGAATCCCCAGGCTTCGCTGAAATCCTTGAAGCGGAAGGAGCGCGCGATCGCATCGCGCCCCTCCATGAGCCGCCATGCCGGCAGGGTCGTCGCCAGCCCTGCCCGCTCCGCCTCCGTCAGACGTTCCACCATGCGCTTGCCCTCCATGCTCCTTCCGCCCATGTGGGAGGCATGCGCCGCTTCACCACGCCGCCCACGACCGAGGAGATCGTCGCGCTCGCCGACGAGGCGCTTGCCTGGGCAGCAGCGCGCCTGCCGCGGCGTCTGTGCGGCATTCTCGATGGGGTGCATATCCTTGTCGAGGAGATGCCGGATGACGAGACGATCGCCGAGCTCGGACTCGAGAGCCCCTGGGAGCTGACCGGCCTCTGGCGCGGCGAGCCGATGACGGCGCGGAGCATCACCCACCCCTCTGTGACGCCGCCCGCGATCCTGCTCTATCGCCTGCCAATCCTTGCCGAGTGGATCGAGACGGAGGTGACCCTGCCAGCGCTCGTGCGCAACGTGCTGATCCACGAGATCGCCCACCAGGTCGGGTTCTCCGACGCGGAGATCGAACGACTCGAGAGGGAAGAGTGAGATGCTCGCCCGCGCGCTCAACGGGCTCGCGCTTGCTGCCGCCGCCGCCGTCTCCTCGGCCTGCACGGTGGTCGGCGTGAGGGACGGGACGGAGGAACCGGCCTATACCGTGGTCGGCCTTGTCAACGGTGCTGAGGTGCGGCGCTACGGGCCGAGGCTTGCCGCTGAGGTGACCGTCGCGGGGGACGAGACGTCTGCTCGCAACGCAGGCTTCCGGCCGCTCGCCGCCTACATCTTCGGGGCGAACGAGGGCCGGTCGAAGGTGGCGATGACCATTCCCGTCGTGCAGGCGCGTGGCGAGCGCATCGCCATGACCGCTCCCGTGGCGCAGGAGCGGGCGGAGGGCGGCTGGACCATACGCTTCTTCATGCCGGCCGAGTATACTGAGGAGACCTTGCCCAAGCCGACCGACCCGCGCGTGCGGATCGTCCAGGTGCCAAGCGAGACCGTTGCCGTGCTCCGCTTCCGTGGCGCGCCTGGCCCTGAGGCGGTGAGGGCGCAAAAGCGGAGGCTGCTCGCGGCACTCGCCACCGGCCCCTGGGCGCCGGCGGGAGAGGCGGAGGCTTGGTTCTACGACCCGCCCTGGACCATCCCCGCACTCCGGCGCAACGAGGTGGTCGTCCGCGTCACTCCGCGAGAGCCCGCGCCACCTCCCGCCTGAGGGCGGGCAAAACCTCGGCCCTGAACCAGGGGTTGCGCCGCTCCCACACGAGAGTTCGCCAGGACGGGTGGGGGAGCGGGAAATGGCTCGGCAGGTGGTCTGCGAAGCCGCGCACCGCCACCTCGAGCCTGGTGTCGCGCCCGAGAACAAGCCGCACCGCATGGGCACCGACGAGCAGTCTGAGACGCACGGCGGGAAGCAGAGGCACGATCCGCGGGTGCCAGAGCGGCGCGCAGCCAGGCCGCGGCGGCGCGTCCCCGCCCTTCGGCAGCCGGCCCGGATAGCAGAGCCCGGTGGGCAGGATGGCGATCCGTGCTGCGTCGTAGAACGTCACTCGGTCGAGGCCGAGCCAGTCGCGCAGCCGCTCTCCGGAGGCGTCGTCGAACGGCAGGCCGGAGGCGTGCGCCTTCGTCCCCGGCGCCTGAGAGGTGATCAGAAGCCGCGCCGTGGCCCGGAGCTGAAAGATCGGCTTCGGCCCGAGCGGCAGGTCGGCGCAGGCGGTGCAGGCGCGCAGCCGCGCGATCTCCGCCTCGAGCGGCTCAGACATCCGCAAGCAGCCGCGCGACGAAGGCGGGAACCACGCGCGTGGCGGGGCCGTAGATCGCCTCGTCGAAAAGCGTCGCGCCCTCTGAGGGTTCGAGGTTCAGCTCCACGGTACGCGCCCGCCCCCGCACCTCAGAGACGAACCCCGCAGCCGGATAGACCGCGCCCGAAGTGCCGATGGAGAGGAAGAGGCCGCAGGCATCGAGCGCCGCTTCGATCTCCTGCATACGCCTGGGCATCTCGCCGAACCAGACGACGTCCGGCCGCATCTTCCCGGCGCGGCCGCAGGCGGGGCAGGCCGTGTCCGTCGACAGGTCCTCGAACCAGGGGCGGACCGAGCCACAGGCGCCGCAGCGTGCCTTGAGGAGCTCCCCATGCATGTGGATCAGGGCCGGCTGGCCGGCGCGGTCGTGCAGGTCGTCGACGTTCTGGGTCACGACCGTGACCGGCGCCGGCCAGGCGCGGGCGAGGCGTACGAGTGCGCGGTGCGCGGCATTCGGCTGCACCGCCGGGTCGCGCAGCGCGCGGCGACGGGCGTTGTAGAAGGCGTGCACGCGGGTAGGGTCGCGCGCGAAGGCCTCTGGCGTGGCGACCTCCTCAAGGCGCACCGAGGCCCAGATTCCGCCCTGGTCGCGGAAGGTGGCAAGCCCGCTCTCGCGGCTTATGCCGGCACCGGTGAGGACGACGATGGGAAGGGCGGACATACGCGCAGGATAACCGATCGCGCTGCGAATGCGGATCAAGTGCAAGATACTGAAATCATTGGACATTTCTGGTAACCCGTGCTTTCACTGCGCGGGCAGATGGACCTCCTCCTCGTCTTTCTCGCAGCGCTTCTTACGGCGTTCGCGACCGGGCTAGGCGCGCTGCCCTTCGCCTTCGCCGGCAAAGGTGGCGCGGGCAGCCGACGCCTCGCTCTCGGCAATGCGGCGGCCGCGGGGCTGATGCTTGCCGCGACCGCGATGCTCGCCTGGGAGGGGGCAGGGATCGGCCCGCTCTCTGCCGCCCTCGGGGCGGCGGGCGGGCTTGCGTTCATCAAGCTCTCCGACACGATCCTGTCGCGCTTTCGCCACCTTGACCTCGGCGCGCTCTCTGGTTCGGATGCGCGGCGTGCCCTGCTGATCGTCGGGGTGATGACGCTGCATTCCGCCGCCGAGGGCATAGGCGTCGGTGTTGCGTTCGGCGACGGCGCGCCGCTTGGCTGGTTTGTCACCATTGCGATGGCGATCCACAACATCCCCGAGGGGCTCGCGATCAGCCTCGTGCTCGTGCCGCGCGGCGTGTCCTGGCAGGCGGCAGCGGGCTGGAGTGTGTTCTCCTCCCTGCCGCAGCCGGTCCTTGCCGTGCCGGCCTATCTCTCGGTTCTTTGGTTCGAGCCGCTTTTGCCTGCGGGCCTCGGCTTCGCCGCTGGCGCGATGGCCTGGATGGCGCTTGCTGACATGCTGCCCGAGGCAACTTCCCAAGCGCCGTTGTGGCAGGTGGTCTCAGTGTTGGCGGTCTCGGTCGCCGGGATGCTCGGCCTGTTCGCCCTTCTACCGGGTGGCTGAACCCAACCTTCACCCGGGGACGCGCCTGCCGCGGGCGCCCATCGGCCGCGCATGGCCGGTGGCGAGCAGGGCGTTGCCGAGATCCTCGCCGTCTGCCGCGACGCGCGCGACCACTCTGCCACCATGCTTGTCGTGCCCGATCTCCGTCAGCACGAGCGGCGCGCCCTCAGCCAAGGTCGCGAGGAAGGCGCGGGCGGCTGCGGCGCGGCCACGCTCCTCCTCGTCGCGGGCGCGCAGTTCGGGAGCATCGACGCCCCTGAGCCTCACCCGCGTGACCACCTCAAGGTCGAGCCAGACGCGGGCGCGCACCAACAGAGTATCGCCGTCGATCACCCGGATCAGTCTCGCCGGGACAGGACCGGGCAGAGCCTCCTCGGCCCGCAGCGCCGAGGGGGCGAGGGCGGCGCAGAGGGCAAGCAACACCGCTGCAGCCGTATTGCGCAGGCGTAACGAACGAACAGAGAACAACATGGCCTGACTCTGCAAGGCGAATGCTTAAGGAAGAGTAACATCAGGCGAGTCGGACGAACGAATCGGGATCGTTCCCCCAGGCCCTCTGCACCACAAGATCCTGTGGGCGGCCAGCAGCCCTACCACAAGCGTGTTCTCATCGCCGCGCGCCTGACCCTGGAGCCCCCGGCCCGGGAAGGCAGAGACTGAGCGCTTTTGCGCCGTCTGACAGCCGCGCGTTGCGCCCCCGGCCCGGAAAGGCGTCAACGGATCCCCCGATCTGGAGTGTCTGCGAGACTGGCGCCTGGCCAGGCCGGGGCAGGCCTCTCTTCAACCGCCAGGATATGCCTTGTGCAGTGGCCGTGCACCACCCTGGGGTTCTCCCGGAGTCCTGTCGCTTGGGCGATTGTCGCGCATCCGTCCCCGCGCCTCGCCGTCTCCCGGAACTCGCGTGCTGAGGGAATCCCGCCCTACCCGCCTTCACCGGGCCTTAACCCTTCGCGCCCCACACACACGCCCGCAGGACAAAGGGAGCGCCGGATGCCGACTACCCTTGCCGCGACCTCCGACCCGACCTTGCCGCTTTCGGAGCGGCTCGCTGCCGCTGCCGCTGCCTTCCGCGCCATCCCGCCGCTCGCGTTCACCGGGCGGATCGCTGCCGTCACAGGGCTTGCCGTGGAGGTGGAGGGGGTTACCGCCTTCCTTTCCGTGGGCGACCGGCTGGTTGCGACCGCGCGCGACGGCCGCGCCGTCACGCTCGAGGTGATAGGCTTCCGCTCCGGCCGTGCGCAGGCCATGGCGCTTGGCGATCTCGCCGGGCTCGGCCCCGGCATGCCGGCGCGGATCGGCGGCGAGGCGCGTTTCGCCGTCTCGCATGCCTGGCTCGGCAGGGTGATCGACCCGCTCGGCAACCCGCTCGACGGCAAGGGGCCGCTGCCGCCGGGCCGCGCGCCGCGCCCTGTGCGGGCAGCGCCGCCGCCGGCAACGGCCCGCGCGAGACTCGGGCCGCGCCTGCCGCTCGGGGTGCGCGCGCTCGACCTCTTCACCGGCTGCCGCCAGGGCCAGAGGCTCGGCCTCTTTGCCGGCTCTGGCGTGGGCAAGTCCACGCTCTTGGCCATGCTCGCGCGCCAGGCGGCCTGCGACGTCGCGGTGATCGCGCTGGTGGGAGAGCGCGGCCGCGAGGTGCGGGAGTTCATCGAGGACGATCTCGGGGAGGCGGGGCTTGCGCGGTCCGTCGTCGTCGTCGCCACCTCCGACGCAGCACCGCTTTTGCGCCGCGAGGCCGCGCATGCGGCGATGGCTGTGGCGGAGCATTTCCGCGACGAGGGGCTTAACGTCCTGCTGATGATGGACAGCGTCACCCGCTTCTGCCTCGCTGCGCGCGAGATCGGCCTCTCCGCGGGCGAGCCCCCGGCGACGCGCGGCTACCCGCCCTCGGTGTTCGCCGAGCTTCCCCGGCTGCTTGAGCGTGCCGGGCCCGGGCTCGAAGGCCGTGGCGGCGCGATCACCGGTCTCTTCACCGTGCTCGTCGAGGGCGAGGACCATGACGAGCCTGTGGCGGATGCGGTGCGCGGGATACTCGACGGGCATGTGGTGCTCGAGCGCCGAATCGCCGAGGCCGGGCGCTTCCCTGCCGTGAACGTGCTGCGCAGCCTCTCGCGCGCCGCAGCAGGAATCCTCTCGGCGGAGGAGAAGTCCCTGCTCGCCCGCGCCCGCAGGCTGCTCGCGCTGCACGCGGAGATGGCCGACATGGTCAGGCTCGGGGCCTACCGCCCAGGCACCGATCCGGAGGTGGACGAAGCGGTGCGGCTCGCCCCGCGGATCGAGGCTCTGCTCGCACAGGACAAGGACGCGGCGGACACGCCCGAGGCCGCCTTCGCGGCTCTCGCCGCCATCCTCGACACCGATGTCACGTGACCCGCTTGCGACGCTTGCTCGGCTGCGCCGGCTCGCCGTCACGGAAGCGCGGCGCGAGCTTGCCGAGGCGCTGAGGGCGGAGGACGAGGCACGCGAGGCCGCGGCTGCCGCAGAGCGGGCGCTGATCACCGAGGCGGAGGCGGCCGATCCTGCCGGCTATGCCGCGTGGCTGCCGCGCGGTCTCGCCGAGTGGCGCGCAGCGGCGGCGAAGGCCGAAGCCGCTCGCCGCGCCACCGCCAGCCGCCGCGCGGCGCTCGCCGAAGCAAAAGCGGCAGAGCGCGCAATCGAGATCATCGCCGAACGCCGCGCGGCTGAGGCTGCCAAGGTTCTCGAGCGGCGCGCCCAGGCGCTGCTCGACGAAGCGGCAGCGAGCGTGCGCCGGTTCCGGAGCGAGGGCGGCCGCAGGCGCTAGTCGCGGCGACGGCCCCTGCCCAAGACAGGCCGCTCCGCCTTGCCGCTGCGCACCAGTCGGGGTAGGTCAAGCGCGCCCCGCCCGGGGCAAGGCGGCCGGAGCGCCCCATGACGCCCGAGCCGCAGCACGCACTCGCTCAGGCAGGACCCGAGACAACCCATGGCCCGCAACAAGATCGCGCTGATCGGCGCAGGCAACATCGGCGGCACGCTCGCCCATATGATCGGGCTCAAGGAGCTCGGCGACGTGGTGCTGTTCGACGTCTTCGGCGGCATCGCCGCAGGCAAGGCGCTCGACATCATGCAGTCCGGCGCGATCGACGGGTTCGACGCGATGTTGACCGGCGGGTCGGACTACTCGGCGATCAGGGGCGCTGAGGTGGTGATCGTCACCGCGGGCTTCCCGCGCCAGCCGGGAATGAGCCGGGACGACCTCGTGGCCAAGAACGCAGCCGTGATCGCCGAGGTGGCAGAGGGTGTGCGCACGCACTGCCCGGACGCCTTCGTGATCGTCATCACCAACCCGCTCGATGCGATGGTCTGGGTGTTCCAGCAGAAGTCGGGCCTGCCGCCGCACCGGGTGGTCGGCATGGCCGGCGTGCTCGACAGCGCCCGGTTCCGGCTGTTCCTCGCCCACGAGTTCGGCGTCTCGGTTGAGGACGTCACCGCCTTCGTGCTCGGCGGCCACGGCGACACGATGGTGCCGCTCGTGCGCTACTCGACTGTGGCCGGCATCCCAGTGCCGGACCTCGTGAAGATGGGCTGGACGACCGAGGAGAGGATCGAGGCGATCGTTGCGCGCACCGCCAATGGCGGCGGCGAGATCGTCAAGCTGCTCGAGAAGGGCTCCGCCTTCTACGCGCCGGCCGCCTCCGCCATCGCCATGGCCGAGAGCTACCTCAAGGACAAAAAGCGCCTGCTGCCCTGCGCCGCCTGGCTCACCGGCCAGTACGGCGTGCAGGACCTCTACGTGGGCGTGCCGGTGGTGATCGGCGCAAGGGGGGTGGAGCGAATCGTCGAGATCGCGCTCTCTGACGCAGAGCGCGCCGCCTTCCACAGGAGCTGCGCCGCGGTGCGCGAGCTGGTGGAGGCGGCGCGCCGCCTCGTCGGCTGAGGCGCGCTCCGATCGACGCCACTTCGTTCCGATTCCGGACCACTCCTTCTCCGCAACGGGGGCCAGGCGATGAACATCCACGAGTACCAGGCCAAGCAGATCCTGGCGCAGTATGGCGTTGCCGTGCTCAAAGGCGGCGTCGCCTGGAGCCCGGAGGAGGCGGAGAGGATCGCCGCCTCTCTGGCTGCGCCGAAAACCGTCGTCAAGGCGCAGATCCACGCCGGAGGCCGCGGCAAGGGCCGCTTCCTCGACGACGCCTCGGGCCGGGGCGGGGTGCGGGTGGCGACCTCCCCGGCGGAGGCGAGGGCGCATGCAGAGGCGATGCTCGGGCGCGTGCTCGTCACCGCGCAGACCGGCCCGGCCGGCAAGCGCGTGCAACGCGTCTATGTCGAGGCGGGCTGCGACATCGCCCGCGAGCTCTATCTCGGGCTCCTCGTCGACCGCGCGGTCGGCCGAGTCGCCGTCATGGCCTCTACAGAAGGCGGCGTCGAGATCGAGGAGGTCGCCGCGCGCCACCCCGAGAAGATCCTCCGCGCCCATATCGATCCGGCCACCGGTATCCAGCCCTTCCACGGCCGCAAGCTCGCCTACGGGCTCGGCCTCTCGGGCAGCGAGGTCAAGAGCTTCACCGCCTTCGTGCTCGCGCTCTGGCGCGCCTTCATCGAGCTCGACTGCGCGATCGTCGAGATCAACCCGCTCGTCGTCACCCAAGCGGGCGAGGTGGTCGCGCTCGATGCCAAGGTGACCTTCGACGACAACGGATTGTTCCGCCACCCGGAGATCGCCGCTCTGCGCGACGAGAGCGAGATGGACCCGAAGGAGCTCGAGGCAGCGCGGCACGACCTCAACTATGTCGCGCTCGATGGCAACATCGGCTGCATGGTCAATGGCGCGGGGCTTGCGATGGCGACGATGGACATCATCAAGCTCTACGGTGGGGAGCCCGCGAACTTCCTCGACGTCGGCGGCGGCGCGACCAAGGAGCGCGTCACAGCAGCCTTCAAGATCATCCTCTCCGACCCAAAGGTCGAGGGAATCCTGGTCAACATCTTCGGCGGCATCATGCGCTGCGACGTGATCGCCGAAGGCGTGGTGGCGGCGGCGCGCGAGGTCTCGCTGTCGGTGCCGCTCGTCGTCAGGCTCGAGGGCACGAATGTCGAACTGGGCAAGAAGATCCTCGCCGCCTCGGGCCTTCCCATCGTCTCCGCCGACAATCTCGCCGATGCCGCGGCGAAGGTGGTCAACGCCGTGAAGGAGGCCGCCTGAGATGGCCATTCTCGTCGACGCCAGCACGCGGGTGATCACCCAGGGCTTCACCGGGGCCCAGGGCACCTTCCACAGCGAACAGGCCATCGCCTATGGGACGAAGATCGTGGGCGGCGTCACCCCGGGCAAAGGCGGAACGAGGCATCTCGACCTGCCGGTGTTCGACACGGTGGCGGAGGCGAAAGCGAGGACGGGCGCGACCGCGACCGCGATCTACGTCCCACCCGCTTTCGCGGCGGACGCGATCCTCGAAGCGATCGACGCCGAGATGCCGCTGATCGTCTGCATCACCGAGGGCATCCCGGTGCTCGACATGGTCAAGGTCAAGCGGGCGCTGATGGGATCGAAGTCGAAGCTGATCGGGCCGAACTGCCCGGGCATCATCACCCCCGATGCCTGCAAGATCGGCATCATGCCGGGCCACATCCACAGGCGCGGAACGATCGGCATCGTCTCGAAGTCCGGCACGCTCACCTACGAGGCGGTGGCGCAGACCACGGCCGCAGGGCTCGGACAGACGACCTGCGTCGGCATCGGCGGCGACCCGGTGAAGGGGCTCGACTTCATCGAGGTGCTCGAGCTGTTCCTTGCCGACGACGAGACCCGGGCGATCATCATGATCGGCGAGATCGGCGGCCAGAGCGAGGTCGAGGCGGCTGAGTTCCTGGCGCGGCAGAAGCGCAGGAAACCCGTCGTCGGGTTCATCGCCGGCGCGACCGCCCCGCCCGGGAGGCGCATGGGGCATGCGGGGGCGGTGATCTCCGGCGGCAAGGATACCGCCGCCTACAAGATGGCGGCGATGCGCGAGGCCGGGATCCTCGTCGCCGACAGCCCAGCCGCTCTCGGCTCGACCATGGTCAAGGCCCTCGGCTGAGGGCGGCAGCGGAAGGGCTGCGGCAGGCCCGAGCGATCGGCATCCGGCCGAGAGGCAGCCGCCAGGGAAAGCGCGATTGGGGAATGCGCGCTCGCGGCAAGCCCTGCAGGCGCCAGGCTGCCCGCCATAGGCGAAACAGAGCCCGCTGCCCCGGAGCGCGACAGACGCAGGCGCCGCGACGATCGCGCAAGCGCAGCCGAAGGATTCGCTCTAGCCGGAGCAAGGCGGCCACGCTTTCGCTGACCCGAAGACGCTGGACAGCACAGGCAGCGGGGCGATCGCGCCCGACGGCAGCAGCCGGTGGCGCCGCGAACCACGACTGCGTGACCTTGAGGCGGCCATGCCGTCTCGATTCGGACAGAGAATGAGTCCCCGCGAACACGGCGCCCGCGGGGAGGCTGAGCGGAGCCTCCCTGCAGCCCCCTATGGCATGGCACGCAGAAGCCGCAGCGACCCGAGCGTCGCGCGACCGCGCGCCCCACTCGCGCCACGAGGTCAGGTGAAGAGGAGCGTGGCGCCCCCTGCGGCTGCGGCGGGAATAAGGAACCCGCCCCCCACACGCGAGCCGACGCTTGCGGCGATCTCCGAGATCGCCGAGGCGCCGTCCTCGGTGCCGATCACGAGGCCGGCGATGAAGGGCAGGCACGGCACGGCAAGGCCGGGCAGGCGCCGGGCAGCGCCCGCCTCCGTGTGGATGCCGAGACGCCCTGCGCCGAGCGGCAGAACGAACCCGTCCTCCGCCGGCACGGGCGCGTGGCCGACCAGCCGGCCAAGCCGCTCCGCCACCTCGGCGGGATCGGCGACCGCGAGGATCGCCTCCTCCAGCGAGACGGCACGGTTCGGATGATCGAGCAGCCCAGGCTGCCAGAGCAGTTCGGGGGTCAGATGGCGGATCAGCTGGATCCGTCCTTCCGGAGCCTCCGGGCACGGCAGCCTCGCGAAGCGTGCCGTGCGCACGCCCTCTGGCGTCTCGACCGGTCGCTCGAGCCACGCGATCCCCTCGATCGCTGATCCGCTCTCGCGAAGCCTCGCGAGCTCCGCCTCCGCATCGTCGATGCCAAAGGCGACGATGTGCAGCCCTTCGTATCGGGCGAGGAAGCGATCGAGCGCGTTCGACGGCAGCGACGGGTCGACCACGGCGATCAGCTCGAGATAGCCCTGGCGCAGCATCGCGCAGCGGTTGCCGGTGCCGATCGGGCGGACCACCCCGTCAGGCCCCGGGGCGTGGTGCCGGCCCAAGGGGCTGAGCCGGAAGCCGAGCGACTCGTAGGCGGCTGCGAGCGCGCCGAGGTCACGCCCGGCGATCCCGACATGGTCGAGCGAGGTGGCAGCCATGCTCAGCCCCCGCCGGGAAGGGTCTCGTATTTCGGCTCGCGCCAGGGCTCGGCGGCTGCCTCGGCGTACCAGCGGGCCACGAGCGGGTGGGCACGCACCGCGGCGACATAGGCGCGCGAGGCGTCGGAGAGCGGCGGCGCCCAGGTGATGAACCGGGTGACGACGGGAGCATACATCGCATCCGCAAGCGTGAAGTCGGCGCCGAACAGGAACGGCCCGCCGTCGCCGAAGCGGGCGCGTGTCTCTGCCCAGAGCGCCTCGATGCGGGCGATGTCGGCCTCCGCCTCGGGCGTGCGGTTGCGGCCTGCGGCGCGGGCGGCGAAGTCCTCGCCGAGGTTCATCCACAAGGCCTGGCGCAGGGCGCGGAACCCCGCGTGCATCTCTGCCGAGATCGACCGGGCATGCGCCCGCGCCCGCGTCTCAGCGGGCCAAAGGCCCGGCGCGAGCTCGGCGCAGTACTCGGCGATGGCGATGCTTTCCCACACCACCGTCCCCTTGTGGTGCAGGCACGGGACGAGCCCGGTCGGCGAGACCGAGCGGATTCGCGACGCCGTGTCGGTCTGGCCGAGCCGGATCACCTCCTCGGCGACATCGAGCCCGGCAAGCCGCACGGCGAGCCAGCCGCGCAGGCTCCACGAAGAGTAGCGCTTCGAGCCGATGTAGAGCGTGCCGTCCGGCATCCGGTCCCTCCCGCCTGATCACGCGCAGCCGAGCCTGCCATGCAAGCGGCTGCGCGCCCATCCCGCCGGTTGAAGCCTCTGCCCTGCGGTGCCACCCTGACCACCTGCGCTGAAGGAGGCGCCGCCATGAACATCCCGCTCAGGCCGAACAACCTCGATGCCTTCTGGATGCCCTTCACCGCCAACCGCAGCTACAAGGCCGGGCCTCGCCTGCTTGCCCGCGCCGAGGGCGTGTTCTACTACACCCCGGAGGGGCGCGAGGTGCTCGACGGCACGGCCGGGCTCTGGTGCGTCAATGCCGGCCATGGCCGCCGCGAGATCGCCGAGGCCATCAAGGCCCAGGCCGACGAAATGGACTTCGCGCCGACCTTCCAAATGGGCCATCCGATCGCCTTCGAGGCGGCGGCGCGGCTTGCCGAGTTCACGCCAGAGGGGCTCGACCGGATCTTCTTCACCAACTCTGGGTCGGAAAGCGCAGACACGGCGCTGAAGATTGCGCTCGCCTACCATCGTGCCCGCGGCCAGGGCCAGCGCGTGCGGCTGATCGGCCGCGAGCGCGGCTATCACGGCTCAGGCTTCGGGGGCATGAGCGTCGGCGGCATAGTCGCCAACCGCCGGCAGTTCGGCGCGCAGCTTCCGTTCGTCGACCACCTGCCGCACACCCACCTGCCCGAGCGGAACCTCTTCTCGCGCGGCGAGCCGGAGCATGGCGCGAATCTCGCCGACGCGCTCGAGGACCTCGTGAGTCTGCACGGCGACACGATCGCCTGCGTGATCGTCGAGCCGGTGGCAGGCTCGACAGGTGTGCTCGTGCCGCCGAAGGGCTATCTCCGGCGGCTGCGCGAGCTCTGCACGAAGCACGGGATACTGCTCATCTTCGACGAGGTGATCACTGGCTTCTCGCGGCTTGGGGCGGGCTTCGCGGCCGAGTATTTCGGGGTGGTTCCCGACATCATGACGATGGCGAAGGGACTGACCAACGCTGCCGTGCCAATGGGGGCGGTGGCGGTGACGAACGAAGTGTACGAGACCGTGGTCAACGCCGTGCCCGGAGGGATCGAGTTCTTCCATGGCTACACCTATTCGGGCCACCCGCTCGCCTGTGCTGCGGCGATCGCCTCGATCCGGATCCACCAGGAGGAGGACCTCGCCGGCCGCGTGCGCGCGCTCCAGCCCCACTGGCAGGAGGCGGCGCACAGCCTCCGCTCGAACCCGCTGGTGACCGACATCCGCGACTGCGGCCTGATCGCCGGGATCGAGCTCGAGCCGGTGAAGGACCGGCCGACCGAGCGGGCGATGCGGGTCTTCCAGCGCTGCTTCGAGGACGGGCTGCTCGTGCGCGTCACAGGCGACGTGGTCGCGCTGTCGCCACCGCTGACGGTGGAACGTCGGCATGTGGACAGGATTTTCGAGACGCTCGACCGAGCAGTGCGGCGGGAAGCGGCCTGAAGCGGCTGCCCGCTGCCGGGTCGGCACGCCGATGCGGTCCGGCACACGGCTGATCCTCGCAGGCCTCGTGCTCGGCGTGGTCGCGGCCGGCGCCGGCGCCGTGTGGTCGAATTTGGCCTCGCAGCGCGATCTCGACACGCTCGCGCGGTATGCCGCGGAGCCGGGCCGATTCGCCGCGGCAGGACTCGCGCTCGACCAGGCGCTGCTCTACGCCACAGCGCTCGAGACCCTGGCAGGCGGCCCGCCAATGCTGCTCCGCCAGCGCTACGACGCCTTCGTGGCTGCTGTCGCGCGGCTGCGCAGCGACGATTGGCGCGGCACCTTCGCCGCGCTGCCGCGGTTCGACGAGACACTCGCGCAGCTCGATGCTCTGGTCGCGCGGATCGACGACCTGCTCGAGGCCTCCGCCGACATCCCGGCGGCGCCTATGCCGCAGGCGGCGGTGATCGAGCTGACCAGGCTCCTGCCGCCGCTGCGCGAGCCGCTTGCGGAGCTTGCGCTCTCCTTCGACGCGGCAGCGACCGTGCGGATCGCCCAGGCGCTGTGGCGTCTGAAGCGGCTGCGCCAGATGGAAGGCATCGCGACCGGCGCCTTCCTGGTCGCCCTGCTCGGCCTCGCCGCCGCGGGGCTCATGGTGGTGCGCGGTCTGCCTAAGGGCGAGGACGGGGTGTTCCCGGAAGCCTCTCCCGGCCCGGTCTTCGCCGGTGCGCCTATGCTTGCGGCAACGGCGCGCGACCTCGCCGGGCCGCTGCATCGGATCGCCGGCACCTTCGGCATGGTGCTCGACGCCCCCGGGCTCGACGCCGAGGCCACCCGCGCCGCCCGCGCCGCGCTCGATGCCGCGGAGGACCTGCTCGACCTCGCGGACGCGCTTGCCGACGCCGCTGGGCTCGCCGCCGGCAGGGTCGCGCCCGCCCGCACCGCTTTCGACCCGGTCGAGACGGCAGCCGACGTCCTGCGCGCCCTCGAGACCCGGATCGTCGAGCTCGGCGGCCGGGCCGCTCTCGTCAGGAGCGCGCGCGCAGGAGAGAGGCTCGCGGCGCCAAGCAGGCCCGCCTCGGTTGGCCTCGTGCTCGGCGATTCGGCCCGACTCGCCCGGCTTCTCAAGGCAATGATCGTCCGCCTTCTGCCACTCGCGGCCGGAGCGACGCTCGGCGTGGCGGTGCGTCTTGAAGGTGAACGCCTCGTCCTTCTGGTCGGCGACGCCTCGGCCGCCACACTGCCGGAGAGCGCCTTCGAGGCGGTCGCGCTGCGTGAAGCGTGGCCAGGCGAGGACCTCGCGGACGGGCTTTCGCCCGTGATCGCTCTCGCCGAGGCGCTCGGCGGCACGGTCTCCCGCGCCCGCGCCTGTGGCGGTCGGTCGGAGGCGGTGCGCGCCACCCTTCCCTTCCCGCCGGTTCCCTCTGGCGCAGCCGGCAGCGCGCCCGACCAAAAGCCGCAGCTTGCGCTGCTTGTGGTCGACGATGTGCCGACCAACCGCCGCCTGCTCGCAGCCATGCTCGAGCGCCACGGGCACAGCTGTCACCTCGCTGCCGATGCGGCCGAGGCGCTCCGTCTGTTGCGCGAGAACCCCTACGACGCGGTGCTGATGGATGTGCAGATGCCGGGCATGGACGGGCTCGCAGCGACGCGGCAGATCCGCGCCCTGCCACCTCCCGTCGGCCAGATCCCGGTGATCGCGGTCACGGCGCACGACCTGCCCGGCCAGCACGAGGCGATCCTCGCGGCGGGCATGAACGGGGTGATCGCCAAGCCGGTCGCCACCGCAGCTCTGCTCGACGCCCTCGACCGCCATGTGCTGTCGCGCGGAGGCTCGGCGCCGGCGGGGCGCGAAGAGGCGACGGCGCTGCTCGACGAGGAGACGCTGATGCTCATGCGCTCCACTCTGACGCCCGCCGATTTCGCCCGCGTCGTCGAGCGCCAGACGGCCGAGGGCGCTGCCGCCCTGGCCGAGGCCGAGGCCGCGCTGAGGCGGGGAGACAGGGCCGGGTTCGCCGCAGCGGCGCGGGCGGTCGCAGCCGCCTATGAGCCGGTTGGCGCGCCGCGGGTCGCCGCCCTCGCCGCAGCAGCCGAGGCCGATCAGGATTCGGCGTCGCTCGCCCGTCTGCGCGAGGCAGCGCTGCTGACGGAGGCAGCGCTCAGGGCACGCGTGGCCGGGGCGCGCGACCCCGGCTGGCCGGGACAACGGGCAGAAACCATATGAGCTGCGCGCGATCGGCCAAGCACCGAGCCCCCGCGACCGCGCCCCGAGCCACGGACACGCCCTCCCGAGCCACGGACATCCGCCCATGACAGACACAACGACATCCCAGGCGACAGCCACTGCCTCCGGCACGGTGCCGGTGACCGTGCTCACAGGCTATCTCGGCGCGGGCAAGACCACCCTGCTCAACCGCATACTCTCCGAACGCCACGGGCGGCGTATCGCCGTGGTGATCAACGAGTTCGGCGAGCTCGGCGTCGACAATGACCTCGTGATCGGCGCCGACGAGGAAGTGTTCGAGATGAACAACGGCTGCATCTGCTGCAGCGTGCGCGGAGACCTGATCCGAATCCTCGGCGGCCTGATGAAGCGGCGCGACCGGTTCGACGCCATCCTCGTCGAGACCACTGGGCTTGCTGACCCTGCGCCAGTGGCGCAGACCTTCTTCATAGACGAGGATGTGCGCGCGAAGACCCGCCTCGATGCGATCGTGACGGTGGTGGACGCCAAGCACCTGCCGGCGCGGCTTGCCGACAGCCCAGAGGCGGCGCGGCAGATCGCCTTCGCCGACGTGGTCGTGGTGAACAAGACAGATCTCGTAAGCGGGGAGGAGCTCGCCGCCGTGGAGACGCGAATCCGGGCGATCAACCCCCATGCCGAGCTCCGCCGCGCGGTGCGCAGCAACGTGCCGATCGAGGCAGTGATGGGGCGCGAGGCCTTCTCGCTCGAGCGGATCCTAAGCGAGGCTCCCGCCTTCCTCGAAGACAGCGAGCATGAGCACGACGAAGACGTCCGCTCCGTCGCGTTGTCCATCCCAGGCGCTGTCGATCCGGAGAAGTTCAACGCCTGGATCTCCGGCCTGCTCGCCGAGAAGGGGCCTGATCTCTTGCGCACCAAGGGCGTGCTTGCCTATCCGGGGGAGGATCGTCGCTTCGCCTTCCAGGCCGTGCACATGATCGCGGATGGCGACTTCGTCGGCCCCTGGCCGGAGGGTAAGCTGCGCACGAGCCGGATCGTGTTCATCGGCCGGAACCTCAACCGCCCCGCCCTGCGGCGCGGCTTCGAGGCCTGCGCGGCATGACCGGTTGGGCGTGCGCGCTGCGGCACAGGTGAGACAGGGTGAGCGTGGCAGGCGACGGCGCCGACTTCGTGCTCGAGACACGGGGCGCGTCGCACGCTCTCGAGGCGCATGTCGTCGCGGCAGCGATCGAGCTGAGCTCGCGCGTCGCCGCTTTCGCCCTGGGCGACGGGACGATCGCCCTCGTGTCGCTCGACGACCGAAGTCGCCTCGCTGCCCGTCCCCAGGTGCATGACGGCGCAGCCCTCGCGCTTGCCCCCGATTGCGCACCGGGTGCGTTCCTCACGGGCGGGGACGATGGCCGCTTCGCCCGTCTCGACGCCGCCGGCGAGGCGGTCACCCTCGGTGCCTGGCCCGGCAGATGGGTTGAACACGTGCTCGCCCATCCGGGCGCAGGCGGCTGGCGAGCCGCCGCTTCGGGCCGGTCGGTCCATCTGTTCGACGGCAGGAGCGGCAGAGCGCTGAAGACGCTCTCCCACCCCTCGACCGTGACCGGCCTCGCGACCGACGCCAAGGGCATTCGGCTGGCGGCGAGCCACTACAACGGCGCGAGCCTCTGGTTCGTCGCGGCAAGGGAGGACAGGCCGCGCGCGCTTGTCTGGAAGGGCAGCCACACGGCGGTCGCGATCAGCCCTGACGCGCGCTACCTCGTCACCGCCATGCAGGAGAAGGCGCTGCATGGCTGGCGGCTCGAGGACGGTGCCCACGTGCGGATGAGCGGCTATCCCGCGAAGACGAAGTCGCTCTCCTTCACCGCGCGCACGCGCTGGCTCGTCACCTCGGGCGCGGAAGCCGTCATCTGCTGGCCCTTCACCGGGGACGGGCCGATGGGAAAGGCGCCGCAAGAACTTGCCGGCGGCGACGGCGTGCTCGTCTCCCGCGTCGCCTGCCACCCAGAACACGAGGTGGTGGCAGCCGGCTATGCCGACGGGCTTGTGGTGCTGGTCGAGATCGAGAGCGGGCGGGTTCTGCCGGTGGCTGACCAGGGCCGCGGCCCTGTCTCCGCCCTTGCCTGGAGCCCCGATGGCCGCTGGCTCGCCTTCGGCACCGAGACGGGCTTCGCCGCGGTGGTCGATTTCGCAGGCCCTGCCCGCTGATGCTTCAGCGCCTGCGCGCGCTTGGCGGGCTTGCGCGGTCGGTCGCGATCTACCACCGCGGCGGCCGGGCGCGTCGGTCGGCGCTCGATTCCTGGTACCGGCGCTTCCTCGATCGTGGCGAGCTCGCCTTCGATATCGGCGCGCATGTCGGCGACCGGGTCGCCTGTTTCCGCCGTCTCGGCGCGCGCGTCGTCGCGGTTGAGCCTCAGCCTGGGCCGCTGCGGCTCTTGCGGCTTCTGTTCGGGCGGGACAGGGGCGTGACTCTCGTCCCCGCTGCCGTTGCTGCCGCGCCCGGAGCAGTGAGGCTCTACATCAACCCCGCCAATCCGACCGTCTCGACCGCCTCGACCGCGTTCGTCAAGGCGGCGGACGGCGCGGCAGGCTGGCAGGGCCAGCGTTGGACCGAGGCGGTGACCGTGCCTGCGGTGACCCTCGATTCGTTGATCGCCGAGCACGGGCTTCCCGCCTTCGCCAAGATCGATGTCGAGGGCTTCGAGGCCGAGGCGCTGGCGGGACTCTCAGCAACGCCGCGCGCGCTGTCCTTCGAGTTCACGACGATCCAGCGGGACGTGGCGCAGGTATGTCTTGCGCGTCTATCCGCGCTCGGCTACGGCGCCTTCAACGCCTCGCTCGGCGAGAGCCTTGCCTTCGCCCATCCCGCGCCGATCGAGGCCGGCGCCATGGCCGCCTGGCTCGGCTCCCTGCCGGCGGAGGCAAACAGCGGCGACATCTACGCAAGCCTCGAGCCTGAGCGGCTGTGCCCAGAGCCTGCTCGCGAGGGCCCGGCGAGGCTGTGAAGCCTTGACGGATGCGCGAGGCGTTCCGTGGCCCCGGGGTGTTGACGAGCGCGAGTGCCACCGCCGAGTCGCGCGCTGCGGAGGAATCTGCGGCTCGCCGCCCTGTCCGGCGCCGCGCCCCGGCATGGGAAGGCAACGCTCGACGCAGCGTTCAGCGGGGCGTCAACACCATGACCATCTGGCGGTTTTCCATCCGCGGCATCTGCTCGACCTTGGCGACTGGGTCGAGTTCTGCCTTGACGCGCTCGAGCACCTTCATCGCGAGGTCGAGATGCGCCATCTCGCGGCCGCGGAAGCGGAGCGTCACCTTCACCTTGTCCCCCTCGGCGATGAAGTTCTTCATCTGCCGAAGCTTCACGTCGTAATCGTGGTCGTCGATGTTGGGGCGGACCTTGATCTCCTTGATCTCGACGATCTTCTGCTTTTTGCGGGCTTCGTTCTTCTTCTTCTGCTGCTCGTACTTGAACTTGCCGAAATCAAGTATCTTGCATACCGGAGGGTTGGCGCTCGGGGAGATCTCGACGAGGTCGAGCCCCTCCTGCATGGCGCGGTACAGTGCCTCCCGGGTTGGCACTATGCCGATCATCTCCCCGTCGCTGCCGATCAGGCGGACCTGGGGGATTCGGATCTCCTCGTTGACGCGCGGCCCTTCCCGGGTCGGCGGCGCCAGGGTGGTCAGACGGGCTATGGCTCAGGCCTCCTAGCTGTTGTCACATGCGGGTGAGAATGGGGAGATCACGCCGCCGCTTCAACAGCGACCTGCGCCCGAAGGTCAGGCGGCGTCGCCTCGGCCGCAAGCAGCGCGACCGCCTCCGCAAGCGGCAAGACGGTCTGGGTCTCGCCGCCAAGCCGCCTGAGCGCGACCGTGCGCGCCTCCGCCTCCCTGCGGCCGACCACGGCGATCACCGGCACATGGGCCACCGAGTGCTCGCGGATCTTGGCGTTGATCGTGGTGGTCGAGAGGTCTGCTTCGACGTCGAGACCTGCTCTGGCGAAGGCCGACGCCACCTCGCGCGCATAGGCGTCGGCATCGGAGGTGATCGGCGCCACCACCACCTGCAAAGGGGCGAGCCAGAGCGGAAAGCGGCCCGCATACTGCTCGATCAGTATCCCGAGGAAGCGCTCGAAGGAGCCGAGGATCGCCCGGTGCAGCATCACCGGCCGCCTGCGCGAGCCGTCCTGGGCGACATAGACGGCATCAAGCCGCTCTGGCAGGACGAAATCGACCTGCAGCGTGCCGCACTGCCACTCCCGGCCGATCGCATCCTTGAGCACGAACTCGAGCTTCGGCCCGTAGAACGCGCCCTCGCCTGGGTTCAGCGCGAACGCCACCCCGGCGATCCTGCAGGCCTCGCGCAGAGCGCCCTCGGCGCGGTCCCAAGTCTCGTCAGAACCGGCGCGCACAGCGGGCCGGTCGGAGAACTTCACGCGGAAGCTCTCGAAGCCGAAATCGCGGTAGACCGAGGAGAGGAGATCGACGAACCGCACGGTCTCCGCGGCGATCTGGCTCTCCTCGCAGAAAATGTGCCCATCATCCTGGGTGAAGGCGCGCACGCGCATGATCCCGTGCAGCGCGCCCGAGGGCTCGTAGCGGTGGCAGGTGCCGAACTCGGCAAGCCTCAGCGGCAGGTCGCGGTAGGAGCGTACGGTGGTATTGAAGATCTGCACATGGCAGGGGCAGTTCATCGGCTTGAGCGCGAGCACGCGGCTCTTCTCCTTCTCGTCCGGCACCTCGGCGACGAACATGTGCTCGCGGAACTTCTCCCAGTGGCCTGAGGCCTCCCACAGGGCGCGGTCGACGAGCTGCGGTGTCCGCACCTCCTGGTAGCCTGCGGCGTTGAGGCGCCTTTGCATGTAGGACTCGGCCCTTCGGTAGAGCCGCCAGCCCTTCGGGTGCCAGAACACCGACCCGACCGCCTCCTCCTGGAGGTGGAACAGCCCCATCTCCCGGCCGATCCGGCGGTGGTCACGACGCTCCGCCTCGGCGAGCTGGTGCAGATAGGCCTCGAGCTCGTGCCGGTCGCGCCAGGCCGTGCCGTAGATCCGCGACAGCATGGCGTTGCGGTGGTCGCCGC